>Ga0208249_1000719_pt1 | contig 10997 bp, 10 predicted proteins | sample CryBogmetaGMA1M_FD_184546 | JGI IMG/M metagenome (GOLD analysis project Ga0208249, IMG submission 184546) | Freshwater microbial communities from Crystal Bog, Wisconsin, USA - MA1M (SPAdes) | ecosystem: Environmental > Aquatic > Freshwater > Lake | place: Crystal Bog, Wisconsin, USA | collected...
AGGCATGGTTTTTCAATCCTTCAACTTGTTTCCTCATAAAACAGTTCTAGAGAACATCACCCTTTCGCCGATCAAGGTGCACGGTAAGAGCAAAGAAGAGGCAAATTCGCATGCCCTTCAGCTTTTAAAACGATTTGATTTAGCAGATAAAGCTGATCAGTATCCAGATCGCCTGAGCGGGGGACAGCAGCAACGTGTAGCGATTATTCGATCGCTCGCGGTAAGTCCTCGCTTGCTTTTGCTCGATGAGGTCACATCTGCGTTAGATCCTGTATTAGTAAATGAGGTTTTATCTGCTGTTCGTGATTTAAAGAGTGATGGAATGACAATGGTGCTAGCAACTCACGAGATGGGATTTGCTACACAAGTCGCCGATGAGGTTTGTTTCTTAGAATCAGGAAACATTGTTGAGCGTGGAACAGCTGAGCAAGTACTTCATAATCCGCAAAACCCAAAGACGCAAGAGTTCTTAAAGCGAGTGCACCAAGCAGGCCGGTTGTAGTGATTTCCATACCAAAATCAGCAACTCCAATACTTGCTTATGCAGCCGGAGATGCCTTTGGTGTTTATTATGAATTTCTAGATCTTCCTCCAAAACAAATTCCACAAGTGTTATTACCAAAAGAGGGGTGGCCATTTGGTGGCGTTAGTGATGACACCTTACTTTCAATTCTGACGATTAAGTCCTTGACAAAGAAGACTCCAGAAGAGGCCGCAACATTTTTTCTTGAAGAATTACGCAAAGCTATTCCCAGATTACGTGGCTTAGGGCCAACAACTAGGACCGCTCTTGGCTTGGAGGTTAAAGATGGCGAGCGGGGCGTAATAGGTGAAACTAATGGTGCAATTATGCGAACAGCACTGTGCGGCTTATTCATTACGGAAAATCGCGATGAGTGGATCAAAGCTCTCGTGGAAGTAACCCATAAATCTCCAAAAGCCGTTGAGTGTGCTCAAATTGCAGCTGGGCTTTTTGCAGGCGAAGATTTTCCTGATTATGCAAACTGGAATCCGCCGACGGGGGGAATTTCGCTAGATCCGTTAGAAACACTGCAGGCAATTGTTTGGGTCGTTAAAAGGTCATCAAATTGTGCGGATGCATTTGCTCTTGCGTGTTCACTAGGTGGCGATACAGACACGGTGGCCGCATTATCTGGAGCACTTTTTGCAGCACGTTGGCCTGAAAAGTGCGATTTCTATTCCATTCCATGGCTGAGTGACGTTAAGTGGGATGAGATTGAAAAAGATCTTCAAGAGTGTTCAGCGATGTTGGAGGCCATGCATGACTAGGAAAGTTTGGGTTCATGGCCCGATCTCGTTAGACACAGTTGTGTATGTATCTGAATTTCCAACCCCTGGATCATTTTTGAACTCAATTAGGACTGAAGAACGGACAGGTGGAACTTCTGCAAATGTCGCTCTCGGATTATGCACCGCATCAGTTGAGACAGGTTTTGTAAGTTATTTGGGAAAAGATGAGATCGGAAAGCAGCTATTAAAGGTTTTAGAGCAAAGCTTGATTAGAGATTTGGTGATTACTTACATTGATGACAAAAGTAACCACGCCTTGGTTTTAGTCGATGGAAATTCTGAGCGCACAATAATTTCTATGGCGACTCCACATTTGCGTGAGCTTCGCATGGACGACGTACCGGTGAAGTCCGGAGAAGTTGTTGCCTTTGTACTTTGGCGTGAGGAGTTTCTAACTGATCTTCACCGAGCTCAATCAGCTGGTTGCTTTACAGTGGTTGGTGCAGGCGCTCTCGCAGATCCAGCTGTTGATCATGCTGATTTATTAATTGGTTCTCGAAATGATTTTCCTTCCGAATTACATCCAGAAGAGCATCTTCATCGCTTTACAACAATTGTTCTGACCGATGGAATCAATGGCGCAGCCCTCTATAACGGCGATACAAAGATCAATCAGCCAACCTTTAAAGTGGATGTAAAGGACACGACCGGTGCAGGTGACGCATTCATTGCTGGATTCTTAGCCGGGATCGCTCATGAATTGAATCCGACCCAATCACTAGAAATTGCTGCTCAGTGGGCAGCTACTTCAGTGCAGTTCAACTCATCCATTCCAACTGCCTTTGAAGTAGTTAAAGCGCAATGGGGAATAGACTTAATTCCATGAGCGCATTTAATCAACGTATTCAGCCGATTCGCGATCTTATGAAAGCGAAAGGGCTTGATGCCTTTGTATTGCGCCGAAATCCTAATCTGGCATGGGCTATTGCTGGACGGGCGCATGTACCAACCACAATCGATATGGCCTGCTTTGATTTAATCATTACACAGGATTCAGCCACCGCGATTACCAATGTTGTAGAAGCACCGCGCCTAATAGCAGAAGAACTGCCACGTGAAGTTTCAGTCAAGTCTGTGAAGTGGTCTGAAGGTCGTGACCCACAACTTCCGACTGGCTCTAAAGTTGGCTCAGATCAGCCAGGTGCTGATCGAATTGATTTTGGTGTAGAAGTTGAAATGATGCGAGCATCTTTAATTGCATCAGATGTAGAACGCTTTAAAGAGATTTGTGTTGATGCAGCTGCTGCATTAGGTAATGCAATGAAGCAGGTTGAACGTACAGATCGAGAAATAGATGTTGCAGGTTTAATTACCCATTCACTGTGGCAGGCAGATTTAGAAATCGCTTTTCTCGGAGTAGCTGGCGAGGATCGAGTTCACAAATTCAGACACCCATTGCCAACGGATGCGGTTGTTGGAAATCGAGTATCTGCATCTATTTGTGCAAAACGGAAAGGTCTAATCGCATCAGTTACTCGCATCGTCACCTTTGGAGAAGTGTCAGATTCGATGATTAACGACTACACATCAATCTTCAAAGTTGAAGGCGCATTGCTTGATGCAACAGTTGTTGGAAAACCTTTCTCAGATCCAATCAACGCAGCGATCGCCGCCTACCCAGCTAACGGCTTTGATGCCGATGAATGGACCAAGCACCACCAAGGCGGTCCAACCGGTTTTCTGCCTCGTGATTGGCCAGCAAACCAAGGATCCACACGCTTGATCGCCGCGAACCAGCCAATTGCATGGAACCCAACGGGCAAGGGGTGGAAGGCCGAGGACACCATCCTGGCCACCACTTCAGGCGTAAAAATCCTTACAAACGACGCTGATTGGCCCGTTTTTGAGGTCAATGGTCGGACCAGAGCCTTTCTGCTGCAGAGATAAGGCTCATCACGGTCCTATAACGAAGCGCGAAATGGGCTCATTGCCATTGACTCGCACCTATTCCAATGGCACCCTCTGCCAAGAGGTCTTACCACTGGAGGTATAAATGAGCACCGTTGCTCTCGTCGCACTTGCGCGCCCTACCTTCGACCTCGCTTGTGCCCAGGCAAATTTTGATAGCGCCCGAGCATTGCTCACTGAGCTTGGAGCAACGGTGGTCGGACCAGCCGAGTTGGTAATGACCGTTGATGATGTTGCTGCGGTGAAACTTCCCGACGCAGATCTACATATTTTATTTATGGCCTCATTTTCAGATGCATCACCAGCGGTGGAGTTGCTTGGAAATGTGAAGGGCCCAGTTCTTGGTTGGTCAATGCGCGAACCGGGTGAAGTTGGCGAGCGACTCAAATTAAATTCTATGTGTGGAGTAAATCTTGCTGCACATGCATTAATGAATGTTGGCCAATCAATTCGTCACGTACATGGAAATGCTGATGAGCCGCAGGTTCGTGCAGCAATCAAAGATGCGCTCGCAGGAAAGATGCCTGCAGCAACGACTCCAGAAAATATTGTTGGCGAACTTGGGTCTGAGGCCGATGCGCAGAAAGCATTTGATTGGATGAAGGGAAAGAAAATTGGAGCTGTTGGTGATGCTCCTATTGGCTTCACTCCCTGTGTTTATGATGCGCAACAAATTCGTTCATTGTTCGGCTTAGATATTCGACAAATAACAATTGATGATGCATTTGGAAAGATTTCAGAGGTTAAGGAAGAAGCACGCGAATTAGCCTACGCTGGTGCACTTGCTGCTCAGCCTTCACTTGCATCAGTAAATGTTGATGAAGCGAAAAAGGTTTACGGTGTTGAAGTTGCACTTGATAAGTGGCGCGAAGATGAGCTGCTAGATGCAATTGCGATTCGCTGCTGGCCAGAGTTTCCTACTGAAATGGGAGCCTGTATTTGCTCATCTTTAGGCCGCCTTGCAGATCGCGGAACCGTCACAACCTGCGAACGCGATGTTTTAGGTGCGGTAACAATGATGATGTGCGAAGCGCTTGGCTCTGATGAAAATTATTTGGTGGATATTGTTGATCTAGATGCATCACAAGGTTTAGTGCGTTTGTGGCACTGCGGATCTGCAGCAACAAAGCTTGCCGCTGATCCAAAGAATGCAACGCAATCTATTCACTGCAATCGCAAACTAGGCGTTGCAGGTAATTTTCCGCTCAAGACCGGACCAGTAACACTGTTCCGCATTGATCGGGATGTAGATCCGAGCAATCGCACGGGTTTACGCATGGTTGTGAGCCGAGGGGAATCAATCCCAGCTCCCAATCACTTCCAAGGCAATACAGCAACGGTTATTACTCAACCTGATGCCGCTGCGTTAGTGAATGGAATAGTCACTGGCGGATATCCGCATCACTTGGTCATCTCGTGGATCGATGTGCGACCAGGTATTCGTCAGATGGCAAAAATGTTAGGGATTCCCCTCACAGAATGGTAAACAACAACTACAACCCTCGAAAGCAAGGATAAAAATGAAAACTAAAGGACACAAAGCCTTTGCTTCACTCCGTGCGGGTGTAATTGCAACAGTTGCTGCGGCACTTGTTGTGACTCCACTTGCGGTTGCACATGCCTCCGATGTACCTACATTCGGAAGTGTTTGTTCAACAGAAGGTGTAAGCACTGGACAATCAACAACATCATTAATTTGCCAAACAGGTTCAAATGGAAAGCTAACTTGGCAGCGCGTTCGCCTTGGTTCAACCAATGCACAGCCAGTTGCTGCTTCTTCAGCTCCAGATGGAACAATTGAATTCCACCACTGGCGTCCAGAGGACAAGGTGGTTCTTCAAGCGATTATCGATAAGTTTGAAGCTAAGAACCCAGGAACACATATCAACCAGGTCATCATGAACTCAGTTGATTACACCAACTTGGCATTTGCAAAGATCAGCGCTAACAAGAAGGCTGCAGTATTTGTAACTAGCCGTGGTGGACAATTCAATCAGTTCTATGCAGGTGGCTTGCTTGCAGATCTTTCAAACCAGCGCTTCATGAAGCAAAACGTTATTGCTTCAGCGCTGACACCAGGAACTGTCAATGGAAAGTTATACGGACTTCCATACCAGTCACTATTTAATAATCCACTTTACAACTCTGAGCTATTTGCTAAGAATGGCTGGAAGGTTCCAACAACTTGGACCCAAACACTTGCATTCTGTAAGACTGCAAAGGCTGCTGGATACATTCCATTCGCTTGGCCAGGTGCTACACGTGGTAACGCCGGACAGATCATCAACTCTTTCTTGATGAACTCAGCTCCAGATCTTGCTACTTTGACTGATCGCATAACAGCGATCGATACAGGCAAGGCAGATCTAACATCACCTTGGTTCGTTGAAATGGCGAACAAGTACAAGGCGATGGCTGATGCAGGTTGCTTCCCAGCGAACCCAACTGGATACAACGACACTGTTGCACCAGCTGACTTTGCTGCTGGAAAGGCTGCCATTTATCCAACTGGAACATTCGGTATGAGCACAGTTACAAAGCTCAATCCTGCAATGTCAGGAAAGATGAAGATGATGTCGTTGATCACTACTGATTCAAAGCCTTTGTATCAGGGAATCACAAACAACACATTCATCTTGAGTGTGAATGCAAAGGCGTCTTCTACAGATCAGAAGATCGCAGCAGCATTTATCTCATTCTTGGCTCAGGCTGAAAATGCTCAAGCATATGCAGTTGGAACTTCACAGCACGTATCAATCATCAACGTTGACTATTCAGCCAACATTGATCTTTTGAATACTTCAGACATCATGGGCAAGAAGCTTCTACTAGCACCACGCTTCTTGTTCAACAACGTTAACAACGTACGTAACCCATTAGAAGATGCATTGATTGCAATTGCTGGTGGAGCCGATGTAATGAAGACGTTGACCGATACCTCAAAGACCATCAAGCAGGGTCTTTCTTCCTAAGGAGTAAATAGTTACTTCTCTAGCTCGCATCCAGGGCACCCTTACCAAATCCGGTAAGGGTGCCTCTGGTGCGCCTAAAAGAAGAAAACCAAAGGATTCAAAGATTCTTTGGTTAATGGCAGCCCCAGCGATTTCTATTTATTCATTTTTATATTTGTATCCAGCGCTATCAAACCTTCTTTATTCGACTCAACGTTGGGATGGCGTTACTAAAGCAGAATTCGTTGGTCTAAAAAACTTTATTCATCTTCTCACTGATGATGATCTTTTCATGAAGGTTCTCGGAAACAACATTAGATTCTCGTTCTTAGTTGTTATATTCCAAACAGGGTTAGCGCTTTTATTTGCAACATTCCTTCTAAAAAACTCTAAGATTAATATTTTCCTACGTACCGTGTACTTTTTTCCTACGATTCTTTCATCTGTTTCAGTCGGGCTTATTTGGACTTTTTTATACGATCCTAATTACGGGTTTATAAATGCAACTTTGAAAGCAATCGGCTTAGATAAATTTGCACTTAATTGGTTAGGCGATTCTAAGTACTCTCTTTACGCAGTTGCTGTAACACAAGTCTGGTTCCACACCGGTCAAATGGTCGTTATTTATGTGGCTGGGCTTCAACAAATCCCAGCAGAACTTTATGAAGCTGCTGATGTAGATGGTGCCTCTCGCTGGCAGCAATTTAAAAATGTGACTTGGCCTATGGCGTTACCAACTACTGCCGTCGTGGTTGCATATACAACGATTCAAACTTTCAGAGCCTTCGATCTAATTTACGCAATGACCCAAGGTGGTCCATTGAACTCTTCTGATCTGCTCGTCACAATGGTTTATAACACCGCATTTGTAGGTTACAAGTTTGGCTACGCAGCTGCTCAGACAATTTTCTTAGTTCTTTTGGTGATGCTCGTGACCTGGTTGCAGCGTCGCGTTCTGCGCACCAATGACGGGACCAAAAAATGATTTATAAGGTTTTCAAAAACTCACTATTGACGATTTTTGCAGCAGCGGTTTTAGTCCCAAGCTCAATTGTTGTGCTCGGCTCATTTAAGTCAGATGTCGAAATTTATACCAAACCTCTTGCGTTACCACAGCACTGGAACCTCAATAACTTCCGCACTCTGATTGAAACAGGAAGCGTGTGGGTTCCTTTCAAAAACTCTGTTTTTGTCGCGGTTTTCTCAGTGCTTTTCACAATTGTTTTGGCTAGCTTGGTTGCTTATGCAATAGCGCGCTCTATTACAGTTTCTGGAAAAGTACTCTTTGCGCTTTTTTCACTTGGCTTAGCTATCCCCGGTCAAGTAAATATCATTCCTATCTTTACACTCTTCTCAAAGCTGCACTTAAATAACTCTTTATATGGATTGATTCTCGTTAACATCGCCTTAACTCTGCCAATATCAGTCTTTATTATTTCTGCATTTTTCAAGGATTTACCTAAAGAGCTGTTTGAGGTAGCAAGTATCGATGGAGCAAACCATTGGCGCGTCTATAGATCAATTGCGATGCCCCTGGCACGTCCAGCAATTGGTGCAACATCAATCTTTCTGTTTGTAATTTGTTGGAATGACTTGCTGTATCCACTTATGTTGATCAATGAACTTGATAAAAAAACTCTTCCACTTACATTGATCGATTTCCGCGGTGAATTTGCGACTAGCTATTCAATGCTCTTCACAGCGATTATGGTGGCTTCGATCCCTATGGTTCTCATGTATGTTTTCGCCCAACGATCATTTATTGCCGGTCTCACCGCTGGTGCAGTGAAGGGGTAAACATGAGCGCTATTACCCAACTTGCTCCACAGCGTGCTGCAAGGATTGCTACTCAATTAATGGAGTTAATCGAACTTCAGAAGTTGGGGCCAGGAGACAAGTTGCCTCCAGAGCGTCAATTAGCAGATCTTCTTGAAGTAAGTCGCCCAAGTTTGCGGGAAGCATTACATATTTTGCAGGCGCAAGGTTTAGTGCAGATTAAGCATGGTCAAGGAACTTTCGTTCAGGAACCAGTTGTTGCTCAAGAACTTCGCGCATCTGTGATGACAAAGACCCATGGATTAAATGAGTTGTTTGATGCACGAGAGGTGCTTGAAGTGCCAGCATCTAAGTGGGCTGCTGCCAAAGCCACAAAAGAGGATATTCGCTTACTTCGTGCAACCTTAAACCAAATCGAAACAATTACAGCGATAGAGCCAATTGATTACGATCAACTACAGGCGTTGGATGCAAAGTTCCACCTAACCATTGTTGGTATCGCGGGAAATCGGTTTATCAATCAAACACTCAATGTGCTTCAGGATGTAATGAAGATGTCCATGGAGACCACATTACGTTTACCGGGAAGATCTGATATCTCTCGAAATGAGCATAATGAGATTTTGGCAGCTATCGAATCTGGAAATGGTGAGCTTGCCTCCAAACTAACCTTGCAACATATATCTGGTGCACGTTCTACAGCATTGGCTGACGCTAAAAAGAAAGACAGCAATTGAGTTCGATTCAAGCTGTTTGTGTTGGAGTCATAACAATCGACACCATCGCTCTTGTAGATAAATATCCATCAGCAGATGAACGTGTGTTGGCAGAAGAAATTTTACGTGCAGGTGGCGGACCTGCCGCAGTTGCCGCGGTTGCCCTAAGTCGTCTTGGCGTGAAGAGCGCAGTCGTGGGGACCATCGGCGATGATGCTGACGGCAAAGAGGTTCTTCGAATATTCGAAAAAGAAGGTGTTGATACATCTGGAATTTCAATTGGAACAACATCAACTGCTGGAAGCGTGATCGTTGCATCCAAAGAACACAGTGCTAGAGCAATCAGTACCCGTCAACCTGTAACTCAAGCTCCTATCAATCCTGCAGCAAAGAGGTTGATCGCAGATGCCGAATGGTTGCACGTAGATCATGTTGGAATTAAGAGATTGGATGAAGCTGAAGTTTCACGAGGTAAGGGCCCAAAGATTTCATTTGATGCTGGGTATGGTGTTGAAAGCTTCGATCCAATTGTCGTTGATTTATTTGTACCGACAGATCGCCAGATGGCGCTTCGGTATCCAGGAGTTGATCTTTCGGTTGCATTAGAAAATGATGCGATGAAAGCGGGAAATACAGTTGTAGCAACCCAGGGTTCAGCGGGAAGTGCTGGTTTTTCACCGGAAACAGGGCTTGTTACTGCGCCAGGCTTTAAGGTCGATGTTGCGAGCACATTAGGCGCGGGAGATGTATTTCATGGCGCACTCGTTGCTCAATTGATTCAGGGTCATCAGCTTCAAGAAGCGATGCGCAGAGCAAATGCAGTAGCAGCCCTTTCTTGCAGAGGCCTAGATGGCCAATCAATGATTCCAACTACACCCGAACTAGATACATACCTGGAGACACATAAATGAGAAAGCCACTTACGAAAATAGCGCGTCCTTCAGGTGCTCTTGCAATGGTTGCAGTTGATCAGCGCGAGGCGCTACGTGGAATGTTTGCAGCTCATCAAAATACCCCAGTACCAGATTCACAATTAACCCAGTTCAAGGTTGATGTTGCGCGCGAGTTGTCACCTTTTGCATCTGCACTATTAGTTGATCAAGAGTTTGGGATCGATGCAATTATCGATCAAAAAGCCTTGCAAGATTCATGCGGATTAATAGCTGCAGCAGATTTACTTGTTGGACCAGCAGGTGGGGCAGCAACTGATACTGCAGTTGATCCCGATGTTGATCCAATTCGAATGCGGGATATTGGAAGTGTTGGTTTAAAGTTTCTAGTTTTATGGCGTAATGATGAGTCACCAGATCTTCGGGCAAAGTTAGTAGAAGAGTTCAACAAGTTATGCGACCTTTCAGGCCTTCCATCAATTATTGAAATTATCGTAAAGCCACCTACAGACTCTTCTCGAAGCTTTAATCGTGAAGAAGAGTTAATCATCGCTGCACGTGAAGCTGCTGCCTGGAAGCCAGATCTCTACAAAGCGGAGGTTCCATTCCACGGTGAAGGAGATTTAAATCTTGTAACTAAGAATGCTGAAAGAATTTCCGAAGCGATTGGTTCACCATGGGTAGTTCTTTCAAATGGTGTTAAGCAACCATTCTTTAACGATGCAGTTAAAGCTTGCGCGATGGGCGGGGCAAGTGGATTCCTTGCTGGACGTGCAGTGTGGGCCGACATTGTGGGCTCACCAGATATTCCAAAGGCACTTCGTGAAGTATCTATTCCGCGCCTACAGCAGCTTGCAGAGATCGTTGATACTCACGCAAAGCCTTGGAGCAGTTGGTAATTAGCCCCAGAGCTCTTTGATCTCAACCACTCGACCCTCATTAATGCTCTTGTGAGCAGCAAGGCCGGTAACCACGCTAGTTACACCATCTTTCAAGGTAACTTCCGCAGGGGTTGAGTTCAAGATCGCATCGCGGAACTTTGTGTGCTCGATGTATGAAGCACCGTAATGGTGTCCCATGTACTTAACATCGTAGTTGTGAACAATCTTCTGCTCACTTCCAGGTGTGCGTGCAGCACCAGTCTTCCAGCCTGAAAGCTTTCCAATTGATTCACGACGCGAAGCACGCACAACTTGTGAAGGCAAGAAAGATTCGATTTTTCCTTCATCACCGATAATTGTCAGAATCTCCTTATCAAAAGAGCCTTCACCAAACATGCACAGATCTAACATTCCACGTGCTCCGTTTGCGTACTCCAAAATTACATAAGCGTTATCTAACATGTTTGCTTGCTTGCCATCATATTTTTCATCGAGGTGATTAACGCTTTGTCCACCAGATGCAAAAACTCGAACAGGTTGCTCGCCAACCACGATGTCCATCAA
>Ga0208249_1000720_pt1 | contig 10993 bp, 9 predicted proteins | sample CryBogmetaGMA1M_FD_184546 | JGI IMG/M metagenome (GOLD analysis project Ga0208249, IMG submission 184546) | Freshwater microbial communities from Crystal Bog, Wisconsin, USA - MA1M (SPAdes) | ecosystem: Environmental > Aquatic > Freshwater > Lake | place: Crystal Bog, Wisconsin, USA | collected...
GCTGTTCCGCTGAACTCCGGAGCGACCGTGCCGAACACCACGATCCTCCAGCGTTCGGGCTCCGTGAGGTGAGCAGTATGGACCTTCGGTCCCTTCTGGAGGACTCGGGTGCGCTTCCGGGAGCGGATATCTCAGTTGTCGGCATCAATCAATCCTTCGATCCCCGGGACGTCGTCGTCACTGACGTGGTGATCGATTCCAACGCTGTCGTCCAAGGTTCTCTCTTCTGCTGTGTGCCGGGAAAGAACTTCGATGGACATGACTTTGCCGCCAACGCCGTCGCTGCCGGAGCAGTCGCGCTTGTTGTGGATCACCAACTCGACCTTCCAGTTCCCCAGATCCTCGTTCCTGATGTACGCAAGGCTCTGGGGCCATGTGCTTCGACGTTCTTCGGTCATCCGAGCGCCGAGATGTCGGTCGTCGGAGTAACAGGGACGAACGGCAAGACCACCACGGTGCAGCTGCTGGCGAACATCGTCGGCGCCTCCGGTCGACGTGTTGAAGTGATGGGCACCCTCACGGGCGAGCGCACGACTCCCGAGGCACCTGACCTCCAGCGTCAACTCGCTCGATGGCGCGACGAGTCTGTCGATGTTGTTGCTATGGAGGTGTCCTCGCACGCATTGGATCTGCACCGGGTGGATGACACACGGTTCCGCGTCGCAGTGTTCACGAACCTCAGTCGAGATCATCTCGATTTCCACGGTTCCATGGAGCAGTACTTCGAGACCAAGGCCCGCCTCTTCACCTCGCGGTTCAGCGAAGCGGCAGTCGTGAACCTCGACAGTCCCTACGGGCGACTGCTGTCAGACTCGAGCACCATTCCCACATTCGGGTTCTCCATCTCAGAGATCGATTCGCTCCGCATGGATGTCCACGGGTCGAGATTCCTCTGGAGAGGACGTGAGATCACACTCTCCATCGCCGGCTCGTTCAACGTGAGCAACGCTCTAGCCGCAGCACACACAGCGCTCATCCTCGGTCTCGACGAGGAAGATGTGGTGGCTGGACTCTCCCGTCGGGTGGTGGTGCCCGGGAGATTCGAGCGAGTTGATCTGGGCGCTTCGTTCGCCGTCATCGTGGATTTTGCCCATACACCCGACGGACTGGAACAGGTACTCATCGCGGCAGACGGCGTGGTGGGAGTCCACGAGGACTCTGACGCGCGTCGAGGCCGCGTGATCGTGGTCTTCGGGTGTGGTGGCGATCGAGACCAATCCAAACGAGCGCCGATGGGTGCCGTGGCGGCGGAACGGGCCGATGTGGTCGTGGTGACCGCAGACAACTCGCGGTCCGAATCAACTGCTGCGATCATGGATTCGGTGGTGAGTGGTGCGATGCGCACGGCGCGTCGTCGCGCGTCGCGGATCGACCAGGAACCTGATCGCCGTCGAGCGATCTCGTTGGCACTCGGTCTGGCCGAATCGGGCGACGTTGTGGTGATCGCGGGGAAGGGGCACGAATCGACCCTCACCATCGGCGACACTGTGAGGACGTTCGATGATCGCGTTGTGGTCCGGGAGGTCTGGCAGGAGATGGGGGGGAACACGTGATTCGCTTGCTCATCGCCGGTGGCGTTTCCCTGATCGCTTCCATCATGGGTACCTGGGTGCTGATCGGCATCCTTGAACGTCGGCGGATCGGCCAGCCCATCAGGGAGGATGGCCCTGCTGGTCATCTGACGAAAGCGGGCACGCCCACCATGGGGGGCGTTGCCATCGTTCTTGCGGCCTTCTCGGGTTGGCTTGTGAGCGGATTCTTTGATGCGTCATACACGCGTAGGGGTTTGATTCTCGTAGGTGCCGTTCTGCTCGCCGGTTTGGTGGGTCTGATCGATGACGGCATCAAGGTGTTCCGCGAACGCAATCTGGGTCTCAACAAGCGCGCCAAGACTCTTGGCCTCATGGCAGTGGCGGTGGGGTTCGCGCTGTCGATGCTCGTTTTCACCAATGTGAAGACCACGCTGTCCTTCACCCGCTTCGATAATCCCGGGATTGAACTCGGTCGTGTCGGATGGGTGATCTTTGCGGTCATCATCTTCTATGCCACCACCAATGCGGTGAACCTCACCGATGGTCTTGACGGACTCGCCGCCGGTACGTCGATCCTGGCCTTTGCTGCATATGTGGTGATCGCCTTCTGGGGTTTCCGACATACCTCCATCTACAGCGACGAGAGTTTCCTCGACACCGCGGTGGTAGCGGTCGCCATGATGACGGCCTGCGCTGGGTTCCTCTGGTGGAACGCGGCTCCGGCGCGCATCTTCATGGGGGACACGGGCTCGCTCGCGATCGGAGCTGGACTGGCGGGGCTCGCACTCAGCACCAACACCGTGCTCCTGCTCCCACTCATCGGTGGTGTGTTCGTGATGGAGACGGTTTCGGTCATCCTTCAGGTCGGAAGTTTCCGGATGTTCGGCCGGAGAATCTTCAGGATGGCTCCTCTCCATCACCATTTCGAACTGAGGGGTTGGCCGGAGACCACCGTCATCATCCGCTTCTGGATCATCGGCGGCATCTTCACAGCGGTGGCCCTGGGTCTCTACTACGCCGACTTCCTCAGTCTTCCGGATGCCATCCCGTGAATGATCGGACTGGTCTCGCAACTTCCCTCGACCGGGTCGCCGTCGTCGGCTTCGCCGTGACCGGACGTGCAGTCGCAACTGCGCTGGTCTCCCGGGCGATCCACGTGCTGGTGATCGACGACCATCCCTCGGCCTCGATGCGGTCGGAGGCAGCATCTCTGGGCGTGGAACTTCTCGAAGCGCCCGACCTCGTTGTTCTCTCCGAACGGATCGCGGGTCTCGATGCGATCCTGCCGAGCCCCGGGATTCCGGATCACCATCCGGTGTTCGCCATCGCGGAGCAACTCTCGGTGCCGGTGCTCTCAGAATTCGACCTCGCCGGAGCGTGGGACGACCGACCGATCGTGGCGATCACCGGCACCGACGGAAAGACCACAGTGACAACGCTCGTCACCGAAATGCTCCGCGCCTCTGGTTCGTCGGCGATTGCGTGCGGGAATACCGATACGCCACTCGTTGAAGCCATTGCCGATCCGGCTGCAGAGATCTTCGTGGTTGAGGCGTCCTCATTCCGACTCGGTCATACGCAATGGTTTCGTCCTGCTGTGGCGGTGTGGCTGAACTTCGCCCCAGATCATCTCGATGTCCATCGATCGCTCGATGCGTATGAGGCGGCGAAGGCAAGGATCTGGTCCGATCTCGATGAGGACTTCGGATTGGCAGTGGCGAGCGCCACCGACCCTGTCGTTCTCGCGAATCGACCGTTGACGGCTCGCACGGTCACGTTCGGTCCGAGCGGTTCCGACGCTGATGCCACTGTGGTCGATGGGATGCTCTGCCTCCCCGATGGCACGAAATTGGTCGCAGTGGAAGAACTGCCGCGCTCGTTCCCACACGACATCACGAACTCGTTGGCCGCCGCAGTTGCCGCGATAGCGATCGGAGCCAACCTTGATGCAGTTCGAGGAGTGCTGCGCAGCTTCACCGGCCTTGCCCACCGGGTGCAATTGGTATCTGAGAGCGATGGCATCGCCTGGTACGACGATTCCAAAGCCACAACCGTGCACGCCGCTCTTGCCGCTACAGCCGGATTCGACTCCGTCGTGCTCATCGCCGGTGGGCGAAACAAGGGTCTTGACCTTTCGGGACTCGCCGAGGCAGTGCCCCCGGTGCGCGCGCTGGTCGCCATCGGCGAATCGGCACCCGAGCTTGCTGCGGTGTTCGCTGGACGATGTGAGGTTGTGGAGATCGCGACATCCATGCACGATGCGGTCCGCGCCGCGGCCCAGCTCGCTCGATCAGGCGACGTTGTGCTCCTGTCGCCGGGTTGTGCCTCGTTCGACTGGTTCCGGTCGTACTCCGACAGGGGAGACGCCTTTGTTGCTGCGGTGCACGCGCTTCGTTCATCGGCGGAGAATGCCTGATGGCAGCGACATCGCACGCCCATGGGCCACGGTGGGGACTTGGTCGCCTGCTTCGCTCCAGGGACCGAAGAACGGCCCTTTCCGCTCCCTATCGGCGGATCCTGTCGATCGTGATCATCCTGAACCTGTTCGGACTGCTCATGGTCCTCTCCGCATCGTCGGTGAGCTCACTCGATGCCTACGGGAACAGTTGGTACCAGGTGCTTCGGCAGGCGGCGTGGTTCGTGCTCTCGCTGGGTGCGCTGTGGTTCACACAGCGCACGGAGTACGAGCGCTACGTCGTGCACATCCGGAAACTCGTGGTCGCGGCATGGTTGTTGCTGTTGCTCCCCCTGATGCCGGTCATCGGAATCAGCGTCAACGGTTCGAGCCGTTGGTTCGGCTTCGGAGTTCTGCGCATCCAGCCATCGGAGATCGCCAAGCTTGTGCTGGTCGTCTTCACCGCCGACCTACTCACCAAGCGAGCGCATCGCGTCAACGACTGGCATGAAACCCTTGCCCCGATCATGGGGGTCTTCGTCTGTTTCGCACTGCTTCTCATGCTCGAGCCGAACCTCGGCACAACCATCATCATCGCGGCAGTGCTTTTGGTGATGATGTTCGTTGGCGGTGTCGGAACGGCGCCGCTGATGGGACTACTCGGCATTCTGGGCGCAGTGGCCGCGTTCTTCGCGTTCTCGGTACCGTTCCGGTTCCGTCGACTCATGGCCTATGGCGACCCATGGAAGGATGCCCAGGGAACCGGATATCAAGCGCTGCAGAGTCGGATCGGTCTTGCCAACGGCGGGATCTTCGGTCTCGGCCTCGGTAGCAGCCGGGTCAAGTGGGGGTATCTGCCGGAGGCTGACACCGATTTCATCCTCGCGATCATTGGTGAGGAACTGGGTTTGATCGGGTGCACGGTCATCGTCGGACTGCTGCTGGCGTTCGGGTTCTTGGGAGTTCGGGTCGCACTCCATGCGCCCGATCGACTGGGAATGCTCCTCGCTACGGGTGTCACGACATGGATCATGCTCCAGGCATTCGTCAACATCGGGGCCGTTGTCGGTGCGATTCCGATCACGGGAGTTCCGCTCCCGTTCGTCTCCGCTGGCGGATCTTCGTTGATCTTCACAATGGCTGGCGTGGGGATGCTGCTGAACGTTGCGAAGCGGACGACCTGATGAGTCGGAGACCTCATGCGCCACCGACGTTCGCCCTCATCGCCGGAGGTGGCACTGCCGGACACCTGCTACCCGGCCTCGCTGTGGCGCGGGCACTGGTCGCTGCGGGGCACTCCGCTTCCTCTATCCATTTCGTGGGCAGTCAGCGCGGACTTGAAACCACTGTTGTTCCGGAGGCGGGCTTCACTCTCACTTCGTTGCCGGGCCGCGGCATCCAACGACGCCTCACGCTTGAGAATGTCTCAGCCGTCTTCGGCTTGCTCAGAGCTGTGTTCTCGTCGATCGGCTTGGTGCGTCGTCGTCGACCGCGGGTCGTTCTCATTGTCGGTGGCTACGCAAGCGTCTCGTGCTTGGTGGCCGCTGTCATCTGGCGGGTTCCGATCGTGGTGGCCGAGCAGAACGCCGTGGCCGGCGCCGTGAACAGAATCGCCGGGAGATTCGCCAAGGTCTGTGCCGTTACCTTTCCCGGAACGGACCTTCCCCGCAGCATCGTCACCGGCAATCCGGTGCGAGCCGAGGTTCTCGCCGTCGATCGACAACGTGATCGTGAATCCGCTCGCCACGCACTTGGAATTCCGCTCGATCGAGTGCTCATAGCTGTGGTGGCCGGCTCTCTCGGAGCGAGAAGCGTGAACACTGCGGTTCGCGAAGCGCTCGGATCTTGGGTCGAGCGTGGAGATCTCGCCATTCGCCATGTGATCGGCCGTCGTGACTGGGAGGTCATGAAGGATTCACCGATCGCACTTCCGCACGATGGACTGCTCTACGAGACGGTCGAATACGAGCAGCGCATGGATCTCGTCTACGCCGCTGCGGATCTGCTCATCGGGCGAGCGGGGGGCACCACGGTCGCCGAGCTCGCCGAAGTCGGGCTTCCGGGAGTACTTGTCCCGCTGCCGGGAGCGCCTCGGGATCACCAGACCGCGAACGCGGCGGCCCTGGTCGGTTCCGGAGCGGCGATCTTGATCCCGAACGGTGAACTCGATGGGGCGCGACTCGTCAGAGAGATCAATCCGTTGCTCGATGATCCGGCGAGACTCCACGCGATGGCGGAGTCTGCACTCCGCCTCGCCATGCCCGATGCGGCGGTCCGTGTTGCCGAACTGATGGAGCAGGAGAGCCTCGATGGGTGAGGTTCCTGATCTGTCGTCCGCCCGTACGATCCACATCGTGGGCGTTGCCGGCGTCGGGATGGCTCCGATCTCCGGGGCGCTCGCAGCAATGGGACATCGCGTTTCGGGAAGTGATCACCTCGAACTTCCGATCCTCGACCAGGTCCGAGCTGCCGGGGTGCAGGTTCTGGTGGGACACAGTGTTGCCAATATCCCTCCCGACGTCGATGTGGTGGCGTATTCCACAGCAGTGCCGGTGGACAACCTCGAACTGGTCGAGGCCCGTCGACGTGGTGTCCCTGTGGTGCACCGGTCGGCAGTGCTCTCGGCGATGGCCGCCACCAAACCCACGATCGGCGTGGCCGGAACTCATGGCAAGACGACCACATCGGCGATGATCACCCATATTCTGCGCGAGGTGGGAGCCCATCCCTCGTTCGTCATCGGTGGTGAACTCGTCGACAGAGGTCTGGGGTCCGCATGGGACAGCGGATCCTTCTTCGTGGTGGAGGCCGATGAGAGCGACGGTTCCGGTTTCGCCATACCGTGCCGCGCCATCGTGGTCACCAACATCGAGCCCGACCATCTCGAGTATCACGGCTCAGTCGAGAATCTTCATGCCGCATTCGCTGAATTCATGGCCTCTGCAGCGGGCCCCTGCGTGGTGTGTGCCGATGATGACGTTGCGGCCGGAATCGGCATTGCGATCGGCGCTCGCTCGTACGGCACAGCAGCCAGCGCCGACTATCAGATCGTCGACCCTCTGAGCGACCGGGGGAGTGCGACCTTCCGCCTCGTGCTTGACGGCTCGGAATTGGGGCAGGTGAGACTCCCGGTTCCCGGGATCCACAACATCCGAAACGCCACGGCGGCACTCGCTGTCGTGATCGAACTCGGATTCGATCCGGGTGCTGCGATGACCGCCCTCGAATCGTTCGCCGGTGTCGCCCGTCGGTTCCAGTTCCGTGGGGAGTTCGACGGGATCACCTTCGTTGATGATTTCGCGCATCTGCCCACCGAGATCGCAGCTGCCGTCGCTGCTGGACACGATGGTGGATGGGGTCGTCTCGTCGTGGTCTTCCAACCACACCGCTTCAGCCGGACCCAGTCGCTATGGCGGGAGTTCGGCGATGCGTTCATCGGCGCTGACGAACTCATCCTCACTGACATCTATGCAGCGGCCGAGGCTCCGCGCCCCGGCGTCACCGGCGAACTCATCGTGGACATCGTCACCACGACTCATCCAGGGCAGCCAGTTGTGTATATCCCGGAGCGCGAACTGCTGGCCCACCAGGTAGCGATGCGGCTCCGTCCCGGAGACCTCTGCCTCACGATTGGAGCGGGCGACATAACACGCCTCTCCGACGAGGTCATGTCGTTGCTCACCAACGGTTCGGGCGCATCGTGAGCTCGCTGGAATCCGTGATCGAGGCTCTGGTCGGTTCACTCGGCGCCAAGGCACAACCCGCAGCCCCTCTGGGAGCCCTCACGACGTATCGGGTCGGCGGTCGCGCTGCAGTTCTCGTGACTGCCGAGACTGCCGATGATCTCCGGACCATCGGAGATGTTCTGTCGGCGGATGGTGATGAGGTAGTTCCGATCCTCGTGGTCGGGCGAGGCTCGAACATGCTGGTGGCCGATGCGGGATTCGCTGGTGTTGCGGTGCTGTTGGGAGAGGGGCTAGCCTCCGTCGACATCACGGGTACTTCCGTGTGCGCAGGCGGAGCAGCCGCACTTCCCGTCGTGGCTCGTCGCACCGTGGCTGCGGGTCTCACCGGCTTCGAGTGGGCAGTTGGCGTACCCGGCTCCATAGGTGGAGCCATACGGATGAATGCCGGAGGACACGGTTCAGATATGGCGGCCTCGGTCACCGGGGTCCGCGTCATTGATCTCCGTACCGGCGAGGATGGATCGATGCAGGTCGCCGCGCTTGAATTCGGATACCGGTCTTCGGCAGTGAGGAGCCATCAGGTCGTTGTCGATTGCACGCTCGAACTCGCTCTGGGTCCGAGCGCAGCTGGGGAGTCTGCACTTGGTGACATCGTGCGCTGGCGACGCGAGCATCAACCCGGCGGAGCGAATGCCGGCTCGGTGTTCACGAATCCCCGGGGGGAAAGCGCCGGTCGGCTCATCGATGAGGCGGGCCTCAAGGGATATCGGCTGGGCTCTGCGGAGATTTCCACGAAGCATGCGAATTTCATCCAATCCGATCCGGATGGATCAGCCGACGACATCGCCGCGCTGATGGCAGAGATACGTCGACGTGTGGTCGAGTCCGCTGGTGTCGACCTGCACGCGGAGACCCACCTCGTCGGTTTCGATCCATGGGTCGCCGCCGATGCTGGGACTGGTGCATGAACGTCTCGCTGCTCGACCGACGGGGTGGTCGCGGAACCCATGCGGCTGTCGATGGAGTCGACCCCCGCATAGCTGCACGTCGGGCATCGGTGCGCGAGGAGCGCCGCCGTCGGTGGCGCAGAGCCGCCGTCGCCGTCCTCATCGTGGGTGTCGCTGGCGTTTCGCTCTGGTTCCTCAGCCGTACGCCACTGTTCGATATCGACCAGATTCGAGTGGCTGGCACCGCTCATCTCCAGGCCGACGATGTCCGGGCAGCGTCAGGCCTCACTGTTGGCGACCCGCTCGTCAGCGTGGATGCTGGTGCGGTCGCTTCCCGGCTCGAGCAGCAACCATGGATACGCACGGCGAAGGTGGGTCGCGACATAAATGGCGTCGTATCGATCACCATCGTTGAACGAATCGCGATCGCGTGGATCGACGGTGGACTCGATGGTCGCACCCTCGTGGACGATTCGGGGGCGAAACTCGGCCTCGTCGGTCCCGACGACGCAGTACTCCCGCAGGTGGTCGGTATGGGGGAGGGTTCGCTCGAACTCGCGTCGATCCTCCCTCCGGGGGTGCGGTCGCGAACCGTCTCGGTGGAGGAAGCCGACGATGTGCTCCGACTGCAGCTCCGCCCCCAGGGCACTGTTGAATTCGGGCCGGCGACTGATCTGATGGCCAAGGTCGCGTCGCTCGTCACAGTCATGGGCCAGGTCGACCAACAGGACCTCTGCACCATCCGCGTCATCACCCCTGATACCCCCGTCGTGACGAGGACCCCGATCTGCGGGTAGCGGTGGGGTAACCTGCCCGTTAGGTGCACCGGATCTCGGTGTACACACTCAGTTTCGAACACTCCACTCTGAAGGAGAGCCTCTATGGCTGGCAGTCCGCAGAACTACCTCGCGGTGATCAAGGTCGTCGGTGTCGGCGGCGGCGGCGTCAACGCCGTCAACCGAATGATCGACGCGGGTCTGAAGGGTGTCGAGTTCATCGCCGTGAACACAGATGCTCAGGCACTCCTGATGTCCGATGCCGATATCAAACTCGACATCGGCCGCGAGATCACGCGCGGTCTCGGGGCGGGCTCCGATCCCGAGATCGGCAAGGCAGCCGCCGAGTCGCACAGCGAGGAGATCGAGGAGGCACTGAAGGGTGCCGACATGGTCTTCATCACGGCTGGGAAGGGCGGTGGCACCGGCACCGGTGCTGCGCCCGTCATTGCCCAGATCGCCAAGGGCCTTGGTGCACTCACCATCGGTGTGGTCACCCGCCCGTTCGCCTTCGAGGGCAAGCGCAGGTCCACTCAGGCAGAGTCAGGGATCAAGACGCTCAAGGAGAAGGTCGACACCCTCATCGTCATCCCGAATGACCGACTGCTCACGGTGTCCAATGACAAGACCTCCGTGCTCAATGCGTTCAAGATGGCCGACGAGGTCCTGTTGCAGGGTGTGCAGGGCATCACCGACCTCATCACCACGCCGGGCCTTATCAACACCGACTTCGCCGACGTGAAGATGATCATGAGCGATGCCGGTTCGGCTCTCATGGGTATTGGCTATGGATCCGGCGAGGGGCGTGCGCTCAGCGCTGCCCGAGCGGCCATCTCCTCACCGCTGCTTGAAGCCTCCATCGAGGGCGCACGGGGAATCCTTCTCACCATTGCCGGTGGCAGCGACCTCGGGCTCTTCGAGGTCAATGAGGCCGCCGAGATCATCCACGGTGTGGCCCATGCTGATGCCAACATCATCTTCGGCACGGTCATCGACGACAGCATGGGCGACGAGGTCCGGGTCACGGTCATCGCTGCTGGGTTCGATCGATGGGATGGCGATCCCAAGGCAAGTGGTCGCGGTGGACGTTCGTCGAGCAGCGAGGGCGTTCGCGATGTGTTCGGGTCTTCGGCCGACGACTCGGATGATTCCGGCGACGACGACTTCGACGTCCCGTCGTTCCTCAAGTAACGCATCGGGTCCAGCACCCCATGCAAACCTGGTCCGCCCCTCTCGGGGCGGATCGTCGCGTCCGGGTCCTCATCACTGATCGTTCTGACGGCGACCTCGGGATCGATGGTGATCCTGAGGAACTGGCGGCCCGCCGCACTGCCATCATCGACCAACCCTGGCTCTGGCTACGACAGGTGCACGGCGCTGGGGTCGTGGTGGTCGGCCCTGACGACGTACTTGATGAACTGGTCGGCACAGCCGCAGATGCTTCCGTCACCTCACGCGATGGTCTTGTTCTTGCTGCGCACAGCGCCGATTGCGCGACCATCGCCCTGTGGTCTCCCGAAGGTCTGGTGGCCGCCGTGCACGCCGGCTGGCGCGGACTTCACTCTGGAATCATCGGAGCGACAGCAGCTTCGATGCGAGGCGCAGGGGCAACCACGTTGTTCGCATTTACTGGACCAAGCATCGGGCCCGAGTGCTA
>Ga0208249_1000722_pt1 | contig 10971 bp, 9 predicted proteins | sample CryBogmetaGMA1M_FD_184546 | JGI IMG/M metagenome (GOLD analysis project Ga0208249, IMG submission 184546) | Freshwater microbial communities from Crystal Bog, Wisconsin, USA - MA1M (SPAdes) | ecosystem: Environmental > Aquatic > Freshwater > Lake | place: Crystal Bog, Wisconsin, USA | collected...
ACCCAGCAGCAGGAGGTTTTGACGGGCGACGCACCCCCGCCAGGGCCGGAGGAATTGGCCCTGCGGCCGAAGGATCTCAAAGCAGTGATGGATGCCCTGGAAGCCGGCCGCCTCGGTGGTGTTACCCAGGTGGATGCCAAGCACGTGGTGGTGATTGGCCACTCCTGGGGCGCCACCACGGCCCTGCAGTTGGCGGGGGTGAGGCCTAAGCAGATGGATTTGCTGGCGCGCTGCGGCAACAAGGATGACCCCAGTCGCAACTTGAGCTGGACCCTGCAGTGCAGCTGGCTGAAAGGGGTGGACCAGGCAGCCCTTCAGGACCCGAGGGTGATCGCCGTTGCGGCGGTGAGCCCTCCGGTTTCCCTGCTGTTTCCCCGGGGTTCGGGGCAAAACCTGAGTGCCCGCGTCTTGCTGGTGAGCGGTAGCCGTGATTGGGTCGTGCCCCCGGATCCAGAGGCGATCATGCCGATGGAGTGGGGAGCCCGCTTGGGTAACCGGCTGGTGCTGGTTGAAGGGGGCGATCACTTCAACCTGCGGCCCGGACCATCGGCGGATGGCGGGGTGCTGGGCCCCCTGTTGCTTGCCTGGACCAATGCGGCCTTTGCATCTGGAGAGGCTGTGCGCCCATCCCAAGGTGCGGTGAATCTGTTGCCCGCCAATGGCTGGGGTAGTGCCCTGATGCCGATGGCGGATGTGACCGACAGGCTCAACCAGCCGTGAGCCGGATTCCCCTGGGGCGGCTTCCGGCGCTAAAACCCTGGGGTCCCCCGTTGCCAATGGCTATGGGTTGGTTTGGTTCTTGGTTGAGTTCTTGGTTCAGATTTGGGTTGAGCTTTGGCTTGAGCCTGGTGGTGGGCTTGGGCCTCGTGCTGGCGGCTCCCCTGCAGGCGGCTGCGGAGTTCAGCCTGCCCCCCTTGCCCTACGCGGCCAATGGCCTGGAGCCCTCGATTGATGCCCGCACGATGACGATTCACCACGATCGTCACCATGCCGCCTATGTGGCCAATCTCAACGCCCAGATCCCCACGTTTCCAGAGTTGGCATCGATGGATCTGACCACCTTGCAAGGCTCGATCTCGACATACTCCCCTGCTGTTCGAAACAACGGTGGCGGCCACTACAACCACAGTTTGTTTTGGACCGTGATGGCCCCTGGGGGCCAGGGAGGCAAGCCTTCCGCGGCCCTGGGCAAGGCCATCACGGCAGCCTTTGGCTCCCAGGAGGCCATGGAGAAGCAGTTCAACCAAGCTGCGGCAAGCCGCTTTGGCTCAGGTTGGGCTTGGCTGATCGTCAAGCCCGATGGCGCCTTGGCCATTACCAGCACCCCCAACCAGGACAACCCCCTGATGGATCTGCCTGGACTTGAGCGCGGCACGCCCATTTTGGCGTTGGATGTGTGGGAGCACGCCTACTACCTGAACTACCAAAATCGCCGGCCTGATTACATCAGTGCCTGGTGGGATGTGGTGAATTGGAAAGCCGTGAATAGCCTCTATGCGGCGGCCCTATCCGCCAGGGCTGGCCGCTCCACTGGCCCCTGACGGCACCAAGCTAGAACCATCAACCCTTTGGCAGCATGGCGGCTTTTTGGATCCTGATCGCCATGGTGGGCGTTGCCTTTGGCCTCAATCCCAGTAAGGGGGAGTTCAGCTGGTTTCTTCGGCTCAGGCGGCCCCGGTGGCTCGTGTTTGAGGGATGGATTCCGGTGATTTGGCTGGTGATCTACGCCTGCTTTTATGCATCGGCGCTCCTCAGCTGGGGTGCGGCAGCTCAGTGGACCCTATTAATGGGCTACCTGGGTTTGCTGGTGCTGGTGCAGAGCTACACCCTGGTGATCTGCCGGAGTCGATCCCTGGCCAATGGAACCTGGATCGGTTTTGCAGGCTGGGTTTGGGGCATCGCCCTCACCCTGGTGGTGGCCCAACACTCTTTTGGGGCCTGGCTGCTGCTCTTGCCCTATCTGATTTGGAGCCCGGTGGGCACCTTCGTGACCTGGCAGATGCAGAAACTCAACCGTTGAAGCTTGTGGGTGATGTGGATGCGGTTGGCGATGCCGGTCGGAAGGTCGGCTGCACACCGCTGGGATGTGATCAACGAGACAAGGGGCTTTGGTGAAGAGTCCTTGAATGGCGTTCAATCTGCCCTGTCTATCCATGGCCACGATCACGATTGCAGGCGGAGCGAGCTTTTCCTGCTCCAGCGACACCTTCATTCTCGATGCTGCCCAAGAGGCAGGAATAGACCTTCCCTACTCCTGTAAGGCAGGGGCCTGTAGCACTTGCGCTGGCAAGATTCTCCAGGGAAGTGTCAGCCAGGAAGAGCAGAGCTTCCTCGACGACGACCAGATTGCTAGTGGGTTCGCCCTTCTCTGCGTCAGCTACCCCCTTTCAGATTGCACAATCCAGACGGATGTGGAGGGCGACCTCTAGGGCGTGACTGCTAGAGAGGCTCCATCGAAACGCTCTTTTATCCATCGTTAGACAGTGCTGGGTCTTGGTTTTGCCGCCCTGCTTGTTCGTGGTTCGGCCTGTTCCCATTGGTTTGGATTGCAAAAGGTTTGGGAGACAATGCTGCCTCGGCAGAACTTCAGCGGAGCTGCCATCGGTGGTTTTTCAGCCGCCAGCTACGACGCCAAGCGCGATCGCCTTTCGTTGCTCAGTGATCTACCTGATGCCCAGCTGAGCACCTGGTCTGGTGTGGCGGATGGCAGTCCCACCAGCTGCCGTTCTGATTCATGAACCGCCGCGCCCTGCTCATCCAATTGCTTGGTTTAGGCGCCGCTGGCTTCGCTACACCGTTGTTTGCGGGTGGATCCCATGCGCGTGGATCCCATGCCCGCGGATCTTTTGTGGGCGGATCAGTTGCGGGCAGACAAGGGGCCTTGCGGGAAAAGAGCAAGCCTTTTGAACCACTTTTAGGCCCGATTCCCCTCCCGACCGATGGCTTAACTGCCGCTCAACAGCGCCACCACTACGCCAGGATCGCAATCCAGGACAAGCTGGTCGTGCCCAAGGGCTACCGCAGTGACCTGGTACTGAGCTGGGGTGATTCGCTTGGGAATGGTCGCTTCGGCTTCAACAATGACTATCTGTCCTTCCAGCCCCTGACTTCGAACCAAGGAGTACTCACGGTGAACTTTGAGTACATCAGTGCGAAATCTTGGTGTGCTGGCTTTGAGGAGGTCATGGGCATCAGCCTGCCTTTTAGGGCGCTGATCGATGAACTGTCCCGTCGTGGAGGCAGCGTAGATGCCAGTTCCTTGCCTGCTGGCGATGGGCTTCTCGCCAATGTGATGTCCGTGGCCCGTGCGGCCTTGATGGATCTCGGGATTGGGGTTGCCACCATCGAGAGGAATGCCGAGGGTCGCTGGCTTCACCAATCGGGTGCGCTCGATCGACGTATCACCGGACTCAGTGGATGGCAAAAGTTCGAAGAGCAGTTGCGCACCAGTGGTCCTGCATCAGCGGTGTTCCGGCGTCAACAACGCATGGGTTACAACGATGGCCTGGGAGATCGGGTGATCGGTACCTTCGCCAACTGCGCTGGCGGCCAGACCCCCTGGGGCACCGTTCTATCGGCTGAGGAGAATTTCCAAAATCAGGTGGTGGAGGCGGTCTTTGCGGATGGCTCTTCGCCACCGCCGGCCGAATGTCCATTCCGTTTTGATGGAGAGCGGCTGGAGGGGCTTGGTAATCCCTTTGGCATGGCTGGTAATAAATATGGCTGGATGGTTGAGGTCGATCCCCAAGAGCCGAAGCAACCAGCTGTTAAGCACACATGGCTAGGACGATTTCGCCACGAGGCCGTTGCCGTCAGGGCTCGCTCCAATGAACCGCTCGTGGTGTATTCCGGTTGTGATCGCTACGGAGGCCACCTCTATCGCTTCGTGAGTGCGGCCACGATTCAAGATCCCAAAGACCCAGCTAATTCCCATCTGCTGGAGAACGGTCGGCTTGAGGTGGCCAAGCTTCAGCCGGATGGAACTGGCTCCTGGATTCCCCTTCTAACAACCACGACGGTCGACCCCCTACCTCCGAGCCATTTCCAGCGATTTGGTTATGACCAGCCCGCTCTGGTACCCCATAGCGATCGCAACCGCGCAGGGGTTGAAAAAATCCGCAGTGATGTCGAACTGGAGGGCTATCGAAGTCGTTTCCAGACCCTCGCAGATCTTTATCTCGGGAGCGGAGATGAGCAAATTGGCGCCATTCTCATCGACGCCCACTTGGCAGCCAACGCCGTAGGTGCCTCGCCATTGGCACGGCCTGAAGACACTGAGCTGGATCCAAGAACTGGAGATCTGCTGATCACCTTCACCGCAGGTGGCGCTGATGCAGGTGGCCGTGCCGATCCAGCCTTATTCCACGGTCCATCCGGGCAGCCTGAGTGGCCCTATGGCTGGGTGATGCGCCTGCAGGATCAGCCTGGAAACCCTGAGGTTCCAGGCGGAACGTTCAGCTGGCGGATGGTGGCAACCGGCGGCCTGCCCTGGGAGGGAGGCCTGGGATTTGCCAATCCCGACAACTTGGCAATTGACAAGTCCGGGAATATTTGGATGGTCACCGATCGATCAACCAGCAATAGCACACTCGACGTCTTTGGCAATAACTCTTGTTGGTTATTACCGGCTAAGGGTTTCTCGGCGGGCAAAGCCTTTCTGTTTGCCACTGGGCCCATGGAGTGCGAACTTACAGGACCCTGCTTTGATCAAACGGAATCCACACTATTTCTGGCAGTGCAGCACCCCGGAGAAGATCATGGTGTCCATCGCCGGGGTGATCAGGAGATCCAGGCCTTTCAACTGAGGGATCGGAGCAATCAGCCGTTTAACCAGTTGCGCCAGGTACCCCTTGGCTCTAACTGGCCTTCGGGATTGCCAGGGCGGCTACCCAGACCCGGAGTGGTGGCGATCACGCGGCTGGATGGAGCAGCTTTGCTGGAATGAGGATGGTTTTGTCGGCCTAATGACCCGGCAGGTAGAGGCGCCCTTCGTTGGAGTCGTATTCAAACAGTTCGGCATAACGGCCCCAGTCAACAGCTGTTGCAAGCTGGGATTCCGCTTCCTTGAGGGGGAAATAGTCGTCCCACATGCCCAGGAAGAATTCTGACCGCATTGCCAGATTTTTTTTCTCCTTGAGAGTGCTCACAATGCTGCTCAGCACCGGGATTCGGCCCAAGGCCTGCTGCCGAAAGAGATCTTTGCTCCTCTGGATCGTGGTGGTGGCAAAATCCCTACCAATGGCAGTGAGGTGCACATCTCCCTCGGCTATCTCGGCAAAGCCGAGCATTACAGCGGCATCGAGCAGGGGCAGGAGGTCGTCCACCTCCAATTGCAGAGTTTGGGCCAGCATTGGAATGTCGTCAAGGGCCTCGCCCCGTTCCACGATCAGTTCCAGCAAACCGCTAATACCACCCACGCGCACATGGGGTAGGGCTTTGGCGAAAGGAGAGATGGTGCTGCGGGGTATGGGGGCCAGCCCATTGCTGTCATCGACCATACCGGTCACTTCGAGATCGGGATTGGTCATCACCGAATAGATGTAGTCGACCAGGGACTTGAAGCGGGGATTGCTGCGGTCATGGGGCCGGGGCAAATTGATTTGCAGTTCGCCGCGTATTCGGCCTGGCTTTGAGCCCAGGATCACGACTCGGTCGGCCAGGAAAACGGCCTCTTCAATATTGTGGGTGACAATTAGGATGCTCTTGGAAGGGAACATTCCCGCATTCCAAAGATCATCAATCTCACCCCTAAGATTTTCAGCGGTGAGTACGTCAAGGGCGCTGAAGGGTTCATCCATAAACAACACTTCAGGCTCCAGCACAAAGGCCCTGGCGAAACCAACCCGCTGTTTCATCCCACCAGATAGCTCCTTGGGATAGGCGTTCTCAAAGCCATCAAGGCCCACGATGTCGATGGCTTTGAGGGCGCGTTCGCGCCGTTCAGTCCGCTCCACATGCCTGGCGGCTAGGCCAAGCTCAACGTTGTCTTGAACATTGAGCCAGGGCAAGAGTGCAAAGCTCTGGAACACCATGGCCAGGTTTGGATTGGAGCCAGCCAGGGGCGCACCTTTGAACTGAACCCGACCATCGCTTGGGCCGATCAGACCCGACATGATCCGAAGCAAGGTGCTTTTGCCGCTGCCGCTGCGGCCCAATAGGGCCACCACTTCACCAGCGCTGATCGTGAGGCTGACGCCCTCAAGTACAGAAAATTCGCCCTTGCCATCGGGAAGGGGAAAGCGTTTGGAAACGTCGTTGACAGTAATCAGAGACATGGTTCGATCAGAGTTGGTATTGGCGCTCGGCCAGGCTGTATAGACGGCGCCAAAGCACCCGGTTGATGCCCACCACAAAGAGGCTCATCATGCCGATCCCCAGGGCAATGCGCGGCCAATCCCCCTTGCTCGTCGCCTCTGCGATGTAGGCCCCTAGGCCAGTGGCTGTGAGGGTGGTGGCACCCCAGCTCACCACCTCAGAAACAATGCTGGCGTTCCAGGCCCCACCGCTAGCGGTTACACCGCCCGTGACCCAAGCTGAAAAGATCCCCGGAATGATCAGTTTCTTCCAGCGTTGGATTCCTTTCAGGCCGATGTCATCGGCCATCTCGCGCAAGTCAGATGGGATTGTTTGGGCCCCAGCAATCGAGTTAAATAGTATGTACCACTGGGAGCCAAGCGCCATCAGTAGGATCGAGCCCCAATTGATATTGATATGGGAGTAAACAAAAAATAGGGTGGCAAAGGGGAAGATGAAGTTGGCAGGAAAAGAAGCCATGAATTGCACGAATGGTTGAAGCAATCTGGCAAGTTTGGGGTTGAAGCCGATGGCAACACCAATGGGCGTCCAGATCACGGTGGCCACGACCAACAGGATCGTTACTCTCAAGAGCGTGTAGATACCTAGGCGGAATGCCATTGCTACTTCAGCCAGGCCTACGGTGACCAGCACAAAATGCACAAGCCAGGCAATGAGGGAGCCAACAATCATCAAAAGCCCTAGATTGAATAAGCGGTCTGGTCGGGCGGTTTGCGTGGCAGTTGGCCCATGACCGACTTGCCCCAATATCGATGACATCAGTCGATCGGATGCATCGATTAACGGCATAGAAAACGGTGCTATTAGCTTGGAAAGCCTGGTGGACTTTAGGAGGTCGTACAACCACGATTGGGGCACATCTCCACTACTGCTTTGCTCCATTCGGAACTTATCCGACCAGGCAACAAGAGGCCGCCAAAAAAGTTGATCAACGAGCACGATGATGGCTGTCATCGCTAGGATTGCCCACCCCAGGGCTGGAAGGTCTTGGGCCGCAACAGCTGCAGCCACATAGGAGCCAATGCCTGGGAGGGTATAGTCCTGGTTCAGCACACTGATGGCTTCGCTGGCTGCCACAAAAAACCAACCCCCACCAAAACTCATCATCGCGTTCCAAAGCAGGGGGATCGCTGCCGAAGGGGCTTCAATTCTGGTAAAACGTTGCCAGCGGGAGAGTCGATAAAGTGATGCTGCTTCTAGCAGCTCCTTCGGTACTGTACGCAGTGATTGGTAGAAGGAGAAGGTCATATTCCAGACCTGACTCGTAAAAATAGCGAAGATCGATGCTGCTTCTAATCCCAAGAGACTTCCCGGGAATAGAGCGATAAAACCTGTGACCGTAATAGATAGAAAACCGAGAACTGGTACTGATTGAAGAATGTCGAGTAAGGGCACTAAAACCCTTTCAGCCCTTTGGTTATGGGCCGCTATGGATCCATAAACCAAGGTAAAGATTATCGATGCCGCCAAGGCAATAAACATGCGCGTTGTGGAGCGCAGTGCGTATTCAGGCAGATTGTGTGGGTCTAGTGAAATCCTTGGGCTGACGTTGGGTGGCTCAAAGCCAACCATGGCTTCTGAACCCACGTGGGCAATGAGGGCCAGCAATGCCAAGACCCCAAGGATAACGACTCCATCAGCAAGGCCGAAGGGTGGGCTTTGTCGAAGTGATTCAGGCTGCGGCAGCTGCTTCATGCCCAAATTTCAACACACATGTAATTCTAGAGACTAGGCGATGTGCTGAAGGCAACCTTTGGATTGGCGGGCTGAGTGACCTATGTTCTTAACGAATTCCGGCCAATGCTTGCCTCGCCTTGACCAGCACCTCGGCTGGAAGGGTGATGAATCCCAGCTCAGGAGCCATGGCCTGGGCTTGGTCAGACAAAGTAAATCCAAAAGCTTTTTTGATGGGGTCAAGCTTGACTCCGTTACCTTGTTGATGTAACAGAATCCACGTGAGTGAAACAATTGGATATCCGTTGATTGGATTTCGATTGCTGCCTGTCAGATTCTCATCCAAAGTAATCGAAGCTACCGCCTCTTTTTCGCTTGCTTGGGTTGGAGCAACCAACTGCCCTGAGGCGTTGGTGAGGCTGGCTGCCTGCAGTAGCCCAGTCACATAGGCCGACTCCAAATACCCAATTCCGCCATCAAGTTGGGAAATCTGGGATGCCATGCCCTCATTGCCTTTGGCACCTATTCCTGAGGGCCAGGCAATGGATTTGCCCTCGCCAGGCCCCTGCTGCCACTCTGGACTAATGGCTGATAGGTGGGCTGTAAAATTCGCCGTCGTGCCGGATCCATCCGAGCGGTGCACGACGCGGATTGGTTTGGATTTACAGCCAAGTTGATTGTAGTTGTCAATCGAGCCGAGGAAAATCTGAGCCAATTGGGCTTGACTCAGTTTGAGCGTGCAGCCTGGATTGTTGTAGGCCACGGCAATCGCCCCAGCAGTCATTGGGATTTGGACCACCCCACCTTTGACTGCTGCAATCTCCTTCTCAGACATTGGTACATCGCTTGCCCCGAAATCCACACTCCCTGCGGTGAACTGGCGAACCCCAGCTCCGGATCCAACCGACTGATAATTGACCTTGACACCCTGGGTGGCGAGTTCTTTGAACCAGCGGAGGTACATCGCTGCAGGGAACGAAGCACCCGCCCCATTAAGGGTTGTATTCGCTGAACAAGAGGCCAGGCCCAAGCCAAGGCCAACCATGGTGACGCCAGCAACGACAGAGGTGAGCTTGCGAGACATTCGATTCACCTGACTCATCTGAATATTGCCAGCCTATCCAGCCCCAATCGGCCTTTTGGTTAAAGACTGCTAAAGGATTCAGAATTACTGGCTATTGACAGACTCTTGATGGGTTGGTGAATTGTGCAGAACCCTTTGGGGGAAAGGAATTTCGATGCCCTCTGCTTGAAAAGTGTTCCAAACGGCAATGCCCACCTCGCTGGCTACGCCAACCCCATCCATGGGGTTTTCGATCCAATAGCGAATGGCATAGGTGATGGCGGAGTCGTCGTAGCGGAGGAGCAGGCCTTTCGGTGCAGGCTGATGCAACACCCTGGGGATGGTGATTGCGGTGGCCTCTAGCAGGGCGATCACCGTTTCTGGTGGGTGGTGGTAGGCCGCGCCAATCAGCACTTGTCCGCGGCGGCGGCGATCCCGTAGGCCGCTGTAGGTGATCATCGATTGGGTGAAAAATGTTTGATTGGGAACCACCAATTCCACGTTGTCACGATCGCGCCAGAGGGTGGTAGCACGCATTCCTAGCTCAAGAACCTCACAGGGGTCTTCTCCTCTTCCAGATTCAAGTAGCAACACATCCCCAGGTCGAACGGCGCCTTCCAGCAGTAACCAAATGCCACTCACAAAATTACTAAACACTTCCTTGAGTCCAAAGCCCAGTCCCACTGAAAGCCCTCCACCCACAGCCGCAAGTAAGGTTGGATTGACTCCCACATAGGCCAAGATCAACACCAGGCCTAAGGCACCTAGGCCATAGCGAATCACCAGAGCCGATGCCCGATGGCTCGGACCACTCAACCCAAGGGCCCTCCGCATGACTTCAGCCACGGCAAGGGCTGGAAGCTCAGCTCCAGCAGTAACAAAGTAGCTGCCAAAGACCAGCATGATTAGGGCGCCAAATGTCAAATGATCATTGCCCCAATGCAGCACCTGGGTGGCCCAAAGTTGATCCAAGTTGGCAAACTGGGAATAAAATTGGAGGATGCCGACCAGAAGTAATAACGGCCGTATCACCCGGAGATCCGATGTTTTGACAACTTTGGGAGGGAGGTATCGCCTGAGAGCCACGAGCCCAAATCGGGACCATAGGCAGATTGCGTAAAATCTCGTCACATATCTGGCGAGTTCCCCTACCCCTGTGGTGGTGATCAACCAACTGGTCGCGGTAGCAAGGCAGACCCAAAGCAGGGTCTCATTGGCTAGGGGCTTCACCTGAGCCAGCCATGGCCAATGGCTCTCTTGGGGCCAGTGCCGTTCCTCGAGCTTTAACTTGGACTTGAGCACCAGCCAGACGCCAAGGGCTATCCCCAGGCCCGCAAATTGTCTGAGTACCTCAATGCGCAGCAGATCGGCAAGGAAATCCTGAAACAGTTGGGAGAGCTCATTCATGGATGACTCTCCATGGCTGGCATGGCATCAACCAGTTCCTGAATTTGTGGTGCTACTGCATTTGGTGATTGCACACCTGTGATGACTTGATTAACCCAACCACTAGCCTTTTTCGAATTCTTTAGAAGAAATTGTCTTTGTTCAAGAGTGTTCAATGTACTGTCCTTCATTGCCGCATCCATTATTTCTAAGGTTGGATAAGCCTTCAGTGGTAACGCGATCGAGGGATTCACAGGCAGCACTGTTCCAAGTTGCAGGGCCATGTTTCGCTGGTTCACGATGTTGGCGGTAAACATCACAAATTGCTTGGCGAATTGTCGCTGGATTGGGCTCGACTGCCCACCAAAAACCCACAATGGGACGCGGAGTAGGGGTTTGGCCGGGCCTGCCGGACCGGCGGGTAATACGGCAATGCCCAGGTTTGCTCCAAGCGCTCGCTGCAGGCTTGGTATCCAGCCGCTAGAGCATGGAATCCATTCGAAGCGGCCTGCCGCTAGCCCTTGCCTTAATTC
>Ga0208249_1000727_pt1 | contig 10932 bp, 10 predicted proteins | sample CryBogmetaGMA1M_FD_184546 | JGI IMG/M metagenome (GOLD analysis project Ga0208249, IMG submission 184546) | Freshwater microbial communities from Crystal Bog, Wisconsin, USA - MA1M (SPAdes) | ecosystem: Environmental > Aquatic > Freshwater > Lake | place: Crystal Bog, Wisconsin, USA | collected...
CTCTTCAACTCGCGGCCCTGTGTGGGCCTGCCCTCAGCTCGCTACGCTCGCCTCGGGCAGGCCCACACAGGATTTACAGAACGAATGATGCACTAGCGGCGGTTGAGGCCGGACTCCGCCTGCGGCCGGTGGTGCGTTAACACGCAGGCGTGGGTGGTTATACAGACCGTATAAATACGAGTTATCCCGCCGAATCCACAGATGCCGAACTCCGACGCCAAGGTCAGTTCCGCCTACATCACCAGGGATGCGATGCGAGGCTTTCTTGCCGCCCTTCCGTCCGTGATGCGTGACACCTACGGAGAACGACCCCTAACCGTCCTCTACGGCAATGGTTGCAGGCTTCATGTCGACCTGTGCTTTAAGCCAATGCAGTGGCCGCTCCATCTCTTCAGCGATTTTCTGAGCCAATCGGTAGAACAGCAGATTTTTGAGTTCGGCCAAGCGGATTTGCTGATCGAGAGCCCAGATTCCAATCTGCGGATACTGATTTGCCACGAACTCGATATTCATCTTGATGGAACTGATGATCGAGCAATTGGGATGATCATGGCCGGATTTCCCAACCTCGACTTCCGCACCGCTGCTGACTGGAAGATGCATCCTCGAACCAACGAGAGCGCTGACCCGAACACACAGGGATAACCAACCGCTGGATCAGACGGCGGATAGAATCCAACGGGATGGCTGAGCCGACGGCCCGCCGCTGATCAGCTTCATCGTTCGGCCGCGGAGGGCTTCCGGGTGGACGAGTCGCCAATGGTCGCGGAGTACCGGCGGTAGCTCGCGGCCACGCTGGCGTGGTGTGAGCCGCGGTTCGATCCGGCTCGTGCCGCGGACTCGCTCCGGTCACCGGAACTCGGCCCGCCGCGGAACATCGTTCATGAGCGCACTCACGTGGACTCGATAGCTGCGGAGGTGGCCGCTGTCCTCGCCCGCCGGCAGGAGCGGCTCGGGTCGAGACCGGCACCGGCCACGGCGCTCCCGCCCGGCGACCGCATCCTGGCGTTCCTGCCGCAGCGCAGCCTGTTCCACGGCAGCTCGCCGCCGGAGTGCGACGGGTTCATCGACGTGGACGAGATCCCGCCCTGGGGCACCTGGATTGTCTGGGCCGGCGAGATGCTCTTGTCATGGGTGCCGGCGTCGATGGTCGCGGGCGTGGACTCGGCCATCCGATGCAACCCGGAGGAGAGCATCCGGTGGGCATCGGAGCAACCCGAGCCGCTCATCCAAGAGTTGCGCGGGTTGGGCGTACTGAGGTAAGGCACGCCGAACCAATCGCTCCATCAAACGGCGAGCATTGGGAGACCTACTCGCCGCCTCACGCCTTCCGTACCAACGATCCCCGCTCCGCCGCCAACGCCTCCGACCGGCTTCGGTAAGGCCCCAGCACAGGCCCCTCAACAGGCCCCATGTCGGCCTCCCTGTTGCCGTCGGCGTCCGGGTCTGCGGGGCTGGCCGTCCGCTCCTGCCCCCGCGGCGCTCGGTGGCTGGAGTCAGTGTCTGTAGACTCTCTTCAGTGGGGAGGCGAACCTGGGCCATGCCGAGGAGGGCGCGCGTGAAGCCGATAGAGCACCAGGGGGCGAATCGCTGGGGGCGCGTTGCGTGGTCGGTCGTTGTCGGCCTTGCCGCACTCGCTTTGCCTTTGGTCCTCGTCGTGTTGTTTGCGACCTACGGCCCCGATCCAGGGATCATTGTCAGTCCACAGACGACCGTGGTCACCGAGCCCCTCGCCGCCGACGGCTTGCCTGACTACGAGGCGGCGTGGCTTGCGATCAGCGGCCCAGCACCACCCCCGACGGACAACGCCGCGGTCGATCTCCTCCGGGCCACCTGGCCGATGGGTGTCCCGGCGGCTGAACTCCCGAAGGTCTGCCGGGCACTCGGCATTCCGGCGGATCCCCCGGGGCGGCGGCTCGAACCAATCGAGGGCATGAACACCGCTGGAGGGCAAATGGTGCTCGAAGCCATGCATCGCGAGTGGCCCTGGAAAGCAGAGGAGCAACCAGCACTGGCAGAGTGGCTGGAGGCGAACGGCGACTCCCTCGACAGCCTCGTGGTGGCGGCCGACAAGCCGCGCTATTGGTTTCCCAGTCCCTCGCTCCTGGACGAACAGCCCGGGCGGCTCAGTGACATGCTCTTCCCGGATGTCCACCGGCTGCGCGACGTGGTCCGCCTTCTGAAAGGACGGGCGATGCTGCATCTCGGCGAGGGGCGGCACCATGCGGCCTGGCGCGATCTGCGGGCGATTCGGCGTTGGGGGTCCTTGCTTCGTGATCCCGGCAGTGGACCGGGAGGCGGCGTCGTATTCCTGGTCTCCCTCTCGATTTCGGCGACGGCCGAATCCGCGATCGTCGTCCATCTCCTCGGGGACCCGGAACTGCCTCCCGACCTCGGCGGGTCCATCCGCGAGGAATACGCTGCGACCGAAGTTCCGTTCGATCTCGTGGAGATGATGCGAGGCGACTGGTTATCTCTCCGTGACAGTACTGTCTGGATAGCGCGGCGTATGCCTGAGGCACGTTCTGCCCGCGGAGCGCTCGCCTTGCAGGGGTGGCAAGCCAACCCGATCGTCGCGCATATCCTCGCAACCCGGCTCGACTGGAATGCGATCCTCGAGTTGCTGAGCGAAGGCCGTGGCGACATGGATGCGGCACTCGCACGACCAACATACCTGGCTCGGCATGCGGAGGCGGCCCGCCTCAGTAGAACGTGGCATGCAGCCATACCTTCGCCGGGCGGAAAGACGTGGTCAGCGGAGGAGATTCTCCTCATCCTCGATACCCGGCGACGGACGAAGGCGATGGCGTCCTACATCCTCGACAAGGGCGTCCCTGCGTTCGGCTATCTCGACGACCTTGCGAGATGGCAGGCAAGCGTGGAGCTCTCGCGGACCGCAGCAGCGCTGGCGGCGTGGCGGGCCGACCGGCCCGCTGGGGCAAGTCCCTATCCGGAGCGACTCGATGAGCTCGTCCCCCGGTACCTCGTCGCGGTGCCGATCGATCCCTTCAACGACCTGCCGCTGCGCTACGAGCGCCGCGGAGACGGCTACCTGCTCATGAGTGTCGGCTCCAACGGAATCGACGACGGTGGCGATGGCCGTGGCGGATGGATCATCGACGGCGAGTGGCAAACGGAGAAGTATCTCGGCCTCGATGCTTATCCAGACATTGTCATCCGCGTGCCGGTGCCACGTCGTTCCCCTGCCGAGAGTGGAGGCAACGCTCCTGCGGCCCCTGCCGATGTGGTCGATTGATTTGTTTTTCGGTCGGTTTGCTCACAGCCTGGAGAACAACCGCCCCTTTGCGGGGTTGGCCCTCGAAGGCTCGCTCTTCGCAAACCCCTTGTTTTCAAGAATGCCGGAGGTGGGAGTCGAACCCACACGCCATTGCTGGCAACGGATTTTGAGTCCGCCGCGTCTGCCATTCCGCCACTCCGGCTCGAGGGCGCGTAAACGCCCTGAAATCCTACGGATTCCCGCCCCGCGACGCCAGCCTCCCCAGTGGCGCCGCCGGGGGGCCCGGCCGGCTCCTTCCACCGCGGCCAACGGCGCTGCGTCCCGGACGGCAGGGCGCTACAATCGGGACGCGGTCGAGAGGCCGGTGCATCACCCCTCTCCCTGCCGCATCCCGGCCAGCCCACCCCCGAGGCCCCTCACCGTGTCGATCCTGCAGAGCTATCCCCCCGGCCGGCTCGGCCTCTCCTTCGAACTGTTCCCCCCGAAGTCGGCCGAGTCGGAAGCCGCCATGTGGCGGACCGTCGACGACCTCGTCGCCTGGGAGCCGGCCCTCATCACCTGCACCTACGGCGCCGGTGGCTCGACCCGCGGCAAGACGCTCGAGATTCTCGCCGGCCTCAGGCAGCGCCACGGCGTCGCCGTCGCCAGCCACCTCACCTGCGTCGGCAGCACCGTCGACGAACTGCGCGGCTACCTCCGCGAGGCCGAGGCCCTCGGCGTGACGGCGATCGTCGCCCTCCGCGGCGATCCACCGAAGGGGGAGACGGCGTTCCAAGCCGTCGATGGCGGTCTTTCGTACGCCTCCGAACTCGTGGCGCTGATTCGCGCCGAGTTCCCCCGCTTCGGGATCCTCGTGGCCGGCTACCCCGAGACCCATCAGGAAGCCGTCTCCCCGCAGGCCGACCTCGAGAATCTCAAGCGCAAGGTGGAAAGCGGTGGCGACGTGATCGTCACGCAGCTCTTCTACGACAACGCCGACTTCCTCCGCTTCCGCGACGCCTGCCGCCGCCTCGGCATTCAGGCGCCGATCGTGCCGGGCGTGATGCCCGTCACGAACTTCGCGCAGATCCGTCGGATCGCCACGCTCTGCGGGGCCCGGTTGCCCGAGTCGTTCACGCGCGCCTTCGAAGCGGCCGGTGACGATGAGGCGGCGCAGTTCGAAGCCGGAGTCGACTTTGCCGCGAAGCAGGTCGAGGAGCTCGTCGCCGCCGGCGTCCCGGGGATCCACTTCTACGTCCTCAACAAGTCGCCAGCGACGACCCGAGTCCTCGAGGCTGTCGGCATCGGCGGCCGCAAGGGCTGAACACCGCGGTGCGAGCCCGCGCCGCGGGCGGCAAGGGAGCGTTCACCGACACTCAGCGTGGCGGCTGGTCGTCGTCCATGCTGCTGATGTAGCTCCGCAGCCGCTCGAGCTCGTCGGTGACGTGCCGAAGCTTGAGCATGTTCTCGACGCGCTTCACGAGCTCCACGCGATTGACCGGCTTGGAGAGGAAGTCGTCGGTGCCCGATTCGACGGCGCGCTCGATGTCGCCGAGCTCGCCGAGGGCCGTCACCATCAGCACCATGATCGGGCTCGTGGCCGGGTCGGCCTTGAGTCGCTGACAGACCTCGAAGCCGGAGAGCTTCGGCATCATGACGTCGAGGAGAATGACGTCGGGGTGGAACTTCGCCACCTGATCGAGGGTGTCCTTGCCGTCAACGGCCGTGGCGATGTCGCACTCGATGTCAGCGAGATAGACCTCGAGGAGCTCGCGGTTGGGCTCGTTGTCGTCGGCGATCAACACGCGGCTGCGGCGCGGGGGCTCGGAATCGGCGGCGGATCGACTCATCATCTCGGTCCTCGTCGGGGTGGCCGCAGGGGCTACGGCGTCTCGAACAACGTCTGGCTCTTCACGATCGCCAGTTCGTCGGGAAAGGTGTGGTAGGCCTGCACGATCAGGCACTTCGAGCGGGTCTCGAGATTGATCCAACTGACGGCGCCTAGCGCCAGCCGGCTTCCCGACTGGAAGCGGTGCAGGAGCCCGCTGCGGCCGCCGTCGGTGCAGAGCTCCTGCTGAAACGTCCAGAACAGCTCCGGCGCCACCGTCTCCAACTGGAAGCACATCTGGTAGCAGGCTCCGCCGCGACATTCCATCCGGTCGCTGCGCTCGCCGCTGATCCGGTAGGAGAACAGCCTGCGCTTCTGCGGCAGCGGTGCCGTCGCTGCCGTGGCAACCTCCGAGAGCACAAGGCCGTCCTTCCGCCAGCAGATGACATGGCCGGCGCTCGTGATCGAGACGCTCGCGGAGTAGCCGCCGCGCTCGATCGAGCGAGTGGCATGGATCTCGAACAGCTCCGGGTGCAGGACGCGCCCATAGAGCTGCAAGACGAGGTCGGTGACTTTGGGACGGGCCGACAGCACGCGGGCGATTCTCCTCTGAACTGTCCGCGGAAAAAGCCGTCGTCGACTTCTCCCCACCGGTTCACCGCACGCGAGCGCCGGGGCGCCAAGTATAAAAATACCCGCCGCCGTCACCAACCCGATCACCCCGATCGGCCGTCCGAGGGGAAATGCCGCCGCGAGCGGACCCCGAAAAATCGCCTTGCAATTTTTCCGCGGATCGTCAGGGAAGGAGGCCGACGAGCATGTCGTAGGCGGCATGGGTGCCCGCCGCGATCCCGAATCCGCGGACGACGAAGAGCAGGGCGAAGAACAGCCCGGCCATGGTGCGGAAGGTGAAGCTGTAGAGCTCGAAGCTGTCGCCCAACGGCCCGACGTAGTGAGCGGCGCTGAACAGGAGGCTCGTGATCACGGCCGACCACAGCACCGACGACGACGACGGCGTCCCGACCCGCTCGAGCCCCCAGGCGACGGCCGGGAGCATGAGCAGGCGGAAGAGCACCTCCTCGTAGAGCCCTGCCCCGCAGAACCCGATGAATCGGGCGAAGATCCCCTCCAGCCCGGGCCCGAGCAGGAGCGGCCAGAGCCGGTTTTGGAGCCGCGCCAATCCCACGAGCACGACGGCGAGGAGGAGACACTCCGCCGCCATGCCGACAAGCACCCAGGGCTTGAAGCGCCAGCGGTCGTGTTCGATGTGCTGCCAGGCGAGCAATCCGAGGATCGTGAGCACCGGGAGGAGAAAATACTCGCCAAAGCCAAGCGCATCGAGGATGTGCCGCAGCCAAACGTCGGCTCCGTTCCGCGGCGAACTCCGTCCCAGGAACAGCACGCCTCCTTCGTAGGCAAGCACGAGCGGAAGGATGAACACGAGGCTCGTCAGCGGCATCCGCGACAGAGCCCAGTAGCTGTCGGCAGCAACCGACGCGCCGTCAGAAAGGCTGTCGTCGTCGGGCGCTCCGGGCGATCGCTGCAGGGGAGACTCGACGCCGCGGAGATCGGCATCGACCTCGTGCAGCAAGCTGTCGAGTTCCTCGTCGAATGAGGCCGTCTCGCGCCGGTCACGATCCCCGCGATCATCACGTGAAGCCATCGAGGTCACCCCGAACCCTGGCGATGCATCGGTCGACGTCCCTTGAGCCGACGTGCGGCACGCTTCCATGACAGCGCGCGGGAATCGCCCGACGATCCCCGCAGGTCAAACAGTTGTGTCCGCCCGCGCGCTCCCTGACAAGGGCGGTGCTCGCACCCGGCCCGGCGCGTGGCGACGATGCTGGCACTGCTGTCAACCCTCGTTGTCGCAGCGCCGAAAAGCTCCCGCGCTGAACACACCTCCCGGTTTTCCGCGTGTGGCGCGGCGATCAAGCTTCCTGCTTGACAACCTCGCGCATCCCAACAGAATGGCGCCGCAGCGTCGATTTGACGGTCGCTGATCCGCGTCGCAGCGGATCGTTGACGGTGGAAATCGAGATGGCCCATGGTTGGTCACGATGCTTCGCGGAGGAATGGCTTCGCCGCCGGAAATCGTGATTGATCCGCCGAAGGATCGGCACTGGTCGGTGGCTTCGTTCCTGATCTCTCGCGTCTCCCTTGATGGGATCGCAAGCGGCATCGGGGCGGAGATCACGTGACTCGGAGAAGTGGGCTCGCACCAGACAGCAGCGCGGTGGCAACCGGAGCGATGTCCGGATCGCCGTGCGACGGGAAAGAGAGCTTGGGGGGCGACGACACGAGGGAGCGAATGTCGACGACCTTGGTCGTGGCCTGGATGTCCCCCCCACCTTTCCCGTCTCACCATCCCGGAGAGGGGATGGCTCCCGGCTGGCGTCGGACAGGCTGAGAAGCTGCCGGCCTGACGGGTCGAGGGTCGAACAGATCCAGACCCGATTCGGCAGACTGTCGGCCCCGAGCCACTTCGGCAGGGCCGCCAATCGGCTTCAGCTGGAAGCAGAACCCGACGGCGGCGCTTGCCGGCGGGACCAAGCGCGGGAAACAATCTCCCCGGACGGCCCGAGACGCCGTCAACCGAAACAATTCCCCGCACGCCGCGCGGGGCATCCGCCCGTCGGACCTGCAGGGAGTGCGACATGGCTTGCTGCCTGATCGGATGTGGTTCCAATCAGGGGGCCCGGCGCGAGCAACTCGATCGTGCCATCGAACTGCTCGGCGTCATGCCGGGGATCACGATGCGGGCGGTGAGCCGTCACCGCGAAACGAGGCCGATCGGCGGCCCCCCCGACCAGGCCCCGTTTCTCAACGGGGCCTGCCTGATCGACACGGAACTCGGGCCCCACGAACTCCTCGGCGTGCTCGCGGCCGTTGAGAACACCCTCCACCGCGATCGGACGGAGCGCTGGGGCCCGCGAACGCTCGATCTCGACATCCTTCTTTATGACCAACTCGTCCTCGACAACGAGGTCGTCGATGGCTCGGCACTCACGATCCCCCACCCGCGGATGACGACGCGCCGGTTCGTCCTCGAACCCGCCGTGGAGATCGCCCCGGACCTCCGTCACCCGCTTTCGCGCTGCAGCCTCAGCGAGCTTCTCGACAACATCTCGCAGGCGCATCTCAATGTCGCCATCGTCGGCGTGCCGGGATCGGGAGCGGCCGAGGTGGCAGGAGCCGTTGCCGATGCAACCCTGGCAAGGCTTGTCCAGGCGCCGGCAGTGCCCCCCTGGCGCCAGCGCGCCGGCCTGCCGGACGGTGGCGCCCCTGAGGCTGCCTGGAGCGCCGCGCTTTCGGACTGCGCCCGGCCGCTGGAAATATCGACGTGGCCGGACGATCCCCACGGCACGGTCGCTGACTACTGGCTCGGCTCGCACTTGGTGGCTGCCGAAGACACGCTCTCCCCCATCGCCCTGGGGCGGTACGCGGCCGAGCATGCGGCCGTGACGGCCACGACGGTGACGCCCCACGTCGCGATCATGCTGCGGGCCTCACCGGAGACGCTCGCCGAACGGGCCGCCGCGCAGGACATTCCTGTCGCCGATCTCGTTCGGCTCCAGGATCGGCTCCTCGCCCGACTGCGCTGTGGGACGCAGGCCGGCGACCGTGGTCCCCACGCCGCGGTCGTCGTCTCTGCCGACGACCCCAGCCGCGCTATCGACGAGGCGATCGCGGCGGTGGAGGCTGCCGGATGAGCGGACAACCGGGACACCCACCGATCGTCGTGGCCGAACCGCGACCCATGCGCGACACGATCCTCGCTGCCCGCCGTGCTGGCCGCCGGATCGGTTTCGTACCGACGATGGGCGCCCTCCACGCCGGGCACGCCAGCCTCGTCGAACAAGCCGCCGCGGAGTGCGACGACGTCGTCGTCTCGATCTTCGTCAACCCGAAGCAATTCGGCCCCCGGGAGGACCTCGCCCGCTACCCGCGGACGCTGCCGGCCGACCTGGCGCTCGTGGGGGCCAAGGGCGCGACGTGGGTGTTTGCGCCGGAGGCCTCGACCGCCTACCCGGCCGGGCATGCCACGAGCGTCGTGGTCGCGGCGCCCGCGGCCGACTTCGAGGGGGCTGTTCGTCCGGGGCACTTTGCCGGCGTGGCGACGGTCGTCTGCTGGCTGTTCAACGTCGTCCCGGCCGATGTCGCCTACTTCGGGGCCAAAGACTGGCAGCAGACCGTCGTCGTGCGGCGGATGGTTGCCGATCTCGCCATCCCGATCGCCATCGAGGTCTGCCCGACCATCCGCGAGCCCGATGGCCTGGCGATGAGCTCGCGCAACGCCTACCTCTCCCCGGAGGATCGCCGCCGGGCTGTGGCGCTCCACGAGGGGCTCACGTCGGCCGCCGAACGCTGGCGGGCGGGCGCTGCTGTGGTGGTGGTCGAGGAGGCGATTCGCGCGGCGCTTGCCTCCCGTGACATTCCCGTCGACTACGCGCAGGTGGTCGATCCCGACACCCTCCTGCCCCCCCGGCCGGGAGCAGCCGCCGTGGCCCTCGTCGCCGGCCGTGTCGGCACCACCCGCCTCCTCGACAACGTCCTCCTGCCGGCGCGTCCCTGAACCGTCCGTGGATGGCGTCCTCCAAGACCGATTCGGCTGCAGCGCAGCCGCCCCGACCGAGATCCCTTCACCGTGCATTCGACGCTCTTCCACCTTCCCACGCGCCTCTGGGAATGGCCGTTGTTCGGCCAGGGCCTGCTCCTGGCGCTGTGGGCCGTGGCCGGTGGCATCGGGCTCCTCGTCGCCTGGCGACGGAGCGGCGCCCGCGAGGCCCTGCTTGGTCTTGGGCTTCCGCTGGCGCTTGCCGGCGCGATGATCGTGTGGCTGCTTCCGGCGCTCGACGACGGCGTCGGCGTGCCGGTGCGCGGCTATGGCGTAATGCTTCTCCTCGCGGCAGCGGCGGGCACATGGCTGTCGATCCGGCGCGGCCGCCACGCCGGCTACGACGCCGACACGATCCTCGCCCTCGGGCTCGAGGTCTTTCTGTGGGGGATCGTCGGGGCCCGACTGTTCCATGTCATCGAATACCACGACCAATTTTTTCCACCGGGGCGCAGCCTGCTCTCAGGGCTCCCCGGCGTGCTCAACGTCGCCGCGGGAGGGCTGACCGTCTTCGGGTCGATTCCCACCTCCGCGCTGGCGGCGTGGCGATTTGCCGTCCGGCGGGGCCTTTCTCTGCCGCGACTGGCCGACTGCATCGCGCCGGGCCTGCTCCTCGGATTGGCGATCGGCCGGATCGGATGCTTCCTCAATGGCTGCTGCTACGGGGGCCCCTGCGACCTTCCCTGGGCCGTGCGGTTTCCTCCCGACAGCCCCCCCTGGCTCGATCAGGCGGCCCGGGGTCTGATTCCGGCGGCGCTTGCGGGAACGCGTCCATGGAGCCTCCCCATCCACCCCGCCCAACTCTACGCGACGATCGACGCTGCGATCCTGGCCTGGTTGGCGGTCGCGTTCACGCCGCTGGCCAAGCGTGACGGGGCCGTCTTCGCGCTCACGCTCACCCTCCACCCGATCTCACGATTCCTCCTGGAGATGATCCGGATCGACGAGGCCCCCGCCCTCGGCACGCCGTTCTCGATCTCGCAGGTCGTGTCGATCATCCTCCTCGCCCTGGCCGCCGGGCTGTGGTGGTGGATCAGCCGCCAACCGCCGCGACACCCCTGGAACGGCGCCCCCGACGGCCCTGGGCCCGCGGCTGCCGGGGGGAATGCCGGCGGGAATTTTGACGGTCGCCATCCCCGCGTGCAGACTCCTCTCAACCGCCGCTAACCTCCGCCTCATCCAGGTTTACTCCAGGTTTACTCCAGGTTGCCCCATGCCGAAGCGCCCTTCCTCACCGGGAATCCCCCCCCCCGCCGCGCGCTCCGGGGG
>Ga0208249_1000733_pt1 | contig 10867 bp, 10 predicted proteins | sample CryBogmetaGMA1M_FD_184546 | JGI IMG/M metagenome (GOLD analysis project Ga0208249, IMG submission 184546) | Freshwater microbial communities from Crystal Bog, Wisconsin, USA - MA1M (SPAdes) | ecosystem: Environmental > Aquatic > Freshwater > Lake | place: Crystal Bog, Wisconsin, USA | collected...
GTATCGAGCCAGCTCATCATCGCGCCGTGATGCATGCCGGGGCCACCGGGGCCGCCGGGGCCGCAGTGACCGCCTCGAGGTCCGCCGGAAGGCCCACCCGGTCCCGGCATGGCGGCCGGTGGTGGTGCGGCAGCGGGCGACGAAGCGGGAGATGTCGCCGGGGGGGTGGCCGAGGACTGCGCGCAGGCAAGGCCGGTGCCCATGGCGGCAAGCAGGGCAGCGCCTGACAGCAAGGCCCGGATAGCGGATTGGTTCATCTGTAAGCTCCATCAGTCAACGAGGAAACCCGATGCTCGCAGGGCACGCGGGGATCCGCCATCGGGATTACGTCAGCTTGCCGCTGTTACAGGTCGGTGGCTGGCCGCCTTTGCTATCCTGCGACGCCGTCTGACGCGGCACTCAGAGGTAGCCAGAGATGAAACTCGCCACTTTGAAGGACGGCAGCCGCGACGGGCAACTGGTCGTGGTCAGCCGTGACCTTGCCACCGCGCACTTCGCCCAGTCGATTGCGCCGACCCTGCAGCGGGCACTCGACGACTGGGCCTTCATGGCGCCGCAGCTCGAGGACCTGTCGCTCACGCTCAACGCCGGTCGCGCCCGGCACGCCTTCGCATTCGATCCGGCCCAGTGCATGGCGCCGCTGCCGCGTGCCTTCCAGTGGCTCGATGGGTCGACCTACGTGAATCATGTCGAGCTGGTGAGGCGTGCCCGCAAAGCCGAGATGCCTGAGCGCTTCTGGCACGACCCGCTGATGTATCAGGGCGGATCGGACGATTTTCTGGGCCCCTGCGACGAGGCGGTCTTTGCCAGCGAAGACTGGGGCATCGATTTCGAGGCCGAGCTGGCGGTGGTCACTGACGATGTGCCGATGGGCGCCTCGCCCGAGCAGTGCGCCGATCACATCCGCCTCCTGATGCTGGCCAACGACTGGAGCCTGCGCAACCTGATCCCCGACGAGCTGGCCAAAGGATTCGGCTTTGTTCACGGCAAACCGGCGACTGCATTTTCGCCGGTTGCGGTCACGCCAGACGAACTCGGCGCCGCCTGGATCGACGGGAAAGTGCATCGACCGGTGCTGTGTCACTGGAACGGCCGCAAGGTGGGTGAAGCGCACGCCGGTGTCGACATGGTGTTCGACTTTCGCCAGCTGCTGTCGCATGCGGTCAAGACGCGGCGAGCCCGTGCCGGCAGCATCATCGGCTCGGGGACGGTCTCGAACAAGGACGCCTCGAAGGGCTGGTCGTGCATCGCCGAGGTGAGGGCGCTCGAGATGATCGAATCGGGTGTCGCGCAGACCGGCTACATGGCCTTCGGCGATACCGTAAAAATCGAGATGATCGGGTCGGATGGCCAGTCGGTGTTCGGCGCGATCGAGCAGCGCGTCGGCAAGCTGCGCTGATTCATCCGCTGATCGATTCGGTGAATCTCAGGGCCGCGGCAACACCGTCAGCGTGCCCTTCATGCCGGCTTCGTAATGGCCGGGCTCGAAACAGGCAATAGCGAGTTCACCGCTCTTGTCGAAGCGGCGGATCACCTCTCGACTTTGGCCTGCCTCGACACTGATCTCCGAGTCGGAGTGATGGTGCGAGGCAGTGCCTGACTGCATCTCGCGCAGATGCTCGGCCAGCTCGGCGGCGGTACCGATGACGAGTTCATGGGTCATCTTGCCGCGGTTGACGACCACCAGCTTCACCGTTTCGCCGGCAACGACGGTGAGCGCCGACGGCGAAAAGCGCATGGTGTCGTCCATCTCGATGCGCAGTTCGCGCACCGGCACTGAGGCAGTCGCTGCCGCCTGCGATGATGCCGCGCCGGGCGATGATGACGAGGCAGGCTGCGCGGGCGTGGATACCGTGGGGGCCGCCGAAGTCTCGTGGGCGTGCTCGGTCTGCGGCCTTGGGGAGACCTGGGTCGACGGCGCGTGGGCATGATCATGGTCATGATCGTCGCTGCCGGCGCCGGTCAGCATCTGCCAGGCAATCAGACTGCCGGCCAGCACCGCAGCGCCTGCACCCAGACCATAGCCGAGCACGGTGCGCAGCGGCGCGCGGTCGCGACCCTGCATCAGCCAGTAGGCCAGCAGACTCATCGCAAAGCCCAGTGGCACCACCCAGGCACTGCGGGCCGGCGAATCGGGAAAGTGCTGCAGGCCGCCGGTAAAGAAACCCAGGCCGATCGACGACACGATGCCCAGGCCGAGCAGATCGACCCAGCGCTGACTGCCATCGGGTGAGGCACGCATCTCGAGAATGCCGCCCAGCAGATAGGCAAGCACGCCGATGCCGGCAGTCAGCAGCGAACGCTCGCCGCTGAAAAAGCCGTGGTTGACCGCTCCGGCGATAAAGCTGATGCCGGCGTATTTGCAAAGGGTGGCGACGTGCGCTGTCGGAAGATTCATCGTTCACGGAATAGCACACTTCGCGGTGGCGCTCTAGCTCGCGGGAGTCTCTGGGCGATAATCGGTCAGATACCCTGTTGAGAGAGCGACATGTCCGTCCTGATCATGAGCAAGCCGATTCCCCATGAGGGCTTCGTCAATGCCCTGCGCGAAAGCGGTTTTCCGCATCCGGTTCATACCTCGCTCGACGATGTCGACCCGCTTTCAGTGCGCTGGCTGATTGCCTGGCGACTGCCGGCCGGGGTGCTGCCGAAACTGCCCAATCTCGAGCTGCTCTATTGCTGCGCCGCCGGCGCCGACAAGCTGCTTGCCACCCCTGACCTGCCGGCCTCGCTGCCGGTCTCGCGGGTCTCGGACGATGCCCAGGCGATCGAACTGGCGCAGTACGTCGTCCATGCCGCACTCGACCATCTGCGTCTGGCCCCCCTCTATCGCGCTCAGCAGGCCGCCCGCGACTGGAGCCGTCACCGTTCGAAGTCGATGGGCATCCCGGCGCTGGTGCTCGGCCTGGGCCCGATCGGCGTGCGGATTGCGCAGTCGCTGGCGATGATGGGTTTCGAGGTGTCGGGCTGGAGCCGCACACCGCGTGAGCTGCCTGGCATGACGACTTTTTCCGGCGCTGATGGACTGGCACAAGCGCTGCCGCGGGCCAAGGTGCTGGTGTGTGCGCTGCCCCTCACGCCGCAGACCACCGGCCTGATCAATGCCGATCTGATCTCGCAGCTGCCGCGCGGAGCGATCTTCGTGAACATCGGTCGGGGCGGGCAGGTGATCGAGCCCGATCTGATCGCAGCGCTCGAATCGGGCCAGCTCGGCGGCGCGAGCATCGATGTTCAGGTCAACGAGCCGATGGCCGCCGATGATCCGCTCTGGAGCGCACCCAATCTGACGCTCACGCCGCATGTCGGCGGTCAGCTCGATCCGGGCGCGGTGATCGGGCAGTTCATCGAGGCGGTCGATCTGCTCAGGCAAGGCAAGCCCCTGCGCCAGCGGGTCGATGCGGCACGCGGTTATTGAACCGGCACTAACGACCGGGCACTGACGACCCGGCACTGACGCCCAACTTTCGCAATCAGACGAGGTGACCGATGACGTCCATTCCCGGACCTTTTGACTTCAGCAAGATGGCCGCAGGCGGATTCGGGCAGATGCTCGATGGGGTCGAGATGGTCAAGCGTGCCTGGTCGAACTTCAATGTTCCCAGCGCGATGCTGCCGACCGTCGATCTTGATGAGCTCGACAAGCGGATCGCCGACCTCAAGGCGGTCGAGCAGTGGCTCAATGTCAACCAGAGCATGCTGCACAACACCATCCAGGGACTCGAAATCCAGCGCGGCACGCTCGCCGCGATCAGGGCCTTCACCGAGCAGGCCGGCATGCCGGCCGCAATGGCCTCGATGGCAAAAGCCGCAAGCCCTGCGCCGAAAAGAACCTCGCCCTTTGCGACCGACGGCTGGCCGATGAAGCCGCCGTCTGCCCGCACCGAACCCGAGGCGGCAGCAAAGCCTGCCCAGGCCGCAGCCAGCAAGCCGCCGCAGGAGCCGCATCCGCCGACCCCTGAGGCCAAGGTGCAAGCCGACGCCGCCCCGGGCATCGACCCGACCGCCTGGTGGACGATGCTGCAAAACAGCTTTTCGCAAATTGCCCAGGCGGCGGCCAGCGCCTCGCTCGTGCCCGGGCTCGCGACCGGCGGCAAGCCGGCCAGCGGCTCGCGCCCGAAAACCGCCACCAAAAGCGGATCGACGGTTAAAAAGCCGGCCTCGGCGAGCAAGCGGCAACGCGCCGCACCGGCCAAGCGCAGGGCGTCATGACGCGCTTTCGGTATGGCCATGCCACCCATCCCAACTGGCGCATGGCCACCGAACTGGCGCTTGCCCAGGTCGAAGGCCGCCTCAACCAGGCCGGCTGGGCCAAGGAGGCCAATCTGGGCGTGGTCTATCTGAGTGCCGACTACGCCCCGCACACCGGCGACATCGTCGCGCTGCTCGAGGAACGCACCGGCGTGCGCGACTGGGCGGGCACCTGCGGACATGCCATCGTCTCGACCGGCGTCGAATACGACAGCGAGCCGGCGATCGCCATCATGCTGCTCGACCTGCCCGACGACAGTTTCAGGGTCTTTTCCGGGGCGACGCCACCGCCCGCGGCGGGCGAGCGCACGCCAAGCGGCGCGGTTGCCGCGCAGGCCGCGCTGATCCATGCCGATCCGAGCACCCCCGACCTGGCCGAGCTGGTCGGCGACATGGCCAGCAAGGTCGGCGGCGGCGTGATGTTTGGCGGCAGCGCGAGCGGGCGCACCGAGCCGCTTGTCCAGATCGCCAATCAGGTGCTCTCGGGCGGCCTGTCGGGCGTGGTGTTTTCATCCGAGGTCGACCTGCGCATGCGGGTGACCCAGGGTTGCCGCCCGCTGGCGGGCGAGCATGTGATCTCGGCCTGCCAGTCCAACCTGATCCGTACGCTCGATGGTCGCCCGGCACTCGACGTGCTGCTGGCCGACCTCGGTGTCTCGGAGGCCGCGCGGGCCAGCAGCGACGGCGAGACCCTGCTGCGTGCGCTGCCGGTCGAGCGGGTGCGCAACGGCCTGCTGGTGGGCCTGGCCGACGGCGACGCGCCGCCACGCGGCCCGCGGCCGGGCTTTGGCGACTATGTGGTGCGCAATCTGGTGGGCATCGATCCGCGCAACCGGCTGCTGGCGGTGGCCGCCGTGCCGCAGGAAGGCGATCGGGCGGTCTTTTGCACGCGCGATGCGCAGGCGGCCCGGGCCGATCTGATGCGCATCTGCACCGAACTGCGCGATGAACTCGAAACCGATTCGCTCGAAATTCGCGGCGGGATCTATGTATCCTGCCTTGCACGCGGTCGGGCGCTCTTCGGGTCGGGCTCGGTGGAGGCCGCCCTGCTGCAGGCGCAGCTTGGCGAGTTCCCGCTGGTCGGGTTTTTTGCCAACGGCGAGATCGCCGATCACCGGCTCTATGGCTACACTGGCGTGCTGGCGCTGTTCACCGGTCCGGCCGCAGTCGAGGCATGAACACGGCTGAAACCGCCCGAGGGAAAACTGGCCTGCCCCATTTTCTTGTCGCCGGATAAGCAACGAAAGTTTGTCAGATGAAAGCAAACCGCGCGGTCGTTTTGCTCGGCGCTTTGATGCTCCTGACTTCGAATCCGACTAGCGCTCAGGAGCGAACAAGTCGCATCGAAATCGAGGCCGGGGTGATCACGACCCGGAACATGGAGATTCACGGCTACAACCAGGGCAATGCCACCGAGGGATGGAAAAAGAACGGCGCCGATGTCAGGGTCGAATACTGGAGCACCCGACAGAACGACTGGAATTACGGTGTGGTCTTCCAGCCCTTGAATCTCAATTATTCGGGCGTACTGACGAATAACCTCAATTATCAGGGCCAGGTATTTCGGGCAGGGGATCCGGCCACATTGAGCTACCAGTTTCCGACATTGAGATTTACTGCCAATTACCCGGTGTTTCAGCAGGCAGGCAGTGACAGCTATCTCAGAGCAGGTGGATCCGCAATCATCCGCTATGCCAGGATCGGACTCTCGAGCCCGTCGGCGTCATTTGTCAGCACCAATCTGATTGCCCTGCCAACCTTCAATATCGAAAGCAATACCGCCATCGGAAACGGATACAGCATTTTCACCCGATCGGACTTTCTGCCGGGCATCGACGGCAATGTCTTTCTTGACGGGCTGTTCGATATTTTCATCGGCGTGCGAAAATCGCTTGGCGACGGTAAATCAGTCGATGCCGGACTGAGAATGTTTTTCGGCGGATATAATCCGAACACGCCCGACGATTATGCAAACCGGATATTTTTCAATTCGTTTGTCCTTCGGTATTCATGGTGAGTCGCCAGCGGGCGACCTGCCCGGCGATGTCTTGCAGACCGGCCAGCACCTCGACGCCTTGCAGGCGGTGACGACGCAGCGCCGGGCTGTCGCCGCCCGCCCAGATCCGGGTCGCGGCCGGGAGCTTTTCGCGCAGCTCGGTGAGCGAATCGATCACCTGCGCGGCATTGAGCGCACTCGAAAAGGACAGGGCGAGCACATCGGCGCGATGCGCCCTTGCCGCCAGCACGGTATCCCACAGCGGCGTCTGCACGCCGAGCGACAGGCAGCGGCAGCCGTGCAGTGACAGCAGGGATTCGGCCATCAGCAGGCCCAGGCCGTGGCCCTCGCCGGGGACGGTGGTCAGGATGACGGTGGGTGGCGCGCCAGGTGAGCTGATCGAGGCCAGGGCGCCGCGCATGACGGTCTGCAGCGACTCGATGCTCAGGCGCTCGTCGAAGATCTCGAGTTCGCCGCGCGACCATGCCTCACCGATCGAGCGGTTGAGCGGTGCCGCGACATCGAACACAAAGCGCTCAAGGCCCAGACGCAGCAGGGACTGAGCGAGCGAGCGGCGCAGCGCATCGGGTTGGCGCGATTGAATCAGGGCAAGGTATTCGCCGACATCGGGCGCCGCGAGGCCGGCTGCCGGTGCCTGCGCCGGTGCCGCTGACCCCGCCAGCAGCGCCTGCCGCTCCTGGCGGCCCAGCATCAGCAGCGCGGGCATCGGCAGGTGGATCAGCTTGCCGGGCCGGTGACCGGCATCCAGCAATCGGCGCAGCACGCGCAGCTTGTCGACCTGATCGATCGGGTAGAGACGTTCGCCGAAAGCATCTCGTCCGGGATTCGGAAACCCGTAGCGGCGCTCCCAGACCCTCAGCGTGTCTTTGGTCAGGCCGGTGTCGCGCTCGACCGCGGCAATCGATCGCGGCGCAGCCTCGACGGCGTTTGGATCATTCATTCGAATCGCATTGTCCTGGACATTCATTGACCGAGCCGACGCTGACACTTAGTATAAGACTGTCTTTTTCAATTTGGCCAGGACAAACCGTTGTTCGAATTTCACAATCTTCTCAATAAGTCGCGCTGCGGTTCGGCAATTGTGTTGACGCTGCTGGTTGCGATCTCATTTGTCCTGGACAAACCAGCGGTTGCCGGCGATGGCGTGACAGCCGCTCAGCCGGGGCCCGTTCGGATCGCGGCGACGGCGGCGGGCGGTGCGCCGGCCGCACGGACCCTGCCCGCCGCTCCCGCCACGACGTCCACGGCTCCTGCCGCCTGCCCGAGCCTGCTCGATCGCACCGCCCTGCGGCTGCAGGACGATGCGCCCCAACGGCTGTGCCAGTACGCCGGCCAGGTCGCGCTGGTGGTCAACACCGCGAGCTATTGCGGCTACACCCGCCAGTACGAAGGCCTGGAGGCGCTCTATCGGCGCTATCGGGCCCGCGGCTTCGTGGTGCTAGGCTTTCCGTCGAATGACTTCGGCCAGCAGGAGCCTGACAGCGCCAAACAGATCTCCGACTTCTGCTTCAACACCTACGGCGTCGAATTTCCGATGTTCTCAAAAACCGTCGTGTCGGGCCCGAAGGCCGATCCCTTCTTTGTCGCGCTGGCACGAGACGGCGGCTCGGCGCCGAAATGGAACTTCCACAAGTACCTGATCGGGCGTGACGGCAAGCTGATCGCACACTATCCGAGCGCGGTCGAGCCGACCGATGCCCGACTGACCCGCGATATCGAACAATCGCTCGCACGGTGATTCCTGCATGAAAATCGCAATCGTCGGTGGCGGCATCGCCGGTCTGGCCACCGCGCACCGGCTGGCCGCGCGGCATCGGGTCACGCTCTACGAGGCGGCCGACTATGTCGGGGGCCACACCAATACTGTCGATGCCACCGTCGGCGGCATCACCTATCCGGTCGATACCGGCTTTCTGGTCTTCAACGAGCGCACCTATCCGCATCTGATCGCGCTCTTCGAGACGCTCGGCGTGCCGACCGCTCACTCCGACATGTCGTTTTCGGTCTCGGTCGGACCGCATGACTTCGAGTGGTGTGGCAGCGACCTGGCATCCCTGTTTGCACAGCCGTCCAATGCGCTGTCGCCCCGCTTCTGGTCGATGCTGTCGGACCTGATGCGATTCAACCGGCAGGCGACCGCGCTGGCCCGTGACGCGGCGCAGTCAGCCGAGGCGGCCGTGCCGCTGGGCGACTGGCTGGTCGCCAACCGATACGGCGCACCGTTTCGCAACGGCTATCTGCTGCCGATGGCCGCAGCGATCTGGTCCTGCCCGACCAGCGCGATGCTCGCCTTTCCGGTGGGCAGCTTCGCGCGCTTTTGCGACAACCACGGCCTGCTGCAGATTGCCGACCGGCCGCGCTGGTTCACGGTGCAGGGCGGCGCCCGCCAGTATGTCGAGCGCATCCTGGCCGGGCTTGCCGATGTGCGCCGCGCCACGCCGGTCAGACGCGTCGAACGCGACAGGGATGCCGCCGGCAGACGGCGGGTCACGGTCGTCACCGATGAGGGCCGCGAGAGCTTCGATCATGTGGTGCTGGCCTGTCACAGCGACCAGTCGCTCGCCCTGCTTGATCAGGCCAGCGACGACGAGCGCGCCATCCTCGGCGCCGTGCCCTACCAGCCCAACCGCGCGTATCTGCATACCGATCTGGCCCTGATGCCAAAGCGGCGCCGGGCCTGGGCGGCCTGGAACTACCTCAGCCGGGGGCGCTTTGGCGCCGGGCCGGATGAAGGCGCGCACGACCGGTCTTCGGTCGCGGTGACCTACTGGCTCAACCGCCTGCAGCCCCTGCCCTTCACGCAGCCGGTGATGGTCACGCTCAATCCGCTGGTGCCACCGCGCGAGGAGCTCACCCTGCAGACCTTCGACTATGCCCATCCGGTCTTCGATCTCGGCGCCATGGCGGCGCAGCGTCGCCTGGGCGACGTGCAGGGCATTCGCAACACCTGGTTTGCCGGCGCCTGGACCGGCTACGGATTCCATGAAGACGGCCTGAAGTCAGGGCTTGCGGTGGCCAGCGCCCTGCTCGCGATCGGCGAATCCAACGGCGATGTCACTATGCAGCACGGCGCCGACGACTCGCTGGCTGCTGCCGCCTGATCGCGACCACCTGATTGTGACCATCGGACTGCAACCGCCTGACTGATATGCCCGCCCCGCAGACTGCACTCGCCCCTGACACGCTGAGCGCAGCGCAGCGCGTGGCGCTCGAGGGCGCACCGCTGCAGCTCGGCTTCGGGCCGATTCGCCATACACGGCTGCGCCCGGTCCATCACGCCTTCAGCTACCCGGGCTTTTTCATGCGCCTGCGCATCGACGGCGATGTCGCCGCCCGAGCCGCGCAGGGGCTGGGTCGCTGGTTCGGCTTCGAGCGCCGCGCGCCGATCTCGTTTCATGCCGCCGACCATGGCGATGGCCGCACGCCGCTTGAGGACTGGATCCGCAGCCGCTGCAGTGAGGCCGGCGCAAACGCCGATGGCCCGATCTGGCTGCACACCTTCCCGCGGATGCTCGGCTATGCCTTCAAGCCGGTCAGTTTCTGGTTCTGTCACCGCGCCGACGGCGAGCTGGTCGCGGTCATCGCCGAGGTCAACAACACCTTCAACGAGCGGCACTGCTATCTGCTGTCACAACCCGATGGCGCCCCGCTCGCCCAGGGTCGGTCGATGCAGGCCACCAAGGTCTTTCATGTGTCGCCGTTTTGCAGCGTCACCGGCAGCTACACCTTCCGCTTTTTCAACCGCGCCGACCGGGCGCTCGCCCGCATCGACTATCACGACGAACATGGGCCGCTGCTGCTGACCAGCTTCAGCGGTGCCATGGTGGCCGCGAGTCGCGCTACAGTGCGTCGGGCGATCGTCGGGCAGCCGTTTTTCACGCTTGGCGTCATCACCCGGATTCATCTGCAGGCACTGCGCCTGTGGCTGGCCCGCGTGCCGTTTCACCGCAAACCCGAACCCCCAGAAGCTTTCGTTTCCAGAGGCCTTCCATGAACCGTTCTGCGCCCGGACGATCGATGCTCGATCCGGAATCCACCGGGCTCCTGAATCCCGCTGCCGCGCCGCTGCTCGAGCGCGAAACCCGGACCGGTCTGGCGGCGGTGCTCGCTGCCGAGCGTCCGCCTGCCGCAGCGCGCGCCATCCTCTCGCTGCTCGAGCGGCTGCAAGTCGGCCGACTGCTGGTGATCACCCCGGCAGGTGCCTCGCTCAGCTTCGGACACGGTGAGCCGCATGCCTCGATCCGGCTGGCCAACTGGCGGGTCTTCGGTGCATCGCTGTCGCGCGGCGACATCGGATTTGCCGAGAGCTGGATCAGCGGCGACTGGCAGACCGACTCGCTGCCGGCGCTGCTCAAGCTGCTGGTCGCCAACCGTGAGGTCATCGAGCGGGCCATCTATGGGCACTGGTGGGGCCAGGCGCTCTACCGCATCAAGCATCTGCTCAACCGCAACAGCAAAGCCGGATCGCGCCGCAACATCCATGCGCACTACGACCTGGGCAATCCCTTCTACGCGGTCTGGCTCGATCCCAGCATGACCTATTCGAGCGCGCTGTTTGGCAACGAACCGGCCCGGTCGCTGCAGGACGCGCAGACCGCCAAA
>Ga0208249_1000735_pt1 | contig 10857 bp, 8 predicted proteins | sample CryBogmetaGMA1M_FD_184546 | JGI IMG/M metagenome (GOLD analysis project Ga0208249, IMG submission 184546) | Freshwater microbial communities from Crystal Bog, Wisconsin, USA - MA1M (SPAdes) | ecosystem: Environmental > Aquatic > Freshwater > Lake | place: Crystal Bog, Wisconsin, USA | collected...
CGCGTGAACCATGTCCGCATCGTCCACCCCGCAGGTCGCCTCCATGCGCGTCGTCCCCGTGGCCGGGGAGGACAGCATGCTCTTGAACCTCAGCGGCGCGCACGGCCCCTTCTTCACGCGCACCATCGTCATCCTCACCGACACCGCCGGCCGCACCGGCGTGGGGGAGGTGCCGGGGGGTGAGGCGATCCGCCGCACCCTCGAGGACGCCGTCCCGATCGTCGAGGGCCACCCGATCGGCGACCGGCGGGCGATCCTCGAAGGGGTGCACGCCGCCTTCGCCGACCGCGACGCCGGGGGCCGCGGGCAGCAGACCTTCGACCAGCGGGTGACGATCCACGCCGTGACGGGGATCGAGTCGGCGCTGCTCGACCTGCTCGGCCAGCACGCCGGCCTGCCGGTGGCCGCGCTGCTCGGCGCGGGGCGGGTGCGCGAGCGGGTGGAGGTGCTCGGCTACCTGTTCTTCGTCGGCGACCGCCGGCGCACGAGCCTGCCCTACCGCGACGAGTCGCGATCGCCCCACGCCTGGCACCGCCTGCGGAACGAGCCTGCGCTCGACGCGGCGGCGATCGTGCGGCAGGCGGAGGCGGTGCGGGAGCGGTACGGCTTCGCCGACTTCAAGCTCAAGGGGGGCGTGCTCGCGGGCGAACGGGAGATCGAGGCCGTCCACGCGCTGGCCCGCCGGTTTCCCGACGCGCGGATCACGCTCGATCCCAACGGCGCCTGGCGGCTCGACGACGCGATCCGGCTCTGCCGCGGCTCGGCCGGCGTGCTCGCCTACGCGGAGGATCCCGTCGGCGCCGAGGCGGGCTATTCCGGCCGCGAGATCATGGCGGAGTTCCGCCGGGCCACGGGGCTGCGCACCGCCACCAACATGGTGGCCACCGACTGGCGGCAGCTGCGGCACGCGCTCGCGCTCGAGGCCGTCGACATTCCGCTGGCCGACCCGCACTTCTGGACGATGGAGGGCGCGGTGGCCGTGGCCCGGGTCTGCCGCGAGCACGGGCTCACCTGGGGATCCCACTCCAACAACCACTTCGACGTGTCGCTGGCGATGTTCGCGCACGTCGGCGCCGCCGCCCCCGGCGACGTGACGGCGCTCGACACCCACTGGATCTGGCAGGAGGGGCAACGGCTCACGAAGGAGCCGCTCGAGATCCGCGCGGGGGCGGTCACCGTCACCGACCGGCCGGGGCTGGGCGTGGAGATCGACCCCGAGATGCTCGAGGCCGCCCACCGCCGCTACCTCGCCCTGCCCCACGGATCGCGGGACGACGCCGTGGCGATGCAGTTTCTCCTCCCCGGATGGACGTTCGACCCCAAGCGTCCCTGCCTCGACCGCTGACCGGCGTGCGTCCCGTCGACGGTCCCGTCGACGCTCCCGTCACCGGTCGGTCGACTTCGCCCGTGGGGCGGGCTATTCTCCAGACGGGTTCTCGCTCCCGAAGCGGCCGTGAAGCGGCCGTGATGCCGGTGTGGAGCGGGTGCGTGGAACGACCTGGAACCGGGGCGACGAGGAGCGCGATCATGCGAGCGAGCGATCGGGGCGGAATGGCGGCGGGGATCTGCGGCATCGTGCTCGCGGGCAGTCTGTTCGCCGTCGACCTGCTCACGGGCAGTGCCGCCGCGGCCGGACCCGAGGTGGGCGGGCCGGCGCCGGCCTTCGAGGCCCTCGACGACACCGGCCGGCCGTGGAAGTCGTCGGACCACGTCGGCAAGGGGGTGGTCGTCGTCTACTTCTATCCCGCCGACATGACCGGCGGCTGCACGAAGCAGGCCTGTGGCTTCCGCGACGACATGCAGTCGCTCCGCGCACTCGGCGCGACGGTCGTCGGCGTCAGCGGCGACACCGTCCGCAACCACCAGCTCTTCAAGAAGGAACACGGCCTCAACTTCCCGCTGCTCGCCGACACCGACGGCGCGGTGGCCGCGGCCTTCGGCGTGCCCGTCACGCCGGGGGAGAAGGTGGTGACGAAGGAGATCGGCGGCGTGGTGGAGGAGTTCAAGCGGGCCGTCACGGCGAAGCGCTGGACGTTCGTCATCGACGCCGGAGGGAAGGTCGTCTCGCGCAACACCGAGGTGGCCGCGGCCGACGACAGCAAGGCCGTGCTGGCGACGGTGAAGGGACTCGTGAAGGAGACGGCGCAGTGATCCGCCGCGCGGGGACGGCCCTGCCGGGCCTGGCGATCCTCGCCGCGGTGCTCGTGATGCCGGCGCTCGTGGCGGCGGTGCTCGTGGCGGCGGTGGGCCGGGGAAGCCTCGTCGCGGCGGAGCCGGCGCCGGTGCCGCCGGGTATCACCCCCGCCGACTGGCCCTGGTGGCGCGGGCCGACCCACGACGGCCACGCCGCGGCCGGCCAGCAGGTGCCCCTCTCCTGGTCCGACGAGGAGAACGTCCTCTGGACGGCGGCCGTGCCGGGCCGCGGGTCGAGTTCGCCCACGGTGGTGGGCGACCGCGTCTACCTCACCACCTGCGACGAGCGGGCGGGGAGCCAGTCGGTGCTGGCGTTCGACCGGCTCACCGGCGGCGAGGCGTGGCGGAAGGAGGTGCACGCCAGCGGGGCGATGCGGAAAAACGAGCGGTCCACCGGCGCTTCCGGCAGCGTCGCCTGCGACGGCCGGCGGCTCTTCGCGGCCTTCCCGACGTCCGACGCGGTGTTCATCACGGCGCTCACGCTCGACGGCGAGCAGGTCTGGCAGGTCAGGCTCTGCGACTATGCCATTCATCAGGGGTATGGCGCGTCGCCGCTCGTGCACGGTGACACGGTGATCGTGGTCGCCGACCACAAGGGGGGCGGCGCCGTCGCGGCGCTCGACCGCGCCACCGGCGCCACGGTCTGGCGGAAGGAGCGGCCGCCGATGCCCAACTACTCCTCGCCGGTCGTGCTCCGGCTGCACGGCCGCGAGCAGCTCGTGCTCACCGGCTGCGACAAGGTCGTGAGCCTCGATCCAGCGAGCGGCGCGACGCTCTGGGAGCGGGCGGGGGCCACGACGGAGTGTGTGACCACGCCCGTGACCGACGGCACGCGGGTGTTCACGTCGGGCGGGTATCCACGGAACCACGTCTCGGCGGTGCACGGCGACGGCTCGGACGTCGACTGGCAGAACGGCGACCGGGTCTACGTGCCGTCGCTCCTCGTGCATGACGGCCACCTCTACGCCGTGCTCGACGCCGGCGTCGCCGCCTGCTGGGACGCCGCCACCGGCGCCGAGAAGTGGAAGCACCGCCTCGGAGGCAACTTCAGCGCGTCTCCGGTGCTGCTCGGTGACACGATCTTCGCCACGGCGGAGAACGGCGTCACCCACCTCTTCCGTGCCCGGCCCGACGCGTTCGAGGCGATCGGGGCGAACGCGGTCGGCGACGAGGCCTTCGCGACGCCGACGATCTGCGGCGGCAGGATCTACCTGCGGGTGGCGGCGGGCCGCGGCGCCGAGCGCCGCGAGAAGCTCGTCTGCATCGGCCGGCCGTAGCAGCCCGTGGAAAAAGTCCTCCGGGACTTTTTCCACGACTGAAAACCTCCGGTTTTCACGGGAGCTGCGCTCCCGGGATCGCTTCCCTGCGATGTGCTTCTTGCCGTGGAAAAAGTCCTCCGGACGTTTTTCCACGACTGAAAACCTCCGGTTTTCACGGGAGCTGCGCTCCCGGGATCGCTTCCCTGCGATCCAGCAGGCTGTTTGTCCACAGCCTGCGAGCGGCGCCGGGCTCCTACGGCACGCGCTTGCCCGTGATCCGGGTGCCGAGCTGGTTCTTGCCCGCGTAGCCGCCCCCCTGTTCGGCGAGCTCGCAGGTGTCCACCCACTCGCCCCCCGGGGCCTCGGGATTCTTCCAGCGGATCGTCAGCGTGGAGCCCTTCAGCGTCCACGTGTCCGGCCCGTCGGGCGCGTTGATCGTGCCGTTGGTGTAGAGCGTGATGTCGGCCGACGGGCCGTTGGTGATCGAGTGCCGCCAGACGGAGTCGATCTGCGGCTGCGACGCGAACTCGAGCTGGTTGGCGAGGAGCGACCACTCGTCGGCGATCACGCTGGCGTCGCCGGGCTTGTCGTCCTCCCGCAGTTCGGCGATCACCGTCTCGTAGCGCTTGGCGAGCTTGTCGCCGGCGTCGCGGTAGGCCTGCACGGCGGCGGCCCGCTCGGCCCGCAGGCTGCCGTCCACCGACGACGGCAGCACGCCGCGTTCGGTGAGCCCCTTGGCGGCGGCGTCCATGACGGCCACCGTGTCCTCGTCGCGACGTCCCTGCGACCGCCGCTTCTTCGCGTCGATCGCCTTGAGGAGCTTCGCCGAGGCCGCCTGCACGGCGGCGTCGTATTCCTTCCAGGCGGTGTCGATCGCCGGCGACGCGCTCGAGAGCAGCGCCCGGGTGAGCGTGCCCTCGGGCACGACCTGCTGCTCGCCGTCGAGCAGGTTTTCGAGCGTGCGCGGCGCGGCCGGCTTCTGCCGGGCGGCGGCGGTCGGGGCATGGCCCGCGACCGCGAGGATCGCGACGGCGGCGAGCAGGTCGCGGATGCGCAGCCCGCGCGGCCGGCGCCGCGGAGGCCGGCACGGAGGCCGGGGAATGGCGGGCGGAGGCGTCTCTCCGCGGACGGCCGGCGGCGCGAACCGGAGCGATGTGGCGGACATCGGGCGGGCTCCCATCGGGGCTGGCCGCCCCTTCTCGGGCAATGTCGCGCGGCAGGCACGACGGGGACGGCGCACGCGGCATCGTACCCGGCCGGCACCACGACCGTCCGCGCGACGGCACCTCGCCGCCGACCCACGCCGCCGATCCACGCCGCCGATCCACCGGGCAGGCGGCACGACGGACCACCCGACGGAGGGGTTTTTTGAACGGCCGTCGCGGCGGTCTGTTGATCGACACCGGCCGGCAGGGTTTTTTGACCGCGAAATCGCCGGAAAATAAATCGAACGGGCGGAGGATCGTTCTCTCTGTCCCACGTCTGTTGGGGAGACAGCCTTGACGCGACCGGATCGTGGACTGCCGGAGGCGCCGCCCGCGATCGAGTCCCAACGGCTCTCTCCCGAGCGGGTGGCCGCCGTGTACGCGGAGCTCGGCGTCGAGATCAGGGCGTTCCTGCTCGGGCTGACGCGGGATCCGGAGCAATCGGAGGAGCTGCTGCAGGCGACGTTCGGCCGGCTCGTCGAGGTGGGGCACACCGCCCGCGACGAGTCGCTCCGCGGGTGGCTCTTCCGCGTGGCCTACAACGAGGTCATGCGGTCGCGGCGCCGGCGGGGGGTGCACAAGCGTGGCCTGGAGAGGCTGTGGCAGGACGCCGGCGAGGCGTCTTCCGCGGCCCCGTGGAGCGGGCTCGTGCGGTCGGAGGAGGTGGAGCGGGTGAGGCGGGCTCTGGCGTTGCTGCCGCCGGAGCAGCGGCACGTGGTCGAGCGACGGATCTGGGGGGGCATGACCTTCGCCGAGATCGCCGCCGAGACGGCCGCGCCGCTCGGAACGGTGCTGACGCGGATGCGGCTGGCGCTCCGCAAGCTGGAAGAGTCGTTGCATGACGAACGGGCGTGAACGGGCGGTTGGTGGCGGTCGGTGGGATCGGGTTTCTGGAGGTGGGCGCATCATGGCCGACGATCTGCACGATCTGCACGACATGAACGATCCACGGTGGCTCGCCGAGCGGTATCTGCTCGGCGAACTCGACGACGCGGACGCCGCGGCGTTCGAGGAGCGGCTCGCCGGCGACGAGGTGGCGGCCGCGGCCCTCGCCTCGGCCGTGCGGCTCATGGCCTTCTTGGAGGCCGCGCGGCCGGCCGTCGTGCTGACGCCGCCGCCCGCGCCGCTGCCGGCTGCATGTCCTGCGCCGCTGTCTGCAGGGACCGGCGCGCTTGCCGCGGCCCCCGAGCGGCCTGCGGCACGGCCCGCGGCGGACTGGGGCGCGACGATCGCCGGCCGCGGTGCGGCGATCGGCGTGATCGCGACGGCCACGGCGCTGTCGGCGCTGCTCCTTTTGAATCCGGTGGCGGTCCGTGGGCCCGCGGCCGACCCCGCGGCGGCCCGGTCGGACGTCCTCCGGGAGGTCGCCCTGTCGGCCGACGTGGATGCGGACGAGCCGCCCGAGAGCGACGACGTGCCGGAATGGCTGCTCGCCGCGGTGGCGCTCGAGGCCGACGGCGGCGGCGACGGCCGGGTGCGGGAGAACTGACCATGCACCCCCTTCCTGATGTCCGTGCTCGATCCGGCGATCGGTCCTGCGATCGCTGGCCGCTCGGCGCCGCCGGCGTGGTCGCGCTGCTCATGGTGGCGTGCGGCGCCGCCGGCTGGATGGGCGGCGTCGCCCGCGCCGACGAGCCGGCGAAGCCCGCGCGACGCAGCGGCGCGGCGCGGGTGTCGGCCGAAACGGAGCGGGGGGCGCTCGCGTTCGCGGCGGAGCACCATCCCGAGCTCACGCGGCTCTTCCGGCAACTCGCCGAGAACGCCCCCGAGGAATACGTCAAGGCGATCGCCGAACTCGATCGCAATCGCGACCGGCTCGAGAAGCTGCGGGCGAAGCATCCCGAGCGGTTCGAGGCGGCGCTCGCCGAATGGAAGCTCTCGTCGCGGATCCGGCTCGCGCTGGCCCGCCTCTCGCTGGCGCAGGATCCCGCGCTCGAGGAGGAGCTGCGGTCGATGGTGCAGGCGCGGGCGGAGCTGCGGCTCGCACCGCTCCGCGCCGAGCAGGAGCGGCTCGCGAAGCGGCTCGAGAGGGTGGAGCGGACGATCGCCGACCACGACCGCGACCCGGCCGCGGCGGTCGATCGCGAGATGGCCGCGGTGACCAAGGGGCTCGAGGCCTCGCGGGCCCGGGCACGACAGCTGACGAGGCGGGGCAGGCCGCCGCTCGAGGCCGCGACCGCGACGGGGAGCGAGAAAGCCGGCGGCAAGGGGGCGGGAAAGACCGGCGGGAAAGCGGACGGCAAGGCCGGGGCCGACTGAGGCCGCGGCGGGCGCAGCGGGTCGGTTCGCCGACGCGGCGCCGGCCCAGGGAACAGACGCGTGAAGGAGAAGCAGGTGGAGACGCACGAGAAGCGGATCGGGCAGGGGCATGCGGCCGCGGGGTTCACCGGGGCGACCGGCGGGCGACCGGCCGGGCGACGGTCCGCCGGCGCGATGGTCGCCGCGATCGCGGCGTCGTGGCTCGTGGCCGCGGCCTGCCCGGCCGCCGACCGCGGCCGGATCGACGAGCGGTTCGCCGGTGACGCCGCCGCCGAGGCGCCCGACTTCCGCCAGCACATCGTGCCGCTCGTCGGCAAGCTCGGCTGCAACGGCCGCGCCTGCCACGGCTCGTTCCAGGGGCAGGGGGGGCTGCGGCTCTCGCTCTTCGGCTACGACTTCAAGGCCGACCACGAGAGCCTGCTGGGCGGCGACGAGCCGCGGACCAACCTCACGAGCCCCGCGGAAAGCCTGATCCTCACCAAGCCGCTCGAGGTGGTCGACCACGGCGGCGGCAGGCGGCTCGAGCAGGGCAGCTGGCAGCACCGCGTGCTGCTCGAATGGATCAAGGACGGCGCGAAGGGGCTGCCCGAGTCGGCGGTCGACTTCGTGCGGCTCGAGGTCACGCCCGGGGAGATGGTCGCCGCCCGGAAGGGTGACACCTGGCAGCTCAAGGCGGTCGCCGTCTGGTCCGACGGGTCCCGCGAGGACGTGACCCCGCTGTGCCGGTTCCAGAGCAACAACGACCAGGTCGCGAAGGTCGACCAGTCGGGCGCCGTCACGGCGGTGGGGCCGGGCGACTCGCACGTCGTGGCCTTCTACGACAACGGCGTCGTGCCGCTGCCGGTGATCTTCCCCGTCTCCGACCTCATCGGCCCGGCCTATCCCCCGGTGCCCACGCCGACGCGGGTCGACGAGCTGGTGGTGGAGAAGCTCCGCAAGCTCGGCGAGGTGCCGTCGGAGCCGTGCACCGACGCCGAGTTTCTCCGCCGCGTGTCGCTCGACATGACCGGCACGCTGCCCACGGCCGCCGAGGCGGCGGCGTTCCTCGCCGACGGCCGCTCCGACAAGCGGGCGCGGAAGGTCGACGAACTGCTCGAGCGGCCCGGCTACGCCGCCTGGTGGGCGACGAGGTTCTGCGACTGGACCGGCAACAACTCCCAGGTCAACCAGAACAACGGCCCCGACCGGCGGAACGAGGCCTCGAAGGCCTGGTACGAGTGGATGCGGTCGCGGATCGCCCGCAACGTCCCCTACGACGAGATCGTCGAGCAGATCGTGATGGGCAGGAGCCGGCTCGACGGCGAGTCGTACGCCGACTACTGCAAGCGCATGAGCGAGGCGATGCGCGACGGCTCCGAGACGTCGCTGGCCGACCAGCCGACGCTCCCCTACTTCTGGAGCCGGTCGAACTTCAACTCCAACGAGGAGCGGGCGCTGGGCTTCGCCTATACCTTCCTCGGCGTGCGGATCCAGTGCGCCCAGTGCCACAAGCACCCCTTCGACCAGTGGACGAAGGACGACTTCGACCGCTTCGAGAACTTCTTCCCGCGCGTGAAGTACGGCCAGGCGCCGGGCACCGCCAAGGAGGCCGAGGCGATGATCGCGGCCCTCGAGATCGATCCCAAGAAGAAGGGCAACGAGCTCGACAACCTGCTCTCGAAGATGGTGGCCAAGGGCGCCGTCGTGCCCTTCCGTGAGACCTACGTGGCGGCGCCGCCGAAGCCGCTCGATCAGCGGGCGATCGCGCGGCTCAAGAAGGAGAAGGCGGAGAAGCGGCAGAAACTGCTCGGCGGCCGCACGGCCACGGTGCTCGGCGGGGAGGAGTTCAAGATCGACGAGATGGAGGATCCCCGCGAGGTCCTCATGGACTGGATGCGCGACGACGACAATCCCTACTTCGCGCGGGCGATCGTCAACCGCGTCTGGTCGGCCTACTTCAATGTCGGGATCGTCGAGCCGCCCGACGATCTGAGCCTCGCCAATCCGCCGAGCAACGCGCCGCTCCTCGACCATCTCGCCGACGGCTTTCGCGCGCACGGCTACGACCTCAAGTGGCTGCACCGCGAGATCGCCAACAGCCGCACCTACCAGCTCGGCTGGCGGACCAACGACACCAACCGGCTCGACGAGCGGAACTTCGCCCGGGCCGTGCCGCGGCGGATTCCGGCCGAGGTGGTGCTCGACTCGATCCGGATCGCGACGGCCGGCGACGAGGAGGCGGCGAAGCTGCAGGAGTCGCTGAAGGGGCGGGCGATCGCTGACGCGGTCGTGTCGCCGCGCGGCGGCAACTACGCCCTGACGGTGTTCGGCCGTTCGATCCGCGAGAGCAACTGCGACTGCGACCGCTCGATGGAGCCGAGCCTCCTGCAGACGGTGTTCCTGCAGAACGACCAGGAGGTGACCGGGCTCATCAACCGCAAGGGGGGCTGGGTCGACGGCATCGACCGCGGCGTCACGGCCGATCCGGCCACCGCCGACCTGCAGAAGCGGAACGGCGAGCGCAGGACCACCCGGCGCAACCTCGACCGCATGGAGGAACGCCTCGCGAAGGCGCGGGCCGCCGGCGACGAGAAGGAGATCGCGCAGCTCGAGAAGACGATCGCCTTCCTCCGCGCGCGGCTCGACGGCATGCGGGCCGCCGGCCGCCCGCGCGCGGCCGCCGCGGCGACGCCCGCCGCCCAGACGCCGGCTGCGGACGCGGCCGCCGCCGCCGCGCCGGTAGCCGCCGAGCGCGAGTTCTCCCCCGAGGAGGAGACGCAGATCGCCCGCCTCGTCGAACAGGCCTACCTGCGCACGCTCACGCGGCCGCCGCGGCCGGAGGAGGCCGCGCGGGCCGTGGCCCACTTCCAGGAACTCGGCGACCTCACGGCGGGCGCCCGGGACCTCCTCTGGGCGCTCGTGAACACCAAGGAATTCGTGGTCAATCACTGACCGACGCGGCCGTCGGCCCGCCCGTCGGCAACCTTCGTCATCCTCCCACTGTTCGAGAAAGGATCGTGACTCATGGCGACTTCCCGCACCTGCGACGGCATCCTGCGGCGTGACTTCCTCCGCGTCGGGGTGCTCGGCGGCTCCGCCGTCTCGCTGGCCAACTCCCTGCGCTGGGCGCACGCCGGCGAGACCACGCCGGCCCGGGCGCGGTCGGCGATTTTCATCAACCTCGCGGGCGGACCGTCGCACCTCGACACCTTCGACCTCAAGCCCGACGCGCCGGCCGAATATCGCGGCGAGTTCAACCCGATCCGCACCAACGTGCCGGGCATCGAGATCTCGGAGCACCTGCCGAAGCTCGCCGCCTGCGCCGACCGCTACGCGATCCTCCGCGGCGTCACCCACTCGCTCGCCGCCCACGAACTGGGCTCGGAGTATGTGAACACCGGCAACCGGCCGATCCCGTCGCTCGAGTTCCCCAGCTACGGCGCGGTGGTGAGCAAGGAGCTCGGCGGCCCCGAGGACCTGCCGGCCAACGTGACGATCCCCAAGGGCAACCAGAACTCCGGCTACCTCGGCATCCGCTACGCCGCGCTCTCCACCGGGGCGACGCCGAAGAAGGGGCAGGCCTTCAGCGTCCGTGGCGTCTCGCTCGCCGGCGACGTCACCGTCACGGAGGTGCGGCGGCGGCAGCGGCTCCTCGACGACCTCGACGAGTCGTTCCACGCCATCGAGAAGGACAGCCAGCTGATGGACGGCATGGACCGCTTCGCGGAGCAGGCCCACACGATCATCACATCCCGCCGGGCCCGCGACGCGTTCAACACGGCGCTCGAGTCGCCGACGTTCGTCGAGCCCTTCGGCGACTCCTCCTTCGGCCAGAGCTGCCTGTTGGCGGCGCGGCTGGTCGAGGCCGGGGTGCGGTTCGTGACGATCCAGTACGGCGGCTGGGACACGCACAACGACAACTGGAACAAGCTCAAGGACAAGCAGCTGCCGCCGTACTGGAT
>Ga0208249_1000736_pt1 | contig 10853 bp, 10 predicted proteins | sample CryBogmetaGMA1M_FD_184546 | JGI IMG/M metagenome (GOLD analysis project Ga0208249, IMG submission 184546) | Freshwater microbial communities from Crystal Bog, Wisconsin, USA - MA1M (SPAdes) | ecosystem: Environmental > Aquatic > Freshwater > Lake | place: Crystal Bog, Wisconsin, USA | collected...
CATACTCGATGCCGTTGTGCACCATCTTCACGTAGTGGCCGGCACCACGCGGGCCCACCCAGTCGCAGCAGGGGATGTCGCCCTTGGGGCCCACCTTGGCGGCGATCGCCTGGAAGATTGGCTGCACGATCGGCCAGGCAGCCTTGGAGCCGCCGGGCATGAGGCTTGGGCCCTTGAGCGCGCCCTCCTCGCCTCCCGACACGCCCGTGCCAACGTAGAGCAGGCCGGCCGCCTCCACTTCCTTCGTCCGCCGCTCGGTGTCGGAGTAGAGCGTGTTGCCGCCGTCGATGATCACGTCGCCCTTGGAGAGGAGCGGGATCAGGGTCTTGATGAGGTCGTCGACCGCGGGGCCGGCCTTGACCATCATCATCACCTTCCGCGGCGCCTTCAGGGAGGCGACGAGGTCCTGGAGCGTGTGGCAGCCGACGACGTTGGGCTGCTTGCCGCGGCTGGCCGTGAAGGCGTCGGTGACGCTGGTCGTGCGGTTGAAGACGGCGATTGAGTAGCCGCGGCTGGCAATGTTGAGGGCGAGGTTCTCGCCCATGACGGCCAGCCCGATGAGACCGATGTCACACGTCGCCTGCGTGGTCATTCCGAAGGTGCTCCTGCGTTGGGGACTGGGCTGGGGGCCCGGGCGGATGGGAAGATGAAGCGGTGTCGCAGACTATATCGGCACGAAACCGGCGGAACCAAAGGCCCCGCTTCAACCCCGAGAAACGGAAAGGATTGAAGCCGCGAGGCCGCATTGGCCGATTCCTAGGCATCACCGGTCGATCCGCGTTTTGCGGAGGGGCCGGTAGCGTTACCCCAATAGGAAGAACTTGACCAGTTCGCCCATGGTGCCGTAGCGTTCAACCTGACAGTGATACGGCTCCGTAGCCAAGTGGCTAAGGCAGCGGATTGCAAATCCGCCATCGTCGGTTCGACTCCGACCGGAGCCTCTCAACAGAAGACCCTCGCGATGTCCCGGAAATCCCGGGCTTCGCGGGGGTTTTTTTGTTTTTGGATCGCTCGCGGGCTGGTCGCTCGGCTCGGAACTCTGCGCGTCACAGTTCGCCCATCCTGCCACCGCATGCCGTGTTCTGCCACCTGAGGCCGGCGAGTTACCCCGACTAGCACCCCGACTAGACCGGTTCGCAGGGGCGGGTTTCTCGTCGTCCGTTGCGGTGGCGGCCAGCGGTACGGCAGCGGCTTCCCGGGGCCTGCCGGACTGGCGAACGGCCCCGTTGGCCAGCATCCGTCCGACCTCATCGGCCGCCTGCTGCATGCCGTGAAGTTGGATGTGGCTGTAGCGATCGAGCAGTTTCGGCGTCGACACGCGGGCCAATGTCTGTGCCTGCTTCACCGACTTGCACGTCTCGGAAATCAACGTGATGTAGCCATGGCGGCAGGCGTGGAAGTCGAAGAACTCGCCGATGCTGTTTTCGTACTTGAGAAAGTCCGACTCCTCGCGCCGCCGACGCTCGTCCGTGGTTTCCGCCTCGGCGATCCACGCGGCCCGGGCAAGGGTGAGGTCAGCCCGAAGCATCCTCGCTGTGTCCCGGGGCATCTTTTCGAAGATGCGGCGGCCGGCGGTTTTGCCAGTCAGCCACTTTGAGAACCGTTTGACGGCAACCGCTGGCAACGGCTGAATGTCCAGACGCCGCCGCTTGCTATTGCGCGGTCGCATAATGATGCACGGATGATCGCCCTCGACGTCGTAGTTCTCCGGTGTGAGGCTCCGGATTTCATTCGCCCGAAAACCAGTCAGGAACGAGGTCTCGTAGGCCATGGCCCGATCCTCGCCGAAGAACCCGCACTGTTCAGCCGGACGTGAGCGGGCCGTGTCGAGCAGGCGGTGGATTTCATCGACTGAAGGGGCGCGGCGAGGATGGCGAGGATCGGTTGCATGGTCATACGCAGCCACGGCAAGCAGGACATCCTCGATCAACCGCTTGTCCAGAAGGCACCATTTCACGAAGGCCTTCATGCTGGTCAGGTAGGAGTTGCACGTCCGCAGCGAGGCTCCTGCGTCCTTCATGCGTCCGATCGCGAGCGTGACCTGCGTGGCAGTGATGTCTGCGAGCGTCTCTGCCCGAATCTCGGCAACCATCCATTCCAGATGCCTCTGCAGAGCCGCGACGTGCTTCGGTGTTTTGTCTTCCGCTTTCTTGACGGCGAGATAGTCCGAAACGTGTTCAGCCAGCGGTCGGCGCGAGTGGTCTTCGTATGCTTCGAGACGACTGTCGAGCATGCCCGTGCGGCGTTTCTCCGCCCGGCTCTCCAACTCGTGCAGGTAGGCTTTCGCGCTGTCGCGATCTCGAAACCTCGTCACCTCCCGGCAGCGGTTTTTCCCCGCGCCGTATTCAATCGTGAAGAAGTCGGACTCGTAAATGATGCGGTCGCCCTCGGCCGTCAGTTTGTGGCGACATTCCTTCCCGTGCCGACCCATCCAAACCGCATATCGTCGTCCCCGTTTTTCTTCGATCCGGGCCCCCGGAGGGATGGCGCGTTTTGTCTTCGTTCTGTAGACAGTTCCCATGTGTATTTTCCTTGGAGTTCATTTTCCACGACGTAGGCGCCGCGGCAATCGGTTGTCAGTGGTGGTCGCGAGATGTTCCATCCAGTCGCGGATTGAGGTTTTGGCCCATCGGGTCGACCCACCGACTTTGATGGGTGGTGGAAGACGTCCATCCTGCGACTTGCGCCAGACAGACCGTTCGCCGATGGCCAGCATCCGCGCCACGTCGGCCGCTGTCAGGAGTTCACGCTCGTTGACACGGCCATTTTGTGGAGGGGCCGGCTTCTGCTGTGTAGCACCTGATGATCCCTCGGTGGCGAGCGCAGGCCGAAGCGATTCGTAGATGGCTCTGGCGTGTTCATTCGACACGCCCGGTTCGGTGGTCTTTGCAAAGTCGTCTAGATGGTGTGTTTGGTTATTCATCGATTTGATCCTTGAGAGTGTGTTTCTCCTTGAGCATCTCCGCCATTGCTGTCCGCAGCCGCTCGTGCTCCTCCGGCGCGAACCTTGTTAACTTCAGCCGTGCCCACGCCCGCTCGGCCCGCTGCTCGAAAGGCAGATCGGCGTCGAGGATGAGCCTGCCGGGTAGCGGGCGGTGGAACATTTCGCCGGGCGGAATCAGGCCAACACGTGCGTTCTGTTGGCGGGCTGTGCGAGTCATTTGCCACCACCTTTCCCTGACGTCGCGGTACGCTGCTCGGCGGCCTCTTCGGCCTTCAGGATCGCCCGCATCACGTCGAGGGCATCGGCTCGCTCGCTGACAGCAACCTTGGTGTCGCGGAGGCGCACCCAGCCTGCGACGAGGTCGTGCTCTAGCGGGGTTGTCGGCGTGAAGGGGTGGTCGATTTTTGTGCCGGCTTTCTTCTGGTCGGGCTTTCCCTTAGCTGCAGGCTCGTCAAAGCCCGCAATGACCGTCTTTGGCTTCATCACACCAGCCTTCACTGCCTCAATGACCTCATTAGCAGCCTGCCGCTTGATCTTCACGGCCTGTGCGGCGGCGTAGGTTGTAACGCTCGCCATCGCTGCAATTCGACCGACCGTGCTTCGGTCGATCTTCGACTTGTTGCGGGCCTTGGCGTCGGTAGATGGACACGTTTCGGTTCCGCCTTCCTTTTCAGCCGTGCGCTTATTGATCCCACGGGGGTTCAGTACCTGACCGGGCTTGATGCGGGCTGATTCCTGCGCCGCTGCCCGCTCTTTTTCGATCAGCGGCAGGAGGTCGGCGGCGATCTGGGCTCGTTGGGCGTCAGTGAAGCGTGGGCCCCTCAGGTGCTTGTAGGCGAGGAACTCCGGCACGGTCTGCTCAGGGCGAGGCTGCCAAGCGACGGCCTGCAGGTCGATATCGATGCCGCGGTCCTTCAGCACGCCGATGGCCCGCACCGTATCAACGCCCTCGATAAGGACATCGCCATGGATGACGACCGCTTCCCACTGGCCGTTTTGGGCGATCTCCTCAACGAGTTTCTCAAACGCCTCACCTTCGAGCGCCGGTATCACCTCCGCCGCCTCATGCACCCGGTAGTTGCCGATAACGTGAGGTGCGTTCGGGGTGTCACGCGCCGTGAGGCCCGTAGAGGCTTCGGTGTTGCCATCCGCGGCTACGACCGTGTCTGTCGTCGTGCGGTCTTCTAGTTGATCAAGCACTGCCGTATCCATCGCTGTATCTCCTTCCGCGTTTATGCGGCGTTGAAGTTTGCCTCGCGACTTAGTGTCACGACGCGAGTGATGTTAGCGCGACCGTGCACCTGATCAAGACGCTTACGATCAAGTTGACTGCCCTTGTGTGGCAGTCACATGACTGCCGTCATGCGGCAGTCAACTTTGCGGCAAGTCGCTTTACTCATCGAGTGACACTTCTATGCTGGGCCGTGCACGTGCATCACAGCACATGGACGTACTTCGAATGCGTTCGATCACGCCGGCCATGTGAAGCACGTGCAAAGTAAATCGCCGAAGACATCGGCAGCGAACTTGGCGTCGCCGCACCAAGATCGATTCAAAGCCGGCGACCTTTACCCAAGGTGTTACATGGGCATCCAAGCCCTTGAGTTTGTGGTGGGAGGTGCCGATGGGGTACCTGCCGGCGTTTATAAGGCTTCCTTCGTGGGCGTGGAGCGGACGCTGCACCCCGAATTCGGCGAAGGCCTGCGGTTCGATTTTAAGGTGGCCAGTGGCGAACACGCCGGGAAGACGGTGTCCCGGACGTGCAGGCCGCAGCCCACCGCAAGCAACGTCACCGGCAAGCTGATCGCTGGCCTGCGTGGCGAGCAACTGCGGGCGGGCGAGAAGTTGTCGCTGGCTGGCTGCATCGGTCGCGAGTACACGATCGTCGTCGGCGTCGGTGCCAATGGGACGTCCACTCGCGTCGAAAGCCTCGTGTGAACGCCTCGCTCCTCGCCACCCTCCATAGCGGCAGCCGGGTGCAAGCCCCGGCGGGTGGCTTTCCCGGTCGGGTGCGCCTCTGGTGTGCCCGCCGGGGTAACGATCTGACCCTTTTCATCCTTTTCATCCTTTTCATCCTGACTTAGGAGCCACACATGTCCGACGGATTGGACTTCACGCCTGACCAGATCGAACAAGCCACAGACCAGATGTGGCATTTCATTGGGGCCGTCCTCGAACCAGACGCCCTGTATGAAATCCGCCCCGTCCCTCCGACCGCCGGCATTGACTCGGTCTGGGCCAAGCCAGACGAGTTCCGCGAGCAAGTTCCCACCCTGATGCGGTGGAACTGGGCGGGCATGAATCCGTACTTCAGCATCAACCCCCGCCGCGAAGCCGGGTGTAGAAAAGGAGCCGACACGCTCCCCGGCTCCGTCGTGGTCGCAGACTTCGACGAGACGATTGAACTGGAAGTCGCCAAGGCCCGGATTGCAGAGGCAGGCCTGCCCCCGCCCACGGCCATCGTCAGCACTTCCGCGGGGCACTGGCACGCCTACTGGCGGACCGACGCCCGGCTCCCGGACTTGGCGATGCATAAGCGAATCCAGCAGGGGATCGCCGACAAACTGCGGACCTGCCCAAACGTCTGCAGCCATCAGCAAGTCATGCGGCTGCCGGGGCCGTTCTGCAACGTGAAGCCTGATCGGCCAACGCACCCCCGGGTCGAACTTGTCGAGTGCGATCCCAACCGTATTTACCCGGCATTGCTCTTCCCTTTGGCCGCCCCGATGCCAGAGGTCGTACCGGTTCCGCTCGAGGAACTGGCCATCAAGATCGAGAAGGGGTCACTATCCGACGCGTCCCGAGCCCTGATCGAGACGTCCACGCTGTTCGAGCACAGCGGCCGGCGTACGAGCATCTTCAAGGCCGCCCGAGATATGAACGCCCGCGGTTGGACTTCGGCTGACGCGACGGACGTGCTCGTGGCGGTTGGCGTGAAACTCGGCCTCGAACGGGAAGACGTAACGGACATCCCCCGGCAGGTCAGGAACGCGTTCAGCAAGCCCTCGATGCCCGGGTATGCCGCAGCCGAGACCATCTATCTGGATGTCGAGGCGAGTGCTCCACGCCCGGTCGCTGATTCCCCCGGGGAATACGACGCGGACCTCGAAGCCCTACCCCTGCCATTACCACCACCCCTGCCTCCACGACCCGCTCTGGCACTGTCCCATGGGATCATCGGCACGTTCATGGACCGCGTCGAAGAGGAGACGGAGGCTGGTGCCGTGGCGATTGGCGCTTCCTTCATAACGGCCTTCGGTAACTGTATCGGTCGCGGTCCACACGCGATTGTCGGCCGCACACGCCACGGTATCAACCTGTTCACGGTTGTCGTCGGAAACACGGGCACCGGCAGGAAGGGCACGGGCGGCGACATCGTGACGGATGTGGTGCGCTACGCCGATGCTCACTGGGCCGATAAATGCCAATCGCCCAACCTCGTGAGCGGGGAAGGCGTGGTCGATGCGCTTCGTGACGCGGTGACGAAGTTGGTGCCGAAGAAGGGCGGCGGTGTGGGCGATGTCGAGGAAGTGGTGCTCGACTGGGGCGTGGACGACAAGCGGCTCCTTATCACCTGCACCGAGTTCGTCTCAGCCCTGCACGCCTGCCGCCGGGAGAACTCGGTGCTCAGCCAGACGCTCCGCGAGGCGTGGGACGGCAAGACGCTCCGCACGATGGCCAAGAACGCGGCACGCACGGCCACGGACCCTCACCTGTCCATCATCGCTCACGTCACCCGGCAGGAACTGATGCGGTCGGTGCGCGAGGCAGACATCTACGGCGGCCTGTTCAACCGCTTCCTTTTTGTCATGTCCGAGCGGGCCCGGCTGCTTCCACACGGCGGCGAACTCGACGACCTCAGTGGGATTCTGGAGCCGATCAGGACCCGGATCGAGTTCGCCCGGAGTGTCAGCCGCATGGTCCGCTCGGAGGCCGCGGACACGCTCTGGGAGCGCGAGTACCCGCGGCTGACGACGGTAACCGGGTCGGATGTCGTTGGTGCGGTGCTGTCCCGCGGTGAGGCACAGGTACTTCGCCTGAGCATGCTGATGGCCCTCGCCGGCGGGCACGCAACGATCGAAGTGGAGGACCTTGAAGCCGCCCTCGACCTGTGGCGGTATTCGGAGGCGTCCGCCCGGGCCGTGTTCGCCGGGGACCATGACGCCCTGTTCTCCCGGCTCGTTGACCTGATCCGCGAGAACCCCGGGGTCAGCCGGAGCGGGCTGCACAAGAAGGTGGGCTGGAAGGTGGCGGCCTCGAACTTCCTCGGCACCCTCTCCCGGATACAGGCGGTGGGTCTGGCCCGCAGCGAGCCGTTCAAAACCGGGGGGCGTCCGACCGAGAAGTGGTTCCCCGCAAACCCGGAAGGAAATGATGAAAAGCAGGAAAAGCAGAAAAAGGTCCCCCGCCGCCGTCACCGGGGGCCAGCAGAGGCTTTTCCTCCTTTTCCTTCCGAAGTTGCCGCGCCTGTTAACAACCCGACCACGCCCCAGACCAACGAGACCCTCACCCCCGGGAGATACCAGATATGAACCTCACAGAAGCGTTTTCAGTTCTCGCTCAAAACGGCTGCCGGCTGAAGGCCGAAGCCGGCGGTGGCATCGTCCTTGATGTTCCACCGGGTTGCCCAGCCGTACCCCGTTCCGTTCTCGAAGTTCTCGCGACGCACCGGGAGGCGCTGGTGGCAGTCCTCGCCCCCGCCACGACATCGCCCGACACCGGTGGCCTCCCCTCGGAGGCCGGTCTCGCGACCGCCTCGACTCGCCCATCGCGCTACGCGGCATTGAATCTGGCGATCAAGACCAAGCCGCAGGGTACTCCAACCCGGCCGCCGCTTGATCGGCAGACGATTTTGGAGAAGGCACGGGCCAGATTGGCGGCCTCGCGGAAGGCCTCGCGTGATTCAGGCCATGCCCCCGGTGGGCAAGCGCAGCCTCCTTCGTCGTCGCCTGCCATTGCCGACTCGTCCATCGAGGCCATCGACGACATTCCGTTTTGATGGAGTTGGCCCAATCGCGGACGTGCCGTTCACGTCGGCTCCGTCGAGGCATCAGGCTCGTTCGTCGGCGGGGCGTCTTCTGGATTCGAAACAGCGTCTCGTTCGCGCCAGTTGGGCCATCCGTCGAAAATCTTGTTTCCTAGCGAAGTCAAAAGGTAAGTCGCGGAGGATCGGCTTTGCCCCCGCGTGACATACCGCCAGTCGGTCAGTGGTCCTATGCGGTGGTCGAGGTTCTTTCCCAAAGCAGAGGTAGCAGAGTTCTGCTCCCGTCGTCGTTCGTCAGGGGCCGTCGCGGTGGACCCCGAGACTGCGAGCCGTACTGCCCGGCACAGCGTATCGGAGAGCAGTGATGAGTTCTCACTGTTGATCGTGTCGAAGATATCGATATACGTAGCGCCTGCCTGACTCTCTTTTGTCTTCTCGCGAATCGCACGCCCCACGTAACTGATGCGGGGCGGGCCGGGGAGCACATGTAGTTCCATCGCCCACAATGAATCCCGCATCCCTTGATGGCGATATGCGCGACCAGCGGCAATCAGCCTCCTCGCCCGTGCCTGCCATCGCCCCCTCTCGGCGATCACCGCATCGGCAGCCGTGGCCACGCGCCGCTCCTCGGCCGTTTCCACAGGCGGCGGCATCGGCACTGGCGGTGGCGCACTTTCACCGGCCTGCGAATCGGACAGGACGCCGATCATTGCGTCCGCTGAGGTGATTCTCGCTTCGGATACGCCGTTCTCACGTACAAACTCCGCAAGATCGGCCCCACGGTCTTCACTCGTGGTCGTTTCGTCGCTTGCACTCGATCTGCGTCGGGCCATGACGTGTCCTAGTGAGCCTGTAGTGCCTCGATATCCCGAATGACGTCCTGCACGATCGCCTTGGTGCGCTTCGCCGATGTCTTGCCCAGCGTCGCCACGTAATCCTTCAAGGCGAGCCCGAGCATGGCGGATACGATTTCGCTGCTGCCTTCTCGGTACTCCTTCCCGCGGGGCCCATACACGCCCTCGTCAGCCACCACGAGCGCAGCGGCCAACATGCTACGAAGACCCGCCCGTGGCCCCGTCAGACCCATCTTCTTCATGACCGCGCTTGTGCTCTTGATGGCCAAGCCCCGGTACGCGAGCCACTCCTTCAGCATGGCAATCGGATCGAGGCTTTTCATCAGGTTATTCGCTGGGGCTACCACCGCGCCCCCGATGCCAAAGAGCCGCGGCAGCCGACGCAATACGGTGGCAATCGTCGAGCGCAAGTCTTCGAGCAGCGACTTGCCCGTCTTTCCGGTGATGGCCTTCTTCCTCAGCCGCTTTGCCTTGGCGAACAACTCCCGAGCGCTCCACACGAAATCGTCGATGACCTTAGCGGCCTTCTTCTTGTCGGGCTCGTTGGTGATCATGTCGTCCACGGAGGTCGGCAACACGAACTGCCACTGGAGGGCTACCGCGGCGTTGTAGGTCAGCAATGCTCCGGCGTATGCGTTGCCCGTGTTGACGTCGGCCCCGAGTTGCTCCCGTAGCCAAGCAAGGTGGTCGAGCGTGCGGCTGATTTTTGAAGCACCGGGCATTTGTATCTCTCAGCAAATCGAGACTCGGACCAACCTACAGCGTCACGTACGTCCGCCAGACCCGGGAGTAGGCACACCCCCACGCTTCGTCATGTGCAGCGGCTTCGAAGTCCACGGCACTGGTCCCGGGGGTTCTCGCCAGCCTGTCCAAACAAAAGTTCCAAGCCATAGCATGCGCCCATTCATGCAACACGGTTTCGATCGCCCCCTGCTCGTCCAGATAAGTGTTGAGCCGAATCACGAATCGCTCTGGCCGCCTGACGCACTCCCCGGCCGTTCCGTCTTCAAGCCACGAAGTCCTGACCACCACGGGCTTCGCCGCTGGACAACGCTCCCGCAGATGGCCGAGGACCCGCCTAAAATTAACAAAACTGGGGCAACGCATGAAACTCTCCCGGGAGGCTGGAAATAGGGCTGGCTGCGCATGCCGAACCAGAGCCGTGGCCATCCTGCAGGCAACTACGGGTTCATGTTTCGGCATGGCTATCGGGCTCAAGGGCAGGGTTTCGAAACAGCCCGCAGCCAAGCCAAGTAAGCCAGCGGGGGCCATCACGGGCGGCGACGTCAGCATAGCGCGTCTACGGCAGCGCGCAAGGCTATTTGGGCCCACGTCGACCTCCCACAGCGCCTCACGCCCATCACCCGCCACAGCGCCCCCTACGGCCCATAACGGCGAACGCAGCGGGCAAGGCTCCTACATATGGCTCCTACCCACTCCTCCTCCATCAACTTTCAGCCCTCAGCCAGCCACGCGTCTTTCTTCTTCATCCCGCCTTCCCACTCGACGGTCAAAAAAACACGTTTTTAAACATCACGCAGCCCCCACCCCCTCGATACTGCTCCGAGTGCGCGTCACATACCCGGCTATCTCGGCGGGCTGTGAAATCCCGAAGAACACGTGGCTTTTCGTTAAAACATTCAGCCCAAAGCCCACTAGCCGGCACGCTTCACGGGAAAATCCAAGCCAGTGAGAGCCAACGCGTGCCCATCGAGTTCGCGAGCGCCTAGAACAAGCCCCGGATGAGTGTTTAAGAGGCTGTATACGGGGCTGGATTTAGCCACTCAAAGCAAGCCCTACGTGACCGGTCGTAAACATAGGCACACGCTGATACGGAGTAAAAATCGAGGCCAGTACGGGGGAATAAATAACAACTCAAAGGCTGGGTCTGTGCTCCGGGCGAACTTTCTGGGCTATTCAAACCAGAATCGTTAAGAACCCTCCGCGACTCGAACCCAAACCGAGCCGATATTGTTTCCTCGCCGCTGTGTTGGCCCCGCGGTAAGAAACCAGCGCTGAGCATGCCGAAGTGCCATGCCGCTGGGGCTCGTAAAGGCGTGAAGGCGTAAAC
>Ga0208249_1000738_pt1 | contig 10833 bp, 10 predicted proteins | sample CryBogmetaGMA1M_FD_184546 | JGI IMG/M metagenome (GOLD analysis project Ga0208249, IMG submission 184546) | Freshwater microbial communities from Crystal Bog, Wisconsin, USA - MA1M (SPAdes) | ecosystem: Environmental > Aquatic > Freshwater > Lake | place: Crystal Bog, Wisconsin, USA | collected...
CAATGGTATGGCAGTTTCTTGTACTTTTACACAAGGGCCCTTATGGTTTGGATCCGGCCTAATGACTCCAGGAACGGGCGTTATTTTAAATTGCGCTGGCAATTTATTCCGCCAGTCGGTCGCTTCCGGCGAATGGCTTTGCGTGACGAATCTCTCGCCCAATGTGATGCTAAAGAAAAATGGCGATCAAATTGCCTCTGGATGTCCAGGTGGACCCCGCATACCAGCAATCATCTTGCAAATTATTTTAGAAATGAGTTCGAAAAATAGTAGCTTAGAAAAAGCGATTAACCGCCTGCGTGTATCGGTTACGCCGAATGGCGAATTAGAGTTAGAGGATGAAGTGCTAGCAAAGCGTTATCAGGCGCCGCAGATTAATGCCGCAGAATATTTTGGGCCGACTTCAGCTTTGTTGAGGGCGCCAAATGGTGATTTGCAGGTTGCTACTGATGATCGTTTTGAAAAGGGCGTTGCGTGGGTTTGAGTCAACTAATCTCGAATAAAAGGAATAATTTTGGATAAATCGGTAGGGATTATTGATACAACTTTGCGGGATGCTCATCAATGTTTATGGGCAACGCGGATGACAACTGCCCATATGCTGCCCATAGCAGAGCAAATGGATCGAGCTGGCTTTGATCAGATTGATTTGGCCGGAACCATTCAGTTTGATGTTTGTGTGCGATACTTAAAAGAAGATCCGTGGGAACGCGTGCGACTCATGCGCAAGCTCATTAAAAAAACGCCCCTGAGGTCTTTAGTGCGCAGCAAAAATATTGCCTCATTTGACTTTGTGCCAGACGATATTATCGAGCTCTGGGTAGAGCGCTTAGTTGCTAATGGCTTTCGGGTTATTGGCGCTTTTGATGGTCTTAATGATGTATCTAACATGTTAGCCACCACGCGGATATCGAAAGCGTTGGGGGTGTATACATTTGGCGCGCTTTCATACAGCTTAAGCCCAGTTCATACCGATGCGTTATACGTTGAAACTGCCAAGCAATTAATTGCTAGTGGCACGGTAGATGCCATTATGCTCAAAGATGCTGGCGGCCTATTAACTGTTGATCGTATACGTACCTTAGTTCCTGCCCTGAAAAAAGTAATGGGTAAGGTGCCCCTTGAAATTCATGGACATTGCTTAACAGGCATCGCCCCATTAATGTATTTAGAGGCAGTCAAGCTTGGCGCTGATCAGTTGCATACTTCGATAGCGCCACTCGCAAACGGCGCTGCACAGCCTGCCACTCAAAGTGTTGCTAAAAATTTAAGATTAGACGGTTATCACTTATCAATCAATGACGAAGTCATTGATGAGATAAGCGAACACTTTCAGCGCATTGCAGAACTTGAAGATAAGCCGGTGGGTCAGATTTTGGAATATAACGCCTTTCACTATCAGCATCAAATTCCTGGTGGAATGCTAAGTAATTTTCGTTCGCAGTTAGATCAGGCTGGTATTGCAGATAAGTTTGATGAGCTTTTAGATGAATGTGCCAGGGTAAGACAAGAGCTGGGATACCCCATTATGATTACGCCTTTTGCCCAATTTGTGGGCACCCAGGCAGTATTAAATGTCTTGCATGGCGAGCGGTATCGCGTCGTTCCTAACGAAATAAAAAAATATGCTTTAGGGTATTACGGTAAATTGTTGGCGCCAGTCGAGCCAAGCGTTTTGGATCGAATTATAGAGAATGGCTCTAAACAAATCGGCCTAAATCCTACGCAACGCGAACCCGGTGTAAAGGCTTTAAGAAAAAAATATCCACATGCTAGTGATGATGAGCGTTTATTGCGCTATATGTTTGCCGGATCTCAAGTTGATGATATGTTAGCAGCAGGTGCCATGAAAACGGAATATGTTTTTGAGCATTCAGTTGTTTCCTTAGTCAAGGAATTGAGTCGGCGACCCAAGACAAGTCGGATCCACGTCTCAAAACCTGGCTTGAACATTGAAATTGCAGGGTCATAATGGTGCGAAATTTAATCAAAGGAGATAGTGGTGGCTGAGCGTAATTTAAATTATCAGGATTTGATGGAGATTATTCGCTTAGTTGAGGATTCACCACAATTTTCAGAGTTTAGTCTTCAGTACGGCGACATTAAAATCGATTTACGGAAAAATTCGGCTACCTCACAGCCTCGCTCTTTTCAGCGTTCTGGCAACGTAGAGCAGGCTCCTTTACCTGTGCAAAGTGCTGAAGTCAGTGCTGAAGTAATTGCTCAAGTAAGTGCGCCACTAAAGCCCGTTAGCAAAAAAATGATGGTAGCTCCTGCCGGTTTAGTGGGTATTAAGGCGCCGATGGTGGGAAGTTTTTACCGTTGTCCTGAACCCGGAGCCGCGCCGTTTATTGAGATCGGTGCTGCAGTTGGAATAGATACAGTGGTGTGCATTATTGAGGTGATGAAGTTAATGAATTCATTACCCGCAGGGATTGATGGCGTAGTAAGCGAAATCTTAGTCGCCGATGGTGAGCCAGTGGAATATGGACAAATTCTGATTTTAATTAAGCCCAATGCATAAAGCAAAACCCATTAAAAAACTATTAATCGCTAATCGCGGAGAAATTGCAGTCCGTATTATTCGGGCATGCCAAGAGCTGGGCATTGAAACAGTTCAGGTTTATTCGGAGGCTGACAGCCAATCTCTGCCTGTTTTTATGGCTGATAAATCGATGTGCATAGGCCCTGCTCGTGCTAGCGAAAGTTACTTAAATGTTGAAAAAATTCTAACTGCAGCCTATCTTTTTCGAGTTGATGCAATTCATCCTGGCTATGGATTTTTATCTGAAAATGCAGATTTTGCTGAGCGTTGTGAGAGCGAGGGCTATATTTTTATTGGCCCAAGCCCAACTTCAATTCGAATGATGGGGGATAAGGCTACTGCTATCCGCCTTGCAAAAGAGGCGGGCATTCCGACTACCCCAGGTTCAAATGGCATTTTGCAAGACGCTAAAGAGGCCGCAAGTGTTGCAGAAAAAATTGGCTATCCGGTTTTATTGAAGGCAAGTGCGGGTGGCGGGGGAAGAGGCATGCGCATTGTGAATAATGCCGAGCAAGTCGAAGCGGCCTATATTGAGGCATCACAGGAAGCAAAGTCCGCTTTTGGTGATGGCGCTCTGTATATGGAAAAATTTCTGACGGGTATTCGGCATATAGAGGTGCAGGTGTTGGGTGATGGTGAAAATATTTTGCATCTTGGCGAGCGGGATTGCTCCTTGCAACGTCGGAATCAAAAATTAGTAGAAGAAAGCCCCTCTCCGGTATTAAGCGAGAAATTACGCGCTGAGATTGGCAATGCAGCAATTCAGCTGTGTAAGCACGTTAATTACCGTAGCGCGGGCACCATTGAGTGCATGCTGGACCCCGTATCTCAGCAATTTTATTTTATGGAAATGAACACCCGTATTCAGGTTGAGCACCCAGTCACTGAAATGGTAACGGGGATTGATTTAGTTAAAGCCCAAATACTGATAGCGGCAGGTGAAGGACTTAGTTTGCAGCAAAAGGATATCCGTTTAACTGGACATGCTATTGAATGCCGCATTAATGCAGAAAGTGCGTCGCATGATTTTCGGCCCAATCCTGGCAGGGTAAACGCGTATTTTGCACCCGGGGGTTTTGGTATCAGAATGGATAGCCATTTATTTTCGGGATATGTGATTCCCCCATTTTATGATTCCTTACTTGGTAAGGTGATTTGCTGGGGTCGTGATCGGGCAGAGGCTATTGCACGGATGCAGCGGGCTTTATTAGAAATGCAGGTTGAGGGCGTGGAGACAACGCGTGAATTTCAAAGAAAACTGATTAGCTCCCCTGAATTTATTGCGGGTGATGTTCACACTCGCTTTGTTGAAACTAGTTTTTTAAACCGGATGGAATAAATTGTTCACCTCCTTATTTAATTCCAGTAGCAAACAAATGAACCCAGGTATTAAGGCAGCTGGTCTTAATATCGTTGCTTTAGCAGCCTTTTTATTATTTTGGCAATTACTCGCTAGTTGGGTTGCTTCACCATTTTTCCCTCCAGTAGACGCCGTATTCAAGGCATTTAAAAATTTAATTCTAAAGGGCGACACCCAAGGCATTTCTCTAGGAACGCATGCGTGGGCAAGTTTATATCGGGTTTTATTAGGCTTTAATTTAGGGGTTTTTCTCGGAGTGCCTCTGGGTTTGCTAATGGGCTTAAATAAAAGTCTCTATAACTCAACTCGTTCGGTTATGGAGCCTTTTCGCTTTATTCCACCGATTGCCTGGATTCCATTGGCGATTATTTTATTTGCAGGTGATACCCGTTTTGCATTTTTAATTTTCCTTGGGGCTTTTTTCCCGGTTTATACATCAACCTTAGTAGGGGTTCAGCGGGTTGAGCCTTTACATAAAAAGGTCGTAGCCGTATATGGCGCCTCGAAGTTTTATACCTTAATGCATGTGGTGGTGCCGACCGTACTACCAGATATTCTGGGGGGCATGCGCGTGGCGATGGGTGCAGCTTGGCTGACCATCGTAGCAGCTGAATTAGCTGGCGGAATTAATGAAGGCTTGGGACGTATGATGTTGAACTACGCTGAATTGCTGAAGATACCGGAAATTATTGTTGGCATGATTGTGATTGGTGCAATTGGCTTCGTTTTAAATGAATTACTGTTAATGGCAGAGCGTTATTTATTTAAGTGGAGATGGCAGGTGACCCTTTAAGGGCTTATCAAGCTAACTATGACAAATTTAAACCCTAAACTTCAAGTCGGCATCTCTCACCAATATGGTAATTTGGTCGTACATGGCGATATTCAATTTGCCGTTAAGGAAAATGAATTTTTGTGTATTTGCGGACCCAGTGGTTGCGGCAAGACAACCTTACTCGATATTCTGAGTGGTTTATTAAAGCCATCAAAAGGGGATGTGTTGCTTGATGGAGAAAAGGTCAATCCAAAAAAACATAGTATTTCTTTTGTTTTTCAAGAGCCATCCACCTTGCCATGGCTAACTGTCTGGGAAAATATTGCTACAGGCTTAAAAATTAAAAAATTAAAGAAAGCTGAAATAAAACAAAAAGTAGAAGAAGTGATTCGCATTGTTGGACTTGGTGGATTCGAGGATTTTTATCCGCATCAAATTTCTGGTGGGATGAAGCAGCGCGTTTCAATTGCCAGAGCATTTGCAACGAATGCGGATTTAATCTTAATGGATGAGCCATTTGTGAGTCTTGACCAGCCCACCCGAGAAAGAATGCAGCAAGAGGTATTAGATATCTGGAAAAATCTGAAACGGACAATTGTTTTTGTTACACACAATTTAGAGGAGGCGGTTTTCTTAGGCGATCGGGTAATTATTCTTTCTGAGAAGCCAACTTCAATTAAGGCTGATTTACCAATTGACTTGCCACGACCAAGGGATTCATTAAGTGCTGAATTTACGGAGTTAAGAGCAAGATGTTTTTCTTTTTTGCATCAAAAGTAGAGGTAGATTAAGTAGCGTATACAGTTAAAAATCACTTTTTAAACGGGAGATGAGAGATGAATAATACTAATAAAAATCGTAGAAAAATTTTAGGTATGGGTGCTGCGGCATCTTTAGGCACCATGCTGCCGATGGGGACGCCATTATTTGCACAAAGCAAAAAAACAGTAATTAGGCTAGCAGATCAGGCCGGTGCTGAGGTTGACTATGCGGCAATTTGGGTGGCTGAAAATCAAGGCTATTACGATCAAGAGGGCATTCAAATCGATCGACGCACTTATCCCAATGGACCTGCATCGCTGCTGGATTTAAATAAAAACTTAGATGCTGTAATGTGTGGCTTAGCGCCAATCATGCAATATGCTGCAGGTGGCGGACAATTTACGATGCTTTGTTCGGTTACAAAATACAATGCGCCGCTAGTTGGTCATAAACAATTTAAATCGTATGCTGATTTGAATGGCAAAAAGGTCGGGACCCCTGGACTTGGCACGATTCACGATGCCATTTTGTTTTATGTGGAAAAAACCCAGAATCTTAAATTCCAAAAGGTACCTGGTCGTGTTGGCGATATTGCTGCCATGCTTGATCGCGGGGAAGTGGATGCATTTATTGCTTGGGAGCCAGCCTCAGCATTAGCAGTTTCTAAAGCCAAAGATACACATTACATTGTGCAGCTACCGCCTATACCTAATGCGGAGAGCTTGGACTTGGTTTTTCATCCCACCTTTATTAAAGATAATCCTGAGGCAGTAGTACGGTTTTTAAAGGCTACTCTAAGAGGGATGAATTTTATTAAAACGAAACCAAAGGATGAGGTTGCTGAAATTGTTGCTAAAAAAATGAATGATCCAACAGCTAAACCCGTTGCCTTAATGGCGCTTAATTCGGTTTTACTGACTGACCCGCGTCTAGACATGCCTTCAACACGATTAATTCTGAAAACAATTTCTGAGCAGGGCAAGATTGATCCCGCATTAGTGGCAAATACGGATGCTTGGGTGGGTAAATATTTAGATTATTCCTTTTTGGACAAAGCGGAAAAATCGCTGAAGGGTTAAGCGCGGATATTTCACGCTATTTTTTAATTCATCTTTAAATACAGGGGCTTTATCTCAATGGCAAAAACCATCCTCACGTGTGCAGTAACTGGGGGCTTAACAAAGCCTGAGATGACCCCTTACTTACCTATTACCCCGCATCAAATTGCCGATTCATGTTTGGGTGCTGGCGATGCGGGTGCTGCCGCAGTACATATCCATGTGCGCGATCCAGATTCGGGTAAACAGTCAATGGAGTTTGATTTATACGCTAAAGTAGTTGAGTTAATCCGAGCGCAAAATAAAGAGCTCATCATTAATCTAACTACTGGCCCCGGTGGCCGGTTTATCCCCAGTGAAGATGATCCTAAGGTCTTTGCTCCGGGAACGACTTTATGTCATCCATTAAAGCGTGTAGAGCATATTACAAAACTCAAACCCGATATTTGTTCTTTAGACTTTAATACCATGAATGGCGCTACAGATATTGTGATTAACACGCCATTGAACGTACGCAAAATGGCTAAAGTTATTCGCGATGCGGGGGTTCTTCCTGAATTGGAAATTTTTGATACCGGCGACCTTAATCTAGCCTTAGATTTAATTGCTGACGGCACACTTGATGGCCCGGGTTTATTTAGCTTTGTGATGGGAGTGAAGTATGGTTTAAATGCTGATCCCGCTACGCTGCTCTATTTGCGCGATCAATTACCAGCTGGAGCGAGATGGTCGGCTTTTGGCATTAGTCGCTTTGAGTTCCCGATTGTGGCGCAAGCTTGGTTATTTGGCGGCCATACCCGAGTTGGCCTTGAAGACAATATTTTTCTCAAGAAGGGTGTGCTTTGTCAAAGTAATGCTGAGTTGGTTACTAAAGCGAAGCGTATTATTGAAGACCTCGGCGGAGAATTGGCCTCAGCGGCTGAGGCGCGCGCTATGCTTGGACTCAAATCAATTTAGGTGAAAACGATAATTGCTCTAAGTTCTATATTCGCTTTATGGTAGGTTGTTAAGAAAAAAGGAGTGCTATGTCTCAGCCTTTACATCCTCAAACTTTATTAGATTCCCTAGCTCAGTTTGACACCCCCACCATTTGTAATGCGCTTGAGTTAATCGATCCCACTTACCGAAATCAAGGTTTTACTACTGAGCCCTTGCAGTGTATCTATCCTAATTTAGCGCCGATCGTTGGTTATGCGCGTACTGGCACTATGCGAGCAGTTCAGGGTCCGCGCGTTAGCGCAGAAGAGCAAAAAGAAATTCGTATTAATTGGTATAAGTATGTCGATGAAGGCCCTAAGCCAAGTATTATTGTTTTGCAAGATTTGGATGGTACGCGGGCAGGGATAGGGGCTTTTTGGGGTGAAGTTAACACCCACGTTCACCGTGGCCTTGGTGCTAAAGGTGTAGTTACCAATGGCTCAATTCGGGATATTCCCATGAATGCTAGTAACTTTCAATTACTTGCTGGTAGCGTGATGCCTAGCCATGCGCATGTGCATATCGTTGGTATTGGTGTGCCGGTTACCGTTGCAGGTATGGCGGTCCAGCCTAATGATTTAATTCATGCTGATCAACATGGCGCCGTAGTCATTCCCCTTGCTGCAGCTGAAAAAATTAACGCTGCTGTGGAGCTTATAGCGAAAAAAGAAGCAGTAATTATTGGCGCGGCAAAAGCCAGCAATTTTTCTTGGGAAATTTTACGGGATGCGATTAAAGAGTCGGCCGATATTCATTAATGGCTAGAAAATCGGTATTGGTGAAAAAGTAGAAGTCATCTAAGGAAAAAAATGAAATACGCACAAGCTGTTCATTGCACGCAACATTTTTGCGCTGTTCTTTTATTTCTACTGCTTCCGCAGTTTGTCTATGCGCAAGCAAGCGATTGGCCAAATAAACAGGTGTCAATTGTGGTGCCATTTCCGCCAGGGGGAGCGCTTGATATTACCGCGCGGGAAATTGCCCTGCGCTTAACGAATAAATACAAACAACCTTTTTTAGTAGAGAACCAGCCAGGCGCAGGCGGTTTAGTTGGTTCGCGTAATGTTGCTAAGGCTAAGCCTGATGGCTACACTTTACTGGTGGCTTCAACTGGTCAATTAGCTATACATCCGGCAGTATTTAAAAATCTGCAATACAACCCCCTCACTGATTTAACGCCGATTATTCAATTAACTTCCGCACCATTTTTAGTTGCAGTCAATGCGGATTTCCCTGGAAAAAATGCCCGTGACTTGGTGGCCTATATTAAGAACAATCCAGGTAAGGCAAATTATTCTTCCACTGGAATTGGCACCTTGGTGCATTTATCAGGCGAAATGATCAGTATCGAAGGCAATAGCGGCGCCACTCATGTGCCATTTCAAGGTGGCCCACCTTCGGTAGCTGCGATCGTGGGCAATGATGTGCTTTATACCTCTACCAATATCTCTAATCCTTTGCCATTAATTAAGGCGGGCAAGCTTAAGGCCATTGCCACTACCGGCAGTAAAAGACCGGCTGAATTAGCTGATATTCCAACCATGCAAGAGAGTGGCTTTCCGAATTTTGAAGTAACCGTTTGGGTTGGGTTATTTGGCCCTAAAAATTTACCGGCCAACCTAGCCAATACGATTTATCAGGCGGTCAACGAGACCTTATCAGACCCTGTTTTAATCAAGAAACTAGCCTCGGTAGGCGATGAGCCGGCATCTAAGAATCCCCAAGAATTTGCCCAATTTATTGATAAAGAGGCAAAAAAATATTTCACCATCGCTAAAAAAGCCAATATTCAGGTGGATTGAGACTTTAATTTGAGGCTTGCGGGGCTTTGAAAGCGGGGTACGCGCATACATTTGTCCCTAAATTATGTTAACGTTCTTGTGGATTTTTATATAAATTAAAACTTTTTAAAGGGATGGGAAAAAATGAGCGTAAATTTAATTAAGCCAAGTAAGGCCAAACATACTTTTTTTGCAGGTTTGGCACTTACTCTGCTTTCTGGGGCCTGTTTTGCTGAAGGCGCAGTGCAATGGGGCTATGAAGGCAAAGTAGGCCCAAGCAATTGGGGCTCGCTTGAGAAGGAGTTTGCTACTTGCAAAGTTGGCCAGATGCAAGCACCAATTGATATTCCAACTAAATCGGCTACCGCAGTTACTGCGCCTATTACCACTAAATATAAAGCCTCGGCTGGTGAGATTATTAACAATGGCCACACCATTCAAGTTGCGCTAGCTGATGGCGGCTCTGCGATGTTAGGCGGGGTCGATTATAAGATTTTGCAATTACATTTTCACACTCCAGCTGAAGAAAAAATTGATGGCAAAGGATTTCCTATCAATGCCCATTTGGTTCATAAAAGTGCCGATGGCAAGTTAGCAGTAATTGGTGTTTTATTTAATGTCGGAGCTGAGAATAAAAGCCTAAAAGAAGTCTTTGCTAATATGCCCGCAAAAGAAGGTAAGGTTCCGTTGAAAAGTAATTTCGATGCTGCCAGCATATTGCCAAGTTCACTGGCTTATTACAGTTATTCGGGGTCTTTAACGACACCTCCTTGCAGTGAAGGAGTTAGCTTCTATATTCTCAAAGCGCCAGTTGAAGTATCAAAAGATCAGCTAAATGCCTTCCAAAAGGTCTTTAAGATGAATGCCCGCCCCTTACAGCCCCTCAATGGCCGCAAAATTACCCAAGGCAGTTAAGATCTTTTATGAATTACGGCTTGGGTGTTCATGAAAACCCTTGAATATCTAAAGCTGGTAGTAAAACATGAATTAATTGCGATTAAAGAGGCACTTATTGAGTTAAAGCTCATCGTGCTTCTTTTGTTGCTTGTTTTTGCCGGACTGATTTATTACCTCAAACCTTTTCCTGAAAAAAGTATCACTATCTCTACCGCATTTAAAGGGGGAGATTGGTACCAATTTGCTGAAAGCATTGTTCCGGCCTTAAAGGATCAAGGCATTATTCTTTCAGTTGTAGCTAGCGATGGGGCAATTGATAACGTCGAAAAATTAGATAATCCACAGAGCAAGGTTACTGCTGGCGTAACTTATGGATCGGCATTGTCGAATGAGCAAATAGCAGGTATTTACTCGCTAGGCAGCATCACCTATGAGCCTATTTGGATTTTCTACCATGAAAAGCGTACCGGAAAAATTACCGATGTTAAGGATTTTGCGCGCTTTAAGGTTGGAGTAGGACCACTGAAAAGTGGATCTTATGCTTTGGCTGAAAAATTATTTGCAATCAATGGCATTCCAATTAATCAAGATAAAAACTTTCAAGCGGCTTCAATTGAGAGTAATTTGCAGCAGTTTTTAGATGAAAAATTAGATGTATTTATTTTTGTCTCTACTAT
>Ga0208249_1000743_pt1 | contig 10802 bp, 10 predicted proteins | sample CryBogmetaGMA1M_FD_184546 | JGI IMG/M metagenome (GOLD analysis project Ga0208249, IMG submission 184546) | Freshwater microbial communities from Crystal Bog, Wisconsin, USA - MA1M (SPAdes) | ecosystem: Environmental > Aquatic > Freshwater > Lake | place: Crystal Bog, Wisconsin, USA | collected...
GGGGGCGGGGGCCGTCAACGGGATCCTTGCCGCTTTTTTCCGCCTCTTCAATCTGTTCTTCGACCTCACCACCGGCGTCTACGGCGCGGTGGTGGGGAGGCTCCTGCGGATGGGGATCGTCGTCATCGCCCTCTATGTCGGCCTCATGGCCCTCACCTATTACGGCTTCACGACCGTCCCGGTGGGGTTCATTCCGCAGCAGGACAAGGGCTACCTCCTCGTCACGGCGCTGCTTCCTCCCGGGGCGAGTGCCGAGCGCACGGCGGAGGTCATGGCCGATCTCGACAAGCGGGTGACGGCGATCCCGGGGGTGGCCCACCGCATCTCCGTCACCGGTTACTCGCTTCTGGCCAACGTCAACCAGACGAACGCCGGCGGAATGTTCGTCCTTCTCGAGCCGTTTGCCCGGCGAGCGGTCGATCCGGAACGCTCGGCGGCGAGGATTCTCCGCGCCCTGCGTCAAAGCTTCGCGGAGATCCGCGAGGCGCAGGTGGTCGCCTTCGGAGCCCCGCCGATCGATGGCCTGGGCAATTCCGGCGGCTTCAAGCTCCAGGTGCTCGACCGCGCTTCGGCCGGCCCGCAGCGGCTCGAGGCAGCGGCCGCGGCGCTTGTCGATGCGGCCGCCGCGCAGCCGGGGCTTGCGGGCCTGTTCTGCGGCTTCCGGGCCGACGAGCCGAAGTTCTTCGTCGATATCGATCGGGAGAAGGTCAAGGCGCAGGGGGTCGACCTGGCGGAGGTCAACGCCGCACTGCAGGTCTATCTCGGCAGCGCCTACGTCAACGACTGGACCGCCTTCGGCCGCAACTGGCCGGTGCTCGTTCAGGCCGACCGCGACTACCGCATGCGGCGCGAGGACATCGGCCGGCTCGAGGTCCGCAACTCCGCTGGTGAGATGGTGCCGCTCTCGACACTCGTCACCGTCACCGACTCGAGCGGCCCGGCGGTCGTCAACCACTTCAACCTCCTCCCCTCGGCCGACATCACCGGCTCGACGTTGCCGGGGACGAGCAGCGGCGACGCGATCGCCATCATGGAAACGCTCGCTTCGCCGCCGCCGGAGGGGCAAGGGATCCTGCCTCCGGGGATGGAGTTTGCCTGGACGGAGCTGTCGCTCCAGCAGATCCTTGCCGGCAACACCGCCGGCATCGTCTTCGCCCTGGGGACGGTGTTCGTGTTCCTCGTCCTCGCGGCCCAATACGAGAGCTGGTCGTTGCCGCTGGCGATCATCCTCATCGTGCCGATGTGCCTTCTGGCCTCGATCGCGGGGGTGTGGATCGCCGGCCTCGACAACTCGATCTTCACGCAGATCGGGCTGGTGGTCCTCGTGGGATTGGCGGCGAAGAACGCGATCCTGATTGTCGAGTTTGCCAAGCAGCAGCAGGACGCCGGCCTGCCGCTCGCCGAGGCGGTGCTGACGGCGGCCCGGATGCGTCTGCGGCCGATCCTCATGACATCCCTGGCCTTCATCCTCGGCGTCGTTCCGCTCGTTCTCGGCCGTGGTGCCGGGGCCGAGATGCGCGTGGCGCTGGGGACGGCGGTGTTCTCCGGGATGCTCGGGGTGACCATCTTCGGGATCTTCTTCACGCCGGTCTTCTACTCGCTGATCATGGGGTGGGGGAGGGGACGGAATCTTGACCGCCCCGGCGCCCAGCCCGTACCCTCGACACGCCGCTGAGACCCGCTTTTTGCTCACCCCGTCCACCCGTCCCCACCGTCCGGAGCCCCGACTCATGCCCCGTTCTCTCCCCCGTCTTCCCCTCGCCTCGCTCCTCGCGCTCGCCGTCGGCGGCACGCTCGTCACCGGCACCGTCCGGGGGGAAGACTGGCCGACGTTCCGGGGTGCTTCCCGCACCGCCGTGGCCCCCGACACGAACCTCCTCGAGTCGTGGCCCGAGGGGGGGCCGAAGCTCCTCTGGAAGGCGGTCGGCGCCGGCCGCGGCTACGCCACCCCGGCGATCGCCGGCGCGCGGATCATTACCCTCGGCGACGGCCTCTCCACCGCCGGTGACGACAAGGACGAATACCTCACCTGCTACGACCGCGAGAGCGGCAAGCAGCTCTGGAAGACGAAGACCGGCCAGGCCTGGAACGAGGGGCCGGAGTCGTGGCAGAGCTCGCGGAGCACGCCGACGGTCGATGGCGATCTCGTCTCCGTGATCACGCCGCAGGGGCAGCTCATCTGCTGCCAGTTGGCCGACGGTAAGGAGACCTTCCGCATCGATCTCAAGGCGGCCTTCGGCGGCAAGAAGGGGGATGGCTGGGGCTACAGCGAATCGCCGCTGGTCGACGGTGACCGCCTCATCGTCACCCCCGGCGGTGACGAGGCGATGATGGTCGCGCTCGACAAGAAGACCGGCAAGGAGATCTGGAAGTGCCCCCAGAAGGATTGTCGCGGCGCCGGCCACTCCTCGATCGTGATCTCGAAGGTGGGCAATCGGAAGGTTTACGTGCAGACGACCGCCAGCGGCGCCGTCGGCGTCGATGCCGCCACCGGCAAGCTCCTCTGGAGCTTCCCGATCGACCAGACGACGGCCGTCATCCCGACGCCGATCGTCCGCGGCGACCTCGTCTTCTTCTCGGCCGGCTACCGCCGCGGCGGCGCGCTGCTCAAGCAGGTGCCGACGGCTGACGGGGTGAAGATGGAGGAGATCTACGGTCTCAAGCAGGATCTTGCCAACAAGCACGGTGGCCTCGTCCTCGTCGGCGATCACATCTACGGCGACTCCGACGACCAGGGGATCCCGTTCTGTGCCGAGCTGATGACCGGCAGGATCGTCTGGAAGGAGCGCGGCACCGGCAAGGGCTCGATCGCCGTGGCGGCCGGCGACGGCCATGTCTATCTCCGCTTTCAGGACGGCATCCTGGCGCTGGTGAAGGCCGATCCGGCTGGCTACAAGGAAGTGAGCACGTTCAAGATCCCCGACAGCGACGCCCGCCCGAGCTGGGCCCATCCGGTGATCCTCGACGGCAAGCTCTACCTCCGCGAGCAGGACGCGATCCTCTGCTACGACATCACGGCGAAGTGATCGGAAGCATCATCGCGGCAAAGCATGACCCCCGGGGCGGCATCGCCCCGGGGGTTTTTTTTATGCGCCGGGGGGGATGACGAAGGGGATTCGCGGAGGTCACGCCTTCGTCTGTGAGAAACGGCGAATCATCCGTGGGCACCCGAGTCCGGCGTCACGGGCAAACGCCGTACCCGTGTGAGGGCCTCGGTTATGGTCACGATCGCGCCTGCGTCCAGATCGGTGGCGAGCGCCTCGATGACGGCCACGAGTCTGGCCAGCACCCGCTCCGGCCGCATCACGCGCAACCGAAAGATGACGACACTGGGGGTCGAAGCGCCCGAAACGGCCACGAGGTCAGTGAAGTCGAGGTCGTGTGCCACGACGACACGCTTCTCCGCGCGTGCCAGATCCAGGATCTCCCGATCTGCCGCTCGGGACAGTCCGAGGTCCACGAGGTGGACTGCGTCGTGGCCGAGGTCACGGAGGGCGGTCGCCGTGGCGACCGCTATCCCCATGTCACAAAGGAGTCTCATGCCGAGGCCACTTCACTCGGCAATACAGCCTCTTCGGCGAGCCACGCTGCATACCTCAGCGCCTGCCGGATGTCCTCGAGTTCCAGGATCGGATAGGCGGCGAGAATCTCGCCCTCGGCCATGCCCGAGGCGACCAGATTGATCACCAGGGATACGGTGATCCGCATGCCCCGCACGCACGCTTTGCCACCCATGACACGGGGATCACAGGTGATGCGATCGATCGAAGTCATGGCGAGAAGCTCCGGGTTTCGGTGCGATCCTGTTTCAGGATAGTCCGGGTTCACCGATGGGTCCAACATTCCTGTGACGGTCGCGGGCTGTTCACGATCCCCTTGCACCGAGGATCATCGGAAGGGGGTGAAATCGTCGGCAAACTCTTCCCAACGTCCCCGGGTCGCGACGCCGATCGCTGCCGGCGCAACAGAAAACCGGCCGTCCGCGCGGGGCGGACGGCCGGTTCGTTCGAGCAAATGGTCGGACTTGGCCGAGATCATTCCTCGGCGTCGTCGACACACTTGTAGAGCAGACTGCCGACGATGCCGCCGAGGATCGGCGCCACCCAGAAGAGCCACAATTGCTGCGCCGCCCAGCCGCCGACGAAGAACGCGGTGGCGAGGCTGCGGGCCGGATTCACCGAGGTGTTCGTCACCTGGATGCTGATCAGGTGGATGAGAGTCAGGCAGAGGCCGATGGCGATTGGGGCGATCGTCGTCCCCGACTGCTTGTCGGTGGCACCGTGGATCACGAACAGGAAGAAGGCCGTGAGCACGAACTCGGCGATGAAGCAGGCGACGAGCGAGTAGCCGCCGGGGGAGTGCTCACCGTAGCCGTTGGAGGCGAAGCCACCATCCATCGTAAAGCCGGGGGCGCCGCGGGCGATCATGTAGAGCACGCCGGCGCCGGCAAGGCCACCGAGGCACTGCGCCACGACATAACCGAGGACATCCTTGGCCGGGAAGCGGCCGCTGGCGGCGAGGCCGGCGGTGACGGCCGGGTTCAGGTGGCAGCCCGAGATGTGACCGATGGCGACGGCCATCGAGAGGACGGTGAGCCCGAAGGCGAGCGAGACTCCGAGGTAGCCGATGCCGACGTCGGGAAGGCCGGCGGCGATCACGGCACTGCCGCAGCCCCCCAGCACGAGCCAGAATGTCCCGATCGCCTCGGCGAGCAACTTGCGCATACGTATGCAACTCCAGAAGGAAGAAATCGACGGGTTGGACAGGGATCTCCCCGGAAGGAGTCCGGGGAGCGAGGGAACACGGTATCGGGGGGGGGCTGAGAGGGTCAACCTGAAACTGCCGGGGGGAGGCCCGGAGCGTCAGGAGGCCCGAAGTGACGGGAGGCCCCAAGTGTCGGGAGGCCCGGGCGCCGGCCGTTTCACCACATCCCGAACAGGATCCCGACCCGGTTGCCGATCAGAAGCGTGCCGATGACGACCGCCGTGATCACCGTCACCATCACCCCGGCGCTGGCGATGTCGAGGGCGTCGCGGACGAACGGGTCGTAGTCCTTGGTCACCGCCTTGGCGAGCATCTCGATCGAGGTGTTGATGACCTCGGCGGCAAGGACGGCGCCGATCGCCCCGGCCAGAACGCACCATTCGATGAGCGAGACGCGGAGCACCGCCGCCAGGGCGAGGGTGCCGAGGGCGGCGGGGATGTGGACGGCGAAGCTCGACTGACCCGGGACGGCCCGGGCGATGCCCCGGAAGGCGTCGCCGAACTTATCGATGAAGGTCCGCGGTCGGGCCACGGTCAGCCGACCTTCACGTACGGGTCGCCCTTCTTCCAGTTGCACGGGCAGAGCTCGTCGCTCTGGAGGGCGTCGAGGACGCGGATCACCTCGGCGACGTTCCGCCCCACCCGCCCCTGGTTGACGTCGACCCACTGGATGACGCCGTTGGGATCGACGATGAACGTGGCCCGCAGGCAGTAGCCCTCGGTCTTCTCGAGGATGCCGAGCGCCGGGGCGAGGAGTTGGGCGGCGACGAGCGGGTAGCCGAGGTCGTGGAGATCGGGATGGGACTTCCGCCAGGCAAGATGCGACCACTCGTTGTCGGTGCTGCCACCGACGACGGCACAGTCACGGTCGGCGAAGGCCTTGAGTTGCTTGTTGAACTCCGCCAGCTCCGTCGGGCAGACGAAGGTGAAGTCCTTGGGATAGAAGAAGTAGACCACCCACTTGCCAGCGTAATCGGTGTTCTTCACCAGCTTCAGGTCGTCCTTGCCGGTGCCGACACAGGCCTGGGCGGTGAACTGGGGGAAGTGGTCGCCGACGGTCAGCATGGGGGGTCTCCTGGGCGCGCTTGAATGGACGCGGTGGAATACTTGAGGTCTCGAACGGGAGAGTTTACGGGGGGCGACCGCGCTGTTCAAACGCCACCGGCGGCCGTTGACTTCGGGGCCATGCCATACTCTCCTCCGCCGCGCTCCCGGAGAGAGGAGGCGATGCCACCTCGATGCCACCTCAAGGAACAGTCCGACGGTGTTTTTCCGGCGGCCGACGAGCCATGCACGATCCCCAGCCCTCCGCTTCGTCCTGTCGGATCTACGCCGATCCGCTCTCGGGCCGGGCCGTGTTTGTCGCCCCGGCGCGGGCGGAACGCCCCCGGGAAGAGTCGCTTGCCGCCTGCCCTTTCTGTGCGGGGAACGAAGCCCTTACCCCCCATGAGGTGCTCCGCAGCCCCGCCGATCGGGCGCTCCCTTGGCTGGCGCGGATCATTCCCAATCGCTATCCGGTCGTCGTCGATCGTGGCCACCACGCCCCGGACGGCCTTGTGGACGGCCCGACAGTTGCCCCGACAGCTGCCCCGACAGCTGCCCCGACAGCTAGATCACCTCGGCCCGCCCATGGGATCCACGACGTGGTCGTCGAGTCACCGCGGCACAATACCTCGATCCTCGAGATCGATCCCCTCGCCTGGCGGGCTTCGTGGCAGCTTGTCCAGGATCGCCTGGGCCACCTGAGCGAGCGCGACGATCTCGCCTGGGCGATGGTGTTCAAAAACTCCGGGCCCGCTGCCGGGGCCTCGCTCGACCATGTCCACAGCCAATTGGTGGCCCTCGACTTCGTGCCGCCGGTGATCCTGGCCAAGCTTGCCACCGGGGCCGGCGGCGGCGATCCGTTTGAAGCCATCATCCGTGAGGCAGAGAGCGAGCGACGCGTCGTGGCCACCACGGCCGATCTCGTGGCCTTCGCTTCGCCCGCGCCACGGCAGCCCCTGGAGACCTGGATCCTCCCCCGGCAGCCCGGGCCCTGGTTCCATGCGGTCGGGCCGGAGGTCGTCGCTGGGCTCGCCGCTCTCATCCGCGAGGTCGTGGCCCGCATCGAGCGGGCGGCTCCGGGTGCGGAGTTCAACTGGTGGCTCCATCAGGCCCCGTTCTCCCCGCACTCCGAGCGGACGAGGGCGCTGCCGCCGGGGTGTCGCGCCTGGGAAGGGGATGTGCCGGCGGGCTGGCGGTGGCATGTCGAGATCGTGCCGCGGATCTCTCCCCTGGCCGGCTTCGAACTGGGAATCGGATGCCACATCTCGATCATGTCGCCGGAGGAGTCGGCGCGGCGTCTGCAGGCCGACTGATCGAACCAGCGATCTCCCGCGCCACCGACCCGACCGACGCCCCGGAGGATTTCCATCGGGTCCGGTTTGCAGCGGCAGGGCGCGGTGGTGGAGAATCCTAACTTCCCGCCCCACTCTCCCGCCTGTCCCACCCGCGCGTTGCCGGTCGCTTCCGTCTCGCAATGCAGCCCTGCGCTGCCTGCCGTGATCGAACAAGGGGGGCGTGGCCCGATCGAACCGGGCTCGCCGAAGGTCGTCTCCACTCCTCCGTCAGCGCCGTCAGGCACCGGTTCGGCCATCCCCCTGCCGTCGAGGCCCTCATGCCCCCCGCTGTCCGGTTCGTCTTCGTGATCCACGACCATCAGCCGATCGGCAATTTCGACGGCGTCTTCGAACAGGCCTGGAAGGATGCCTACCAGCCGCTCCTCGATCTCCTCGAGCGCCACCCCGGCATCCGCGTCGCCATCCACACCAGCGGCCCGCTCTGCGAGTGGCTCGACGCGCATCACCCGGAGTATCTCGACCGGCTCGCGCGCCTCGCCGACGAACGCCAGATCGAGATTGTCGGCGGCGCGTTCTACGAGCCGGTCCTCGCAATGCTCCCTCCGCGCGACCGCGTCAGCCAGATCCGCCGCTACACCTCCCATCTCGAGCGCCGACTGAAGACGCGCGTCAGCGGGATGTGGCTGGCCGAGCGGGTGTGGGATCCGGGCATGGCCGCCGATCTCGCCCGAGCCGGGGTCGAGTGGACGATCCTCGACGACACCCACTTCAAAGCGGCGGGGCTTGCCGAGCATCAGCTCGACCGTCACTGGCTCACCGAGGGGGACGGAGCGACGCTCGCGGTCTTCCCGGTGAGCGAGCGGCTGCGGTATGTGATCCCCTTCGGGACCCCGGAGGAGGCGATCGATCATCTCCGCAGCCTCGCCGCCCGGCGCCACGGAGCGCTAGCGGTGTTCGGCGACGACGGGGAGAAGTTCGGCGTCTGGCCCGACACCCACCGGACCTGCTTCGAGGAGGGATGGCTCGAGCGGCTGTTCACGCTCCTCGAGGCAAGCGCCGACTGGGTGGAGATGTGCCTCCCGTCGGAGGTCGTTCGGCAGGTGCCGCCGGCCGGGACGGTGTGGCTGCCCGAATGCAGCTATCGCGAGATGACCGAGTGGGTCCTCCCGCCCGAGTCGCAACAAGCCTGCGTCCGGGCCCGCGTCGACGCCGGGGCCGATCCGCGGCTGGCGGCCGTGGCCCCTTTCATCCGCGGGGGGAGCTGGCGCAACTTCCGCCTCCGCTACCCCGAGGCCAACGAGATGTATGCCCGGGCGATGGCGGTGAGTGAGCGGCTCGAGGGGATGCAGGGCGCGGCGGATGCCGATCCCGATTTCCTCGAGCAGGCGACGACCGCGCTCCACCGCGGGCAGTGCAACTGCGCCTACTGGCACGGGGCCTTCGGGGGCATCTACCTCCCCCACCTCCGCAATGCGGTCTACACACAGCTCATCGAGGCCGACTCGCTTCTCGACCGGGCCAAGCCCGGCGCGGAGCCGACGGGGATCGAGGCGGTCGTGCGCGACTGGGATTTCGACGGCCGCACGGAGATCCGCGTCTCGAACGGCCCGTTCGACGCCTGGTTCGCGCCGGCGCGCGGGGGGATCCTCTACGAGCTCGATCTCCGCGCCCAGCGCCACAATCTCCTCGCCACGCTCGACCGTCGTCCGGAGGCCTACCATGCCGAGGTCCTCGCCGGTCCCGGCGCGGCCCGGAGCATCATCGACGCCTCGCAGCCGGCGAAGTTCAAGGAGGAGGGGCTCGAGCGGTTTGTCCGTCACGATCCGTCGCGGCGGAAGATGCTCGTCGACCATTTCTGGGATGTCGAGGTCGATCCGGCGGCGGTCGCCGACGGCACGGCGATGGAACGGGGCGACTTCGCCACCGGGGCCTACGAGGCCGCGGTGCGACAGAGCGACCGTCGGGTCGAGGTGGTGCTGGCCCGGGCCGGCAATGCCTGGGGGATTCCGTTCACGCTCGGCAAGACGGTGACGCTGGCCGCTGGCGGGCGGAAGATCGACATCGCCTACCGGATCGAGGGGCTCCCCCCAGGCTTCCGCCAGCACCTCGCGGTGGAGTTCAATCTTGCCGGGATGCCCGCCAACGCGTCGGGGCGCTGCTTTCGCGACGGAGCAGGCCGGCCCCTCGGCCACCTCGGCACCCGCCTCGATCTCGCCGGCGCGACCACGATCGGGCTCGTCGATGACTGGGTCGACATCGATGCCCGGCTCACCGTGTCGACGACTCCGCCGGAGGGGATCTGGACGTTCCCGATCCGCACCGTGAGCCAGTCGGAGGGGGGCTTCGAGTCGGTGCACCAATCCGTCGTCGTCATGCCCCACTGGATCGTGGAAGGGGATGACGCAGGGGTGTGGGAGACGACGCTCTCGCTTTCCATCGAGCGCCTCTCCACCTCAGGCTGAGGGCCTTGGGGTGGGCGCGGCGCCGCACCGGCGAGCCGGATCAGCCCCGCGCAAGCCTGAGCCAGTCGAGCGGCGGGACGGTGACGGTGGCGGCGTGGGGAAGCACCGCGACCGCGATCCGAGGGAGATGACGGACGATCTCATCGGCTCCGTCGCTGGCGATCCGGCGCGGAGCGGTGGGGATGTCTTGGTCGGAGAGACCGTCTGCATCGATCTGGGAGAGCACCACCGCGGCGATCTCCAGCCCGCGCGCCGCGGCCGCGAAGCAGGTGGCGAGCACCCGGCCGACGCAGCCGAGCCGACCACTGTCGACCACGATCAGCGGCAGAGCCAGGTCGGCGGCGAGATCGGCATTGAGGAGGCGGTCGGTGAGGGGGGAGAAGAGCCCTCCGGCCCCTTCCACGATCAGGCAGTCGCTCGTCTTCGTCCACTCGAGCACCCCCTCGCGAAGGAGCGTCTCGTCGATCACCCGCCCCTCGGCTCTGGCGGCGTGGTGGGGGGCAAGCGGGAGCGCGAAGGATTGCGGGCAGACGGCTGACAAGCTCCGTGGTCGGCCGGCTGCCTCCCAGAGGGTTTGGGCATCCTGGGGACCCCCGGGAATGACGCCACTGGCGACCGGCTTGGAAATCCCGACACGGATTCCCTCCGCCACGAGGGTGCGGAGGATCATCGCCGCGACGAACGTTTTGCCGGCATCGGTGTCGGTTGCGGTCACGAAGAGGCCGGGAAATTGCCTCGAGACAGGGGCTTTCACGCCGATTCCCCAGGGATTCGACTCGATTGGTTTGCCTTGGGATGCCGAAGGTTCTACACTAGAGATGCGATTGAGACTCGGTCTCAATAAGTTCGAGGTCGCTGACGCGGCCCCGAAGTGCTGGAAGTTTTCCAGCTGGGTGGTTCGGTGACGGGAGCCGGTGTCGACCTTGGCTGTCGCCGGTCGAGGGGAGGTCATCGTGACGAGCCTGAGAGAGATCGCTGTTGGTTCGACCGCGGAGGTCGAGCTGATCACGGGATCTGACCCGACATCCGAACGCCTCCTCGAGATGGGCATCACGCCCGGCGTCCACGTCAGGGTGATCGGTGTCGCGCCGCTGGGGTGCCCGCTGGAACTCGAGGTCCGTGGCTACCGGCTTTCGATCCGTCGCAGCGACGCCGCCCGCGTCGCGGTCTTTCCGTCGGTCGGGCCGCGGTCGCCGCGGGTCGGTTCCACGCCGCTTCGGCGCCCCCTGCCCCGCTG
>Ga0208249_1000746_pt1 | contig 10791 bp, 10 predicted proteins | sample CryBogmetaGMA1M_FD_184546 | JGI IMG/M metagenome (GOLD analysis project Ga0208249, IMG submission 184546) | Freshwater microbial communities from Crystal Bog, Wisconsin, USA - MA1M (SPAdes) | ecosystem: Environmental > Aquatic > Freshwater > Lake | place: Crystal Bog, Wisconsin, USA | collected...
TCGAGCGATGGCTCGTTGAAGGAGTCAGGCCCACGGAAATCAGGCATAGTCAAACCCCGATCCGGCGATCTCGGACTTCAGCCGTGCCAGGGCGCGATGTTGCGCAACCCGCACGGCTCCGGGGGTACTGCCGACCGCCTCGGCGGTCTCTTCTGCAGACATCCCCACCACGATGCGAAGGGTCAGGATCTCGCGCTGCTTCTCCGGCAGCACTGAGAGGAGCTTGGTCATCCGCGCGGCAGAATCGGATTGCAGCGCCATCTGCTCGGGACCGGCGTCCATCGAGAGCCGCTCCGGGACCACTTCGGTGGGCTCGGAACGGTTACGGCCCGCCGCGCGATGCGCGTCGGCGACCTTGTGCGAAGCGATGCCGTATACGAAGGCCAGGAACGGGCGTCCCTGATCTTGGTAGCGCGGCAGCGCCTGGATGGCGGCCAAGCAAACCTCCTGAGCTACGTCGTCAGCCGAGAGCCCACTGCGCTCTGCGGCCCCCACCCGTGCCCGGACGTACCGGATCACGATTGGGCGGATGATCTCCACTACTTCCCGGAGCGCATCGCGACTGCCTGCCACGGCCTCAGCCACAGCAGCGTCGAGACGCTCTCCTGGAATGGTCATCGACGACGGCATCTCCAACGTTACGTACCGGGGGATTCCGGCAGGCTGGCTCAGGTAATGACAATATCGGCCGGGACCTCAGATCGGCCGTTAGCTGCTGCTCAAACGCCCGCCGTGGCGTGTGATGAAGGTCGCGCTCCGGTCACGGATGCCGGCGAGGGCGGCGGGGCTGTGGGTCGGGCTTCCGATTTCGGCCAGCAGGCAGGCCAGCGCCCATCGCAGTGGGACCAGGCCATAGGTCTCGGTGTCGGCCAGGGCGGTGTCGGCAACAGCACGGGAAGGCTCAAGGTCTAGATCGCTACACAGGGCCGCCGCGAGCACGACATCGCTTTTGACCCGATGGCGGCGCAGCCCCGGAAGGGCCTGCTCGGCGAGCTCGACGCCACGTTGAGCATGGCGGCGGGCCTCACCGCCGTGACCGGCGGCCATCGCCAGTTCAGCGCGCACCCAGGCCATCCTGATGGCCAGCCGCGCAGGCGGGACCTCGGCATCGTCCAGCACTGCGCTGGCGCGGGTGAGCAGTGCGGCCGAGGCAGCCAGCCGACCCAACCCCAGGGCGTCTGCCGCCAGCCCGATCAGGGCGTCTACGCCGGCCTCCGGGTCCCGGCCGGCCGCGGCCAGCGCCCGCCCGTCCCAACCACGGGCATGCGCGTGCCAGCCGAGCTGGCGGAGAAAGGAGGCCCGGGTACTCATGGCCAGGGAAGCCCGCCGTCCCTGCGGCTCGCGACGCAGCAGTTCGGTGAGATCGGCCTGCGCGCTGCTGTATCGGCCCTGACCGCCCGCCGCCACGGCACGCAACAACAACTCGTCGGTAGTCCGCGCCGCCGCCAGCGGCCAGCGGCCGGGATCGGTGCCGAACGCGGCGTTCTGAAGAGTGGTCGAGATCATCGGGTCGCGACGTTATCAACCTCGGTTAAGAGTTTGTGCTGCCCACGTTACGGCCGTGTCAACTGGAGCCTTCGGTCCGAGGACCCGCGCCTCAGGGTCGCGCAACGCCTGGGTAAATCCGAAGCAATCGGATTCAAAGATGAACGTGATGTAAATTCCCCAGCTGCGGCTATGCGATTCGACACATCAGTGGGTTATTGACGAGCTTTCCAATCTCGCCATAACGTTGCGTTCACGAGTGGTCAACGGCGACAGCACTCATGATTGATCCACGACTCGAATGTGCGAAATACGCACGGGGAGAGGGGTTTTGAGATGTTACAGCCGCAACAGCTACCCGGACCGAACGCCGATGTCTGGGATTGGCAGATGGATGGCCTGTGTCGGGGCGTCGACTCCTCGGTGTTCTTTCATCCCGACGGTGAGCGGGGCCGTGCGCGGGCTCAACGCGAGATGCAGGCCAAGCAGATGTGCCGCCAGTGCCCGGTAATCGTGCAGTGCCGTTCCCATGCGCTGCACGTGGGTGAGCCCTACGGCATCTGGGGCGGACTGAGCGAGGCGGAACGGGAACTGCTGCACAAGCGCGGAATCGGCCGCCGAAGCGCCTGAGCTTCTCACAGCGGATGGTGGCAGGCCACGACGTGCTCCCCGGCGCCTGCTATCCGGGGCACGAGCGGTGGCCGCTCGCGGGTACAGATATCCGTCGCCGCCGCACAACGGGGATGAAATGCACAACCGGTCGGTGGTGTGGCCAGGCTCGGCACATCACCACGGAGGATGATTCTTTCGCGCTTGCGGATCCCGGACACCTCGGGAATGGGCACAGCCGATAACAGGGCGTTCGTGTAGTGGTGGGCGGGTGTGTTGCACACCTCGAGTGCCGGTCCGATCTCGACAATCCGACCGAGATACATGACCGCAACCCGATCTGACACCTGCCGTACGACAGCGAGATCGTGTGCGATGAAGACGTACGTGAGGCCGAGATCCCGCTGCAGGTCAGCGAGCAGGTTGAGAATCTGGGCCTGGACCGACACGTCAAGGGCCGACACCGGTTCATCGGCGATCACAAGGCGAGGATTCAGCGCGATCGCCCTGGCGATGCCGATACGTTGACGCTGACCGCCGGAGAACTCATGCGGGTAGCGATCGGCGTACTCACGTCGTAGCCCGACGATCTCCAGAAGGTCCCGCGCTCGCTCCCGGCGCTGGGCTGCGGTGCCCACGCCGTGAATGGCCAACGGCGCCCCGACGATCGCGCCGGCACGGTGCCGGGGGTTCAGCGATGCCGCGGGATCCTGAAACACGATCTGCATCTCCCGGCGCATCCGGCGGAGATCCTCGCCCTCGATACCGGTGATATCGGTACCGGCGAAGGAGATCGTTCCTGAATCGGGGTCCAGCAGACGCAGCAGCACACGCCCAAGAGTCGATTTACCGCAGCCGGACTCTCCGACGAGCCCGAGCGTCTCGCCTTCATAGACGTCGAGCGAGACGTCGTCGACCGCGTGGATCCATCCCCGGGCGCGCCGCAGGAGACCGCTGCCGCGCAGGGGATAGCGCTTGGAGACGCCGTCAGCGTGCAAAAGTGGCGTGCTCATCGAAGCGCCGCCCGCGGCCGGGGCAGGATGCACGCGTCACGATGTCCGGCGTCATCGGCGACGAGCGCCGGAGTCGTGGCGCACTCGGCCAGCCTGTGGTCACAGCGCGGGGCGAACACACAGCCCGACCGGTGCTCGTGCGGAGCCGGTGGTGCGCCGGGAATCGTCGATAGCCGCTGCGGCCGCGGATGATCGACGCGGGGCATTGAGCCGAGCAGTCCCCAGGTGTACGGGTGGCGAGGATCGTCGAAGATCGCTGCCGTCGGCCCGGACTCGATCACCTTTCCGTCGTACATCACCTGAACGTGATCGGCGATCTCGGCGACAACGCCCAGATCGTGGGTGATGAGGACGACACTGGTGCCATAGTCCCGCGCGACCGCGCGGATCAGATCCAGGATCTGTGCCTGGATCGTGACGTCAAGTGCGGTAGTGGGCTCATCGGCGATGAGAAGCTTCGGTTTACACGACAGCGCCATCGCGATCATCAGTCGTTGGCGCTGTCCACCGGAGAACTCGTGCGGATAGGAGTTAATTCGCTGGGCCGCATCGGGAATCCCGACCTGGTGCAACAACTCAACGACCCGATCCCGGGCTTGCGCCTTGGAGAGACGCTCATGCGCCCGTAGTTGCTCGGCGATCTGAGCACCCACCCGCAGCACCGGGTGCAGGGAGGTCATCGGGTCCTGAAAGATCATCGCGATCTCCGCTCCGCGGATCTGCCTCCACTCGTCGCGCTTCAGTGCGAGAAGATCACGCCCCCGGTAGCGCACCTCCCCCTCGATACGTGCGTTCGGGTCGATCAGCAGGCCCATGACGCTCATCATCGTCACGCTCTTACCGGATCCGGACTCACCGACGATGCCGACGATGCTCTGTTCCTCAACGGTGAACGACACCCCGTCCACTGCGGTAACCGGGCCGGTCTCCGTCTCGAACCGCACGCGCAGGTTGACGACCTCGAGCAGCGGCGCGCTCACGAGGCCCGCGTCCTCGGGTCAAGCCAGGCATAGAGGACGTCGACGACGGCACTGGCGATGACGATGACGAACGCCCCGTAGAGAACCGTGGTCATGATGACCGGAAGGTCGAGTCCCGCTAGCGAAAGGTACGTCAGCCGGCCGACCCCTGGCAGTCCGAACACGACTTCGACGAGCAGTGCCCCGCCTGCCACCAGCGCGCCGAAGTCAAGTCCGAACAGGCTCACGAATGTGATGAGCGACGCGCGGAGCTGATGTCGCAGCAGCACTCGGCATTCGGAAATGCCCTTGGCGCGCGCGGTACGGATGTAATCCTCATTCTCCTTCTCGATGAGATCGGAGCGAAGGATGCGCGCGTAGAAGCCGACGTACAGGATCGAGAGGACGATCCAGGGGATGACGAGGTGCTGGAACCACAGCAGCGGATTGTCTGTCAGCCGCGTATAACCAAGGGGGGGAACCCATCTGAAGATCCAGGTATCGTTCCAGCGCTGCTGGGTGAACAGGTTGGCGACCATGCCGAGCCAGAACACCGGCAGCGACACGCCAATGAGCGCGAAAGCCATGATCAGTGGATCCCAGATCGTGCCGCGCAGCGAGGCCGACAGGACGCCGAGCGCGATACTCGCGAGCACCCAGATGACGGAGGCACCGAGCACCAGTGAGAGCGTCACCGGCGCGGCGCGGATGATTTCGGGGATCACCTGGACGCCGCGGTTTGTGTACGACTCGACGTCACGTTGCACGACGATGTGATCCATCATCGTGACGTACTGAATGGGCAACGGTCGGTCGAGGCTGAACTCTGCGCGAATGGCGGCGATGTTCGCCGGTGTGGCGTTGCGTCCTGCCATCCGGCGTGCTGGATCGACTCCGGGTGTGGCGAAGAAGATCAGGAACACCAGAACGCTCAGGGAGAACAACACGACCGTCATCGATAAGAATCGGCGGACGATGAAGGCGATCATCGCGTCTTCCGCAGCCGACGGGTGCGTACCTTCGCGCGGGGGTCGACTGCCTCGCGGATGCCGTCGCCGAGGACGTTCAGCGCCAGGATGGTGATGGTGATGAGGATTCCCGGAGCGATAGAGACCCAGGGTCGGGTGTAGAGCTGGGTCTGCCCGTCGTTGACGAGGCTGCCCCAACTCGCCTGAGGGGGCTGCACGCCGATCGAGAGGAACGACAGGGCCGACTCGGTCAGGATGCACGTCGCGACCATGAGTGGGAAGATCACGATCACGCTCGGGATGACATTCGGCAGTACCTCGCGGAAGAGCAGACGCCGGCGCTTTGCGCCCTGCGCGATCGCCGCCTCGACGAAGTCCCGATGCCGTACCGCGATCACTTCACCGCGCACCGGCCGTGCCACATAGGGGACGTAAATCACGCCGATGATGAGAATGGGCAACCACAGGCTCTGCGGATCGATCGTGATCGGCCCGATCGAAAGTCCCTGCGTGAGAAGCACGGTCGAGAGGGCAATCGCCAGTAGGTAGATCGGGAACGCCCAGATGATGTCGAGCGTCCGCGAGACCACAGCGTCGGTCGCTCCCCCGATGACGCCGGCGAAAAGCCCCACCAGCGTTGCGATGAGGCACGCGATCAACGCCGCACCGATACCGACGAGCAGCGATGCGCGGCCGCCGTAGAGCAGCCGAGCCGCCACATCCCGGCCCTGGGTATCGGCACCGAGGAAGTATTGCGATCGCAGCGTCGGCCCGAGCGGAATTGAACCGAGGCCACTCGCGTTCGGCTGGATGACCGGGACCTGTAGTCCGTCGATCTGCACGGTCCCCGACAGGTTTGAGGCGAAGGGATCGGTGTGGGCGACATGACTGGCGTAGACCGGAGCGAGCAAGGTGCCCGCTGCGATCAGAACCAGAGCGACAGCCGCCAGCATCGCGGCACGGTTGCGTCGCAGTCGGGAGATCGCCACCGCCTGCGTGGTCATGGTCACGTGCAGGTCATGTGGGCCGTTACTGCACCCAGGCTTGCTCGATCATGAATCCACCCACGACCGACGGGTTGTACTTGTAGTTGCCCACCCGAGCCGAGACGAAGTCAAGCTTGCTGCCGACGAACATCGGCACCCACGGCGCAGCATCGGTGACGAGCTTGTCGATCTCGGTCCACGCCGTGGCCGCTGCCTCGGGATCGGTCAACTGCAACGCCTCGGCCTCCTTGGTCTTCTTGTCGATCGCCGGATCGCAAAACATCGAGAGGTTCGGGTTAGCCGTGCTGTTAGCCCGGTATCCGCCGCATCCCACGACCACATCCAGGAAGTCCGCGGGCGCAGTGTAGTCGGGATACCAGTAACTAGGCGAGATCTGTGCCTTGTTCGCCGAGTCCTGAACATAGGTGTACTGGACGCTGGAATTCATCGACTTCGAGCTTGCGTCGTATCCCAGTTCCTTCAGTAGCGAAACGAAGTAGTTACTGATCGCGGCGTAGCCATCCTCGTTCGTCGAGATGATGACGACCTTCTGCCCCTTGGTTCCGGACTCCTCGACCAGTTGGCGGGCCTTCTCCATATCCGGTGCGCTCCACGTCGTTCCCGGATCCTTCGTCCACGGGCAGTAGGGCTCATACGACGGGAAGTTCGGCGGTAGCACCTGACAGGTGATCTCCGCGAGCTTCGGACCGCCCCAGATCTGCTGCAACGCCTTGCGATCCGCCGCGTAATTGAGCGCCTGGCGGACCTTCAAGTTGTCGAACGGCGCGACCTGGGTGTTGAGCACCATGTGGTACACCTGCGGTCTGGGATCAATGAAGATCCGATCCTGGTACTTACTGCTGATCTCCTCCAGCCGGTCGGCCGGGGGTTGGTCGGCGATGTAGTCCGCATCCCCGTTGGCGACCTGGGTGGTGCCCTCGTTCGGGCTGATCGCGAGGTTGAACTCGATCCGATCCGGGTATCCGTTCGGCTGCGCCTCGCCCGACCACTGCACGAACTCCGGATTGCGAACCATCACCATGCTCTCGCTGGGGGTGTAGCTCTCAATCATGTAGGGGCCGGTCGCGGGCAACGGCTTCACGCCGGCTTCCTCCGCCGGAGTATCGGCCGGCAGGACGTAGGCGAACGGAAGTGCGAGCTTCTGGAGGAAGTCGGGGTCCTTCTTCGCGAGTCTGAAGGTCACGGTCATCGCTGCGTCATCGGCGAGGATTCCGTCGCTCAGATTGCACGCCTTGCCGGCTTCCGGAGTTGCTTCGCACTCTGCGCCGCCCTTGATCGCGGAGTAGAAGTTCGAGACTGGGCCGGGCAGCTTGTATTGACGCTCGATCGTCGCCTTGACGTCGCTCGGCTTGATCTCCTGGCCGGTCGAGTACTTCACGCCCTTGCGCACCGTGAACTCGTAGCTGAGTCCGTCCTCGCTGGGCTTCGGGATCGCGGTGGCAAGATCGGCTACCAGCGTGTTGCCCTCCGCGCCGGGAACGCGCTTCCAGGTGAGCAGGCCGTCGTTGGTCATCCGCAGCAGCGACCAGTTGCCGTCATAGTCGATACCCGGGTCGATCGACGATCCAAAGCCCTGCCAGATGACCTTCATCGTGCCGCCCCGATGCGGGCTGTCCAAAGTCTGGTCTTTGGTCGGGTCGCCCGACGAGCCCTGAGTTGCCGACGACGAGGCCGCCATACTGCCGGTCGAGTCCGACGATCGACCGCAGCCGGCCATGCTGGCAACGACGACAGGAATGAGCAGCAATCCGAACGTCTGACGAAAGTGCTTCATATCTTCCTCCCTGGTGCGCTCAGTCAAGTGCGCGTTGCATTGCAGTGATGACTCGTTGTAGATCCTTGCGGGTGCGGTTGATGTGCCGATCGATTGATCGTTCGATCCATGGTCCTCGGGTTCTCGCGTTCGGATCGCCCTTCAGCGCCGCGATCTCGTCCCACAGGTTCGGCCCGACGGGCAGGTGACTCGCACCGACCCAGTGCTCGCTCTTGGTGTTCTGGGCCCTGCGGTCAAGGTGGGTCGCATGGGCATCGCGACTCAGGAAGGCGGCGACCTTGTTGTCGCCGACTTTCAGCAGGTGTCGGGCGGCGCGCCGATCGTCCTTCGCGGTCAGTGCGTCGCGTGCCGCGCTCAGTTCTTTGAGATCCCTGGCGATCTGGGTATGCGGGTAGCAGGTCTCGATTGAGCTGTCGACGGCCGAGAGTTTGGTGCCGACCTTGGTGAAGGCGGCGCGACCCTTGCGCTGGCCGTGTCGATCTGCCGCGCGCTCGATACCCGCCGTGGGGACTCCGCAGTCCTTGACGGCGGCTTTGAGATGACGTGCCCGATCAGCGTGGTTGAGGATTCCGTCGGGATCCCGGTCGGCCATCAGCAACAGGTAGGAGAAGAACCGCACCTGCTTCTCCAACTTTGTGAAGTCCAAGGCGTCAACCGTGTCGAACTGGGTGTGATAGAGCGCTTTTTCAAACCACCTATCCCAGTTGAACGCGGTGACGCCGGGAACCCCGCTGATGAGGTACGGCCACTGCTCGGTTCCGGTTGATGGGCTGTCGCTATACCAGCCCGTGTCGAGCCATCCCTTGGCTTCTCCGGTCCGGCAGGCGCCGCGAGCCCAGCGGGCGAGGTCGGGCGGGGTCAACATGATCATCCGCATGGTGGGGTGGCCGCTGGCCTCAAGACAGAGATGGAACGCGGCATTGGCGCCCCAGTCCGGGTGAGTGTGGGCGACTTGCTCCCAGGCGCCGACGCACCAGTCGCAATCCGAACCCACCATCCCGTACTCCTCGCCGGTACGGGAACTGAACGCCATCCGGTGGCGGGGGTTGATACCGGCCTGCTGGAGTGCTTCCGCCATGACGATGAGCGATGCCACACCGGTCGCGTTATCCCAGGCGCCATGATTCCAACCATCGTGGTGGGCGCCGATCACGATCGGCGTGCGCGGATCGCCGTCACCGAGATAACCGATCGAGTTGTAGCCACCGGCATCGCGGGAGAGCTTGGCATCGAGGGTGACCGTGGCCCTCGCGTCACCCCTGGCGAGTTTCTTCCTGATGTCGGCCGCATGTTCCTTGCGGATCAGAATGAACGGCGGGGCGCCATCGTGCCAGCCACTGTCGAAGGCTCCCAGTGCGTTCGGCGCCTGATAGTAGGGCCCGCCCGGCGAACAGTTGATGACGATCGCGCGGACCCCGCGCAGCCCGAGTTCAAGACCCGCCAGCCGTGGCGGATACGCCGCGAGATCCCAGTCGCACAGCACGACCGCGCCGACCAGATCCAGACCCTCCAGCGCCGTGCGGTCGCCACGACCGACGTCGACGAAACGTGCGGTGATGCCTTTGGGACCGGTGCCCGGCACACCTCCGAAGCTCGTCGCCTGATAGGTCTTGCCGCCCGCGATCGCGACACTCGCCCCCGACAGGCGCCATCCGTCGACCCGGACCCGTTCAGTACCGCAGTCATCCAGGCCGGCGTGCTTGAGGTTCGACGCGACGTACTCGGCCGTGGCCTTGTCCTCGGGTGTGCCGGTGACGCGATAGCCCAGATCGCACGAGCCGATCTCGCTGAGATCCCGGACGATGGCACGGAGGCGCTTTGCAGTGATAGGCAGCGACTCGGCGATCGCGAGCGCTTCGGGGTCATGTGCCCGAATCGCTTGCGCGCGGCGCTTGGCGACGGGTCCGGCCGGCATTCGAGCGAGCCTACTGAGCTTTACGGCACCGTAAGCATCGAACCGGGGTAATACTTCTCGCGTCCGGTCGGGTAACCGCCACCGTTGGTGGCGATGTGAACGTGATCGAAATGGTTGGCCGTTTCGTTGCCATAGTCCGCCGTCCAACTCGGCGCTCCGATACCGGGATAGAAGCCCTGCCGCCAGATCACGTGCAGCACTCCCCAGCGCTTTGCGTTCGCGAGTGCGTAACCGGCGATCTGGTTGCCGAGTTCAATGCCCTCGGGGGTGTGATAGTTCGGGATCATCACGTCGATCGCCAGCCCGTTGGGATGCCACTTCAGCGCATCCTGCCGGACCCCACCGATGGTCTTGATCTCGAGAAACATCATGCTGATGGCACGGGCCGCCCAGATGGTGTGGACCTGCAACCCGTTTTCCGGCGCGACCCCGGGAGACAACTCGAACTCGAAGTCCTGGGCGCCGACGGGTGCGCTCGCCGCCAGCAACTCCGCTTCCCGGGAACTGGCCACATAGGGGGCGCCGGTCGGTGCGACTGTCGGGTTAGGCGGCGCCGTTCCCGATGCCTGGCCGCAGCACGGGGTCTCTTTGCCCTGGGCCACGAACATTGCGGCGGAGAGCACAACTGAGGCCACGGCGGCAATCAGGCGGCCGCGGCCACCGGCGAACACCCTCGTCACGGACGACAGTTTAACTGGCGGTTAGGTCCCCGTGGTGGGAGTGCTCATTGTGAGTGACCGTCATATCATCGACTCGCCTTGACCGCCATAAAGGCCAAGCTAAGGAAACACCGCCGGCCAAGATCCAAACATCGCCGAATAAGTGATTAAGGTGCATCTGATCATGCACAGCGTGAAACAGCATGACGAGGCCGTGTGTGAAGCTTGAGATCGCTACAAACCAAAGGAAGCTGCCGTGTCGGATAGGGTTTTTGATGGCGCGCGCAGCACACACACCTAGCGCGAAATAAACGCTGACGATCATTTGGTCGTAGATGGCGTTGTACGGTGGCCAACGCCAACCACCCAGCAGATCGAAATAGACCGCTAAAGGTATGCCAA
>Ga0208249_1000749_pt1 | contig 10781 bp, 8 predicted proteins | sample CryBogmetaGMA1M_FD_184546 | JGI IMG/M metagenome (GOLD analysis project Ga0208249, IMG submission 184546) | Freshwater microbial communities from Crystal Bog, Wisconsin, USA - MA1M (SPAdes) | ecosystem: Environmental > Aquatic > Freshwater > Lake | place: Crystal Bog, Wisconsin, USA | collected...
GTGCCAGCCGCCCCCGGCCCGCTGCCCCTGGCCACCGCCGCGCCGGCACCGGCGCCCGCTCCACTCGCCGCCCCCGCGGTGCCGCCCGTCGCCGCGGCGCCTGTGGCGGCGACCGCCCTGCCGGCCTTCCCAGCCGCGCCGGCTCCTGCCGCCGCGGCCGCCCCCCTCGCGCCGCCGGTCCCGCCGCTCGCCACGGCGATCCCGGCGCCGCCGATCACGCCCGCATCGCCGCCGCCGCTGCCGGTGGAGCCGCCGCCTGCCGCCCTTCAGCCCGCCACGGCCGCCGCGCTGGCCGCGGGGGCCGGTGCGGCCCTCGGCGCCGCGGCCACCGAGGCCGTTCGGCCGTCAGCGTCGGCGCCGACGTATCTGACCGCCGAGTCCGCGCCTCCGCCGGCTCAAGACTCGCTGCCAGTCGCACCGCCACCGGCCGCGGCCGCGTCCGAGCGGCCCGATCGCTATGCCACGCTCTCGACCACGCCGCCGCCCCCCGCGTCGCTCCTTCCGGGTGGAGTCGCGCCCCCGCCGTCGTCGGCCGCCACCGGCTCCTCCGCAGCGTTCGCCACGGCCTGGGCCGATGCCCACGAGAAGCTCGCCGCCGGCCGCTACGCCGAAGCCCTCGCCGCGCTTTCGATCTGGTACGACGACCCGTCGCTCGGCCTCGAGGAGAGCCAGCGGCTCGAGGATCTGCTCGGCCAGTTGGCGGGCACCGTCATCTACTCGCAGCAAGACCTGCTCCTGCCGCCCCATGTGGTGGCCGCCGGTGAGACACTGCCGGCGATCGCGATGCAGCTCCGCGTGTCGTGGCAGCTGCTCGGCAAGATCAACGGCGTCGATGATCCGCAGCGGCTCGTGCCCGGCGAGCACCTCAAGCTGATCCGCGGGCCCTTCGACGCCGTGGTGAGCGTGTCCCGACGGCGCATCAGCCTGCAGCTCGCTGGCAACTACGCCGGGAGTTTTCCGGTCGTCGTGGGCCGGCAGTTCCTGGCCCGCGTCGGCAGCTCGATCCCCGTCGCCGAGATCCGCCGCGGCAGCGGCCGCGACGTCCAGCCGGCAGGTTTGGTCGGGGCCGAGGCCGCCGCGAAGCCCGCGATCGTGCTCGCCGACGGACTCGTGATCGAAGCCGCCGACGATCCCGGGATGGCCAGCGACAGCTCGCCGGCGACCAGCCTCGTGGTGTCGGTTCGCGACTTCGCGGAGCTGCTCGACATCCTCGGGCCCGGCTCCAGCGTGCTCATCCGGCAGTAGCGGTCAGCTCCACGCTCAACCCCAGAGGTTGGCTGGATACTCGCCCGCATCGACGAGCGACCGGATGCTCCGCTGCACGATCGGCTTGTCCTCGGCGTAGGTCGCGCCGAACCAGCTCGACGTGGTCCGGAGCACCTCGCACGTCGCCCGTTCGGCCTTCACGAGGTCGCCCACCGTCATCGGGATGTAGCACTCGCTCTTCGGCTCGCCGGCGTGCGCGGCGAGGAACCCGCGGAACGACTCCTCGAGCTGGGGAAACACGTGCGGCGTGAAGCCCCACATGTTCATCGACACCGGCTCCTTGCCGGTGAGCGTCGTGACGCCGCCGGCACCGGTGTCTTCCGCGCCCTCCGCCGTCCGTCGCACCTGGAGCAGTTCGCGGATGTCGGTGAGGAATCCCCCGGCGTCGGTGCGGCACACGCCCCGGGCGACCGTGCCGTGCTCGGAGAGCGTGTTCTCCAGCGTGAAGCCGACCATGCAGTAGGCCGATGAGTCCACCGGGAGCGCCGCCAGCCGCCTGCCCAGCACGGCGAACGAGTCGCGGCCGTAGAAGTCGTCGGCGTTGATCATCGCGAACGGCTCGTGGATGGCCGTGCGGCTGCAGAGCACGGCGTGCGTCGTGCCCCAGGGCTTCGTGCGGCCCTCCGGCACGCTGAATCCCGACGGCAGCATGTCGAGCGTCTGGAACACGCAGTCGGTGGCGATCCGGCCGGCGAAGCGGCTCATCACCCGCTCGCGGAAGTCCCGCTCGAAGTCGGGCCGGATCACGAACACCACCTTGCCGAAGCCGGCGCGGGCGGCGTCGAACACCGAGTAGTCGAGGATCGTCTCGCCCGACGGGCCCATCGGGTCGATCTGCTTGAGGCCGCCGTAGCGGCTGCCCATGCCGGCGGCGAGGATCAGGAGTGTGGGTTTCATGCGGGGAGGATAGGCGATCGGACCGGGCCTGAAAAGCATCGCGGGCCCGCGGCGTTGTTCGCACCGCGGGCCCGCTCGTGTCGCGCGTGGGTCCCTGGTGGACCGAGTCACGCCCTCGTTCGCGCCGGCCGACTTGGAGGCACGGTCGCGGGGGAATCGTTCAGCGGCTCACCGCACCGCCTCCTGCAGCATCCGCGAGTTGGGGATCGAGTGCCGCGACACCCGGCCGCCCTCGCGGGTCTCGATGATCGTGGCCACCGGCCCGACCTCGCGGACTGTGCCCTCGAAGCCGGCCACGCTCACCGAGTCTCCTGCCTGGAGACGCTGGCGGACGTAGTAGCCCGAGAGGATGCCCGACATCACGTCGCGGCCGCCGAGGCCGAAGGCCAGGGCGAAGCCCGCGGCGAGGCCGGCCGACCCGATCAGGATCAGCTTCTCGAGCAGGGCGAACTGGATGCCGAGCTGGTTGAAGGCCGCGATGAAGGTGAGGATCGAGAGCACCCAGTAGCAGCCGCCGGCGAGGTACTCCGCGTAGGTCAGCCCCACGCGATCGGCACTCGTCGCCACCACGCCGCGGACGAACGTCGCCGCGAGCAGGCCCACCACCACCACCACCGTCGCCACGAGCACCTTCGGGATGTAGTTCACCACCTCCTTCATCGCGAGCGACACGCTCTCGAGGCCGAGGATGCTGAACGCCGCCATCACGAACACGCTCATCAGCAGCCAGAAGGTCAGGCCGCCCACGATCGCGGGCACCGGCCGGCGGATGCCGACGTCGTGCATGCTCTGGGCGAGGCCGCTCTTCTCGGCCGCCGTCTGCAGGCCGATCTTCTCGCTGATCACGGCGATCAGGCCGCCGATCCAGCGGGCGAGCACGTAGCCCACGACGAGCACCGCCACCATCGCCACCAGCCTGGGGGCGGTCAGGATCACCTGCGTCCAGGCCTGCGTGAAGCTGTCTACCAGCGCCTGCCGCGACACGTTCACCGTCTCGCGGGCGGTTTCCGCCGCCGTCTGCCCGAGTACCACGAAATCCGTCATCGCCTCTTCTCCCGTGCCGCGGCGTCCCTCGTGGACCTCCGTGGCGACCCCCTGCGGGAATTGGTTCGTTGGCCCGCAACCCAACCCGTCGCGCCGGCTGCCGTGCCGGCGTGTGTGTCGTCTCACCGCGCGTCGCCGCGCGTCTCCTCCGGTTCCCGGCCGCGAGGCCAGGTGCCCGTCACCGTGTACTGCACCGCCGCCAGCAGGGCCGCCGCCATGTGGACGACGGCCCAGGCTGTCGCGCCCAGGGCGAACTCGGCCACGTGCACCGCCAGGAGTCGCGGATTGAGCTTCCGCCGCACCCCCGCGGTGAACGACCGCTGCGTTGGCACGGGCGGCACCGCGACGTCGGCCAGCTGGTCGAGCACGTCCACCGCCTGCCTCCGCGATCGCACCGCCCGTCGCGAGCCCCGGCGTCGGCCCCGTGCCGCCGCCGTTCCCCGCGTCGAAAGGTGAGTTGCCGGCCGCCGCCGCCGTGTCACACGGATTTTTTGAGCTCTTTTTCCGCGGGGAAAATGGTGACAGCCACCTTTTGTCTGACAAAAGGTGGCTGTCACCATTTTCCTGGCCGTCACCATTTTCCCCCGGTCAGTCCCCGAGCGACTTCGCCCCCTTCGTGGCGAGTTTCTCCCGGATCCGGCTGATCCGCATCCGCAGGGCGCCCGACGTGCTGCCGAACATCTCCGCGAGTTCCTCGTAGTCGTGGTTCTCGGCGAACCGCATCAGCACCAGTGCCCGGTCCTCCTCGTCGAGGTGTTCGAGCAGCTTCTGGGCGTCGTGGGCCGCATCGACGGCGGCCGCGGGTGACGCCTGCGGATCGGCGTGCGTCTCGGCGAGCCCCACCTCGCCCGACTCCGGCGTCTCGCGGCGGCGGCGGCGGGTCCGCGACCGCCGCAGCGTGAGGCAGGTGCGGATCGCCACGCCGTGGAGCCAGGTGGAGTAGCGGCTGCGGCCCGCGAACTTGCCGCGTTCGAAGAACAGCCGGACGAACACCTCCTGCGCCGCATCCTCGGCGTCGTGCTCCGTGCCCATCAGCCGCCAGCAGACCCGCCAGACCCGCTCGCGAAACCGGTCCATCAGCAGCGTGAACGCCACGCCGTCGGATCCCTCGCGGGCGGCCTGCGCCGCGAGTTCCTCGTCGGAGAGCGAGGCAGGGTCGGACTGTCCGATCGGGGGCTGCATGCGATCGACACACGCTCGCGGGGGGATCGGCAACGCGTTGGACCGCGACAGGATAGCGGCGAAACGCCCCGGGCGTGCAGGGCCGCGGCCCGACCCCTCGCTCGCGGCCGCCTTCGGTCCCCCTCCCGGTGCGGAGCGTGCTAGAGTGTCTGGAGGGCACTCATGAGCGAGGAACGGGTCACCAAGGCCGACGCGATCGCCTCCAGCCTCAGGCCGCTGGCTGCGGCGGAGCTCGCGCGGGTGGCCAGCGAGAAGGACCAGCCCCACGCCGCCCTCTCGGTGGCGGCGAACCTCGCCGGGGGCGAATCGCTCCTCTGGATCGGCCGGCCGTCGGAGCGGGTGATCCGCGGCTACTGGGCGTTTGCCGCGACCTGCATGATCGCGCTCACGCCGCTGCTCTTCATGGCGATCGAAGGGGGCCGCGGGCCGCGGACGATCGCGGCCATCCTCGTGGCGATGGCGCTTCTGCCAGCGTGGGCCGCCTGGAAGCAGGCGCTCGTGCGGCACACCACCTACGAGCTCACCACCGAGCGACTCCGAGTGACGCACGGCATCCTCTCGCTCGAAGTGGACGACGTCGAGCTCTATCGCATCGAGGACATCCACGTGCGGCAGCCGCTCCTGCAGCGGATCTGCGGTCTCGGCTCGATCGTGATCTGGTCGAGCGACGTCACGCTGCCCCGTTGCCGGATCCACGCCCAGCCGATCGGCGTGGTCCGGGAACTCCGCGAGCAGATTCGCCTGCTCTCGGAGGAACTCCGCGACCGCAAGGTCGTCCGCAACTCGACCTGACGCACTGTCTCGGACACGTGGCCGCAGGTTCTGAAAGTGGCCGCAGGTTTTCAACCTGCGGTATTCGGCGCCGGCGGTACTGCATGTGCAGGTTGAAAACCTGCACCCACGTTCGGCGGTGAAAACCTGCACCCACTTCGGGGATGTGACTCAGCCGAGCGCCGTCGCCGCCCGCGCGATCGCCGCCTCCACGGCCGCGTCGTCCACCGCCTCGGCAACGATCCGCACGATTGGCTCCGTGTTGCTCGCGCGAACGAGGAGCCAGCCCCCGGGCCAGTCGAGCCGCAGACCGTCGAGCCGGCTCGACGACGCTTCCGGAAACGCCGCCTCGATCCGGGCGAGGCCGGCCGCCAGGCCCGCGCCGCGGAGGTCGGGCGACAGGTCGATTTTCGTCTTCTTCATCACCATCGGCGGCAGCGCCGCGGCCAGCCGTTCCACCGTGGTCATCTCGACGGCGAGCCGTTCGAGCACGAGGGCCATCGCGATGAAGCTGTCGCGGACGAGCACCACCCGCGGGTCGATCACGCCGCCGTTGCCCTCGCCGCCGAGCACCGCCCCGCGGGCCAGCATCTCGTCGACCACGTTGGCTTCGCCCACCTTCGACACATGGCAGGGCACGCCGAGCCGCTTGGCGATCGCCGCCGTCATGCCGCTCGTGGAGCAGTTGACCACGATGGGCCCCGGGGTCTTCGCCAGCACCGCCTCGACGGCGAGCGCGAGCGTCGCCTCTTCGCCGATGTAATGGCCCGCCGCCGTGGCGATCGCGAGCCGGTCGGCGTCGGGATCCTGGAAGAAGCCCACGTCGGCACCGCAGGCCGGGATCAGCGGCAGCAGGCCCGCGAGGTTCTCGGCCGTGGGCTCGGGCTCGTGTTCGAAGAGGCCGTCGGGCGTGCCTCCCTCGATCACGACCTCGCAGCCGAGGTGTTCGAGCAGCGGCCGCGCGGCGCGACTGCCCGCGCCGTGGCCGCTGTCGAGCCAGACCTTCGGCCGGCGACGGCGGATCGCCTCCGCATCCACGCAGGCCGCGACGAGCGCGACGTGGGCCGACGCCCCGTCGTGCTCGATCACGCGGCCGCGGGGCCCGTTGCTCGGCGTCGGCGGCATGCCGGGGGGCAGCGCCTCGTAGGCCGCGAGCACCGCGCGGCCGGCCTCGGCCGTGAGCACGCGGCCGGCGGCCGAGAAGAGCTTGAGCCCGTTGTAGCGGGCCGGGTTGTGGCTCGCGGAGATCTGCACGCCACCAGCGGCGGCACGGTCGCGGACGACGACGCCGATCGTGGGCGTGGCCGCCGCGCCGCAGTCGATCACGTCGCGGCCGAGGGCGGTGAGGTGATCGGCGATCGCCGCGGCGAGCATCGGCCCGCTCTGGCGGCCGTCGCGGCCGACGACGAAGGGCCCGGGCGGCAGCGTGGCGGCGAAGGCATGCACGTAGCGGGCCGCGACCTCGGGCGTGAGCGTGGCCCCGACCACGCCGCGGAGGCCCGACACGCTCACGATCAACGGTTCATCATGGGAGGCTGGGTGGCTCATGCGGGCCGCAGTATAAAAGCCCGCGGCGCGATCCGCCCCTGCCCCCCGTCCCGCCCCGGAGAATCGCCATGGCCGAGCCCTCTCCCGCCGATGTCGCCCGCCTCCTCGACTCGATCGCCACGGCCCGGGCCGCGGGCACGATCACCGAGCACTCGGCCGTCACCATGCGCGACTGGCTCACGCAGCCGCGGTATGCCGAGTTCGCCGGGGAGCTGGCGGCGCGGATCGACCGGGGGCTCTGGAAAGAACTCGACGACGCCTACTGGACCGTGATCCCCTTCGGCACCGGCGGCCGTCGCGGCACGATGTATCCGGTCGGGTCCAACGCGATCAACGACCGCACGATCGGCGAGAGCGCCCAGGGCCTCGCCGACTACGTCCGCAGCACGCTCTCCCCGGGCCAGACCCCGACCTGCGCGATCGCCCACGACACCCGCCACCGCTCCGAGCACTTCGCGAAGCTCTGCACGGAGGTGCTCCTCGCCGCGGGCTTCAAGGTGTTCTTCCTGCGGGGCGTCCGCAGCACGCCGGAGCTCTCGTTCGCGGTGCGATACACGAGCAGCATCTGCGGCATCATGGTGACGGCGAGCCACAACCCGCCCACCGACAACGCCGTGAAGGTCTACTGGGCCGGCGGCGTGCAGGTGCTCCCGCCGCACGACAAGGGGATCATCGACCGCGTCATGAAGGTGGAGGCGGTCGCGCGGCAGTCCTTCGACGAGGGCGTGGCGTCCGGCCGCGTGGTGTTCGTCGAGGAGGAGGTTGACGCGGCGTTCGTGAAGGCCGTGCTCCTGCAGTCGGCCCCCGGTCCGCGGGACATCTCGATCCTCTATTCGCCGCTCCACGGTGTGGGAGCGACGGCCGTCGTTCCGGTGCTGGAGGGGGCTGGCTTCACGAGGCTGCGGGTCTACGGCCCGCACGAGAAGCCTGACGGTGATTTCCCGAACGTGCCCGGTCACGTGGCCAATCCCGAAAACCCGGCGGTGCTCACCGGGCCGATCGAGGAGGCGAAGGCCCGCGGCGACGACCTCGTGATGGCGAGCGACCCCGACTGCGACCGGCTCGGCGCGGCGGCCCCGCTCACCCGCGCTCCCGGCGCGGCCTGGGCCACGTTCACCGGCAATCAACTCTGCGGCCTCCTCTGCGAGCAGGCGATCCACGGCCGCAAGGCCCGCGGCGAGGCCCGCCCCGGCGACTACATCGTGACCACGATCGTGACGACCGGCCTCGTGCGGCGGATCGCCGAGTCGCACGGGCTCGCGGTGGACGACACCCAGCTCGTGGGCTTCAAGTGGATCTGCGCGGCGGTGGACGCGCACGGCCCCGAGCGGTTCGTGTTCGGCACCGAGGAGTCGCACGGCTACGTGGCGGGCACGCATGTCCGCGACAAGGACGCGGCGGTGGCGGCGCTCTTGATGGCCGAGCAGACGGCGGCCCTCAAGGCGGCCGGTCGGTCGCCGCACGAACTGCTCGACGAGCTGTTCGTGAAGCATGGCTGCCACATGGAACGGCAGATCAACGTGATGCTCCCCGGCGCCACGGGCATGGGGCGGATGAAGGAGATCATGGCGGCGCTGCGGGCCACGCCGCCGAGTTCGCTGGGCGGGCTCGGCGTGGCCCGGACCCGCGATCAGGCCAGCCTCCAGACCTGGACGCCGGGCGGCAGCCCGACCACCTACGCCGGCGTGACGAGCGACGTGGTGCTCTTCGATCTCGCCGGCCCCGGGGCCGGCTCGCTCATGCCCGACGGTCGGTTCCCGCCGCTGGGCAACGCCGTGGCCGCGCGTCCCTCGGGCACGGAGCCGAAGATCAAGTTCTACCTCTTCGCCGTGGCGCCTCCGGGGCAAGCGGCCGAGCTGCCCGCCACCAAGGCCAGGCTCATCGCGCAGCTCGACGCCGTCGAGAAGGATCTGCGAGCGCTGGTCGGGGTGTGAGCCATGAAGGCCGTCGCACAGGCTCGACAACCTGTGCGCATGACTGCGATTGCCCCGAGCTGCATCGCGTGGTATGCTTCTCCCGTCGGAAACACGATGAAGGTGGGCCATCGGCAGAGTGCCGATCACCGTCCACCGCGATCGCCATCTCTCGAAGTGGCTGTCGCCAGCGGGAAATCGCCCCTTTCGGGCCCCGCGGCGGCCTTCTCGCCGGGCAGGCAGTGATCCATCGCCAGGCCTGCGGTCCATTCCCGTCGCGTGACGGGTCCGTCGGCAGCCCGCACACACCCATCCCGCACGGGCACTCGTCGGCTCGCCGAGCCGTCGTCCGTGCGATCCCAGCACAGGACCATTCCATGACCATGTCGCCCGAATCGATCCCCGCCTCCTCCTTTCCCGAACTCGGCCTCTCGGATTCCCTCCTCCGAGCGCTCTCCGAGGAGGGCTACGCCACGCCCACGCCGATCCAGGCCAAGGCGATCCCGCACGTGCTCGCCGGCCGCGACCTGTTCGGTTGTGCCCAGACCGGCACGGGCAAGACCGCGGCCTTCGCCCTGCCCCTCATCGACCGGCTTCGCGAGACGCCCCGGAAGGCGGCCCCGCGCCGCTGCCGCGTGCTCGTGCTCGCCCCCACCCGCGAGCTCGCCGCCCAGATCCACGAGAGCTTCCTGGCCTACGGCCGCCACGCCGGGATTCGCTCGGCGGTGATCTACGGCGGCGTCGGCCAGCAGCCGCAGGCCCGAGCCATGCAGCATGGCGTGGACGTGCTCGTGGCCACGCCGGGCCGGCTGCTCGACCTCGTCAGCCAGCGGCTCGTGGACATCCGCGACGTGGAGTTCCTCGTGCTCGACGAGGCCGACCGGATGCTCGACATGGGCTTCATTCACGACGTGCGGAAGATCGTGGGCCAGCTGCCCCGCGACCGGCAGACGCTGTTCTTCTCGGCCACTCTGCCGGCCGAAGTTCGCGATCTCGCCGACTCCATGCTCCGCGATCCGCTCGAGGTCCGGACCGCCCCGCGGTCCACGCCCGCTGAAACCGTGAGCCAGTCGGTGGTGTTCGTGGCGAAGCGGGAGAAGAAGGCGCTGCTCGTGAAGCTGCTCCGCGAGGAGGCGACGGGCCGCGTGATCGTGTTTGCCCGCACGAAGCACGGCGCCGACAAGCTCCACCGTGACCTCGAAAAGGCCGGCATCGACGCAGCGGCCATCCACGGCAACAAGTCGCAGGCCCAGCGTGAGAAGGCGCTGGCGGCGTTCAAGTCACCGCGGCCGCCGGTGCTGGTGGCCACCGACATCGCCGCCCGCGGCATCGACGTGGACCACGTGGCCCACGTGGTCAACTACGAGCTTCCGCACGAGCCCGAAACCTACGTGCACCGCATCGGCCGCACCGGCCGCGCCGGCCAGACCGGAGCTGCGGTGAGCTTCTGCGACGCCGAGGAGCGTCCTCGGCTGGTGGCGATCGAGCGGCTTCTGAAGCGGCCGATCCCGGCCCGCAACGAGCCGCCGGCGGGCCATGCCGACGACGTCGAGGCCGCGCCGCCGCGCGAGCGGTCGGAAGGCCCGCGGCGCAACGCCGCGGAGCGGACGCGGGGTCGTGGCCGCCCGGGTCGCGGTGGCCGGCAGGGATCGCGCCACTCGCAGGGCTCGCATGAAACGCAGGGAGCCTCGCGTCGTGAGGCACGCGAGGAGCGGCCGGCGAGCGGTTCCGCCGCCGTCGCCACCCCGCCGCGGCCCGCGAAGCCTGGCCGCCGCAAGCACCGTCGGGCGCTCTGACGAGCGCACCGCAGTCCAGCGCGGATCCAGCAGGCCTCCAACGTGGATGGAGCTCGGGGCTGCCCATGCCCCGAGAGCCGGCGTTGCTGACCAGCGCAGCCAGGATGGCGAAGCGCAGTCAGCATCGAGCGAGCGGAGGGCAGGATGCCCGCAGCGAGCGTCCGGCGACGGGGCGTGGGCAGCCCCGAGCGGCGCGGGCCGAGGTCCCCATCGCTTACGCGATTGGGCTTCCTGACGAGCGAGCGTCCGGCGACGGGGCGTGGGCAGCCCCGAGCGGCGCGGGCCGAGGTCCCCATCGCTTACGCGATTGGGCTTCCTGACGAGCGAGCGTCCGGCGACGGGGCGTGGGCAGCCCCGAGCGGCG
>Ga0208249_1000750_pt1 | contig 10776 bp, 15 predicted proteins | sample CryBogmetaGMA1M_FD_184546 | JGI IMG/M metagenome (GOLD analysis project Ga0208249, IMG submission 184546) | Freshwater microbial communities from Crystal Bog, Wisconsin, USA - MA1M (SPAdes) | ecosystem: Environmental > Aquatic > Freshwater > Lake | place: Crystal Bog, Wisconsin, USA | collected...
ATCCCACGGGTCTGCAGATGGATCTGGAGGTGGAGGCCGGACTGGAGGTGGATCTTGCGGAATGATATCTACACCCTTAACAAAAGGTTTGAAACGTTGGCCTTCTGGAAAGAATGCCTTATAAGTGTGCATTCCCTCCACACCTCTGCCTCTAATAGAGATGGTGATCATATCATCTCTATTTCTACTGTCAACTTTCATAGGATGTCCAACACATTTCAATAAGTTAGTTCGCTGATTAATCCACACCTGAGAGTTTGTTCCCATCGTGAATCGATCAACGTCAGAAGGTGCTGGAAGTACATAGGTACTTCCGACTTTTAGCTCGGAGAAGGGAACTGTCGCCATTACTTACGGTTGCGACGTGTTTTCCGGCGGCGACCTCCACGCGCACCAGAATACCATGCTTCGAACTGGTTTGGGCTGGTTGTCTTGAACCCCTTTGTCTTCATGGATTCATCGCCGTAAAACGTCCCATTGGTCAGCACCAATATCTCTTCGCCATCTGCGAGTAGTTCTGTAAGCCGTGTATTAATTTGAGGCCAATACTGATCTAGGGTATAGTCCTTGTCCTTTCGAATCATATTGTTACCGATCATAGTTCTCACCTCTTCCTTGACTTCGTTCGTAAGCGTAAACGTAATACTCCTTGTGCTTAACCATTTAGCATTCACAAGATGTATCGTGAACAAATTACCGACCTTCTGGGACGATTCCCAATCATGTTCTACAAACGATTCAGCCATACCCTTGTCGGGACTGGTAGACACAAATGGACTTCTAGTGTCGATCACGGTGTCCTTTTTAGACTGGCCTCGATACACGACCCTACTCGTGGTTGAACCATGCTTTTGGATGATCTCACCGATCTTGCTTGTATCGCAGTTGTAGTAGATAGCAATATAACAGAGCATTGCCGCTTCTTCTTGCGGTGTAAGGTCCATTACTTCCTTTGATGAAGTTTTTCACGCAAGTCTGTATCGTGTTTCGGGTTTCCGTCCAGGAATGAATAGACCCGAGCCATTGCCCATTGCTCCTTACTCAACTTCCGGCTATACGGGGCATTCACTCCCTTCTTGAACGTACCCTTCATTCGCACAGAGGTGGGATTGGTCTTGTATGCTCCGATTCCTCGATCGTAGACCTGCTGGAGGATTGAACGCGAAACCTTTGACTTCTTGGCCAACTCACCCAGCGAGTATCCACGAACCGTCATATGGTGCTTGCGGAGAAACCGCTGCCTGTGGGTGATCATTGTTTAGGAATGGGATATGATTTGACCCTGTTCTAAAATAGTTAACTACAAATAAATGGCCGTTAAGTCTGAAGGATTGAAGTTCAAGTATTCTCTGTACTCGGCTCTTGCGTTCTTTCTTGTGGCGAATCCGGTGACCTTTCGCTTCGTGAATTCATTGATTCCGGGTGTCGCAACCAATGGATGTCCTACGGCGTTTGGGTTCATGCTTCATAGTTTAGTGTTCTTCTGCGTTCTCTATGGTCTGATGAGTCTGCCACCTGATCATGAGTGACGACGCGTGTAGCAATTCTTATACGGACGGCAGCTGGCCTTTTGCGTGAATCCCATACGACGGCATGGCGTCTTCTTGCAGTACTTCTTCGACATCAGACGTGGAAGCCTGAATGTGCGCTTCATTATTTACGAGCAACAAACTTCTACCAACTAATGCCCTCTGCTACAGAGTTGCGGGCATTATTTGATGATCATGCGAGACTGGATCGGTTCATTACGAAACTGGTAGAACAGGTTGAATCAGTGGCGAAGTTCGGTGAACGCGAACTATACTTCACCATCCCTGGCGGCCTCGAACGATCGGTGGTTGAGGCCGAACTACGCAAGACGTTCCCCGGATGCCGTCTTATCCGAGCTTGGTTCACGCGGCACTATACATTGAAATGGGCGTAACGCTTCAATTATTGTGTTTTTGTCCTTCTCGGCCTGCACATGCTGACCACATCCATACTCAATCACCTGTGTCGGGCTGCCATTGATATAGAACAGTGTGATTTTGGAGTTAGTTAAATGGTCAGCTCCCAGCCAGACACCATGCAACCCCGAAAGTTCAACCTTTCGTCCCGCAACCTGAATTCGCGACATACTGTTTATATATACCTAACTTTCCGATGGCGACGGGTTTTGCGCGACTTCTTTAACTTACCACGTGTCTTCTTGCGGCGCCCACCCTGTCGCTGGGTTGCTGCGTACCCTTCTCCAATCCCATGTGCACCGAGAGCAACAGCTTCACCAGTTGCCAAACGCGTGAGTGCCTGGTCCTTTGCATCCTGCGATCCCTGTGAGTACAACTGCATCGTCGCATACGTCTGGTAGAAGCCTAGACCAATTAGCGAGACGACAACGACTCCTGCGAATCCTGCAATCGCATATCCAGCTGTGGGAGAAAGTTGGATTGTCTGTGGGGGTGTTGACATTACTTATTGCGGCGACGAGTTTTGAAAACGAATCATGCATGTCATCAATTGTCCCTATCATGGAAGTGTGGAAAGACGTGGTTGGATACGAGGGGTTGTATACTGTTTCGAACATGGGACGAGTACGTGGACCACGTAAGATTCTGAGTCCAGCTGCGGATGGTGGCGGTTACCTTGCGGTAAACTTGTGCAAGAATGGAAGTCAGATTCTAACGAAGGTTCATCGGATCGTCGCATTTGCATTCATTCCGAACCCGGAACAAAAGCCAGAGGTTGATCACATAAACAGAGATAGAAGAGATAATCGCGTAGAGAATCTACAATGGTCTACGAAACGCGAAAACATGTTAAACACTCATAGACATGACCGCGAGCAATATGGAATCTACTGGGTAAAACTCCGTAGCATATATGAAGTTAAGTTCAGAGTCAACAAGCAGATGCGCCATTATGGCTGGCATGCTACACTTGAAGATGCGACAAATGTGCGAGACGCAGCACTTCGTGAACTAAACAGAACGGATGAATTGCCAGTGCAAGTACTCACAAATCTTAGACCAAATTTGATCATGCGCGATCAACCGGTCACGTGACTTCAGTAATGGAAAGTACGGTAGATATTCATCCATATCGAGAAGTTCCATAAATTTATAAAGGATATACGAGTACGACAGGAAGTTCGTGCGGTCGTTCGGGCAATACAACAAGAACGGTGCTTGAATCTCCTGAAACATCGCACGGATCTTCTCCTCAATCTCCGGCGTGATGGTAGGAGGTGGATTGCCGTTTAACCGCGACAGAATGTGGGCTGCATGCTCGTAATACTTGGACCGTCCCAGCTTCTTCAAAATCTCACGAATCTCCTTCTCCGTCAGATCGGCAATATTGTTGATGCGACGCTTACGGATTTCCAACACAACCTCGTTCATCACCTCCTCAGGAATCATCGTCGACTCCTTCGCCTGAAACTGGTTCAGAATCTCGTTGAGGTGGTTGATCTTCTTGTAGGCGTAATTGTTGCGCTCCTTCGGAGGATCGCGAAACGAAGGGAAGTCAGACACAACGAGCGAATACTCTTCTGACCCGCACTTCGGACAGACAAGGATTCCCTCCGAACTGATCTCTTCGCGAGCAACGTTGCATGCATTACAGTGTTCCGTCATCTGCTGCGTCACCTCCGGTGCATTCCCCAGCTTCATTCGCGCAACATACTCGTCGAACATCTGCTTCTTGGTCATACCTGCCTCCACTGGAGCAGCTGCTGTGAAGAATTTCATGAATGTGGTTGTATCTTTGGTTTGTGTAGTCTGTGTAGGGCGATTGTAATAGTCCATGAGGATGTCCATGTTTTTCATGTAATAGTCCTCCACCGGATTGGCCCTAGCAAGCTCAGTTTCAATTTCGCGAATCCTTGTCTCCCAGCCGCTGCATGACACAACGTCCGCGATTTCATTTGAAGAGCGAAGAGACTCCACTCTATTGCGTAACTCAGCCGCCTCTGCTTCCAGAGCGCTCGACTGCAACTTAGCCTCTCGAAGGCTAGATACGATATCCTGGTGAACAGAATCAAGTGTTCCCATTGACGTTGGTTCTGTTTCGCGTGTCTTTCTCACTCTGAACACGTCCATATAGTTCGTCCTCCACCTGCTTCATGAAAGCAGAATTCTCACAAACAAGGGGACGCTGCTTTCTAACCGCAGACAAAAGCGTCCTGAAATCGATCCCAAAGTTCTTGCACACAAACGTCAAGACCAAATACGCTGACCGATTCACGCCAGCCTTGCAGTGAACGTAGACGGTGTCATTTGTTGACCGTAAAAACAGTCTCATCCAGCTCTCGAACTCTGGGTACCAATCGAGTATGTTCACTGCTTGACTATCAATTGCATGCAGCTCAGCATAGTGACCTGCGTGACGTGTTCTCCACCATTCTGGACAATCATCGGCAAATGCGCAATTGACCACATGGGTAATGTTGTACTTGGCTGTAAAAAAGGGAGTTAACTGATGACCGGCGCCTAACAGGATGCGAGGGTACACCCATGCAGGTGACTGCATTGTCATAGTACTCATCATCCTAGAAAGCTTGTAATAACGACGTTAACAAAATGTGCGAGAACAACCGATGCGCCACCGATGACGGCTGCACCCTGATAGCTGACTACGCCATTTGAAGTGTAAGCAGAAGGGATGTACTGCAGAAGCAGGTTGCGCGGCGTAGCGAGTGACAGGACAAAGGTAGCCACGAAGAATGCCACGTACAGCTGCAGGTTGCGAAACATGAATGTCATCGCCGGAAGTGACGGCTTGAATGACGGGACAATCGTCGCACTCGGCTGAGGGCTGGTCGACTCTGGATACACAGGAGGGGATGACTGAGGACCCTGCGGACTAGGGAGAAGGGCGTCAAGCGATGTTGCTCCTTCCATTGTTTATGATGAAGACGGGATTTCGCATTGTGCATCTTCCACGCGGTAGCGGTAGCACTTCCCATCAACTTTGACAACGCGATCCATTGTTTCTTTAACGGGTAGTGCTAAGGTCTTCATTACGCCATACTTGCGATGAAAGATCAACACGGCCAATCCAAGTCCAATGATGAATGAAAAGAACGGTGCACCCCGATGTAAAACATTGGTGATGGGGATCATTACTTCTGAGCAGCGAGGAGATTCAACGAATCGGGTTCCGCAGTGCACGGTACTTCGGTTGCCTCAAAGCGAACACATCCAGTGTCTGTGTGAAAGACCTCTGGGCTTCCGGGGCTAGGAAGACCCGCTGTCTTACGAGTCGGTGGGATAAACACCGCGCTAATAATCATTCCAGTCAACAGTCCAGCGACGAGCCACTGTACCTGAATCATTGATTCTTACTCAGAAGAGTTTGGACAAGCGTGAACCAAACCAGAAACTGAACAAAGAAGGAACTGACCGGAGTCAATACCGCGAATGCCGAGAAGATGTACTTCACAATCCACCCACGAATCGGCTCTGCACCACCGAGAAGGATCTGAAAAGGCTTCCCTAGCAGATCTCCATACGTAAAGATGGTGTAGACAAGCACAGCCATAAACTTACCGAGTATGCCGAATTCATCATGCAGACTTCCATCAATTGCGCCCTTCCGAAACGCAAGCTCGAGATACTCCCACTGCTTGAATGCCCAGAGAACAACCAATGCCCATACCAAGACAAGTCCAAATAGGAACTGACCCTTCGCTACGGTTAATCCAACACCCCACAGGATATCTCCTGGCTTCTGGATGAACTTACCGAGTGACGATCGCTCTCCGATATCTACCTTTTCGGTAAGGACATAGCTGGCTGTATGGTACGCTCCAGACTCATCTGTATAGTTGATGGTTAAGCGAGGTACTGCCAGCTTTAAAGATGCATCATCGGCTGCGATCGAGATACGATGATCCTTTCGAAGATCGTCGTCAAGTTTCTGAACTGCAAAGTCAATGGCACCATAGTTGGCACCCTGTTGCCGAGTGACGTAATCGGATACATCGATCTGCTGGCCGCCGACCGTATACTCGGCATTCAATATCAGAATGTCACCCATTGTTAAGAAGCAAACACGAGATTTGCAATCCCGCTCACGATTCGCAGGTAGTTGATAGACTCAACATACACCCTAATGTTGTACGTGTAGGAAAAGATGACATTGTTGTTTGCGATCGTCTGAACGACAGAAAGAAGCTGATCAGGTGGGTAGATCAATGAACCTATCGGATCTGCGGGGGTCGGTGGATTCCTAGCCTGCGGATTTGAAATAACGAGCGGGTTCTGACTCAGTGCAGTTGATTTAAGAATACAGACAACTCGTTGCGTCGCACCGACTGAGGTTGGTAATGGCTGCTGTAGAGAGATGCGAAGCATGATCTTGTTGAACATACTTGCATTCAACGCACCACTTGGCTGATATTGATCATTGTTCAGGGCGAATGAATACATATAGACACCTGGCAGGGTTGATGGCTGTTCACCTGTTGTATGCTTGTACTGTTGAATCAATGAGAAGTACTCTGTCGGTTTCTTCGCAAACCGCTCATTACCATCCATCAAGAGCGTTGCATCCGTAATTACGTGACGGGGAGACACCGAAGAAATCTGGTATTGACCAGATGAATAGAGTAGGTCACCTGTAGTCGCAGTTATATCCGAAAATGGGGCACGATTGGTATTTGCCCAGTTTGTGTAATTATCCCAATCGTTCATTACGACGCGATCAGAACGCTGACCCGAGAACACAATACGCGTGACCATGTTAAACATTGGAATTTCCAGATCAGTATTGGCTCCATATTGTCCCTCCTTTACAGTGTAACGAACCTGTTTCAGCAAAAACGTTTGATCTGCAGTTGCAAGCTGGTTCATCTCCATGTCCGTCAAATAGATGAAGTTGCCTTCCAGATAGGGATTTGCATAAAATGTCAAGACCGATGAACTCGAAGAAAGACCCGTTGTGGTAGGAGGAGACAGGAACAGACCAATTGGATACGTACCCGTTGGCTGAATACGCTGACCATATGATGCATTGGTCGAACCACCTACCGTTGCTGTTGGCTGATTTGTCTGATCACCGGCTGCAATCGTAACCGTTGAGACAACCGTGAATGAAGTCGTAGATGGTACCGTTGCAACAACGTATGAACCAGTGAGAAGAACCGCCGTTCCCGTGAGGCCCTGAAGAGTTACACCGGTACCAACGCTAAATCCGTGAGGAGTAGGGGTTGTCACGATAATAGATGAACCAGATGAAACCATACTACTGATTGAAATGATGACATTTGCCGGGTTGACATCAATCACCGTATACAACTGATTGAGGGGTCGAAGTGTTACGTTAATATACACCTCTGAGTTTTGTAGAGAAACGAGAGGAAGAGCTACACCAGGATTCTCGCAGAACCAGAAGTGAAGTGGGATCACGAGCTGACGCGAACGAATGGACGGTTCGGGAGTGGTCGTAAACGGCATGTTTCCCGGAAGAGACGATGGGCTCACAGCGTGAGGATATTGGTTGCTACGGTCATATGCATTGGCTGGATCATAGACCTCCGGAACATTGCCTACCATCTGGTTCACCACACGTCGCTTTGCTGCATCATGTGTCATATAAGAGTACATCTTGAGCCATTCTCCAGTAAGAGTCTGAATCACAACATTGTTCATCACAATGTCAATGTGGTCAATAAGATTGTAACCGATGTTCTTAATCCATTGGAATTCATATCCAACCGCACTACAGTTCGGATCATAGCCGGCTGGCGGTGCAGACACACGCACCATAGGTGACCAAATATCGGGAAGCGTGATCATTAAATAGGTATCATGTAGAAGCTGTGCATATCGATCAATCTTACAGCTCAGTGTTCGCGTCTGAGTTGCATTGAAATCTAAATGCGAAGATGAAAAATCCATACGGATCGATTCCATTGCGAAGTTCGTATACCTACGATAGACAGACCTGAAATGGGTCATCGATGGATTTCCATTGATAAGCTGATTTTGAGCCCCGACTTGGGACAATTGTATCAAGCCACCAGGCATTTGTATCTACACACGCTGATTGTTTAGACTAAAGAACCCGCCAATGGAGTTGCACCCTGTGCGACAATGCAGCAGCTATTGACAGTGGGGCGAATGCCAGGTGTCTTCCACTGCGACTGAGGAATCAGTCCAGGTGTGCTACCCGGTGCAAGACTGATCGTCTGAGGATAGAAGACCTTGTCATACTGCGTTGCCTTGTTGGCAATGACAGAAGTCACAACGTAGTTGTACTTGCGCTGAAGCGCTGGGGGGTTCTGAGTAAAGGTAGCAGCTACAATACGGCGCTTCTGCGCGGTCAGATAGTCTTGCGCGGAGTTGACCTGCATTCTATTTATACAGAGCGGAGAGAATACAGTAAAATGAGGTTCGTTCTTGTTAGCACTCACGTTGATCAGACGACTGGGTATTCGAAGGTTGTCTCAAATCTCCTCGCACAGGTCGCAACTCTTACACCGAAGGTCAAGACATTCCACTTTGGATTTCAGCGCCACCCCGAGCGCAAGAGCATGCGCAAGGTCCCCGATGGCATTGTTGCCTATGACGCGGCTGCTGCTGAGGACCCGAAGGAGGAGGGGTTTGGCTTCAACAAGATTCACGAGTACATTGAGATGGTTGGTCCCGATGTAGTGATGATCTACAATGATCCCATGATCATCGCACGTTTCATCCAGGCGATGAAGTACAAGAAGGGTGAGACTCCGTACAAGCTGTGGCTCTATGTTGACCAGGTGTACAAGGGCATCGCGCAGCCGCTGATGGATGAGCTCAACAAGGCGGCTGATAAGGTGTACTGTTTCACGGATTCATGGGCGAAGACGTTCACTGAGTACGGTAGTTCGCTTGAGCCCGGTATCATTGAGCACGCGATTGACTCTACGGTCTTCTCTCGCCTACCTGCTGCGAGCCGCATTACTCTTCGTAAGAACGTTGGCCTTCCGACAGATGCGATTGTGTTCCTGAACGCGAATCGTAACAGCCAGCGTAAGCGACAGGATCTGACGATTCAGGGATTCGTTGAGTTGCTGCGCCGCCACCCAGATAAGCCGTTGTGGCTTCTCATGGTGACAGGAATTGATCCGCAGAAGGGTGCACATTACGATATTCAGCGCATCTTCCATGCCGAGCTGCTCCGTGCGAATCTTGACCCTGTCGCCTATGGTAAGCGAATGGCGCTGATCGACACAGCTGCCCCGAACACTCTAACTGACGAGGGTATTAATCAGATCTACAACATGACTGATATTGGGATCAATACGTCTGATGGTGAGGGGTTCGGTCTCTGCCAGCTCGAGCACCTCTACACTGGTGCACCGCAGATTGTGACGGATGTCGGTTCGTATCGCACGTTCCTGCCGAGCACTGTTGCTACCTATGTCCGTCCGGGTCCGCTCGTGTATTCGGCTGCAGGTATGTCGCTTGGTCTGTCTGCTCCATCGTTCAATCCCGATGATGTGACCGATGCAATGGAGACAACCCTGTCAAAGTACACGACGATGCGCGCGGCGATCGAGGATGTCAAGTTCAAGACCTGGTCCGAAGTGTGCTCTTCTTGGCTCGACGACTTGCGTGCAGCGGCTACGCCAACCAGTACTTAACTTGAGTATCGGATATCTTCGTCCCGATACGCAATAATCGCTGGTTATCTTCGAAGGCCTGACCGTCAAAAATCTCCTTCGTAACCGTGTCCATAAAATACACGATTCCTTTGATCTTCATCTTCTGCAGGGTTCGCTTCTTACGCGTCATGTTACGCAGATAGGTCTCATCAAGGTCGTCCGTCTTGCTAGACGGCTTGAACGCAAGATCCTCTCCACTTGCAGTCGTATCGAACCGCATACAGGAGATCTGCGGCTTCTCACGAGAGTGCAGCTTTCGATGGATCTCACAGTCAACAGCGGCCTGTTTCAGCAGTACTGAAATCCTCTGGTTCACCTTGTCCTTTTCATACACCTTCTCATACAGGTACTCATCTGTGGACATGAACGTCTCCGCATATGGTTCACCTTCATACCGCTTCAGCTCAACATCCGACTTTCGAACTGCAACAATGTTAGGTCCCTCTGCACCCTTGCTCTGCGTAGGTGAAATCACAGACAGGTAGAAACTAACGCGAACCGTGCGTTGATCCATCGGCAATGTGGCATGAGAACAGATACGAATTGCACGACCAATGACCTGATCATGGCGGGCAGGAGTCCAGTGCGGCTCCATAATATGGACATGGCGGACATTCGCTAATGTGATACCTTCGGCACCCGAAGAGGTTGCCATCAGCATACAGAGCAGCTTCTTTCCACGCTTCTCAATGCTGGTCTTCAGACTGGAAGGGAAGTTGGACTCGTAACGGGCATTGATGATCTGACGCATCATCTCACGCTGCTCCTCCTTCTCTTCGCCTGAGAAGAAGGCATAGGCTGGCTTGTCCTCCATCTCATCTTCCTGCCACTGTCCATTCTTGTTCGTGATCTTATACGGCTGCCACCCGTTCGCATCGAGGATGGCCGCAAATACACCAAGTCCCTCAAGCTGACGATACTGCGAGTAGATAAACTGGTTAGGCCAAGTATCTCCAGCCTTGCGAGTGGCCTCGATATTGGTCAACATGCGAAGCAGCTTGGGACTATAAACTTCCAATGCCTTTGCAGACAGGTACTTCGCAGGCTGAGCCCGGAGTGCCGCTAGAATCTCTGGCTTGTCAGGTACGTCATCTTCCTTCACAACATCGTCGTATGTCTTTTCAACCTTCTTGGTGATCGCCTTCAGCTCAGGA
>Ga0208249_1000752_pt1 | contig 10767 bp, 7 predicted proteins | sample CryBogmetaGMA1M_FD_184546 | JGI IMG/M metagenome (GOLD analysis project Ga0208249, IMG submission 184546) | Freshwater microbial communities from Crystal Bog, Wisconsin, USA - MA1M (SPAdes) | ecosystem: Environmental > Aquatic > Freshwater > Lake | place: Crystal Bog, Wisconsin, USA | collected...
ATTCCGGAAATGGAAGCCAATTTTGCCGGGGCGTTTTCAGATCGTGCGCGCCGATTCTTTGCCGCAAGTCCATGTCGGCGCGCGAGTTGTGGCGAGCGGCCGAAGCCTTAACCGGACAGTAGTGGTTTGCAACCTGCGGGATCCGAGGCGCGGCATTGTGCCGTCAGTGCGCGTGGCTGTGGCCGCCGACGCGGCCGACGTACCGCTTGCCGGCGATCTCCACGTTGAGGTGCCCCGTGGCCCCCTTCGCGTGCAACGCCTGGCCGACCCGCTTGTCGCCCGTGGTGAAGGCCGACGACGTGCCCACCGGGTCGGTGCTCTGCGGCTTCGCGGCCAGCGGGAACTGCTGCGCCGTGCCGCCCGCGCGGACGTTCAGCGTGAGGGGGGCAGTGGCGATCGGCACCGCCGCGGTGGCCGCGGCATCGAGGATGTAGATCGTGACGGTGTCGGCCTTCTCGTCGTGCACGAGCTCGGCGTGATAGTCCTCGCGGCCGAGTTCGATGAGCGTGCCGTGGTGCGGACCCTCGGCGGGATGAGCGTGGGCGTGGGCCGCCGCGGCCGGGGCTGCCGGCGCGGGGGTCGCCGCCCCGAGCGTCACGAGGGTCGCCATCATGAGGGCATCGGCCTGTCGTAGGAATCGCATCGGGTTCTCCTTGGGTCGTGAGGAAAGACACATTGGACATCGCGCGGCGGGTCACCCGGCCGCCAACTCGTCGGCCTCCGCCGCCGCCATCGCCTTCTCCGCCTGGCTGCGGCCGAAGCACCAGAAGAGCGCCGGATGCACGAAGAAGTCGAGGAGGGTCGAGCTGATCAGGCCGCCGAGGATCACGGTGGCGACGGGATAGAGGATCTCCCGCCCCGGCTCGCCGGCGGCCAGCACCAGCGGCACCAGCGCGATGCCGGCCGTGAGGGCCGTCATCAGCATCGGGGCCACCCGCTCGCGCCCCGCCCGCTCCACCATCTCGGGCGTGAAGGCCTCCCCCTCGTGCCGGACGAGATGGAGGTAGTGGGCGATGAGGAGGATGCCGTTGCGCGACGCGATCCCCGACAGCGAGATGAAGCCGACCATGCTGGCGACCGTGAGCGACTGCCGCGTGAGCACGAGCGCCGCCACCGACCCGATTGCCGCCATCGGCAGGGCCGCGAGCACCTGGAGGGCGAGGTTCGTCGAGCCGAAGAGGGCGTAGAGGGCGAGGAACATCCCCGCCAGCGACACCAGCCCGAGGATGGCGATCATCCGGGTGGCCTGCCGCTGGCTCTCGAACTGTCCGCCATACTCCACGAAGTATCCGGTCGGTAGCTCGGCCTGGAGCGGCGCCAGCCGGGCTTGGATGTCGGCCACCACGCCGGCCAGGTCGCGGCCCGCCGTGTTGCACTGCACCACGATCCGCCGCCGCACGTTCTCACGATTGATCGTGTTGGGGCCGCTCCCCTGCCGGACGTCGGCCACGGTCTCCAGCGGCACGCGGCCGCCGGCCGGGAGGCTGATCGCCAGCCGACGGAGGCCTTCGATGTCGATCCGGTAGGGCTCGTCGAGCCGCACGACGAGATCGAACTTCCGCTCCCCGTCCACGATCTCCGACACCGTCTTGCCGTGCAGCGCCGTTTCGATGAACTCGTTGACGTCGTCGGCCGTGAGGCCGTACTGCACGAGCTTGTCGCGGAGGAGCCGGATCTGGAGCTGCGGGATCTCGGTCTGCTGCTCCACCATCAGGTCTTTCACGCCGGGTACGTCGGCGATCGCCCCCTTCATTCGCTCGGCCGCCCGCCGCAGCGTGCCGAGGTCGTCGCCGTAGATCTTGATGCCCACCTGCGCCTTGACGCCGGAGAGCATGTGGCTGATGAGGTGGGCGAGCGGCTGCTCGACCGAGATCACCACGCCGGGCACCTGCGTGAGTTCCTCGCGAAGCTCCTCGAGCACCTCCGCCCGGTCGCGGCCGGCTGCCGGATCGAAGCTCACGATGATCTCCGAGGCGTTGACGCCCTCGGCGTGCTCGTCGAGTTCGGCACGCCCCGTCCGCCGGCTGATGCTGGCGACACCGCGGATCCGACCGATGCGGTCGTCGACCATGGCCGCGATCGCCGACGACGCCTCGAGCGACGTGCCCGCCGGGAGGAGCACGTTGACCTGCACGCAGCCCTCGTTGAACGGGGGCAGGAAGTCGCGGCCCAGCCCCATCACGACGGCCAGGCTCGCCCCGACCGCGACGGCCACGCCCCCCAGGATCGGCACCGGATGCCGGATCGAGAGCCGGATCGCCCAGCCGGCGAGGCCCTTGAGGATGCGGAGCAGCAGGCCGTCGCGCTCGTGCTGCATGAACCGGGCCCGGGGCAGCAGCCAGAACGAGAGCACGGGCGTGACGGTCAGCGAGACCACCAGCGACGCCAGAATCGAGACGATGTAGGCCACGCCCAGCGGCGTGAACAGCCGGCCCTCCATGCCCCCCAGGGCGAACAGCGGAATGAACACGAGCACCACGAGGATCGTGCTGAACACGATCGAGTTGCGGACCTCGCTGCTGGCCTCGTAGACCACCCGCAGCGGCGACTGCGGCCTGGGGAGGTGGGCGTTCTCGCGAAGCCGGCGGAAGATGTTCTCGACGTCCACGATGGCGTCATCCACGAGCTCGCCGATCGCCACCGCCAGGCCGCCGAGTGTCATGGTGTTGATCGACATGTCCAGCCACTTGAACACCAGCCCGGTGATCACGATCGAGAGGGGAATGGCCGTGAGCGTGATGAACGTGGTGCGGAAGTTGAGCAGGAACAGGAACAGCACGATCACGACGAGAATCCCGCCGTCGCGGAGGGCCTCGAGGACGTTCCGGATGCTGAGGTCGATGAACGTCTTCTGCTGGTAGATCGCCGGGTTGAGCCGGATGTCGGCGGGCAGCGCGGGCCGCATCTCGTCGAGCGCCCGCGTGACCGCGTCGGTGAGCCGGCGGGTGTCGGCCCCCGGCTGCTTGGCGATCACGAGGATCACGGCCGGCCGGCCGTTGACCGCCGCGTCGCCCCGCTTCGTCTGGGCCGCCTCGGCCACGCGTGCCACCTGCCCCAGCACCACCGGCCTGCCCCCCTCCGCCTTGACCACCACCGCCATCAGGTCGTCAACGCTCTGGATGCGGCCCAGCGAGCGGACGAGCAGCTCGTTGCCGCCCTGGTTGAGGTAGCCCCCCGTGGCGTTGGAGTTGCTGGCCTGCACGGCCGCCTCCACCTCGTGGAGCGTGAGGCCATACTTCAGCAGGCGTTCGGGATCGACGAGCACCTGGAACTGCTTCCGTCCTCCCCCCATGGTCACCACCTGGGCCACGCCGGGGATCGTCAGGAGCCGTTGCCGCACCACCCAGTCGGCCAGCGTGCGGACCTCCATCGGCGGCGTGGTGCCGTCGGCGCTCCACATCCCCACGTGCATCACCTGGCCCATGATCGAGGAGATGGGGGCCAGCTGTGGCCGGATCCCGCGCGGAATGCGATCGAGGGCGACCGCGATCTTCTCGGCGACGATCTGCCGGTCCACGTAGATGTCGGTGCCCCAGGCGAACTCGATCTGGATCACGGAGAGGCCGACCCCGGAGGCGCTGCGGACGGCCTGCACGCCCGTGGCGCCGTTGAGCACCGACTCCAGCGGGAACGTGACGAGCGTCTCCACCTCCTCCGGTGCGAGCCCCGGCGCCTCGGTGAGCACGGTCACCCGCGGACGATTGAGGTCGGGAAACACGTCGATCGGGAGCTGCCAGAGCGTGATCCCTCCGTAGACGAGCGCCACCAGCGCCAGCACGATCGTGAGCAGGCGAAACCGGAGCGCGTTGCGGATGATGGCGTCGAGCATGGGAGCGGGGGTGGACGGGTCAGTGGTTGTGGCCGGCGTGCGGATCGATGGCGGAGCCGGTCTGGTTCTTGATCGCGAGCTGGAGCTGCTGGGCGGCCGACATGGCGATCCGATCACCTGGGAACAGCGTCCCGTCGTTGGCGATCACGACGTGGCGGGGATCGCGATGCTCCACGTGCACCGTCTCGCGGTCGAAGTGGTCGCCATTGACGCGAAACACGTAGTGCTCGACGCCGTCCTGGGCGACGGCCGCGGCCGGGAGCACGATCCGCTCCGCCCATTCCTCCACCGGCACCTCGAGCTGCATCCGCTGGCCGGGCTTGTGCCGCCAGGTGATGAACCGCCGGCCGTCCTCGACGCGGGGGACGCCCACGGCCTCGTTGGGGAGGGTGACGTAGAACCTCAGGGTTCGCGAGTCCGATGCGATGCGGTCGGCCACGTAGGCGATCCGCAGACCGTCGACCTGGCGTCCCGATCCGCCCGGGTCATCGACCAGCGCCGTGATCGGGGTGCCGGATGCGGCTGCCTCGGTCACACGGCCGAGATCCTGCTCGAAGGCCTGCCCCTCGATCAGGAGCGAGCCGTGATCGACGAGCGTGGCGAGCGGGTCGCCGGCCGTGACGTGCTGGCCCCGCTCGACCGCGAGTTCTTGAACGACGAGCGTGCCGCTGCCCCCCTCAAGGGCCGCGGCCGTCGGCGCCCGCACCGTGAGCGAGGCGAGAAGCGTGCGGGTGCCGATGATCGTCTCCACCTGCGCTTCGGTGAGGCCGTGCAGCAGAAGGGCCTGCCGCTGCGCGAGGAGGACGGCCTCGAGCTTCTGCAGCTCGTACTTCCGTTCCAGGATGGACTTGGTCGGAATCAATCCCTCGGGGCCGATCCCCTCGAGCCGGGCGATTTCACGGCGGACCACGTCCACCTCCGTGGCCGAGCGAAGGAGGTCGGTCTGGGCCTGCACAAGCTCCTCGTGGGTCAGCCGGATCTCGAACAGCGGCTGGTCGGCCGCCACGGTCTCCCCCTCCGTCACCAGGATCCGCAGCAGGATGCCGGTCATCGGCGTCACGACCGCGAACTGCGAGCGTCCGCGGCGCTCGACCACCATCCCGGGCACGGTGATCGTGCGGCGGAAGGTGGAGAGCGCGACGTCGCCCTCCTCCAGGCCGATGCTGCGGCGGGCCTGCTCGCTGAGCGTCAACGAGTGCTCCGCACCGGCGGTGTCGTGGTCGTGGTCGTGCCCGTGTTCGTCGCCGTGGCCGGTGGCGACGGCCTCCGCAGGGTGGGCGTCGTCAGCCGGCACGCCCCCGAGGGTGCGGATCGCCCACGCGCGCACCGGCGTGGGCCACTGGGCGTGGAGGGCGAGCGCGGCGGCGAGGCCGAGCAGGCACGCAGTCGAGACCGCGGCGGCGAGCCCGGACATGCCTCGGGGTGAACTGGAAGGGGCCATGGGCGAACCTCGGGGAGCGGGGATGGCGGCCGGGGACATGGTGGGCGTCCCTCATGGACGCGTGACACCACGACAGGCCGGGCGGACGGAAACAAGCGGGCCGCACAACCGCGCGGCCGCGCTGCCGCTCAGAGGAGAAGCCGCTCGTGCAGCGGATGCCGTGCGGGGATCGTCGGCGGTTCACCGTCGTCCACCACGCGCGCGGCCGCGGCCGCCGCCTCGATGATCAGGCGGGCCTCCACCGCCGCAGCCACGCCGCACTCGAGCGGACGCCACGCCGCCGCCGCGCCGCTCGCCGGGGCGTCGGCCACGCAATCGCAGCCGCTGCAGTCGTGGTCGTTGCCCGTGGCGGCGGAGAGCACGACCCAGTGCGTCGCGTCGGCGGCGACCGGTGCGACGGTGATCTCGCTGCACGCATGAGCGTCGCACGCGCACGCATCCGCAGCCTCGGCGACGCAGTCCGCTGCGGCATGGCAGCAGGCCGTGTCGTGGCCGGGGTCGTTCCCGCAGCCGAGATGAGCCGCATGCAGGCAGCAGCCGCAGGTGAGGTGCATCACCGTGGCGACGGCTGCGACCAGACGAACGACAGCTTGCATGCGACCGGGAGTCATTACCCCATACTATCGGTTCGCCCGCGCGGGCGGTCCAGAATCTTCACGGCGGGCCGCCGGCGGCGTCGCCGCCGATCGCGGCGAAGGCCAGTTGGGTGGCGGTGAGAGCCTGGGGCTCCGCGGCAGACGGGGCTGTGGCGGGCGACGGGGAGAGATAGGGGCCGGCGTCGAAGAGGCCGTTCGCCAGGCCCTCGAGGACGTCGAGGATGTCGATCACGCCGTCGTAGTTGAAATCTCCCTGAGACCAGCCGCCCGACACGCCCGCGTCGTAGGCCGCCGCCGCCATCACGTCGATCATGTCGAGGATGTCCACGACCCCGTCGAGATTCGTGTCGCCGGCGGCGGCGTAGGCGACCGTCAGGCTGCCATCGCCGTTGGAGGCGTAGCCCACCCCGCCGCCGGGCAGGCTCGATGCCGACCGGGTGGTGATGCCCGACGTTCCGGACCAGTCGCCGGTGCCACGTCCGCTCACCAGCCGCGTTCGGATCACGCTCTCGGCGAACCCCCCGCCGGCGATCGTGATCCGGCCGCGGCCGAGATCGAGCAGGCCGCCGTCATCGAGCGTGAGGCCCGCGATCGCCAGGCCCGCGGTTCCGACGTCGAGCGTGAGCCTGGCGCCGAGCGACACGCTCACCGGCCCGAGGCCCAGGGCGGCCACGTTGCGGACCACGACCTCGCCCGCCTCGATCCGCGTGCCGCCGGTGTGACTGCTCGCGCCGGTGAGGATCAGCGTGCCCCCTCCCCGCTTCACGAGTTCGAAGGTTCCGGTGTAGGCCGTCGAGTTGGTCACGGTCTGGCCGGCCGGCACCGTGATGCTGGTGTCGATCGTGATCGCGGTGGAGAGGGTGTTGCTGAGATTGTTGGTCGCGCTGCCGTCGTTGGCCTGCACGGTGAGCGTGGCGGCCGAGCCGCTGGCGGGTGGCGTGTAGGTGAGGGTGGCGAGGGCGGCGTTGAGCAGGGCGAGGCCCCCCTTGAGCGTCATCGTCGAGGTGCCGTTGCCCCCGGCAGTCACCGCGACGTGGCTGGTGAGCACACCGGTGAGGTCCACCGAGAGCGTGCCGGCCGTCACCGCCAGCGCGACGCTCTCTTCGTCGGCCGCATCGACGTCGGCCACGGTGATCGCGTTGCTGGCGGTGAACTTTAGCGTGCCCGACTGCGGCAGCGAGACCGCCGCCGGGCCGGTCACCACCGGGGCGACGTTCGTGGCCACGTTGAAGGCCACCGTGACCGACTCCGTGATCGACGACACGGCGCCCGATCCGTTGCGCTGGCCGTAATACTGACGGCCGAGGATGTAGGGGAAGGCCGGGGCCCCCGCCGCATCGATGGTCACGAAGTAGGCGTAGGTACCGTTGGGGAACTCGGGCGTCTTGCACCAGCGGCCGTTGAACTGATCGAGGTCGCCGGCGGTCGGCACGTAGGCGTAATCCTCGCCGTAGCGGCCGAGCGGGTAGGTGGCGCTGACCGCCGGTCCGGCGTAGAGCGACTGCTGCTGCGTCGTCATCGTGTAGGTGCCATCGGCCGCGGTCTGGGCCGCCGCGGTGCCGAGCTTGCCGCCATCGAGCTGCGCCGACCAGCCCGGAACCGTGGTGCGGACGCTGATGGACCGGAGCGAGAAACTCGATTGCATCCGCTTGACCGCGCTCGTGGCGTCGAGCGGACTGGCGTAGCCGTAAGGGCCGTAGATCGGGTAGCCGTCGAACATCCAGCCGATGATCGGCGAATGGTGGAGGTTCGTGGTGTGCTCCCGGAAGTCGCCGTCGCCACCTTCGCCCTGGTGGAGCAGGTAGATGGCGGGATCGTAGGGGAAGTAGTCGGTGGTGCCCACGTAGTCGACGTTGTCGCTGAGCTGGGCGCGGAGCGCGATCGGATCGGTGTGGTAGTGGTACTGGCCGTTGCCCGGCTGATGGCCGTTGCCCACGTCGAACGTCATCGACTCCACCGCCTCAGCCTGACGATTGAAGATCCCGTCGCCCGCGTTCACCTCGGTGCCGCTGGCGTGCGAATAGGAGAAGGCGTCGCCGTTGTTGTAGATCACCACGCCGTTGACGCTCAGGCCCACGGGGCCGCCCGTGGCGTTGGAGTGCGTCGCGGACGGGTAGGTCGTGTTGAGCGTGATCCGGTAGAGCGCGTTTTGATCCTTGGGAAGGTTCATGAACGGCTGGGTGTGGGCGGCGTTGCCCCACCAGGCGCCCATCACGTAGCTCGCGAGGTCGGGCGTGTTGATGTAGACGCTGTTGGCCGTGGTCGAGCAGCTAATCTTCTGGACATCGCCGAGGACGGGCGTGGTCTGTCCGGTCCAGGTCGTCGTGGGGCCGACCGTCGAGCCACCCGGCTGGCCGATCAGCGACTGGGAAAACTCCCCCTGCCCCGACACGAACCAGGAGTTCAAGAGGGCCGGCGTGACGGCGAGCATGCAGCGCGGCTCGAGGGCTTCTCCACTCGCCCACCGGGCGACGCGGCCGCGACGGCGATCGCCCGCTGGGCTTCTGCGTCGGCGCGAGAAGGGGAGCCGCATCGAATCCCACCTGAACGAGCGAGGCGCTTCGGGGCTGAAACCCACGGCCCCATGCTCCCGCTGCGATGGCGGGATTGTAGGTTGAACGGCGGACGGCAAGCCAGGTTTCGGTCGCGGCGGTCGGCGCGTCACGGAATGTGGCCGCCGCCGTCACGTCCGGCCCGAGAAAAACACCCCCGTGAGCCGCGAGAGCAGCCAGAGCGTGCCCAACGGCAGCACGATCGTGGAGATCGTGAAGTAGATCGCGAGGTTCACGATCGACTCGCCCACGGCGGCGAGCTGGTCGTAGATCTTCTTGGCCCGGTCGCCGATCGCGTCCACGGGGTTGTAGCGCTCCCACCAGGCGCGATTGGCGTCGGCTTCCTCGACCCGCTCGATCGACTCCGTGGTGGCGGCCACGGCGGCCGCCGCCTGCTGGTAGCCCGGCTCGAGGAACCGGTCGGCCACGAGCGAGTCGATCCAGCCGGCCGCCGGCAGCGCGAGCCGGGCGAAGAGGGCCAGGCCGAAGAGCCGCCGGCTCCAGGCGATCAGCGACGCGCGGCCGGCGTCGCTGCACATCGCCGCCAGGGCGAGCGCGGCGAGCGCGGGGAGGAACAGCCAGGAGCCGAGCGTGGCGGCGATCTGCATGCCGAGCCGCTGGATGCCGAGGGCCGTCGTGCTCGTGAGCAGCAGCGCGCCGTACTGCTCCACGAGATCGTTCACCGGGTCGAGGGCCTGGCCGATGCCGAGGCTGCCGCCCGGCCCGAACGAGAAGCTCACCTCGGAACTCTGGGCGAGCGAGATCGCGCTGTCGAGCCCGCGGGTGGCGGCGAGCGCCGCGAGCGTGCGGGTGAACGAGGCCTCCATCCAGTCGGCGCCCTTGCGGTCGGCGAGTGGGGCCACCGCGAGCAGCACCACGGCGGCCACGGCCACCTGGATCAGCGCCCGCGCGACCGGCTCGCGGAGCCGCTCGGGAAGGAAGCGGAGCCAATCACCTCGCGTGAGCGTGGCGAATGCATCGTCGATGCCGGTGCGAGTCATGACGCGGGGAGCCTCCGAAGGATGATGGCATCAGCGACGTGAAGAATACGCCGGGCCGCAGCAAGGCGGCACGCCCAGAATGCCGGCTCACGCGGCACCCTCCGCGCGGTGAAACGGCTCCATGGAGAACAGGGCTCACGCCGTCGATTGGCAGTGCCACCGCCACGAATCCGCCGTTTCGTCCCTGCCCGTGCCCGATTCGTCCCAACGCGGGCCGTTTCTTTGGTTCCGTCGATGACACTGGTTACACCGGGCGAAGACCAAGCAGGTAACTGCGAGGTGTCCTGGCACGACCCACTCCCGGCAAGGTGATCCATGAGCCGCTTCATCGTCGATTCCCGTCAGCGCCTCGTCATCGCCCTTGCATGCTGCCTCACGTGCGTCTGGTGGGCGCAGGGGACGACCGCTCGGGCGACCCAGGTCTACGCCACGTTCGGAACGCCCTCTCCGTATCAGTACGGCTTCGGCACGTTCGACCTGGCGAATCCCACCGGTAGCCCCGGCTCGTACTCCTACGCGTGGACGACGCTCACGGCGCCGGCAGCCGGCGTGCTTGCGAACGTGGCCATGCAGCCCGGCACCGGAGCGATGGTGCTCCAATACGACTTCTTGCAGTTTCGCTCGATCTCCACGGCCGGTGTCGTGTCGGGCAGTCTCGGCGCCACCTCGCCGTTCTGGGGCATGGCGTTCGACGGCGCGGGCGACCTGTACGCCTTCAACCCCTATGGCGCTCCGTGGCTGAAACTCGATCCCACCGACGGCCAGGTCTTGACGGAGGGAACCCTGGTGGGCGAGGTGGCGGCCAACGACATCTACTCGACCTTCGGTGGCAATCTCGCAGCTCGGCCCGCCGGCGGTTTCTTCATGGTCAACCAGAGCAACTCGCCCGAACTCGTCCGATTCGATCTGGCGGGGCCGGATGCCGCCACCATGCTCATCGGAACGTTCGCCGGTACGGGCTTCGACCCGCAGGAACCGGGCCTGTCGTTGTTCGCGAGCGGTTCGTCGATGTTTTTGCTCGCGGGGTCGAGCCTGTTCACGGTCAATGAGTCGACCGCCGCGCTCACCAAACTCGGTGTCGTCTCAGGGCTTCCCGCCGACTTCAGAGTCTTCACGGGGGCGACGAGCGCCTTTGTCGCCGTGCCGGAGCCGGCCACGCTCGGCTTGGCCGCGTGTGGGGGTGCGGCGTTGGTCGCGCATCGCCTTCGTCGGATCCGCCGCCGGAACGCCGGCGGGTGAGGCGTCGGTTCGCCCGGTCACTCGCTGGGGCCGGCGGCGGCGACTTCGCTCGTCACGTTCTCGAGATACTGGCGGAAGTTGTGGGCGAACAGGCCGGCAAGCTTCCGCG
>Ga0208249_1000756_pt1 | contig 10731 bp, 17 predicted proteins | sample CryBogmetaGMA1M_FD_184546 | JGI IMG/M metagenome (GOLD analysis project Ga0208249, IMG submission 184546) | Freshwater microbial communities from Crystal Bog, Wisconsin, USA - MA1M (SPAdes) | ecosystem: Environmental > Aquatic > Freshwater > Lake | place: Crystal Bog, Wisconsin, USA | collected...
GTTGACTGTGTTGTCGGGGCAGGGATGGCGGGGAACGCTGTCACCTTTGGAGTCAGGTTGGCGGCTCGAACTGAACGCAGATGATCCAGAACGTCAGGTTATGGCGGCGGTCGGTGACTGGCTGGTCGTTGACGGTGGGTTACGCAAAATGTCCGACGAAGACTTCTCCACCGATTACGACGTCGAATACAACGAGATTGGTTCCTGACTATGCCATTGCCCAGTTTCACAGTTACCGGGAACTTGTTTGAGATCACCGGCGAAACCCTTGCCAGCGAACTGGTGGAGTCTGCACCCACATCGTTGCGGTTCACGTTCACACCGAACCTGTACAACATCAACGACCTCATCAGCTACAGCGGAAAGCTGTATAAGCTGGACATGATTTATGCCGGCGTTGAGTCGGACGGAAACATTTGCAATGCCACGATGGTCAACGGGGATGTCGTCCCGAATGGTGACCCGATCCAGTTGCTTGCTGAGGATGCAGGGTTGAGTGTCGCTGGTTTGCAGTGGAAGGCGCAGCTTGAAACATTGACCATCAATGGCTGGCGTGAATTGTCATCCTGGTGGTTCGATGCCTATGCCGATGGTGCAACAGTGAACTTGGCGGCTGTGTTGCAGCCTGGGGAAGGGTCAATCGTCGAGTTCGTAACACGTAATGCTGCCGACTCTATTGATATTGCCGATTCCACGGCGGTTGGCCGTGCGCTAATCACGGCGGCCGATGCCGCGGCAGTTCAGGCGGTTGCCGCACCGACTGCGACCGCCGTCAAGACTGCCGCATATAGCGCGTCGCCAGGCCAGTTGGTTCTCGCTGATGCGACGTCGGGCGGATTCACGGTCAGTCTGCCGGCAGCCCCTGTGGCCGGTTCGACGATCTGGGTGAAGAAGACCGACACTACCGATAACACGGTTTTGGTGCAGCGCACCGGAACGGACACTGTGGGTTCGGCGGGTAGCTCGTCGTTACAGTTGGTATTGCCTAGCCAGTTGGCGGTCTTGTCGTATCGCTCGGGTGTGTGGCATGTGGTGTCTAGTGGTGTGGCACCGGCATCGTTGGATGAAAAGTATGCGCCACTGAATGCGGTTTACCTTCTGGATGAGTTTGGTAACCGAAGGGTTGAGTTTGCCGCTACCTCGACGACGAGTAATTATCTCAAATTGACCGGATCGGCCGGCGCTGCCGCCGCGCCGGGGATTGCGGCGGCCAACCCGACTAACTCATCACAAGATGTCGCATTGAGGTTATCGCCGAGCGGTAGTGGCACGATCGACCTCTACTGCCCAAGCAACCAAACCATCGTTCAGGCTAACGGTCCAGGTACGAATGTTTCGATGTACCTCAACACCAAAGGTAGCGGAAAGGTTTATGCCAAAGGCGCTGGCGGTTCCTACGCCGAAGTCGTCGACCTTTCCGGCTCACAGGCACTGACCAATAAGAATCTCACCGGTACAGGTAACACATTCCCGACGTTTAACCAGAACACAACCGGTACCGCTGCTGGCCTGTCGTCAACTCTTGCAGTCGGTTCTGGCGGAACGGGACAGACCACCGCGGCCGCAGCAATCACTGCGCTAACTGGAACACAAACCTCGGGCCGCTATCTCCGCTCTGATGGCACCAACGCCACGCTCTCAGCCATCCAGGCCGCCGATGTTCCGACGCTAAACCAGAACACCACAGGAACATCTGCTAGCGCCGCAACCCTGACGACACCGCGAACCATCGACGGCACATCGTTTGATGGCTCGGCCAACATCACCGTGGTCGCACCGGGCACTGTGGCGGCTACTGCGAAGACCACACCTGTTGATGCCGACGTGTTGCCACTGGTGGACAGCGCAGCTAGTAACGTCCTGAAGAAGCTTTCCTGGGCGAATCTTGTTGCGACACTCAAAACCTACTTTGATTCGGTCACTACGACGCTCAGCAGTAAAACCCTGTCGGCGGCGCAGTTCACTGGTGTTAGTGCGGTAGCAAATGCGGGCACCGTTTCCTGGTTTAACACTGCCGACCAAACGACCAACTATGAGCGGATACGCGCCTACTGGCAGACCAACATATTCTACTTGGCTTCAGAGTCAGGCGGGACCGGAACGCGTAGGACAATAAACGTCGGCAGTCAGTTGCAGGTGAACGCATTTGGTACCGCTGCAATCCCATCCGCAGGTGGGACGGTAGCGGTCCCAGTTAACTCTAGCACCGCTGGGGTCGGTCAATTCGGTGTCTACGGAACACTGTCGTCGTCTTCAGGGTTTCAATATTCAACATCAGTTTTACCCTCGATAAGCCAAACAAGCACTGCCGGCTATACCGCACTACTCATCAATCCGACTGAAACTACAACCGGCAGTGGAACTAAACGACTTATCGACGCCCAGGTCGGCGGTACAACCAAGTTTAACGTCTCCAACACTGGGGCCGTCTCAGTCAGCGGCACCGCCGCGACGATCAGCTCGGGCACCGGGTCACCGGAGAGTGTAGTGACTGCCGTTGTCGGATCGCTCTACACCCGCACCGATGGTGGCGCTGGGACGACGCTATATGTCAAAGAATCCGGCGCTGGTAACACAGGATGGGTGGCGAAATAATGGCACGCACTTTCACGGGCGACTACAGCACTGGCGACTTGAGTCAGTGGTATCAGGTTCAGAACATTACCGCGGGCGATGGCAGCACACCTGGTGCGATGCTTTGGTCCGATTACCGTGATGTTTACGGCACCTATCCACTCACCGTAGTAACAGATGATGCTGACACTGGTTTCGTCGGCAGATTTGAGGTTAGGGCCGGGGATTCGATTACCGACCGAGAACGCAGTGAGGTGGCATCGCCGAAAAGTGCGATCAATGTGACCCGCTGGGAAGCGTTCAGCATAAAATTTGATGACGCATATCCTCTGGCAGTAACAACTGGGTGGGGAGTAGTCACTAACCAATGGCCAGGGGCTAACGGTTATGGCTGGGGAATGTCAACGAATCCTGTAGACGGCGCTACGCCGTCGGGAACGTGGACTCTTCAATACTTCAACGGCATTGACAAACTAATCAGGCTGCTTGATGTGCCGATGCATCGCGGTAATTGGATTGACGTGAAAATGCAGATCGGTTTTTACGGCGACTCCACCGGTTTCGTCAGGGTGTGGATCGACGGTGTTCGGCAGACGCTGCGTTACACATCATGGGCTTCCCCCTGGACAACGCCCACCTTGGCGCCATCCGAAACATTCAACGGGCGTGCGTATCAGACCGGTGAGGGCGGTGTATACGAAAACACTGACGGACTTTTCTACTACAAAGAAGGCATTTATCGGGGCGCTGGTTACGGATACCCCGACGCTGTCATCTACCACGCCAACTACCGCACATCGAGCACTGAAGATGGTTTGTAAACGTATCGCTGTCGCTGCCGCAACCGTCCTGATCGCTTGGGGCGGTTTTTTTGTGGCCGCAGTCAACACCTGGTGCGACGACGACTACTGGCCCGACTGGTAATGCTGGCCGACACCGCCACAGCACTGGGTCTCTATTTTTCGGTGGTAGCGATGTGCGCCGCCGCATTCGTCAACCTTTGGATGTGACATGGCTGCACCCTTGTTCAACGAAATTAATCTGATTCCGGGCTGGCCCAACTCTCAATCCCGGAACGGCCAGAAACCGCGCTACGCCGTCTTACACACCACTGAGGGCGCCGGCGGTATGGAACTGGTCAACTACATGCGCAACGCCTCAGTGTCCTACCACTACGTCATCGACAACGACGGCACCGTCTACGACCTGGTAGATACCGACGAAGCATCGTGGTCATGTTTAGACGCCAACAACTACACCATCAACTATGTGTTCGGGGCATCCAGGGCGGCATGGTCCACCCAGCAATGGCTTGACAAAATGGGCAGAGCCATCCCCATCGCGGCCCGCCTAGTCGCCGCAGACCTCATCAAATACAACATTCCACCCGTCGTATCCCTCGGCCGGCCATACACCCGCATCAACGCCGGGGTGATCGACCATCGGTATGTCACCGAAGTGCTCGGCATCGGAACCCACACCGACGTCGGCGACGGCTTCCCCGTTGACGTGTTCAAACAACACCTGATGGCCGCCTACAACGAACTGAAACCCAAAGCCCCTGGCATCCCCGCAGTCAAGCCACCCACCCCGCCCACCACGCCTGTGGTGCCGCCGAAACCGGCGTTCTCTTACCCGTCCCAAGCGGAAATGGTCATCCAGATTTGGGAACAACTGTTCGGCCCTCGCGGTCGGGGTTGGCCCCAGCTCGGTGGCCACACCCTTGTTGATGCTGTCGCCGAACTCGAGAAGAGACTGAAGTGAAAATCGCTGGCGCGTGGGTTGGGCTCGGTCTCGGGGATTCCTCCGACGAGATCCGAAAAATCAAGTCGTTCCTGCGACACAAATTCTCGTATGCCAAAGACCTGGCCGATACCCCTGATTACGACCAGCAGATGGTCGACGTCATCTACAAGATGCAAGCCGCCTACTTTGTGCAAGGCAAGCTGGCGAAGAAACCGACCGGCATCATTGACCGGGCCACCAAAATTGCTTGCGGCTACATCGCGCCGCCACCGCCTGTCGATTCTCGGCCTGCCTTACTGACGGTATGTGGGACTGGGGTGCCGTGGTGGGTCGGACCGGACGCCGACACCGCCAGGGCTGTTGAGGACCGCTATAAATGGCAGCCCATCGGCTATCCGGCCCAACCATTCCCGATGAACCAGTCCGCTCAAGCTGGACGCCAAGAACTGTGCAACCAGTTTGAGCTGCACCGCGAACGCGTCGAAAAATATGGTGCAGCCCTGATCGGTTACAGCCAGGGCGCCATCGTCACCGCCGAATGTTGGGAATTCGACATCAAACCCGAGGGCGGCCGGCTGCACTGGGCCAAAGACCACGTCCTCAAAGCCATCACGTTCGGTAACCCGATGCGCGAAGCCGGACATGTGTGGGCCGACCCCGGAGCAGATCCCGCCCCCGTCACCTCGCACGGTATCGCCGACCAACTCCAACAGGATACCCCGGCCTGGTGGCGGAACTACGCCCACAAAGGCGACCTGTACACCGACTGCGAAGGCCAGTCCGGGGAAGACAAAACCGCCATCTACAAAATCATCATGGGAACCCGCGTCTTCAAAGGCCCAGACAACCTGCTGGCGCAATTCCTCGAGTTGGCACAAAACCCGGTACCGGAAGCCACCGGCATGTTCAAAGCCGTCATTGACGCAGGCATGTTCTTCGTCCACCAGACCGGCCCGCACATCAACTATTCACCCCAGCCCGCTATCGACTACCTACGTGCCGCCTAAAAGGATGACCATGCTGAACACACCGTTTTTCACCACGGCATTCTGGTCGGATGCGGTCACCCGCTGCATCCGCACGTTCTGCCAAACACTGGCGGCGGCCCTAGGCGGTTCAGCCCTGAACGTGTGGAACGCCTCATGGCATCAGGCAGTTGGATTAGCGGCCGGATCTGCACTGCTGGCCGTGTTGATGACCGCCGACCGCTGGACATCCGGCAGCAGCCCAGTCGTGGTTGAACCGGCCGTTGTCGACGAACCGGTCGGCTTTTTCACCCCAAATGGCGGTGGGTGCGGGGATGACCTCCGGTGAACTGGCCGGCCGATGCGTCAAATCTTCTTGACGTGTTTGACCACCTGATCGTCATCATCGGTGCCATCGTCCTGGCCGCAGTGCCAAGCTTCTTCGCAGCCCGAAACCATAAAAGCATTCAGGAAGTCAAAGCTCAGGGGGATCGCACCCTGGCTCAAGTTCAGAATGCCCATACGACCAACCTTAGAGATGACGTCGATAGGGCCATCAACGCCGTTGAACAACTCGCCCATGATTTTCGTGGGCTAAGGACCGACTTAGCCACCGAGGAAGACCGCCGCCGCCAGCAGATCGCCGAGCTGCGCGACGACGTGGAACGCCAACTCAAAAAGGGTTAGGCACCAACCAAGGAGGACGAATGTCCCTCGCAAACCGTCTCGCCGCGGTAATCCCGGCCCGAAGCAACAAAGGGTGCGTTACATGCGCCTATCTGAAAGACCTTCCACCGAAAGACATGGAAGCGTGGAACGCTTGGATACGTGACGGCGGCTCACTGACTCAACTGTGGGAAGTGGCCGTCGCCGACCCCGACCGACCGCTGAAAGTGTCCATCACCGGTCTACGTCACCACATCCGAGCCCACCACACAGCGACATGAGCTTGGCCGACCGGTTAACGGTCATGCGTGACGGCGTCCGCAACAAAATCCTCATCCTCGATGTGGAACGACTCCCCGGAATCACCACCCAATACTGGTGGGACCGCGGCGACCTCAAAAACCGGTACATCCACTACGAAACCGTAGAACGACATCCCCGCACCACCATCGTGTGCGCCAAATGGTACGACCAACCAGAAGTCATTGAACTGGCTGAGTGGGATGCCGGCGGGCGCAAAAAGTTCCTGAAAAACGTTCACCGCCTCATGGCTGAGGCCGACATCATCGTCGGCCACAACTTGGACCAGGCCGACGTGCCGTGGCTGGCCGGTGACCTGTTCATCGAGGGCGGCCTGCCACCCCTGCCGCCATTCAAAACCGTGGACACCCTCAAAGTTTTACGGAAGCAATTCAAGTCCGGGGCACCGTTCAAATCCTTGGACGCTTTCTGCCAGATAGCCGGCATACCAGCCAAGACAGACCGCTATAACCGAGAAGCAATGGAACGGGCCGTCAACAAATCGGTGGAAGACCGAGAACGCCTCGTCGCCTACTGTTCCGGCGACGTCATCGCCACCCAAGGCCTCTACGACTTCCTGCGCCCCTTCATCAACAACCATCCCGCACTATTCGTCGACGGCAAAGACTCCCTCACCACCTGCCATCGCTGCGGAAACGATACCAAACCCATCCCCAGGCGCTACGTCGCCAACGTCCTCACCTACGCCATGCGCCGATGCACAGTCTGCGGCGGCCATTCCCGAATCAGCATCGAGCCCGAACGCCTCAGCATCGTCAGGTCCGTCTAGGGGGCACTGTGAAACACGCCGACATCGCCTGGCTCGCCCTCGCCGCCGGCATCATCATCTATGAAGCAGCCGCCCCAGCCGACCAACTGCTATCCCAGGCAGTCGACCGCTACCGGGCCCGCCACCCCTTCATCACCAACGGCGTCATCTTCTACATCGCCATGCACCTACTCAGGCAATGGCCCCGGCGGATAGATCCGCTCCACCAAGTCGCGGTCAGGCTCAACAAATGACTCCCGTCGACCGGCTCAGGGCCGCCATCCAACGCCTACTCAACGACGAAGGCGACAACTGGGTGTTAGGACAGTTCGTCCTGGCCCTCGGCCTCGAGAAAATGAACTCCGAAGGGGCTATCGAATCAACCGCTTGGGTGTGGGCGCCGAAAGACCAACCCGACTGGATCACCGACGGCCTTCTCCGGGCCGCTTCCGAGCTGCGCGAGGACGCAGACATCGACACCGACTAGTACCAAAAACTTGTACCGGAAACGGTACGACTAGGGGCCGTGACTGGTTCTACATCGCGTCGAAATCCGCACGGCGGAACCGCGATGGACGTGCGTTCGAATCGCACCGGCTCCACTAAATGACGTTTGCTGACATCAGAACTCCCACCTTCGGGTGGGGCCTTTTTTGCGTTCAGCCCAGCATCTCAAGCGCGGCCCGCTGTCGGGTATCGGTAGCCGCCACGTAGATCGCCGTCGTCGACAACTGCGAATGCCGCGCTAATTCCTGCACCACCCGCAGATCCGCGCCCCGCTCGACCAGCTCGGTGCAAAAATAGTGGCGCAACGAGTGAGCGGTACCGGATACCCGACAGCGGATCATGTGCAACCGGATTCGCTGCGACACCGTTTTGCCGCCCAGGTGGGTGCCGCGTTGCGACGGGAACCAATACCCCCCGCGCGGCATTTTCCGGGAGTAGGCCAACACCCGGCGGTGGATCGGAACGACATATTCGTGACCGCCTTTACCGCGAACCCGCAGCGTTTTGGCGTCGTGGTTGATGAGGCTGCTGTGCATCCGCGCTATCTCCGACACCCTGAGCCCTTGGTAGCCGCCGAGCAGCAGCATGGCTGTCAGGTCGTCGTCGGGGGATTCGGTGAGTAGCCGCCGAAACGATGGATCGGAGATCGGGCGGGGTGCCCGTTTGGGGCGTTTCGCCGCCCTGATCTGTTCCATGGGGTTGTCGTGCCGCAAACCGGTGAGGGTTGTCCATTTGAAGAACGCGCTGAGCGTGGAGTGCCATGCGGCCCGGGTGCCGTGTGTCACGTCGCCGTGACTGATCCATTCCGCGAGTTGGAACTGGTCGGCGGCCAGGGCGGGGCAGCGCAGGTCGGTTTCAATTCTGGTGAGTGTGCGGATGCGTTCAGCGATGGTCCGTTTGGACAGGCCGGCGGCAATCATGTGGGATCGCCATTGATTCAGTGTGGATGATGATAGTGCCATGATGGAATGTAGTTTTGAAAACGTTGTGTCATGCTGCTTTTTGGTCAATAGGTGCTGGTCGGCAGCGGCGCTTGTAAGCGGAAGGTCGTCGGTTCAATCCCGACAGGGGGCTCTCATAGGGGATGGCGGCGAGGCGCTCGCCGCCACCAGTCGGATTGTTGTCGGGTGGGGTTCCTTCGATCAACCATCGCGGTGACACCCCGCACATCACCGCAATCTCGTTGAGGATGAACTTTTTGGGTGGCGCGCCTTTGCCGTTGCACCACCGTGAGACCGTTTCGCGGCTCACTTCGAACTTTTCCATGAGCTGGCTGTGCTTTACCTGGCCGTATGCGATGGACATTTGTATCCGCCACGGCAGTGTCAGCGGTGGCACGCGGTCGTAATCGTGCTGAATTGTCATGCCCTAATTATGTGACGGATGACCGACATTAGTCAACCGAGAGCCGAGGCCGACACGCGCTATCTGTCCGACACTTGACACATAATGACGCAATGCGTCATAGTTCCACCATGCCAAACAGCGTCACCGACGATCTGCTCACCGCGACCCAAGTTGGCAACCTAATTGGACGTTCCGGCCGAACCGTCATCCGCATGGCAGAAGCAGGAAAAATTGCCATCGCCGCCAAACTCCCCGGCCCCAACGGCGCGCACCTATTCCGCAAAACCGATGTCGATGCGCTCCTCAAGGCCACAGCATGATCAGGCTGCTCGGCTACATCGCAGACAAAGTGATGAACTCTTACGCGCCCGTAGTAGCTCAACGCAGCTTCGAGGCGATAGACACCCGCAATTGGTTGGCTGACGTTGAAGCCGACCACGATTCATGGCAGCCCGACGAACTATGGGCCGCCCATTTCAAACTCGCCGACCCCGCAACCCCCCTCGCGGGTGTGTCGGCGACGCCCACCGCCGCTGAAGCCAGCGCAACTGCCGGCGGCGGTGGGCACCTCCCAATCCACGACGAACTCATCGAAGAACTCGTCCAGGAATACCGCCAAAAACTTTACGACTGGTTTCGCCCATAAAAAGTGCCCCGGTCTGCGTGAACAGCCGGGGCAGAACACCGGAAGGAAGGTTCCAAATGTCCCTACCCACTATATCCAATGTCCGAAAAACGACGGTCAAGGCATTCAGCCTGGGCATCGTCACGGGCGGGTTCATCGCGGCCGGCACTATCGCCGCATTCCCGGCCAAAGCCAGCCCCGACACAGTCCTGGAGCAGATCGCCATTCAGGAAGAGCCCTACATCTGCAACACCATGTCGTTGCGGCCCTCGGTTTCCACACTGGTCAAAATCATGGGCACCGTGCAGTCCACGGAATCCCTGACTGACCGAGACACCGGCACCGTCGTCGCAATGGCCATCATGGACGGCTGCGACCAGTTCATGCCCGTCATCAAACGGTTCATCGCCATGTACTCCCCGGAGGGGTCCGCATGACCGTCGACGACTTGCCGTTGATTACATTCCGGCCGGCCTGGACTGATGACGATGTCCGCTTCCATTCCGACATCACCTATTTGAAAGCCCTGCGCCACGAAATCACCACGATGGCGGGCGAAATCAAGTTCGCCAATCCGCTCCCTATAACGCTTTCCGACGAGCTGACCCGCTACGAGCAGATGGTGGAGACCAATTTCAATTATTTCCTCAACATGGCAAAGCAGGTTCGCTGGTGACCGCGACACACAAAATCGTTTTCGACGATGTCAACAGGACAGCGTGCGTCGAGACGATAGAACCCACCCCGGAAATCTTGGCTGATGCGTTACGACGTGCCCAAGAGCTGGTTAAGCGCGACCTGAAAATGGATTTGATTCGCGCCCTAGCTGAAGCCACCACCACCGCCCAATCCCAAGGCGTTTCAGGCTTCAAAGTTTTCCGGGACACCCGAGCCGCGGTGACGAAGTGCATTCCGCCGTCATCCAATCTGGTGTTCTTCAACGACACCGCATCCACCCAACAGCTTCTTGAGGTGTTGGACAAAGCAATCACGGTGGTGCTGGCATGAGACTGTTGCCCGTACCGCAGGCCGTCGCCAACGCCGAAAAGGACTATCGGCGTTTGGATTGCGACCGCAACACCGTCGTCGACGAAGTCCACCGCTTGACGAAAGCCGGGGTATCAGCGAAAGCCATCGCCACCCTCGTCGGAATGTCAGACCGTCAGGTCCAACGCATCCGCGGCTTCGAAGCATCACCGAACCGCTGGTACCAATTCGACCGTTCCGAGATC
>Ga0208249_1000757_pt1 | contig 10731 bp, 4 predicted proteins | sample CryBogmetaGMA1M_FD_184546 | JGI IMG/M metagenome (GOLD analysis project Ga0208249, IMG submission 184546) | Freshwater microbial communities from Crystal Bog, Wisconsin, USA - MA1M (SPAdes) | ecosystem: Environmental > Aquatic > Freshwater > Lake | place: Crystal Bog, Wisconsin, USA | collected...
CGCCATGTCGGTGAACGGCCGCCTGTGGTCGTGGTTCGACGACTCCCCGCGGGCGGTCGCGGGGTGGCCGTGCGGGCAGCCGCCCCTCGACGTGGAGGGTGCCGACTTCCTCGGCCGCACGTTCCCGGAACGCGCATTTCCGCCGGTGGCCGGCACGTCCGCGGCATTCGCCGCGGCCTGCCGGCGGGGCTACGGCGTCATGTCGCGGTCGCGGGTGGCGATCACGGGGCTCGCTCGGAACGTGGCCGACGTGCTCCCGCTCACGATCGGCCGCGTCGAGGACCTGGGCAGCCTGTTCGCCGACTATCGCGTGTTCATCTACGAGAACGACTCGACCGACGACACGCGGCAGCTCCTCGGCCGGTGGGCCCGCGCGAACCGTCGCGTCGACGTGACGAGCGAGGATCTCAGCGACCCGGTCCATCCGACGAGCCGGTGCCTCGCGCGGGCCGAGCGCATGGCCTGCTACCGCCGCAGCTGTCAGGAGCGGGTGCTCGCGCGGTGCGGGCACTTCGACTTCACGATCCTGATCGACCTCGACATCCTCGGCGGCTTCAGCCTCGACGGCATCGCCAGCAGCTTCGGCCAGCCCGGCTGGGACTTCGTGGGGGCCAACGGCCTGGTCTTCCGCCGGCACGCGCTCGCATTCAACCACGTCCGGCAGTACGACACCTGGGCGCTGCGGTTCGACGCCGACCTCGCGCCGCTGCCCACGTCGTCCGCGGGCGGCATCGTGTTCGGGCGCGGCGAGCCGCTCGTGCCCGTCACGTCGTGCTTCGGCGGGGTGGGCATCTACAGGATGGAAGCCTTCCGGGCCGGCCGCTACGCGACCGACGACGTGGAGCACGCCACGTTCCACCGCGAACTGATCGTGCGGGGCTTCCCGCGGCTGCGGCTGAACCCCAGCCAGATCGTGGTGTATGGCCGCCGGCACCGCGTCGGCGACCGCTTCGCGGAGGCGCTGCTCGCCGCGGTGGCCGCCGCGGGCGGCACGCGGCGGCGGACGCTGTTTCCGCCCGGGGCCAGGCCGCGGTTCGCCGAGGCCGCCTCCGACCGCCGGGCCGCGACCTGACGCCGCGCGGCTGATTCGCGCTCCCCGGCCGCGAACTGGCCGCGGGTTTGGGCCATACTGGTGGCGGGCGGCACGCCGACCGGGCCGGTGCCCGGCACGCCCCCTCTCCCCGGATGCACCCATGGCAACCGCTCCCCCGGCCGCACCCGATCTCAACGCCGACGACGTCGCCGCGCTCGACAGGCTCCGCACGGTCTACGGCAGGCTGAAGCGGGAACTGGGCCGGGTCATCATCGGCCAGGAGGACACGATCGAGCGGCTCACGATCTGCCTCTTCGCGCGGGGCCACGCGCTGCTCATGGGCGTGCCCGGCCTGGCGAAGACGCTCCTCGTGAGCAAGCTCGCGGAAACCGTCTCGCTGAAGTTCAGCCGCATCCAGTTCACGCCCGACCTCATGCCGATGGACATCACCGGCACCGACATCCTCCAGGAGACGGCGGACGGCCGCCGCGAGTTCCACTTCGTGCCCGGCCCGGTGTTCGCCAACATCGTCCTCGCCGACGAGATCAACCGCGCGCCCCCGAAGACGCAGGCCGCCATGCTCGAGGCGATGCAGGAGCACAAGGTCACGGTGGTCGGCAAGACGTCGCGGCTCGATCCGCCGTTCTTCGTGCTGGCCACGCAGAACCCGGTCGAGCAGGAGGGCACCTATCCGCTCCCCGAGGCGCAGCTCGACCGGTTCATGTTCCTCGTCGAACTCGACTACCCGAACGAGGAGGAGGAGGTCGCCATCGCGCGGACGACGACCGGTGAGGCCCCACCCGAACTCGAGCACGTGATGAGCGCCGCCGAGATCATCGAGTACCAGCACCTCGTCCGCCGCGTGCCCGTGCCCGACCACATCTACCGCTTCGCGGCGAAGCTCGTGCGCAAGACGCGTCCGCGCGGCGATTCGGCGCCGCCGTGGCTCAAGCCGCTCGTGTCGTGGGGCGCGGGCCCCCGGGCGGTGCAGAACCTCGTGCTCGGCGCGAAGTCGCGGGCGGCGCTCTCGGGGAGCTACATGGTGCGTCTCGAGGACGTGGAGGCGGTGGCGGCGCCGGTGCTCACGCACCGCCTGATCACCACGTTCGCGGCACAGGCCGAGGGCATCGACGCCAAGCAGATCGTCGGCCGGCTCGTGAAGGAGACGGTCGAGGAGCAGGCCGGCTAGCCGTCGTCGGCGGGCGACGCATCCGGCGTCGCCCGGGTTTTCCCGGAATCCGGTAGCTGCATGTTCACCGACCGCCAGCCGCGCGCATTTCTCGATCCCGCCGTGCTCGCGCGGCTCGCCGCGGTGCCGCTCGTCGCCCGCCGGCCGATGGTCGGCACGGTCTCGGGCCGGCACGCGAGCCCGCACCGCGGGTCGAGCGTGGAGTTCGCCGAGTACCGCAAGTACGTGCCGGGCGACGACCTGCGGCGGCTCGACTGGCGGGCCTTCGGCCGCTCCGACCGCCACTACGTCAAGGAGTACGAGGCCGACACGAACCTCCGGCTGTGCCTCGTGCTCGACACGTCGGGCTCGATGAACTTCGGCTCGGCCGCCGTCACCAAGATCGCCGTCGCGCGACGGATCGCGGGGGCGCTGGCGTACCTGGCGTCGCAGCAGGGCGACGCGGTCGGCATCTCCTGCGTGGCCGACGGCATCGTGCGGACGCTGCCGCCGCGGCGCAGCCCCGCGCACCTGCGGCTCGCCTTCGACGTGCTCGACGAGGTGAAGCCCGCCGGCCCCACGCGGCTGCCCGAGGTGCTCCACGAACTGGCCGAGACGACCCGCCAGCGCGCGGTCGTCGTGATCATCTCGGATCTCTTCTGCCCGCCACCGGATCTCGCCGGCGCGTTCAGCCACCTCCGGTTCCGGCGGCATGACGTGGCGGTGTTCCACCTCCTCGACCCGCAGGAGCTGGCGTTCCAGTTCCAGCGGCCGACGCGGTTCCTCGACATGGAGGGGGGCGCGGCGATCTTCGCCGATCCGGTCGACATCGCCGACCGCTACCACCGCGCCGTGCAGGCCTACCTCGACGACCTCCGCAAGGTCGTGCTCGAGTCGGCCGTGGACTACCACCGGGTCATGACCGACGAGTCGTACGAACAGGTGCTGGCCCGCTTCCTCGTGGGGCGGGCGGCGGCGCGGGGGCTGCGATGACGTTCCTCCAGCCGTGGATGCTCGCCGCGCTGCCCCTGGTGGCGCTGCCGCTGGTGATCCATCTCATCAACCAGCGACGGTTCCAGACGGTGCAGTGGGCCGCGATGATGTTCCTGCTCTCCGCGCGGGCCCTCTCGCGGGGCTACTCGCGGCTGCGGCACTGGCTCATCATGCTGCTGCGGATGCTCGCGGTGGCGGCGGTGATTTTTGCCGTCGGTCGGCCGCTCTCGCGGGGCTGGCTCGCGCTCGCCGGCGGCGGGCGGCCCGACTCGGCCGTCGTGCTCCTCGACCGCAGCCCGAGCATGCAGGCGGTCGACCCGGCGGGGGGAGGCTCGAAGCTCGACACCGGCCGCCGGCAGGCGGTCGAATCGCTCGTGACGCTCCGGCCGGCGCGCTGCCTGCTCGTCGCCGACGCCCTGCGGGGGCCCGAGGAGGTGGCAGGTCCGGAGGCGATCGCCGAACTCGCCGGCGGCGGCCCCGCCGCCGCGGCGGCCGACATTCCCGGGATGCTGCAGGCGGCCTACGACTTCCTGCGGGAGAACGCGGCGGGCACCTCCGAGATCTGGATCGTGTCGGACCAGCGGGCCAACGACTGGCGGCCGGAGGACGGGGCGTGGGGCGGCATCCGCGACGCGTTCGCCAAGCTGCCGCAGCAGGTGCGCTTCCAGCTCCTCGCCTACGCGCGGCCCGCCGCGGGCAACGTGGCGGTGCGGGTGGGGGGCGTGCGGCTCGAGCAGCGGGGCCGCGACCGGCAGCTGCTCGTCACGGTGTCGCTCGTGCGGCAGGAGGACGGGCCTCGGCTCACGCTGCCGCTCAGGTTCGAGATCGGCGGCGTGACCACCGCGGTCGACGTGGAGCTCTCGGGCCGCGAGGCCGTGCTCAGAAACCATGCGATCCCCCTCGACGCGGCCGCCGGGACGCGGGGCTTCGGCCGGGTGTCGATCCCCGCCGACGCCGACCCCGCCGACAACGAGTTCTTCTTCGTGTACGACGAGCCGCCGCCGCGACGGGCGCTCGTGGTCGCGGACGACCCCGCGGTCCGCCGCGTCCTCGAACTGGTGGCGGGCATCGCCCCCGACAAGGACGTGCCCGCCACCGTCGACTCCGTCGCCCCCGGCGGTCTGGCCACGGCGGCGTGGGACGAGACCGCGGTGCTCCTCTGGCAGGCGGCGCTCCCCACGGGCCGCGACGCGGAGTTGGTCGACGCGTTCGTCGCGCGGGGGGGTCAGGTGGTGTTCTTTCCGCCCGAGGCGCCGGCCGCCGCGACCTTCGCGGGCGTGTCGTGGGGAGGGTGGACGGCGCACGCGAAGCCCGTGGCGCCGGAGTCGTGGCGGACCGATCAGGATCTGCTGGCCAACACGCTCTCCGGCGGCGCGCTGCCGCTCGGGGAGCTCGAGGTCCGCCGCTCGTGCGGGCTCGAGGGGGAGCACGTGGCGCTGGCGTCGCTGCCCGGCGGCGCGGCGCTCATCGCGCGGGCGGCGGGCGCGGGGGGCGTGTGCTTCTGCGCGACCACGCCGGCGGCCCGCGACTCGTCGCTCGCCTCCGAGGGGGTCGTGCTCTATGCGCTCGTCCAGCGGGCGATCGAACGCGGCCGGGTCGTGCTCGGCCGGGCGCGGCAGCTCGACGCCGGGCCGGCGGCGGCGGAGTTCGCGGCCGCCGCCACCTCGTGGAGCCGGCTCGCCGGGCCCGACGCCGCCCCCTCCACCGAGTCGGGGCTGCACGCCGGCGTGTTCGCCGCGGGCGAGCGGCTCGTCGCCGTGAACCGGCCCGCGGCCGAGGACACGGCGCCGGTCGTGTCCGACGACCGCATCGACGGCCTGTTCCGCGGCCTGTCGTTCTCGCGGACCAGCGGCCGCGCCGGCGACGGTGAGAGCATCGTGCAGGAGATCTGGCGGGCCTTCCTCATCGCGATGCTGCTGGCGATCATCGGCGAGGGCCTCCTCAGCATGCCGCGGCGGCGGGAGGCGGAGGCCGCCCCGCGCGGCTTCCCGCCGGCGGAGGCCGCGGCATGACCGACTTCTCGGGCCTGCGGTTCTTCACGACGCCGTGGACGATCGGTCTCTCGGCCGCGCTCGTCGCGCTCACGGTGGCCGTGGCGCTCTGGACGTGGCGGCGGAGCGGGTTCGCCCCGGGCACGGGGCTGCTCGAGTTGCTCCGCGTGGTGATCGCCACGTTCGTCGCGCTCCTCCTCAACCAGCCGGAGTGGGTCGAGGAGTATCGGCCCGCGGAGAAGCCGGTCATCGCCGTGCTCTGGGACGCGTCGCGGAGCATGGACACGAAGGACGTGATCCTCACCGGGTCGGGGTCGGGGGCGACGGGGCCGCGGACCCGCCGCGAAGCCGTGGACTCCCTGGCCGCCAGCGGGTTCTGGAAGCCGCTCGCGAAGCGGTTCGACGTCGAGATCCAGCCCTTCTCGCCGGCGCCGCCCGGCACGGGCACCGATCTGGCGGAGCCGCTGCGAACGGCGGTCGAGCGGTTCCCGACGCTGCGCGGGGTGGTCCTCGCCTCCGACGGCGACTGGAACAAGGGGCCGGCGCCGGTCGACGCCGCGCAGGCGCTGCGGCTCGCGCAGGTGCCGGTGTTCGCCGTGGCGGTCGGCAGCGCCACCAAACTCCCCGACCTCGACCTCGCGAGCCTCGACTGCCCCTCGATGGGCGTGGCCGGCAAGCCGGTGCGGGTGCCCTTCACGGTCGTCTCGTCGCTGCCCACCGAACGCGTGGTGACGGCCACGCTCTCCACCTCGAGCGGGGAGAAGCTGCTCAGGGAGGTGCGCATCCCCGCGATGGGCACGGTCACCGACTGGATCTACTGGACGCCCCCCACCGTCGGCGACTACACGCTGTCGCTCGCGATTCCCGTGGAGCAGGGGGAACTCCTCGCGGAGAACAACACGCGGACCGCGCCGATCGCCGTGCGGCAGGAGAAGCTCAAGGTGCTCGTGGTGGAGAGCGTGCCGCGGTGGGAGTACCGCTACCTGCGCAACGCCCTCTCGCGGGATCCGGGCATCGACGTGTCGTGCCTGCTGTTCCAGCCGGGCCTCTCGAAGCGCGGCGGCGGGAACCGCGACTACATCCCGAAGTTTCCCTCCGGCCTCGACGAGCTGTCGCAGTACGACGTCGTGTTTCTCGGCGACGTCGGCGTCGGCAACGGCCAGCTCACCGAGGAGGACTGCCGCCTGCTCAAGGGGCTCGTCGAGTATCAGGCGAGCGGACTGGTGTTCATGCCGGGGTGGCGTGGCGAGCAGGCGTCGCTCGTGGGCACGCCGCTCGAGGAGCTCTGCCCGGTGGTCATCGACGAGGCGCGGCCCGACGGCGTGGCGACCGACGGCCCGCGTCGGCTCGTGCTCACCGAGGCGGGCCGCAAGAGCCTGCTCACGAAGCTCGCCGACGCGTCGGCCGAGAACCTCGCGGTGTGGGAGAGCCTGCCGGGGGCGCAGTGGTACGGCCCGGTGCTCCGCGCCAAGGCGGGCAGCGAGGTGCTCGCGGTCCACGAGGACGCCGCCAACGAGTACGGGCGGATCCCACTCCTCGTCACCCGCACGTTCGGGGCGGGAAAAGTGCTCTACATGGCGACCGACGGCGCCTGGCGGTGGCGGAAGGGTGTCGAGGACAAATACCATTACAGGTTCTGGGGGCAGGTCGTCCGCTGGATGGCCTACCGCCGCAACATGGCCAGGGGTGAACGCATGAGCCTGTCGTTCGCGCCGGAGCAGCCGCAACTTGGCCAGGCCGTCGCGCTCGACGCGCGGGTCGCCGAGGCGGGGGGCGAGCCCTTGACCCGCGGCGAGGTGGCGGCCCGCATCACGTCGCCCTCGGCGGCGGTGCAGACGGTGCGGTTCGTACCCCCGGCGGGCGACGGCGAGTGGGGCGTGTTCGCCGCCACGTTCACGCCGACCGAGCCGGGCCGGCACGAGGTCATGCTCACCTGCCGCGAAACCGGCGACACGCTCGAGGCCTCGTTCTTCGTGCAGGGCTCGGCGGAGGAGGGCATCGGCCGCGCCGCGCGGCCCGAGGTGCTCTCCGAGATCGCGCAGGTGACCAGGGGCCGCGTGGTCCGCCCCGAGGAGGTCGCCGGCCTCGTCGAGTCGCTCGCGGCGCTGCCCGACCCGCCGCCGGCGGTGCGGCGGCTCCAGCTGTGGTGCCATCCGGCGGTGGCCGCGACGCTCGTCGCGCTGCTGGGCCTGTTCTGGGTGGGACGCAAGCGGCAGGGGCTCGTCTGACGACCGCGCGGTGACGGGAACCAACGGCACGCGAACCCGAGGGAGTCGATGTGATGACCAGCAGACACGCCGACGTGGAGCCCGGACGGGCCATCGAACTGCCCCGCGATCTCGAGCGGCGGCTGGCAGCGTTTCGCGGCCTCGTGCGCCGGATCAAGATCACGGAGGCCGCGTGCGGCGCCGTCTGCGGCCTGCTCGTCGCCTATCTCGTGCTCTTCGTCCTCGACCGCTTCGTCGAGACGCCGCCCTGGGCGCGGGTGGTGATCTTCGCCGCGGCCGTGGCGGCGTGCGCAGCGGTGCCCGCGGCGCTCCACCGCTGGGTGTGGTGCCAGCGTGGACTCGACCAGGTGGCGCGGCTGATCGGCCGGCGGTTCCCGTCGATGGGCGACGAACTCCTCGGGATCATCGAGATCGTCCGCGGCGGCTCGGCCGCCGGCCCGTCACGGGCCCTGTGCGAAGCGGCCGTCGCGCAGGTCGCCGAGCGGTCGCGGGCCTGCGACTTCCGTCTGGCCGTGCCCCCGGCACGGCCGTGGCTGTGGGCGCTGCTCGCGGCGGTGCCCCTGGCGGTGACCGCCGCGGTCATGGCGGCGGCGCCGGAGGCGGCGGGGAATGCCTGGGCGCGGCTGCTGCCGTGGCGGCGGGTCGAGCGGTTCACGTTCGCGCGGATCGAGCCCCTGCCGACGCGGCTGGTCGTGCCCCACGGCGAGCCGGCCGCGCTCACGGTGACGCTCGGCGGCGACACGCGGTGGTGGCCGCCGCAGGCGACCCTGCGCATCGGCCGCCAGCCGCCGCTCGTGGCGGACCTGGCCGAGGGCGCGTATGCGTTCGAGGTGCCCCCGCAGATCGCCGCCGGTCCGCTCGCGGTGAAGGTGGGAGACGCCCGGTCCCAGACGCGGCTCGACCCGGTGCACCGGCCGGAGCTCGAGCGGATCGAGGCCGAGATCGCGCTGCCCACCTACCTCCAGCGGCAGGGCAGCCTGCGGCAGGACGCGCGGGGTGGGACGCTCGCGCCGGTGAAGGGGAGCACCGTCACGGTGATCGCCACCGCGAACCGTGACCTCGCGGCGGCGACGGTCGACGGTGTCGCCGTGCAGCCCACCGGGCCGACGATCCCCGTGGCCGCACGGGTCGTCGAGGCGGAGTCGCGGCTCGTGCTCACGTGGCGCGACGCCGACGGTCTCGAGGCCGCCGCCCCGCTCGCGCTCGTGATCGCGCCGCGCGGCGACGAGCCCCCGACCGTGGCGATGTTCGACGTGCCGGCCACCCGCGGCATCCTCCTCAACACCGACACGCTCAAGTTCAAGGTCGCCGCCCGCGACGACTTCGGCATCCGCCGCGTCGGCCTCGAGTGGCAGGGGCTCGGCGACGCGGGCGTGTCGGCGACCGACGCCGGGGCCGGCGAAACCGGCGACAGGCTTCTGCAGGCCGGCGGTGGCGACGTGGAGTCGCTCGACGCGGCCGCCACCTTCTGCCCCGACGCGCTCGGCATCGAGCCGCAGCCGATCGCGCTGCGGGCGTTCGCCGAGGACTTCCTGCCGGGCCGGGGCCGCGTCTACTCGTCTCCCGTGGTGCTCTACGTGGTCGACCGCGCCGAGCACGCGCTCGTGCTCAACACGCGGCTGCAGCAGTTCCGGCAGCAGGCCAGCGAGGTGCGCGACCGCGAGATGGGGCTCTTCGCCGCCAACAAGGAGCTGCGAAAGCTCCCCGCCGAGCAACTCCTCGCCCCGGAGGCCCGCAGCCGTCTCGAGGCGCAGGCGGCCGCCGAGGCGGCCAACGCCCGGCGTCTCGAACGCCTCGTCGACGAGGGGGGGCAGCTCGTCCGCGAGGCGCTCAAGAATCCCGAGTTCGAGGCGGCGACGCTCGAGCAGCTCGCCGAGGACATCCAGACGCTCGCCGACATCGCCGAGACGCGGATGCCCTCGGTCGCGGAGCTCCTCGAGCGGGCCGCGGCGGCGCGGCGGGCCACGGCGAGACCGGGAGAGACCGCGGGAGCGCCGCCGGCCGCCGGCCGCGCGGGGGAGTCGAAGCCGGGTGCGGGGCAGCCGCCCGCCGGCGCGCAGGGATCAGGCAAGCCGGGGGAATCGACGGGCACGCAGCCCCCGCAGCCCGGGGACATGGCCGCCACGCCCGGCACGGGGGACGACGCGGCCGGGGGAGAACAGCCGCCGAAGGTCGGCGAGGATCGCAGCCCGAAGGGGGGCGGAAAGCCCGGGGACGAGGAGCCGGGCGAGCCGGACGGGCCGCAGCCGCCGGTGCCCCAGGTCGTCGACAAGGAGTCGTCGCTCCAGCCCGAGGGGAAAGAGCCCGGGGGCGGGAAACAGGGGCCCGCCGGGCCGGGACGACTCGGCCTCCCCTCGACCCAGGCCGGCGTCGCGCCCCCCGCCGACGGGCAGGCCGCGGCCGACGAGGCCCCCGCCGACGAGGCGGTCGATGCCGCGCTCGAGGCGCAGGAGAAACTTCTCGCCGAGTTCGCGAAGGTCGCCGACGAGCTTGCGGCGGTGATGGCCAGGCTCGAGGGAAGCACGTTCGTCAAGCGGCTGAAGCTGGCCTCCCGCGAGCAGGGGTCGATTGGCGGCCGCATCGCGGGCATGGCCGCGGAGGCGTTCGGCAAGGCCGACCGGCAGCCGCCGAAGGTGAAGCAGGCGCTCGGCGACGTGCGCGAGCAGACGGCCCGCGAGACGGAGAAGATGTCGGCCCTCATGGACGACCTGCAGGCCTACTTCGACCGCCGCCAGCTACCCGCCTTCCGCACGGTGCTCGAGGAGATGAAGGAGCTCGACACGCTCGGCAGCCTCCGGCAGCTCTCGGACGACATCGTCAAGGAGGCGGGCATGTCGATCGCACAGGCCGAGTTCTGGGCCGACACGTTCGACCGGCTGGCCGACGATCTCGTCCCGCCGTCGCAGGGGGGCGGCGAGGGGGGGCAGCCCGGGGCGCCCCGCGAGAGCGTGCCGCCGGAGGTGGTGCTCGAGGCGATGAAGATCCTCGACGACGAGGTCAATCTCCGGGAGGAGACTCGCGTGGCCCAACAGGCGCGGGCCGCGGTGGCGGCCGACGAGGTGGAGCGTCAGGCCGGCGCGCTTGCCGGGCGTCAGGACCAGCTCGCTGACCGTGTGCTGGGGCTCGTCGACCGCCTGCTCGACGAGCCCGACGGCGAGCGGTCGTTCGGTCCCGAGATCCAGCTCTTCGAGAAGGTCGAGCAGGTCATGGCCGAGGCGGCGGACATCCTCCGGACGGCCGACACCGGGCCCAAGGCGATCGGCGCCGAGACCGAGGCGATCGAGCTGCTGCTGGCCGCGCAGGCCGCCTGCTCCAACT
>Ga0208249_1000762_pt1 | contig 10688 bp, 10 predicted proteins | sample CryBogmetaGMA1M_FD_184546 | JGI IMG/M metagenome (GOLD analysis project Ga0208249, IMG submission 184546) | Freshwater microbial communities from Crystal Bog, Wisconsin, USA - MA1M (SPAdes) | ecosystem: Environmental > Aquatic > Freshwater > Lake | place: Crystal Bog, Wisconsin, USA | collected...
CTCATCAAAGAACACGATCTCGAAAAGCTAGACACCATCACTCTATCCTACACTTTCTTCCCCGCCAAAGGCGCAAAAAGCCCGGTAGCGGAGTTGACAGGACAAACGAAACCGCAATTGTAACGACCCGATAAGCTGCCCCCCAAACGGGCCGCCAAACTGGAGACCGACCATGGCCGATGCCCACGCCAAAAATCACGACTACCACATTGTCGATCCAAGCCCTTGGCCCTTCATAGGCTCGCTCAGCGCCTTCGTTATGGCAGTCGGCGCGATTATGAGCATGAAGGCGCTTTCGATTGGTGGCCTGAAAGCCGGCCCCGTCCTATTCGGCCTTGGCCTTATCGGCGTGCTCTACACGATGTTAGCTTGGTGGTCGGATGTGATCAAGGAAGCCCAAGAGAAGGGCAACCATACCCGCGTGGTGCAAATGCATCACCGCTATGGCATGATCATGTTCATCGCGTCCGAAGTGATGTTCTTTGTGGCTTGGTTCTGGGCCTTTTTTGACTCGAGCATTTATGCCCATGAAGCTCAATCCTTCCTGCGCTTCGAGTTTACGGGCGGTCATTGGCCACCGAAGGGGATTGAAGTGTTCGATCCTTGGCATTTGCCGCTGATCAACACACTGATCCTCTTGACCTCCGGCACCACGGTAACGTGGGCGCATCATGCGTTGCTGCACAATGACCGTCAGGGTCTCAGGCAGGGCCTGTTGCTGACCGTCTTGCTCGGCGCTTTGTTTACCTGCGTTCAAGGGTATGAATATGCCCATGCTAGCTTCTCGTTTGGCGGCAATATTTACGGCGCGACCTTCTTTATGGCGACTGGCTTCCATGGCTTCCATGTGTTGATCGGCACGATCTTTCTTCTCGTATGCTTGCTTCGCGCGAACCGTGGCGATTTCACCCCGCAGCAACATCTGGGCTTCGAGTTTGCCGCTTGGTATTGGCACTTCGTGGACGTGGTGTGGCTTTTCCTCTTTGTCTCCATCTATCTATGGGGATCGCATTGGGGTGCCGCCGTCGGCGCGCACTGAGACAAAGCTCAGCTTTCAAAAGGGGCGGCTCTGGCCGCCCCTTTTTCTTTTGAAGGAATGATGAGAATGACCGGCGAACGCCACTCCCAGCACACGGCAGGACTTGCCGCAGGCCTTCGTGGTCGATGCCCGCGTTGTGGCGAAGGGCAGCTCTTTTCGGGCTTCATTGCTCTGGCCCCACGCTGTGACGTCTGTAACCTCGATTACAGCTTCGCTGACTCAGGTGATGGCCCGGCGGTCTTCATCATGTTGATCGGGGGATTTCTGGTCGTTGGTTCTGCCCTGCTCGTCGACGCTTATTATGAGCCGCCCATGCTGATATTGGGTGCGATTTTCTTGCCGCTTATGTTAATTGTGAGCTTAGGACTGCTTCGCCCCTTCAAGGGCATTTTGATTGCCTCGCAATTCCGCAACAAGGCCGAACAGGGCAAACTGGAACTCTAAATCATGGCTTCCGCTGTCCCGACTTCGCCGATGCGTTCTCTCGTGCTCCCCGGCCTCGCAACCCTCATGGCTTTGATCGTGCTCGTAGGCCTGGGCAGTTGGCAGCTGTTGCGGCTTTCCGAAAAAGACCGTTTGGTTACTCAGATTGAAGCATCCCTTAACGCTCCGCCCGTTCCGCTACCCGCTGTCGAAACGTGGGCCAGCTTGAAATCAAGCGACTATGACTATCGCCGCGTATCGCTAAGCGGCACCTTCAACCATGAAAAGGAAGCCCTGGTTTTCGGGTTTATTGCGGTAGGCGATCGCGGCGATACACGCGAAGGCTTTTTTGCACTGACCCCGCTTACCCTTGCCGATGGCTCGATCGTCCTTGTCAATCGTGGCTTCGTGCCCCAAGCCCTGCGCGAACAATCCTCACGACCTGAAGGCCTCATCAAGGGCGTTGTAACGCTGACGGGACTCATGCGGGCACCTCAGTCAAAAGGCACCTTTACGCCCAATGATGAACCCGCCAAGAACCTGTATTTCACCATCGACCCTGTAACCATTTCCCGCGCCTTAAAGCTCGACAAAATAGCACCCTTCACGGTGGACGCAGATCGCATAGCTGGTTCAGCCCCTTGGCCGGATGGTGGCCACACGGTGGTAACGCTCGTCAATAATCACCTCCAATACGCGCTGACTTGGTTTGCACTTGCCTTTGCCCTTATGGGTGTGTTTGTCGTATTTGCAGGAAAACGACTTAAAGGAGCGGACTCCTGATCGATGTCTTTGACCCGTCCGAACAACGCCACTTGCTAAACAGGATTGCCCGCCCGTGACAACGTCCCGCATGCTCCACGTTTCAACCCGAGGCGAAGCCCCGGAACTTGGCTTTTCTGATGCGCTTTTGGCGGGTCTTGCCCGCGACGGTGGGCTTTACTGGCCAACCACCCTGCCCCATCTTGCCAAAGGCGACGTTGCGGACCTCGCAGGTCTTTCCTACGCACAAGTCGCTGAAAAAATCATTGGCCTCTTCGCTGATGATATCGAGCCCAAGGCCTTTAGCCAGATGGTTCATGAGGCCTATGGCACGTTCCGTCACGAGGCGGTCTGCCCGCTTGTGCAGCTTGGCGACAATCTCTTTGTACTTGAACTGTTTCACGGCCCGACGCTGGCCTTCAAAGACGTCGCGATGCAATTGCTTGGCCGGATGATGGACCATGTACTTGAGCAACGCGGCCAGCGCGCGACTATTGTGGGAGCGACATCGGGCGACACCGGGGGCGCTGCGATTGACGCGTTCAAAGGCCTAAAGCGCGTCGATATGGTTATTCTTTTTCCCGATGGCCGTGTCAGCGAAGTTCAACGCCGCCAAATGACCACGGTTGACGCCAGCAATGTCCATGCGGTTGCAATCGACGGTACGTTTGATGACTGCCAAGCTCTTGTTAAAGCCATGTTCAACCACCATGCTTTCCGCGATCAAATCGGGCTTTCAGGCGTCAATTCGATCAATTGGGCGCGGATCGTTGCACAAATCGTCTATTACTTCACGGCCGCTATCTCCTTAGGCAGCCCACATCGTGAAGTCTCCTTCTCGGTTCCCACCGGCAATTTTGGTGACATTTTGGCAGGCTGGGTCGCCAAGGCGATGGGGTTGCCCATCAAGCTCCTGACCATCGCCACCAACGATAATGATATCCTCGCCCGCGCCTTGGCCTCAGGCCGCTATGAGATGACAGGCGTAAAGGCAACGACCTCTCCTTCGATGGATATCCAAATCTCCTCAAATTTCGAGCGGATGCTGTATGAGGCGCATGGCCGAGATCCGGCAGCGATCCGCACGCTGATGGCGCAACTATCCCAATCCCGCAGCTTCACCATAGCCCCCGATGCCTTAGCTAACCTTCGCCGTGATTTCGCAGGCGTGGCGGTTAAGGAAGCTCAGGTGGATGCCGAGATGCAATCTGTTTGGAACACCAGCGGATATTTACTGGATCCCCACACCGCGATTGGCGTCTCCGCCGGACGCGAAGTGCTCGCAAAAGATCCGTCTACTCCGATGGTGGTACTGGGCACCGCCCATCCTGCCAAATTCCCGGATGCCGTTCATCACGCAACCGGTATTCGGCCAGCCCTTCCCGCCCATCTTGCCGACCTCTTGGAGCGGAGAGAGCTTTTCTCGCGGCTGCCAAACGAGCAAAAAGCCGTGGAGGATTTTATCAAGGCGCATGTGCGTGCCGCAAAGGGAGACGCCTAAGTGTCCGATAACGATCGAGCTGAGGCCGTCCACATCACAACCCTGCCAAATGGGCTTCGGGTGGTCACTGAAGCGATGCCTGGACTGGCAACTACCGCTTTAGGCGTTTGGAGCGGCGCGGGTTCTCGGCATGAGGCTGCTGAAGAGCAGGGCTTAGCCCATCTCCTTGAACACATGGCCTTCAAAGGCACGAGCCGCCGCAGCGCGCTTCAAATCGCCGAAGAGATCGAGGCCGTTGGCGGCGAAGTGAACGCCGAAACCAATACCGAATACACCGCGTATTACGCCCGCGTGCTGGGCACCGATGCCGGCTTAGCGCTCGATATCTTGGCCGATATTCTGAATGAACCCGCATTTGATCCGGTAGAGCTTAAACGCGAAAAAGGCGTCATCCTCCAAGAGATTGGCTCCTATGAAGACACGCCCGACGAGGTGGTGTTCGATATGTTCATGGAAACTGCATTTGCCGGTGCGGCCATTGGTCGGCGTATTCTCGGTACGCCGAAAACGGTGAAAGCGCAGAACCGCGGCTCAATGCGTCACTTCATGGACCGCACCTACCGCACCCCCTCGATGGTGATCTCTGCTGCGGGCGCTGTGGAGCATGACCAGATCGTCGACGATGTGGCCCGCCGCTTCGACGGGTTCGGGCGCGAGGCGGCACCACACGCAGAGCCGGCCACCTATCAGGGTGGCGAGCAGCGCCGTCAGCGCAAGCTTGAACAGGCACATGTCGTTCTTGGTCTCCAAGGCCTTTCCTGGCGCGACCCTGACCACTACGCCATGCATGTATTCTCGAACCTTCTAGGTGGCGGCATGTCGTCGCGCCTCTTTCAAGAGGTTCGTGAAAAGCGCGGGCTTTGCTACGAGGTCTATTCGTTTTTCTCGCCCTTCTCCGACTCTGGCGTATTCGCTGTTTATGGCGGCACGGGCGATATGCAATTGGCCGATTTTACCCCCGTGGTCCTCGATACTCTGATGGCTGCCGCCGCCTCACCCACCGAGGCGGAAGTGGCGAGGGCGAAGGCACAGATGAAGATGTCGCTGCTAACCGCGCTGGAATCCCCCGGACGCCGCGCCGAACAGATGGCCCGTCACATGTTGGCCTATGGCCGCGTGATGCCCCGATCCGAAATCGTGGGTGTCATTGATGCCATTACCGTCGACGATGTTCGCCGTGTTGCCCAAGGCTTGCTGTCGTCACCACCTACGCTTTCCGCCATTGGCCCTATTAAGAAACTTTTGCCCTTCGACACCATCGCTTCGCGCATTGGCGCCCCCTCTTCTGCTGGTCCTTAAGGGAAGTGCTGAAATGGGGCTATTTGGCCGTTTAACAAAATCAGTCGAACGCCATACCGAACGCGGCAATGGGCTCGTGATCCGTCCGCCCGAGATGGATGATTTTCCCGGTTGGGCGCGTTTGCGGGCCGACAGTCGGGCATTTCTTAGCCCTTGGGAGCCGAAATGGGCGGATGATGACCTTACCCGCAGCGCCTTTCGCCGCCGCTACTTCAACGATGATGATCCCGACTCGCTTCATCCCTATTTTATATTCGATGCAACGCTAGGAATTCTTGTTGGCGGTATAACCTTCGGTCATGTCCGGCGCGGTGTCGCCCAAAGCGCGATGATGGGCTATTGGATGGGCGAACCCTTTGCAGGCAAAGGTACCATGACCCGTGCCGTACCCTTGGCGCTGATACAAGCCTTCGGCCTCCTCGGTTTCCGCCGCATTGAAGCCGGGTGTGTGCCGCGCAATCTAGCCTCGATCAATGTGTTAGAAAAAACCGGATTCATTCGCGAAGGCTATGCGAGGGAATATCTCTGCATCGCCGGTGTGTGGGAGGATCATTTTCTTTATGCGCGGCTGAAGTCCGACAAAAGCGGGGCGTGAAGCCAATCGTTTCACCTCGCACCACGACGTGCTATGAACGCAGCTGTGATCAAGGGAAGTATCGGTATTGAAGTTTCGTCGCCTCCTCTTTCTGCTGATGCTTCTGCTTGCAGGCCTTGCCGCTGATCGTGCGGCCTGGGCGGTCGATGTAGTGCGCGTTATGCCCGAAGCAGACGGCATCAATCTCTTGCCGAATGTGGATCGGCACCGCTCGGTGAGTGATGAAATTCTAATTTCGACCGCTCCGGGTGCGGATGGCATTGTGCGGCGTATCGCGGTGAAAGCGAAAGCCGAGGGTAGTCAGGCCGATTGGATCGTCTTCGCGCTTAAAAACGAGGGGCCGGGTACGCTCATCCGTTGGGTGGTCGCTCCCCACCAACACCTTGTCGGCTCCGGCATTGTTTGGCCGGATCTGGGTGCGACAAGGCTTGCCAATCTTACCGCAAGCCAAGGAGCCAATCCTGAGCGTCAAGCCTCGGCCGACGCCGATATTTTCCAAATCACGCTCGAGCCAGGCGCGGCCATCACCTTTGTGGCGGAACTGGCCAATCTCGCTCTGCCGCAGCTCACCCTTTGGGCGCCGGACGCCTATAAAGACAAAAGCAATGCCCTGACCTTCTACCGCGGCATCGTCACCGGCATTATCGGCCTTTTAGCGCTTTTTCTGACCATTTTGTCGCTTATTCGCGGCACCATCATCTTTCCATCCGCAGCCCTCATGGCCTGGGCTGTCGCAGCCTATGTTGCGGTTGATTTCGGCTTTTTAGCCGCTGTTTTCTCAACCACACCCGAGGGAGAACGCCTCTATCGGGCGGTGACAGAATCGGTCTTGGCATCGACCCTTTTTGTCTTTCTCGTTGCCTATCTTGATTTGAAGCGGTGGCGGATAAGGTACCGCTACATTCTGCCCATCTGGGTTGCTTTTCTCGGCGGCTTGCTTGCGACTGCCTTGATTGATCCAGCCGTTGCGGCTGGCGTAGCGCGCATCTCGATGGCTGTCCTCACCGCCGCAGGGCTGTTGCTGATCGTCTATCTCGCAACCCACGGGAATGACAGGGCTATTTTACTGGTCCCCACTTGGTTGGTCCTTCTGGCCTGGGTAACAGCGGCAGGATTTACCTTTGTCGGTCGGGTCACCAGCGATCTGGCGGCCCAATCGCTGGTCGGCGGTTTAGTACTGATCATTTTGCTCATCGGCTTTACCGTCATGCAACACGCGTTTACAGGCGGTGGACTTGCGGTTGGCGAACTGGCCGATGCATCACGCAAAGCGCTGGCGTTGACGGGTGCTGGCGACATCATCTTTGACTGGGACATATCGCGCGACCATGTCCGTGTCGGGGCAGAGGCCGAATCGATCTTGGGCTATTCCAAAGGCCAGCTTGAAGGTATGCCGTCGGATTTTATCGATCATCTGCATCCCTCTGACCGCGATCTCTTCTCTACCGCCGTCGACCGTTTCTGCCAGCAACGCCGCGGGCGATTGTCGCTTGATGTACGGCTTCGAGCACACGACGGGCATTTTCATTGGTTCCGTATGCGCGCCCGCCCGATTGTCGGCGAAGATGGCGCAGTGTTGCGCCTGATGGGCACGCTTTCCGACATCACCGATTCCCGTCTGACCGAAGAAAGACTGCTCCAGAACGCGATCCACGACACGCTTACGGGCCTGCCAAACCGCCGCCTTCTGATCGACCGAATCGACCTCATGCTCGCTTTGATGCGCGAGGGCGAGCCGATACGGCCGACCATCGTCGCCATCGACATCGACCGCTTCCGCGAAACCAATGAAGCGCTAGGTTTGAGCAGCGGCGACGCGCTGTTACTGGCTGTCACGCGCCGCCTGCTGCGATTAATCCGCCCACAAGACGGTTTGGCGAGGATTGGCGGTGACCGGTTTGCTATCCTCCTGCTCTCGGAAAAAGAGCCGGGACCGATCACCGCCGTTGTTGATTCAATTCTCAAAAGCCTAGCCTCCCCCATCCCAGTTGGCGAACGCGAAGCCAGTCTTACGGCCTCAATTGGCATCGCCCTGCCCGATCAACGCAGCGACACCCACGCGGAACTGTTGTTACGCAACGCCGAAATAGCGATGATGCATGCCAAAAAACTGGGCGGCGACCGCATCGACGTGTTCCGGCCCGCCATGCGCGCCCAAGGCAGCGAGCGGCTTGCGCTCGAAATTGATCTCAGAGACGCGGTCAAACGCAACCAGATTGAACTCAGCTTTCGCCCCGTAGTGCGGTTGAGTGACCGCTCTATTTCTGGCTTTGAAGTCATTCCGGTTTGGAACCACCCCGAACATGGCACGATCGACCAAAATGATTTCATGGAGATCGCCGAAAACGCCGAACTTGTCGGCGAAATTGGGCTCCATATTCTCGAATCATCCGCGCAGGAACTCTCCCTCTGGCAAAAACTGATCGATATCGACCCACCGTTTTTTGCCACCATCCCGGTCCCCGCCCCGATGCTGGAGCGAGCCGAATTTATTCGCGATGTGAAGGCGGTGTTTGCCCGCGCCCAAATCGTCAAATCCTCGCTCCAGATCGAAGTCGCTGAGCGTTATTTAATGGATCACCCGGAGCACGCGTTTCATACGTTAAACGGGCTGATCGATATTGGGGCAGGCCTGGCTGTGGGTGATTTTGGCCAAGGCTATTCGTCCCTCGGCTATCTAGAGCGTTTCCCGTTTAGCAGCATTCGGCTATCGCGTATGATCACAAGACCCGACCTTTCAGGCGTACGCCCTGCGATTTTGCGCTCAATCATATCCCTTGCCCATGAGCTTGATATTGAGCTGGTCGTTGACGGCCTTGAGACCGAATCCGATGCGGTCCAGTTTTCTCAAATTGGATTGTCGTTGGGTCAGGGATCGGTGTTCGGTCCGGCGCTAAACGCCGCCGCAACACGCAAACTGATTAAAGGATAGGTTCAGTTTAGGCCCGCCCTGCTTCACCAGAAAGCATGGCAAGGTCGACGCCAATCGAGGCAAGCGCGCGCTCATATTTCGTCTCGAAATCCTCATCGAACAGGATATCGCTCGAAGGCGGGCATAAAAGCCACCCATTGTTCTGGATTTCCGCCTCAAGCTGGCCTGCGCCCCATCCGGCATAGCCCAAGGCAAACGCCGCACGGTCAGGCCCAACGCCCTTGGCAATCGCATGCAGAATATCGATATTCGCCGAAATTCTAACACCACACTCACCATCGGTTGTGACAGATCCCGATTGCTCGGAAGCCGAGTGCAAAACAAACCCACGGCTCGTTTCCACAGGCCCACCCCGCATCACGTGCACATCAAGCGCTTTTTCCGAAAAATCGACGACCGGCCCTTCGGGGATCACTTTGAGCTGTTTTAAAAGGTCGACAAAGGCAATCTCATCCGCCGGGCGATTGATGATCAACCCCATCGCTCCTTCGGGAGAATGGGCACAGACATAAATCACGGTACGATCAAAGCGCTCATCGCCGATGCCGGGCATCGCGACCAATAATTGGCCGTTAAGCGAGAAGGGCGTACCTGATTCAGTGGGGGCTATTAAAGTCATACCCATAGAATAATCCCTCTTTCGTACGATTCAAGATGAGATTTTTGACAGTAGCAAGGTTGCGGCTCGCGGGTTATGATGGACCGATGCAAATCCATTTTTATCCGGCCAAACCGTTCTGGCAATCGGGTCTTGTCGGAGCCCTCGGGTGCTTCTGGGCCGCCCTATGTCTGCCTCAGCCTTCCGCCGAAGCGGCAAGCAAGGCGCTGCCTCGCGCTGATTTGCGCTTGATCGATGCCGGAGTGATTAACGGGTCACAGATGGCAGGCGTCGAAATCACGATGGAGCCGGGCGTTAAAACCTATTGGCGAATGCCGGGAGATTCAGGTTTACCACCGGTATTCGATTGGTCGGCTTCGGACAATTTAGCGGATGTACAGGTCGAATGGCCCCTGCCCGAGCGAATTGCCGATCCTTCTGGGACGATCCTCGGCTACCACAACACCATTATCTTCCCCGTCAAGATCGCTCCCAAAGACCCCAAAAAGCCTATCATGCTCGTTTTGCATCTCGATTACGCGGTGTGCGGCGATCTCTGCGTTCCAATGACCGGAACCGCCAGCCTTGACTTCGGAAAACCCCCCTTAAACGAGGGTGATGTCCTAAAGGTGAAGGCTCATCTCGCCAAAGTGCCTTCCCCATCCGCCCTGGGGGCAAGCCTTAGCCCCAGCCTCGTCTCGATTGCTCCCGATCCGAGCCAGCACAATGCCTTGCTTGTGACCACCAATGCCGAGCTCTCGGATCTCTATGTCGAAGGGCCGATAGGCTGGTATTTTGGCGACGCGAAGGCGCAAACCCCAACGCTTTGGCGCGTCATCATCCTCGAGCGGCCGCGGGACGCAAGCCTTGCCACACTCCCACTGACCCTCACGCTTATTTCACCCGAACGCGCAACTGAAACGAGTGTGACACTCGACGCTTCGGGCGCAATCCGATAGAGCTTTCCGGGCGTAATCAGACTCTAAACAACTGAACCCCCGTGAGGACGACAATGCCCATTTCCGTTGGCCAGAAACTACCCGAATTCTCCTTTACTGTTCCCACCCAAGATGGCCCCGGTGCCCGTACAACCGATCAGATTTTTAAAGGTCGCAAGGTTGTGCTTTTCGCCGTCCCCGGCGCGTTTACGCCCACCTGCCAGAACAACCACCTTCCCGGCTACCTTAACCATCTTGATGCCTTCAAGGCGAAAGGTGTCGATGAGGTTGTCGTGGTTTCCGTCAACGATGTCCACGTCATGAAGGCATGGGCAAAGGCCAATGACGCGATGGACAAGATTGGGTTCCTAGCCGATGGCAGCGCGGTCTTCACCAAAGCCGTCGACCTCGTGCTGGACGGCAGCGGCTTCGGAATGGGCACGCGCTCGCTGCGCTACTCAATGCTCGTCGAAGACGGCACCGTCAAAATCCTCAATGTCGAAGACAGCCCCGGCAAAGCCGATATTTCGGGAGCGGCTGCGCTTTTGGGGCAGATTTAATTATAGGGGGTAGGGTTTAGGGCGTAGGGTGTAAGTCAGTC
>Ga0208249_1000763_pt1 | contig 10686 bp, 6 predicted proteins | sample CryBogmetaGMA1M_FD_184546 | JGI IMG/M metagenome (GOLD analysis project Ga0208249, IMG submission 184546) | Freshwater microbial communities from Crystal Bog, Wisconsin, USA - MA1M (SPAdes) | ecosystem: Environmental > Aquatic > Freshwater > Lake | place: Crystal Bog, Wisconsin, USA | collected...
CCGATGACGACTTCGAGGAGGATATCGACGACGGGAGCGACGCGGGCGATTCGGCCGTCGATGATGACGAGGAGCCGACGATTCCCTGTCCCTTCTGCAAAGCCGAGATCTGGGAGGACGCGCCCCGCTGCCCGAGATGCGGTCATGAACTCGGTGGCGCCGACATGCCGGCCCAGCGACGGCCGTGGTGGGTGCTGATCACGGCCCTGCTGCTCCTCTATCTGTTCGTGCGGACGCTCCTGCCTTGGTGATTGGCCGGTCGACGGCAGCCCACGCTTTCCCCCCCAACGTTGCTCAAAATGGCGTGGGGATGAGGAGTGCGTGGTGGTCGAAGAGCGCGCGGCGGCCGAAGGCGTCGATCGCCGGAGTGAAAAAGAGGAGGAACACGTAGAGCGCCAGCAACGGCAGGAGAATCGCCGTCACCGGCCAGCGGAGGAGGAGCCAGCGGCGCGCGGGGCGCGCTTGGGCGCGGTGGGTGGCCCAGCCGACCGCGAGGCGCGCGGGGTAGATCGTGAGGATGAAGATCGGGGTGAGAAAGAGGACGGCATCCCGCGGCGTCGCCACGATCTTGAACAGATAGAGGGGGAGCGAGAGCCCATAGAGGATGACGAGGGCCAACAGCATCACGATCGGTGCCCGCCGCCACAGTTCGCGAACCGCCCCCAGGTCGCGGAACACGGCGAAACGCTGCTCGGCAGCGAAGCGTGCCTGGAGAAAGGGCACCCAGGCGAGGACGATGGCCAGGAGGATGCCGCCGAGGAGCGTGACGAGAACCTGGCCGGGCTTCGATGTGTCGCGAAGCGACGAGAGGAGGATCGTAGGGACAAGGAGCCAGAGGAAGGCGCCGAGGAATCCGCGCAACCCCAGAGAGAAGAGCTTCCCTGGACGGATGGCGTCGACGACCTCCCCGAGGGCCTCCGAGGCGGTCGTCCAGGCGGTGCCTGAGCGGATGGCCCACAGAATCCGGCGGCCGTTGCGCACCGGCCTGAAGAAGGAGGAAAAACGTCCGCCGGAGAACAGTGCCGCGATCAGATGGAGGCCGACGAGGAGACACGTGGCCACGCGGACCGCGGCCCAGGTCCGCGCCGATGGCCCGTCGGAATCGACAAGGGCTGCATCGGCGGCGGCCTGCGTGACCATACGGATGACGAGCAGCCAGAGCCAGACGCCGATCACGATCCCGCCGAGGCGGGGGAGCGCACCCGCGAACGGGATGCCGTCGCGGAGTCGACCGGAGCGGACGACGCGCCCCTCGGCCTCGAGCATCGTCCCCAGGGCAAGGAGGTTGACGATCGGGATCGCCGCCAGGATTGCCAACAGGAGGAGAAGGCTCGCGAGCCCTACGCCAACGGTGACGAGCCATCCAGCCGCGCGGAAGGGATGATGCCAGGGGGAAGGACAGGGGGAAAGTGTGCCGAATTCAGCTGGCACGGCGAAAGTTTCCACTGCCGTCGCCACGTCACGCCTCCACCGGATGGTGCCCCTCTTGGGGAGAGCATAGCCTGTCCGTCCCCGTCAGAGTGCGGTTCCAGCTTCCCGTGGAAAAAGTCATCCATGACCTTTTTCCATTTGAGACCCCCCGGAAAAAACCATGGTTTTCCGGGGGGCGACCGCCGCATCCCGCGGCGGAGCACTTTGTTGACAGCCAGCGAACGGTGATATGCCGATCTCACGCTGCGTGGAAAGCCTCCGGGAGATAGGATGGCGGGGGGAGAGTGCCATGACGGATCGACGATTCCGCCAATTCCAACTGCCACGGTGGATGCTTCCGGCCATCGCGGTCGTGGTGCTCGTCGCCCTCGTCGGCGCGGCGGCCCGCGATCCGGTCGCTGTCCGGCGTCGGGCGCAAGCCGCCTCGACGGAGCCAAGCCGATCGGCCGGGGCATCCCTGTCGACCGATACCACCGTCGTGGCCATCGATCGGCTCCTTGCCGAAAGCCGACGTGCCGCCGGGGTTGAAGCGGCGGCCGCTGCCGACGATCTGACGATCCTCCGCCGACTGTGGCTGGCGCTTGCCGGAACGATCCCGTCGCTCGAGGAGATCCGCCGGTTCGAGGCCGACACCGCGTCAGGCGCCGTCGATCGGGCACTGGCGACGCTCCTTGCCGACCCTCGGTCGGCCGACGCGCTTGCCCGCCGTCTGGCCTCGCCCTTGGTGGGGGATGAGAAGGGTGAGTTCATCGTCTTTCGGCGCGATCGCTTCACGGCGTGGCTTGCCGATCAGATCGGAGCCAATCGCCCCTGGGACACAACGGTGCGCGAGATGGTCTCCGCCCGTGGTCTGTGGACCGACACGCCGGCGGTGAACTTCATCACTCAGGCAGCAGCCAACGGCGTCATCGATGCCGACAAGCTCGCCGGCCGGGTGTCGCGGGTGTTCCTCGGCGCGCGGCTCGATTGTGCGCAGTGCCACGATCATCCGTTTGCGGCCTGGAAACAGGGGGAGTTCGAGGGATTGGCCGCCAGCTTCGCCCAGGCGAAGCTCTCGCCGGTCGGCGTCGAGGATGACCCCGCGCGCGTTCACCGGATCGACCGCACGTCGGTGGCGGCGCTGGCGACGACGATGACCGGAGCGGGGCGGAACGTGCCCCCCCGGGTGCCGTTCGGGGCGGAGTGGCTCGGCTCCGGTGGCACGCACCGCGAGAACCTTGCCGCGTGGGTGATCCACACCGACAACCGGCGCTTCGATCGGGCGATCGCCAATCGGATGTGGAGCATTCTTTTCGGCAAGGCCTGGCACGAGCCGGTCGACGACATCCCCGATCCCGGGCCGACTTCCAGCCCCGACGACCTCCTCGACCTCCTCGCCGACGATTTCCGTGAGCATGGCCGTGACCTCCGCCGCCTGATCGGGGTGATCGCCGCGACAGAGGCATTCCGATTCGCGTCGTCGCATCCCGATCTTGGGTCTGCTGAGGGGGCCGAAAGGGTGACGGCCACGTGGGGGGCTTTCCCACTCACCCGGCTCACCCCCGATCAGATGATCGGGGCGATGGGGGCGACAACGTCTCTGCAGACGATTGAACGTGACTCCCACGTCCTCACGCGGACGATCCGATTTTTCCGGGAGAACGATTTCCTCCGCGAATATGGTCAGGTGGTCGATTCCCAGGGGGGCTCGCTCCCGGCGACGATCCCGCAGGCGCTCGTACAGATGAACGGCAAACTCGCCCGGGAGATGGTCGAGGCCAACCTGGCCACGGCGACCGGGCGGATCGCCGGCATGGCCCGCGACGATGTCGCCCGGCTGGAAGTGGCATTCCTTGTCGCTCTCACCCGCCGTCCGGCGTCAGAGGAACGCGAATTGCTCCTGCCGCTTGTCACGCTTGCGGAGACGAAGGGGCGAGGGCTCGAAGATGTGATGTGGACCCTCTTTAACTGCCCCGAGTTCTCCTGGAATCATTGAGGCTCGAGATGCCAACACGCTGGTGGTCATCGGTCGGGCCGCGGTACGAGGGGATCGCATCCGCGCCGACCGGGCGGCGCTCCGTGCTCCTCGCCGCAGCGTCACTCGGGCTGTCGTTTTCGCTGCCGGCGCTGCCGGCTCGCGCGGCACGGCGCCGCGGCGTCGAGAGGCCCCGGTCGCTCTTGGTCGTGTGGCTCGCCGGCGGACCGAGCCAATTGGAGACCTTCGATCCCCATCCCGGTGCTGCCGCCGGAGGGCCGACCCAGGACATTTCCACGGTCATCCCCGGCGTGCGGATCGCTGCCGACTATCCCCGGCTCGCGGAGGTTCTCGATCGCTTCGCCCTTGTCCGGTCGCTCGTTTCGAAGGAGGGGGACCACGAGCGCGGGCAGTACACCGTGAAGACGGGCTACCGTCCCGATCCGACCGCCGTCCATCCGGCCCTCGGCGCGATCGCTGCGCACGAACTCCCCGCACCCGGCCTCGAGCTTCCCCGCTTCATCGCGCTGGGGGGGGCGGAGTTCCCCTCGCGCGGCGGCTATCTCGGCAACGAGTTCGATCCCTACCGGGTGTTCGCGCCGGGGCAGAAGGGGCAGAATCTCGTCCCGCATGTCCCGGTTGACCGTCAGTCTCGCCGGCTCGGCGCGCTCGACGCATTGACGCGGTCGTTCGAGACTGGTCGTGGCGAAGCGGTGCGGCGCACGTTCCACGAGCACACGCTCCGCGAAGCCCTCACGCTCATGACCTCGGAGCAACTCGCCGCCTTCGATCTCGACGGCGAATCGGAATCGGTGAAGGGGCTCTACGGCGACAGCGATTTCGGGCGCGGGTGCCTCGTCGCCCGCCGGCTCATCGAGGCGGGGGTGAGGAGCGTCGAGATCACGCTTTCCGGTTTCGACACCCATGCCCGCAACTTCGCCGGCCACACCTCCCAGGCGAAGCTCCTCGATCCGGCGCTGGCCGCGCTCGTCGGCGATCTGGAAGACCGCGACCTCCTCGAATCGACCGTCGTGCTCGTGATGGGGGAGTTCGGTCGCACACCGTCGATCAATCCGCTCGACGGCCGCGACCATTGGCCCCACGGGTTTTCCTGTCTCCTCGGAGGAGCCGGGATCGCCGCCGGCCAGGTGATCGGCAGCACCGATCCCGAGGGGGTGGCAAAGCAGCCCGCCGATCCGGTGGAGATCCACGATCTCTCGGCAACGGTCCTTGCCGCCCTCGGCATCGACTTCGCGCGGGAGGTGGCGACGCTGGTGGGCCGGCCGATGAAGCTCTCCTCCGGCACTCCGCTTGCCAAGCTCCTCCGTGGCGAGGCGTGAGCCGAGCGGTTCCTCTGGCTGTCGAGCGCCGGCACGGCGGCCCGGGCAGTTCGATCTTCAAGACGGTCCGTGGAAAAAGTCTCCCCGCTGAGGTTCCAATCGCTCCTCCGGAGGCGCCGGGGAATTCGGGGATGGCGCCCGCGGCATCCAGGGGGGTGACCTGATCACAGCCCGCACACGCTGCTGAGGAAGGTCAGACGAGCGGCCAGATGGCGGCCAAGATCACGGTGACGATGAGGCCGACGAATCCCTCGAGGGTGATCATTACGCTGGCGGTTCGCAGTGTTTCCGCTTCGGTCAGCCCCCCCATCCGGGCGATTGTCCAGAAGCCGCTGTCGTTCATCCACATTCCTAACTTCGATCCGCAACCGATGGCGAGGACGAGGTAGACCGGGTGCCAGGGGAGATCGACCCCGGCGACAATCGGTGCCACGATCCCGGCTGCCGTGATCATCGCCACGGTCGCCGAGCCGAGGGCCGTGCGAAGGATCGCGGTGATCGCGAAGGCTGCCGGGATGAGGAACCGTTGATCCGCCGGCAGCGCCGCTGCCGCGAGGCCTGCCACCCCCGCCTGCTCGAGCGCCCGGCCAAGCGCGCCGCCGGCGGCGATCACGAGCACGACCTCCCCTGCCTCGACCACCCCCTCGCGAACCGCCGCGGGGGCATTGGTGCGCCCGCCGCGGCCACTGATCGCAAGTACCACCGCCGCGAGGGCGCCGAGCGTGAGCGCTCCATGCTTGTCGCCGAGCGCGCGGGCTGGCCCGGCGGCACCTTCCGGAAGCCATCGGGTAGAAGCGCCCAGGGCGATGAGTGCCACCGGGAGGAGGATCGTGACGAGCGCCGCCGGGAGCGACGGAAGTGCCGGCTGCGGACCAGGCGGGGCGGCATCGACCATGTCGCGGAGCGGAATCGCCCTGAGTCTGTCGGCCCGTCGCGCGAAGGCGAGGCCTGCAAGCGCCGACAGGATCCCCACGATCATTCCCTGACGCATCGCAACGAGAAGATCGACGCCAAAAAGATCGGCCACGAACAGCGGGCCCGGGGCTGGAGGAACAAGTGCCGGTGTCATCGTCGCGCCGGCGACGATCGAGAGGAGCAGGAGGAGATAGTGCCCGCCGGTCGCGCGATACGCCGCCTTTGCCAGGGGAAGCAGGAGCGAGAGGATAGCCTGAGGCAGCATCGTCACGCCGAGGATCAGGCCGGCACACGTGAATGCGATCGGCGTCCTGCCGGGGCCGAGGGCCGATGTGAGGGCGATGACGATTCTTTCGGCACCGCGTGACACGAGCAGGCAGCGGCCGAGGATCGTCGCCATCGTCACCGGGATGCCAACGTCGAACGCCGCCCGGCCGAATCCTTCCGCGACCCGGGTGCCGATCGTCGCTCCGGCAGGCAGGCCCGGCGGCGGCGGTGCGAGGGCAACGACGACGATCGCCGTGCCGATCAGGATGAGAAAGGGGTGAAGACGGAGGCCGAGGATGCCGACGACGACGATCGCGAGAGCGACAAGCAGAATCGGCAGCGCGGGCACGGGTGGGGTGTTTCCGGGGATCTTGGGGCGGAAGCTCGCATCAGCCGAACAGCCATCGAGTGGAGCGTACACTGGCCGTACGGTTCGCGGCATCGGTCGCTATTTCGCAATCCTCTTGGAATCCCTGTCATGAAGATCGCCTTCCTCGGCACTGGCCGGCTCGGTAGCGGCTTTGTCCGCCGTCTTCTCGACCTCGGTGTTGCGGTGCATGTCTGGAACCGCTCACCAGCCGCTGCAAAGGCCCTCGAGGCCCATGGCGCCAAGGCCTTCGCCACGGCCGCCGAGGCAATCGCGGGCGTCGATCGGGTCCATCTGGCGCTCGCCGACGACGCCAGCGTCGACGCCGTCCTCGAGCCGCTCGTCGACAAGCTCCCCGCCACCACCTGGGTGATCGATCACACGACGACCGCACCGACGCCGACCGGCGATCGTGCCAGAGCCTGGGCCGCACGGGGGAAGACCTATCTTCATGCCCCTGTTTTCATGGGGCCTGCCAATGCGGCCGAGGGCTCCGGGATCATGCTCCTTTGCGGCGACCCGCAGGCCTGCAGCGTCGTTCTCCGCGACCTCGAAAAGATGACCGGGAAGGTGTTCGAGATGGGGGCCGATCCGGCCCGGGCTGCGACCTTCAAGCTCGTCGGCAATCTGTCGCTGTTGGGGATGACGGCGCTTGCCGGTGACATCGTCCGCCTCGCGGCGGCGGCCGGGGTCGAGCCGGCCGATGCCGTGGCGATGTTCAAGGCTTTCAACCCTGGCGCGATGTTCCCGGCCCGGGCGGCGAAGGTGGCCAGCGGCCCCTTCGAGCCGGCGTCGTTCACGGCCAGCATGGCGAGGAAGGACGTCAGGCTGATGATCGAGGAAGCGGCCCGCGGCGGCGTCGACCTGACCATCATGCCGGCGGTGGCCGAACGCTACGACGAGGCGATTGCTGCGGGCGAAGCGAACCTCGACTGTGCCGCCCCCTTTCGCTGGCCGCTGGGGTGAGCCGACGGCGGGACGAGGGTTCTCTGAGGAGCAACCGCAACCGTCCGCCGTGTGGGAGCCGTGTTCGCCTTGAACGCGGCCTCTCCCGCCGCAGCGGGGAATTGTCCGGCAAGGGTGCAACGAAAAAAAGTGATGGGGGGTGACGTGATGAGATCCCAGATCAATTTCGCGGGCAGACTGCTGGCGATGGTGCTCTCTTCGGTCGTGGTCACTTCGACCGCACGGCCGGCTGAAATCTGCGGAGTGACCGTAACACCGCATGTGGTGGCCGAGTCAATGAGGTACCGGCGGCCGCGTGACCCGGAGCTTGCGGCCAAGGTGCAGCTGTTCATCAAGGGCTCGGCAGTCCCGCGGAGGTTCGACGGAAAGACCCCCGCGGAACTCCTTCAGTCAGGAGCGTGGGCGTGGCACGATCTGGGAACTGCCGTCCAGGGGCCGGAGGACTCTCTCAGTGTCTGGACTTGGAACGGCAAATCCTCCCGCTGGGGCACGGGACAGGACTGTGACGTGGAGGGAGACGGCTTGGCAAAGACCGCCGTTTCGATCGCGGAGCCTACGCAATGGATTTCTGCGATCACCTTTTTGCCCCTCGGCGATGAGCTTCAGCCGCGTCAGATGGTGGCCCACGTCGTCAATGATTCAGACACGCCGCTGAAGATCTCGTCGGTTCGATTCTGGCTGCCTCGCAGCAACGCCACCTGGCAGACTCTTTTTGCAACCCCACCGCTTGCGGTCGACGTCCTGATACCCCCGAGAGAGCGCGGGATCGTGACCGTCTGTGCGCAGCAGCCATGGCCCTTGACCTACGCGGCCATCGAGCTGGCAGCGGAATCTGGATCGTTGTGGGGGCATCTGCGAATCAAGGCAGAGCAGTTCGATATCAGCGGAGGCTGGATTGGTGATCGCCTGGAGAACGAGTCGTATTTGAAACTCCTCACACGGCTCCATGTCAACTGCGGGCAGATTGAGAACGTCCGCGGGTATACGGACAACCCGGAATTGTCTTCACGCTATCCGATGAAGCTTTTCAATCGCCTCTGGCCCCTCGAGGACTGGGATACCGATCAGTGGCTCCCGAGGATTCATGCGGTCGAATTCCTCGGGGAGCCCCAATATGGCGGCGGACGTCCCGTTCCTCCTCAAGAAGTCTTCGAGAAATTGCTGCCGTACCGCACGAGCCGACTGGCGACGACCGTGACACACTCCGAAGAACGCGTGTGGCGGTACTATGCGGGGCTCTCCGACTATCCCCACTACGATGCCTATCGAGTCGTTGCACCGGCGGCCGACTCCTGGCGCGCTTATGATCGCTGGGATGGAAAACAGATCAGTTGGGGGGCGCCGCTGGAGACGATTGGCGACATGTGTCGTTCCCTCCGGGAGCTCAATCGGCCGATGCCAGTGGCCCATTGGTCACAGGGGCCACACGACGGCTGGGGGGGCGGATTCGGCTGGAACACCCGAAAGCGCCGCTCGCCAACGCCGGACGAGCTGCGCGCCCAAGCGATGCATGCTTTGTCGACCCGGATCACATCGTTGTATTGGTTCAATCTGAGCCTGAAATCGCTGCTCGCCTATCCGGATACGTGGGAGCCAATCGAGCGAATCGGCCGTGAAATCCACATGCTCTCGCCATTCTATCTTTCCGGTGATGCCTTTGGGTTTGTAAGGATCGTGGACGCCGAGGGGAAGCCGGACTGGGACTGTGCGTCGATCGTCAGTGAAGCGTGTGCCGTGTTGTTTGCCAACGACTTGGCGTATGTGCCCGATCCCGAAGACAACACGTTTCACTTCGGCGAGCCCCGGGAGTTCTCGCACTCGTATCGGTTGCCCCATTGGCTCCGACAGCCAATGGATGTGTTTCGCGTCGATGCCGACGGCGTTCATGAGGTGCCGTGGTCTGCCGAGGCAGGCGGAGTTCGCATCGACCATCGCTGTTCACGGGATGCGGTGTTTGTCGTTACGAAGCTCCCGGGCCTGCGTGCCACACTTGAGGATCGACGCCAAGCGGCGATTCGCCTCGAGAATCTTCATCAGGTCGACCTGGAAGATCTGAAGGCCGCGCTCGAGGAACAGCGAAACGAGTGACGTTCCGCTGGCCTGCGAATACGGAGGGCCCCCCGCAGCACAGCAGCGCCCTGCGTTACTCGGTGGCGATCGTGAGCTCGTAGATCCGGCTGAATCGTGGCTCGTCGACGCCCGGGATCGGCGGCGTGGCGAGCCGGGCCGAGCGGCCGTCGGCGGCCGGTTCGTAGACGAACGGCTCTCCGGTGAACGGATCGAGCGGGACTCTCGCCGGCACGTCGGCGAGCGACGGGGGAAATCTGCCGCCGTTGCGTGCTGTCGCATCGCGGAGGGCCTCGACCACCTCGAGCATCCGCGCGCGGCGACCGAAGGAGTGGATCTGGAGATACCATCGCAGCGGATGGGCGAGAAACGACAGGAGCCCCTCCCCGAGCACTGGCTGGAGTTCGTTGACCCGGGCGTCGAGGCGAACGAGGGCTGCGATCGCCTCCGGCCCCTCGAGCAACCATGCCGATTCGGCGGTCTCGTGGATTTGGCGAAAGGTGATGAGGAGGAACCGCATCGCGATCTCGTCATCGGACGCCGTCGCGAGGTCGAGATCGGCTGGAGCTTCCTTGGCGAATGCTTCCCGGCCGGCAGCGACGATCCTGAACCGGATGGCCACGCTTTTGGTCGGGCTCGGTGCCTCTTCATAGCTCAGCCAACGCTCGAGCCATCTGTCAAAGGCTTGAGTCCACGCAGGGCCATCGCCAGCCGTCGGAATGCCACCGTGCCCGAACGCTAGTGATCGCTCCTCGATCACGGAGCCCCATTGAACGGCCTCGATGCTGCGGCCGAGCCCGTCTGGGAGCAACTGAATCGCGCTGTGGAGATTCGGGGAGGCGGGGGCCCCGATGACCCTTTCGAGGCTGTCGAGGCCCCGATCGGCGATCGCGCCTGCGACCAATTGATTGACGACGAACTGCGCCCGACCGACGTGCCTGGCACAGGCGAGGTGGATGAGCACCCCTTCGCGGGCACTATCGAGATCCTGTTTGGCGATCCGTTGGTTCACCCAGATGCTCATTCCGGAGCCAACGAAGCTGCGCATTCCCTGGGCATCGGGGAGTAAAATCTGATCGAGTGGTTCGTCGTCGACAGGATAGTTCCAGTCGGCATCGCGCATGAAAGCCGCGCGGCGCATCTCGCCGGCGAAGCGGTTGAAGGGGAACTCGGCGACTTTTGCGTCCCCCGGAGGGAGTTGCGAAACTTCCCAGATCTTCGGAAACCACTCCTGCATCCACGTGTGCTGCTCCCACGGCATCCGCAGGAGGACGACGGCGGCGTTGCCGGGCTTCAGGTCGGGCGTTTCGGGGAGAAGGGGCCGCGACGGCCCATGGTCTTCGATGGCCTGGGGATGAAGCGCGAGCTTGATCGTCGTC
>Ga0208249_1000765_pt1 | contig 10675 bp, 5 predicted proteins | sample CryBogmetaGMA1M_FD_184546 | JGI IMG/M metagenome (GOLD analysis project Ga0208249, IMG submission 184546) | Freshwater microbial communities from Crystal Bog, Wisconsin, USA - MA1M (SPAdes) | ecosystem: Environmental > Aquatic > Freshwater > Lake | place: Crystal Bog, Wisconsin, USA | collected...
GCTTGGCCGCATGGTGCAGGCGACCGGGCAACTCCCCGAGGTGCAGGCCCGTGGCACGGCCGCCCCGCGGGGAGCTTTTAGGGTGATGGCCTGGGCCAATGTCGCCCGCCGCGGCAACTACCACCGCATGCACAACCATCCGAGCAGTTCCTGGTCGGGCTGCTACTACGTGGCGACCGCCTCGGAGGCGGGGTCGCTCGCGGGGGCGATCGAGTTCTACGATCCGCGGCCGTTCACCGAGATGGTCGATACCCCGGGCGCCCCCTATGGGCAGCGGGTCGTCATCCGTCCGGTGCCCGGGCTGCTCGTGCTGTTTCCGAGTTGGCTCTATCACTTTGTCCACCCCAGCACGGCCGACACGCCCCGAATCTCGATCGCCTTCAACGCCCAGTGGCGGCCGGCGTGAGCGGCGGCGACGTCGAGGCCCTGCACGCCACCCTCGTCTCCTCGCCCGTCCTGTTTCCGCTCGACGTGAGTCCCGCTGGCGATGCCATGCTGTTCGTCTCTCTCACGGAAGACGACTACCGCGAGGCGAGCTTTCTGGATCGCCGCATCCTGCGGCCCGAGAGCCGCACCGGCGTGGTGCCCCGCGAGCTGATGCGGCCGTGGCTGGCGCCGCTGCCGCGGAGCTGCGACTTCATCTTCCACGTGTCGCATGCCGGCTCCACGTTGCTCTCGCGGTTGCTCGGCTACCACGAGGGCGTGTTCTCGCTTCGTGAGCCGGCGGTACTGCGGTCGCTCGCCAGCGCCGCCGACACCACGGCCGACGGATTGCTCGACGACGTGCTGGCGCTCCTCTCGCGGACGTTTCGGCCCGGGCAGAGGCCGGTCGTGAAGGCCACGAGCGTCGTAAACCAAATCGCCGGCCGGCTGATGAGCCACGTGACAGACGCCCGGGCCCTGCTCATGACGGTGCCGGCCGAGACCTTCCTCGCCGCGGTGCTCGACGGATCGCCCGGCGACATCACGGCCCACGCCGCCGAGCGGTTGCTGCGGGTGCAGCGGATGGGTGTGGCCACGGGCACCGAGGTGGGCAGCCTTCACGCGGGCGAAGCGGCGGCGATGAGCTGGCTGTGCGAAAACCTCGCCCTGGCCGAGGTTGCACGAAACGTTCCCAGCCGGGTTCACTGGCTCGACTTCGACCGGTTTCTGTGCGAGCCCGCCGTCCATCTCGCCGCTGCCTTTGCGGCCTTCGGCCTGGAAGCGGACGTGAAGCCGATCCTCGCCGGCGACGTCATGCGGCGCTACGCGAAGCGGCCCGACGTCGCCTACGACGCAGCCTTTCGCGGGCAGTTGCTGGCCGACGCCCGCAGCCGGATGGGCGATGAGATTCAGGCCGGACTCGACTGGCTCGCGTCGATCGGGGCGGAGAACCTGCTCGCCGGCACGCCGGCCACTCTCGCCGCAGCTCCGGTGAACCGTCACTGACCCACTCCGACCGCCTCAGGCACTGCGGCCGGCGCGGCGGCACTGGCCTGCCGCTTTCGGATCGTGACGGTGTCGAACAGCCGGCCGTCGAGGTCGAACGACTTCAGCTCCAGTGTCCGGCCGTTGACGGCGGCGAACACGAAGTGGTGGGAGCGGCGGACGTTGTTCTGGAACGGGGGCCGGATCGGCCCCGCCTGCTCGAGCCCGCCGCCACCGCCGCCGGCGATCATGTAGATCGTGCCGTCCTGCTCCACCGGACGGCCCTCGCGGATCGGCCAGGTCCGCTCGTAGGAGTGGATGTGGCCGTTCCAGACCACATCGACGCCGTAGCGGTCGAAGAGTTTCGTCAGCGGGCGGATCCGCATGTCGCCCCAGGTGCTCTTGCCCTTCCAGAGGTTCCCGTAGTCGTCCTCGTCGGAGGAGTACGACGGGTGGTGGTAGGAGACGAACTTCCAGACCACGTCGGACGTGCCGCTTCGCTCGGCGCTCTCCAGGGCCGCAAGTTCCCGCTCGAGCCACTGATACTGCTCACTGTCCGGGCCGACGTTCTTGTTGGAATCGATCGCGAAGAAGATGGCGTTGCCGTACCGGAACGAATAGTAGTATTCGGGAGCCGGCACGTTCATGTAGCGATAGTAGTGGTCGGCGTTCTGCTCGTGGTTGCCGATCACCGGATACATGCACACGCGGGAGAAAAGCGGGCTCATACTCGCGAAGAACTCGTCCACCCATTGCCGCTTGATCGGCCCCTGATCGACGAGATCGCCGGGAATGAGCAGGAAGTTGGGCCGCAGCCGCCAGATCTGCTCGGCAAGGCTGCCGTTGACCGTCGGATTGCCCTGGGTGTCGCCCATCACGGCGAAGGCGAAGGGGGTCTCAGGCCGCGATGCGGTCTGAAACGAGCCAACATCACCCTTAAGCCACGTCTCGCCACCTTCCTCCTGGACGAGCACCTGATAATAGTGCCCGGTCTCGGCGGCGAGCCCGTCGAGCGTGGCGGCATGCAGGAGACGATCGTCGCTCGTGGCATCGACGTCACGGTCGAATCGGGACGTCTCGCCGAATCGAACCCGCACCTTCGCTGGTCGGCTCACCTCGCACATCACGCGGATGCTGGTGCCGGTGGCATATTGCAGGTAGGGCTTCACGAGAAACGAGAAATCCCTCGCGGGGTCGGCCTGTGGCGGGAGGGCGACCCAGGCGGCGTGGTGGCCGTATTCGTGCTCCACCCAGGCAGGCTTGGCGGCCACGTCGTAGATCACGGCCTGGCCGAGCCGGCCATGCATCGGAAACGACTCGTTGGAGTCGGCGTAGGCCCCGAGCACGAGCCGGGCGTCCTTGGGATAGAGAACCGGGCCATGCTGCTCGCGGGTCTCGGCGTCGAGTTTGCCGTTGACCCACAGCTGCATCGTCTCGCCGTCGTAGACGCCGCAGACGTGATACCAGCGGCTCGGCTCGATCGGCGTCGTGCCGGTGAGGTAGGTCATCCGACCGTTGCCATCGTCGGCCCCGGCGCTCGCGAGCCCAAAGGTGAAGTAGCGGTCGTTGTAGCCGAGCACCCAGCCCGATTCCGCGTCGCCGTTGTCCTGAAAGACCGACACGATGCCACCGAAGGGGAGCGTCTCATCGAGGCTCACGAGCGCCGAGACCGTGATCGCGTCGGTCGGCAGCACGTCCCGCACAGCCGCCCAATCGCCGTCGGCCACGAACACGTCCTGCCGGCCGTCGAGGCGGAGGCACCGCAGCCGGCCGGCCGATTCGGCCGAGGCGTCGCCGTCGTGCCGCAGGTCGGGGCCGATCTGGGCGTCGAGCCGGCCGTCGCGAAGAAAGGCCCGCTCGAAGAGCCAATGGGCCCGCGGGTCCGGGCCCTCGTGCGACAGGGCGCGGCTGCCCGACATGACCACCGCCACGGCCGCTGCCAGCCACAGTCTTGCAAGCATCGTCTGCCTCCTGGCGTATTGGCCCCCGTGGTGTGCCGCTGGCCGCACGGCTCACTGCGCCTGGTTTTGGTCACCCAGATTGCGGGAGCCGAGTGCGCTGTACGCCGCCGCATCGATCGAGTCTTGCAAAAACCGCACCGAGCCGTCGCCGTAGGCGAAGGTGGCACCGCCGGGATGACGGCTGCCAAAGCTGAGTTCGTACGCGGCAAAGGCGGCCGATCCCTGTGCCACCCTCGGCGCGTTCATGGGCACCCCCGTCGAGCCGAGAAACTCGGACATGTCGCCCTGGTTGTTGGTGTCGACATCGTCGCCGCCAAACGCCCAGTGATCCTTGCGGCCGGAGTTGGCAGCGTTGTTTTCGTTGATGATTCCCATCTCCGGCATGACGGCGAGATCGGGCTCGGCCTCGCCGAACATGATTGTGTTCGACGTCCCGTCCTTCACACCCTGGATCTTGGTGCCGGTCGACCCGAATGACTGGCCGTTGTAGCGAATCCGCTGATGCGGGATGCGATTGACCATGATGCCGTCGAGGTCGGAGATCACCTCCGTTGCGTGTTCCCCGCCGTTCCATGGCGTTGCCGCGGTCTGCCGGCGACGATCGACGGTGAGCGTGCCCGACACGCAGCCCAGGTAGTTGCTCATGGCCCGCTGCTGGACAATCCAGTTGTCGCCGGAGATGTCGGCCGCATTTGCGGGAAACTGGGATGACGCACAGCGGAAGGTCGGGATCGACTGCTCGCAGGCGTAGATGTTTTTATAGAACTTGTTGTAGGCCCGGTTCGTCAGCGCCGCCTGGCCGGTGATCCCGGGCACACCAAATGCCCACTGGTAGTTGCCGTCGGCGTCTTCCTGGAAGGTCATCACCTCGAAGATGTTGTTTTGCTCCATGTAGGGAAGGATGAGCGAAGGCCACGCGGTTCCCACCTCGAACTCCGCCGCCATCGGAAATCCCTTGCGGGCGTCGTGGAAGCCGAGCGTCGCCAGGGCGACCGACCTCAGGTTGTTCGAGCAGCTCATCCGCCGTGCCGACTCCCGCGCCGACTGCACCGCCGGCAAGAGCAGGCCGATGAGCGTGGCGATGATCGCGATCACCACGAGCAGTTCCACGAGCGTGAACGCCCGGGCTCGACGCCCAGTGAGCCAACCGGGAGTGACCCGGACTCCGCCTCGATGATTCAGCACGTCGTTCACTTCTTGGCTCCTTCCAAGGGGATGTCGAAGTCGAAGGTGTTCGGCTCACCCTTGCGGACCACAGCACGCTCCGGCGTGGTGCTCGGCGCTTCGTAGGCTTTCGGAAACAGGTTCCTGACGCCCCCCTCGACTTCACTCGGCTTGATGTCGGGGGGGAGCGGTTCTCCCGCCTTGTTCACCCAGGCCACGAGCGTCACCTTGTAGTCACCAGCCCAGATGCCGGCCTCGCCCTGGGGATGCTGAATGACGTAGTGGCCGTCGGTGCCCGAAATGCCAAAGCCGAAGCCGTGGCGATTTGGGTCGAACTGCGTGGCATCGGGAAAGAACCCAACCTTGCAGCCACCGAGGGGCTTGCCACCCAACCGCACCGTTCCCTGCACCTGATGCATGGGCGGCTTGCCGCAGCCGACCAGCACCAGAGCACCGATCACGCACCCCAACCAAGGGCCTGCCCGGCGACGCTTGGCTGCGTCGCCGGGGTTGGCCTGGTTGGTAGACGTTCGTCGGTGCTGGTGATTGTCGGTCAAGTGGTCGTCCCAGATTCGGTTCCCAAGATCTTGGGTCAGATCACCGAGAAGACCGACTTCTTGCGACCGGTCCCGCTACTGACGGAACTCTGCGATGTCGACGCCATTGCGGCGAAGGCCGCATCGGCCGGCGACACCGCCGTGGTCGTTCCGACCTCGACGGCAGCCGACTGCGACGCCGGGAGGTAGGAGCCCTTGTCGTAGAGATCGGTAGCGAGCATTCCGGTGATGTCGATCACGTCGACCACGCCGTCATGGTTGTTATCGCCCTCGCTCCAGTCAGCAGGCAGACCGGTCTCGTACTTATTGGACGTAAGCAGGGCGGCGATATCCTGGATGTCAACCACGCCGTCGAGGTTCCCGTCACCCGCCGCCGCAAAGCCGACGGTGTACGACCCGCCGTTATCCATCCACCCGAGCGTCCGGGCGGAGTTCAAGGCCGCAACCGACGATGTGAAGCCCGCGGTGCCATTCCACGAGCCATCGCCCTTGCCGGCGTTGATCGCCGCAAGGATCGAGGTCCGATTGAGACCCGAGTGGGTCGTCATCTTGCCCGCCCCGAAGTCGACGAGGCCGCCACTCGCCAGAACGAGCGAGGTGATGTCGACCGTGCCGGTTCCGACGTCGAGCACTACCTTCGCCCCGGCCTGGACTTCCAGCGCACCGCTGCCAAGGGCCGCCAGGTTCTTCACGACCAACGTGCCGGCCGTCACGACCGTGCCACCCGAGTGGGTGTTGGCGGCCGTGAGGACGAGCGTGCCCGTACCCTGCTTCACGATCCGCTCGGCACCCGAGTGGACCGTCGAGTCGGTCTGGGTCTGGCCAGACGGGACATCGACGATTGTCCCGTCAGCTCCGACGCGGCCCGGCGAGCCGGTGTCGCCGACTCCGTAGACCGAGGACGTCGGGTGGAGAGCCCCGTCGGTGCCCGCCACCGAGGCACGCCAGTTCGTGCCCACGTCGGTGTCGCCACTCAGGTTCTTGAGGTAATGGCTCGAGCCGGCCACGTACGCCGGCCAGACCGTGCCGTCTTCGGCGAAGTTCGCCGTGTTGCGGGTCGTGCCCGAAGCATCCTTCAGGACGAAGATCTCGTTGGCCCGGGTGGGCGAGTTGTCGAGATCGCCCCACGTCACCCCAACCACTCCGGCGGTCACGGGCACGTTCCAGGCCGTGCGGAAGTCGGCGGCGGTGCCCGTCCAGCCGTTGTAGACCACGAGCACACCCCCGGCCGGGATCGTGGTTCCCGCAGGAATCGCGCCCCACTTGATGGTGTCCTCGTCGTCGAAGGTCCAGTTGCCGACATCGGCCGTTCTCGACCCGCGGTTGTAGAGTTCGACCCATTCCGTGGCCGTGTCGCGGCTGCCGGACTGCGTCGAGTCGTACATGATCTCCGAGATCACCACGTCGCCGCCGAAGTCGTTGTCGGCGATCGACACGCTCGCGGTCCCGGCGACGAAGCTTGCCGCCGTGGCCGTGAATGTCACCGGCCGCGTGCCCCGGTAGATGGAGTCGTTCACGATCGTGATCGGGAACGTCACCGATGCCTGGCCGTTCGGAATCGTCACCGTGGCGGGCACGGTGGCAGCACCCGTGTCGCTGCTGGCAAGCGTCACGACCAGGTCGCCGACGGTGCCGAGGGTCCTCGTGACCGTGCCCGTCAGCGGGGCGTCGCCCTCGGTTGCCGTCGCCGCGACCGCCACGACCAGCGTGGCGGCGTCGGCCGTGGTGAAGTTCCACGTCGTCGGCGAGTTGATGCCGGGGCTCGGCAGGCCGTCCACGGTGCCCTTCACGCTGATGTTGTCGATCGCCCACCACCAGTCGTTCGTCCCGGTGTTGGTCCATTTGAAGACCATCGTGCCATCGTCGGGGTTCGGCACCGACACCGTGCGGTGCTCGTTGACGTTGGCAGCCGATGAGCTGCCCAGCGTGTTGCTCGAATCAAGCGTGAGCAGGTTGGTCCAGCTCGTGCCGCCGTCGTAGCTCACATCGAGGAAGCCCTGCATGTTGTCGGGCGTGTAGGGCGTGAACGAACCACCGCTCTCCGGCCGGAAGCTGGAATCAAACTCGAGAATCACCGAACTGGCGGCCACGGTGGCAAGGTTGATCGGCGACGACAGCAGCTTCGCGTTGAAGCTGTTGTTGGGATAGAAGCCGTAGTCATCCCACTCGTCGGTGTCCGCCACGGCGACCGTGCCCGAACCAAGCGTGAAGTTCGCCCGGCTCTGGCCGCCCTCGGTGCTCCAGAAGCTCTTGTTGGCGAACGTCCAGCCCTGCCACTCCGGCGCCCCGCCGAATGGCATGGCCGAGTTGTCGGTGGTCCAGCCGCCCGGCGGCGTGGCGGTGAACTCCTTGCCACCCTGCAGGCCCACGGTCTCGTAGACGGCCGGTCCCAGCGGAAGCAGTTCGAAGTCTTGCTTGAGGAGTTGCACGCCGCTGGTGATCGACGACAGGGCACTGAGGACGGCGCCATTGTCGATCAGGATGTAGTAGTCGGTCAGCTTGACGAGGTCGCGAACCGGGTTGATCGTCAGCGTCGAGCCACTGATCGACACCTCCGCCGAGTTGATGTCGATCATCTTCTCCGCCTTGTTGTCGGAGCCCCGGACGATGTAGATGAACCCGTTGCCCTTTTTGATGGCCTGGTCGTAGGTGACCACGCCGTTGGCGGAGACCGCCACGGCGGTCGCACCGTCGGCGGGCGAGAAGGTCGTCGGCTTCGGGAAGTCGTCGTCGAGCACCGTCACGGTGGCCGAGACCGAGAAGAAGTCGGTCGCGGTCGCGGTGATCACGGAGGTCTGGGAGCCGTCGGCGAGGCGATCATCGACGCCCGAGATCGAGAACGTCACCGACGACTGGCCGGCGGGGATCGTCACGGTGGCAGGCACCGTGGCAGCAGTGGTGTCGCTGCTGGCGAGCGTCACGACAACCGCGCCCGAAGTGCCGGCGGCGGCATTGCGGGTGACGGTGCCCGTGGCGACGCCGCCGTTCTCGCTGATCGACGCCGGATTCATCGTGACCGTGAGGGTCGGAGCCTCGGCGGTGGTCACGCTCCAGGTTGCCGTGTCGGCGATGCCCGCATAGGGCACACCCGCCTTCTCGCCACGAACGACGAGGTTGTCGATGGCCCACCACCAGTTGTTCTCGCCCTCCAAGTAGCTGAACCTGAACTTCATCAGGCCCGATGCCGGGCTGGTGAGCGGGGCATCGACCGTAGCACCCTGCACGTACTGGCCCGCGGTGTTGGCCGCCGACACCGCGATGTGGTTGTTGAGGGGGCTGTTGGTGTTAGCGGCATCGCCGAAGAAGAGCAGCGGCGACCAGTTCACTCCGTCGTCGTACGAGACCTCGACGGTGCCGTACTGTGGAAGTTCCTTTTTGTAGCTGGAGTCGAACTCGAGCGTCACGCTGCCGGGCGTGATCCCCGAGAGGTCGACGGCCTTCGTGACGAGGAAACTGTTGAACCGGCCGGCCGCGTGTGCGGTGTCATCCCATTGGTCCGAGTCAGCCACAGCTACAGTGCCGCTGCCGAGGGAAAAAAAGCTGCGATCCTGATCGCCGGCAGACCTGACCCACGAGTTCTTGTCAACGAATGTCCAACCCGTGAGGTCGGAGTTGCTCTGCGGCATCTGCGAGTTGTCGACCGTGAATCCGGCCGGGAGTGTGTGGGTGAAGTCGGTACCATCACCGTTCGGCTCGGTGACGAAGGGGCCGAGCGGCAGTTGCTCGAAGGTCTCGGTGAGCAGAACCGCGTTGGTCGTGACCGTGCTGCTCGTGTCGAGGAAGGCACCGTCGTCGATCAGCACGGAGTAGCCGGTGAGGCCCTTGAGGTTGATCGGCGGGTCGATCGTGACGGTCGAACCCGAAACGACGACGGCCGACGACTTGACATCGATCGTGGCGCCGATCCAGCCGGTGGCCGTCTCGACGATGTGGATGTTGCCAGTGCCCTTCTTCACCGCGGTGTCGAAGGTGAGGCTGAAGTTCGCCTTGTAGCCAACGCCGGTGGCGTTGTCGGCCGGAGTGAGCGTGAGGACCTTCGGGCCTTCATCGTCGAGCACGTTGATCGAGGCCGTGCTCTGGGAGTAGACCACCGACGTGGCGGTGATCGTCACCTTCTGCGTCCGGTCGCTGAGGCTGTCGTCGACGGCCGTGATCGGGAAGGTAACCGACGACTGGCCGTTCGGAATCAGCACCGTGGCCGGAACCGTGGCCTCAGACGTGTCGCTGCTCGTGAGCGTGACGAGCACGTCGCCGACCGGCAGGTTGTTGCGAGACACGGTCGCCGTGGCGGTGCCGCCGTTCTCGCTCATCGAACTGCGGTCGATCGTGAGCGTCAGCTTGGGCGACTCGGGCGTGCTGAAGTTCCAAAACGTGGCGTCGGAGAGGCCTGCATATTCGCGGCCCACGATGTTGCCAGTGATCTTCATGTTGTCGACGCCCCACCACCAGTCGTTCGTCCCTTCGCAGTAGAAGCGGAACACGAGCGAGCCGCTGTTGGGATTGACCACGGCGTTGAAGGTGGCGCCACCCTTGCCATCGCCGCTCACGCCAGTCGGCGTGCCGGAGACGAGGTGCTCGTTGATGCTCTTGTTCACAAAGCTCGCGCTGCCGGCGGTGTTCGTGGTGTTGAACTCATTGAGCGTCAAGAGGGAGGACCAAGTGGTCCCGCCGTCGTAGCTCACCTCGAGCGTGCCGGTCTGGGCCTCACCGGGGCCTTCAGGGCGGAAGCTCGAATCGAACTCGAGCTTCACCGAACCGGCCGCAACGCCGGTCAGATCAACAGGTTTGGTGGTGACGTAGCCCTTGAACGCCCCGCCGTTGGCGGCATCGTCGAACTCGTCGGTGTCGGCAACCATGATGTTGCCAGAGGCGAGCGTGAACTGATCGCGTTCCTGGCCAGTCGTCCCGCCAGCCTGTTTGATCCACGAGTTCTTGTCGGCGGCCACCCAGCCCTTCCACTCCTCCTTGCCGCCGGTCGGCATCTGGCTGTTGTCAACCGTGAAGCCCAAAGCGGGGGCAGGGCTCCAGTCGGTACCGTCACCGCCGCCGTCGGTCACGAATGGCTGCAGGGGCGTGAAGTCGAAGTTCTGCTGGAGGAGCGTGGCACCGGTGGTCGGGGTCGATGAGGTGTCGATGAACGCGCCCTTGTCGATGTACACCGAGTAGGTGTTGTCGAGTTCGAGGTCGGTTGGGAGGTCGACCGTCACCTGATTGCCGCTGATCGCCACATTCGCCGACCGCACGTCCACCGCCACGCCCGTCGTGCCCGTGCCCTGCCGGACGACGTAGATGTTGCCCTGGCCCTTGGCCACGTTCTCGTTGAACGTGAACACCAGATCGCTGTTGAGCGGAACGTTCGTCGAGCCGTCGAGCGGAGCAATGCCCGTCACCGAGAGAGCGAGCATGTTGCGGTTCTCAAACCGCTCCAGGCTGGCAAGCCCGCCGAGCCGCCGCGGATGGCGGGCCTGGCGCGACTGAAACAGGCTCTTGAGGGCGGTCGCGAACGAGGCAGCGGTCGAGCGGCGGCGGAACGACATGAGAGGCTCCCGTTGAGTGAGGGCGTTTGGATCAGCGATCCTTCTAGTG
>Ga0208249_1000767_pt1 | contig 10661 bp, 10 predicted proteins | sample CryBogmetaGMA1M_FD_184546 | JGI IMG/M metagenome (GOLD analysis project Ga0208249, IMG submission 184546) | Freshwater microbial communities from Crystal Bog, Wisconsin, USA - MA1M (SPAdes) | ecosystem: Environmental > Aquatic > Freshwater > Lake | place: Crystal Bog, Wisconsin, USA | collected...
GTCTCGGTCTTGTTCAGACCCGTGAGGCCACCATAGTGACGTTCGTTGAGTCGCCAGTCCTTGGTCTCGGGAATGAAGACCTGGCCTGCTGCCGTCAGGGCCAGCCAGAGGGTGCGGATGGCCCGCGTCAGGACCGAGGTGAAGGCCCGATCAACCTGAAGTCCCGCCGCGGCAATGAGCTCACCGCCCTTACGGGCCTGGGCCTCACCCTCGGGTGTCAGATCGACATCCACCCAGCCGGTGAACTTGTCTTCGAGATTCCAGCGGCTCTGGCCATGGCGGAGCAGGATCAAGGTGGGCAAGGGGTGAACTCCTGTTGTCGGCGAGGGGCTAGGGCCGCAGCGGGAAGAGGTCAAGTCCGTGCGGCTGGCCCTGAAGCCTCGCAGGGGTTATATCGGCCCGGACATGTTGGATCGACTCTTTCTCCCGGCCCTGTTTGCCCTGACCCTCGGATTGGTCGGCCTCGCCATGGTCTGGCCGCAGGGGCTGGGTGACCGGTCTCCCGGACCCTTCGGCCATACGCCCGTGCAGCAGACGCCGGAAATGAAGGCTGCCATGGCCAGGGAGTCAAACGACGCCAATCAACGGGCGGCACGGGCCAAACAGGCCCTTATGGATCTGCAGGCGCAGAGACTGGCTCCGACCCAATGACAGACCTTGATGCCATAGCCGTCGGACGCCGCGTCCTGAGTGCCGAGGCCGATGCCCTGCAGCTTCAGGCCGATACCCTGGGCGAGGCTTTTGCCAGGGCCGTCAATGTCCTTGCCACGGCCAATGGCCGGATCATCTGCACCGGCGTCGGCAAGTCAGGACATGTGGCGCGCAAGATCGCGGCGACCTTCGCGTCCACCGGGGCGCCAGCCCACTTCGTTCATGCCAACGAGGCCAGCCATGGCGATCTTGGCATGATCGGTCAGGATGATGTGGTTCTGGCCCTGTCCAAGTCCGGCGAAGTCCGCGAACTGGCCGATATCCTGGCCTATTCCAAGCGGTTCCAGATTCCAGTGATCGCCCTGACGGCGTCTGCCGACAGCGCTCTGGGCCGCGCTGCAGATATCCAGCTGCTGCTGGCAGAGGCGGCGGAAGCCACCGGCGATGTCAATGCTCCGACCACATCCACCACCCTGCAGATGGCCCTGGGCGACGCCCTGGCCGTGGCCCTGCTGGAAAAGCGCGGCTTCACGGCCAAGGATTTCAAGACCTTCCATCCCGGCGGCAAGCTGGGGGCCATGCTCCGCACGGTTGGCGATCTGATGCACGGCGCGAACGAGCTGCCACTCATTACGCCCGACGCCCCGATGTCACAGGCCCTGCTGGTCATGACGGAAAAGCGCTTCGGCATTGTCGGGGTCCAGGGCCCGGACGGCCGACTTGTCGGGGTGATCACCGATGGCGACCTGCGCCGCCACATGGACGGACTGATGTCCCGAACGGCCGGACAGGTCATGACCCCGGGCCCCAACAAGACGGTTTCGCCGCGCCAGCTGGCATCCGAAGCCCTGGCCATGATGGCCGACCCGCCCCCCAGTGTTCACATGCTGTTTGTGCTCGATGAGGGCATCCCCGTCGGCATACTGCACGTCCACGACCTGCTACGTGCAGGGGTCATGTAGGACTGACATATTTCTGTGCCCGGATCGTCTGTAGAGGACGGTCTCCCGAGTTGATTCGCCCTTCTCACGGAGTGTCCATGCTTTCCGCCCCCCGCGCCGAACTGGCCATACAGACGCCGGACTTCGAGAATTATCCCCTGGTGAAGGCCACAGGATTCCGGGAATACGACGCTCGCTGGCTGTTCGGGGCGGAAATCAACCTGTTGGGCGTCGAGGCCCTGGGCCTTGGTCTGGGAACCTACATTCATGAACTGGGCCAGAAGCGGATCGTAGTCGGCCACGATTTCCGGTCCTATTCCCTGTCCATCAAACAGGCTCTGACCATTGGTCTGGTGGCATCGGGGTGTGAGGTGCTGGACATTGGCCTGGCCCTGTCGCCTACCGCCTATTTCGCCCAGTTCGATCTGGATGCCCCCTGCGTGGCCATGGTCACCGCCAGTCACAACGAGAACGGCTGGACCGGGGTCAAGATGGGCGCACAGAAGCCCCTGACCTTTGGCCCTGACGAAATGGGCCGGCTGAAGGATATCGTCCTCGGCGGCAAGTGGACCGTGCGTCCGGGTGGAAGCCTCACCCACATCGAAGGGGTCGCCGAGCGTTATATCGCCGATGTCGGGAACAGGATCGCCCTCAAGCGACCGCTGAAGGTGGTCTGCGCCTGCGGCAATGGCACGGCCGGTGCCTTCGCTGCGGACGCCCTGCGCCGGATGGGTGTGGCCGAGGTGATCGAGATGGACTGTGATCTCGACTGGACCTTTCCGCGCTACAATCCCAATCCCGAAGATCACGAAATGCTGCACGAGATGGCAAAGGCCGTGAAAGAGCACGGGGCCGATCTGGCCCTGGGCTTTGATGGCGACGGCGACCGCTGCGGCGTGGTGGACAATACGGGCGAGGAGATTTTCGCCGACAAGATCGGCCTGATGCTGGCCCGGGATCTGTCAGAGCTCAACAGGGACGCCACCTTCATTGTCGACGTTAAGTCCACAGGCCTGTTCGCTACCGATCCGGTCCTGAAGGCCAATGGTGCCCGGACCGTCTACTGGAAAACCGGCCACAGCTATATCAAGCGCAAGACCGCAGAAATCGGCGCCCTGGCCGGGTTCGAAAAGTCCGGCCACTTCTTCTTCAACGCGCCCTTCGGGCGCGGTTATGACTGTGGCCTGACGGCAGCGGCGGCGGTTCTGGCCATGCTGGACCGCAATCCCGGCAAGACCCTGTCGGACCTCAAGGCCGCCCTTCCCGTGGCCTGGACTTCCCTGACCATGTCTCCCCACTGCGCCGATGATCAGAAATATGGCGTCGTTCAGGAGGTGGTCGAGGAATACGAAGCCCTGGCCAAGGCCGGCGGCACCATACTGGGCAGGAAAATTTCCGAGGTCATTACGGTCAACGGCGTACGGGTCGCGCTGGAAGATGGCTCCTGGGTCCTGGTCCGCGCCTCGTCCAACAAGCCGGAAATCGTCGTCGTGGTCGAAAGCACCCGGTCAGAGGACGATATGCGCGATCTCTTCCACAAGGAAATGAAGCCACGACTGGCCAGGCGACCGCAGGTCGGCGCTTACAACCAGGAAATCTGACGCCCGCGACCAGCTGAGGGATCGCCATGCAAGTTGCAATGATCGGCACAGGCTATGTGGGCCTGGTGAGTGGAGCCTGCTTTGCGGACTTCGGGCACTTCGTCACCTGCATTGACAAGGATGCCGGCAAGATCGAGCGCCTCCAGTCGGGCGGCATTCCGATTTTTGAGCCGGGTCTCGAAAACCTGGTAGCCCAGAACGTCAAGGCAGGGCGTCTGCACTTCACCACCGAGGCAGCAGACGCCGTCCGGAATGCCGATGCAGTCTTCATCGCCGTAGGGACGCCGTCCCGCCGGGGCGATGGCCATGCGGACCTGTCCTATGTCTATGCCGTCGCCGAGGAAGTGGCAGATCTGATCGAGGGCTTCACGGTCATTGTCACCAAGTCCACCGTCCCGGTCGGCACAGGCGACGAGATTGAACGGATCATCCGGGCCAGGCGGCCGGAGGCCCGTTTCGCCGTGGTCTCCAATCCGGAATTCCTGCGGGAAGGCGCGGCCATCGAGGACTTCAAGCGCCCGGACCGTGTGGTGGTCGGCCTTGACGACGACCAGGCCCGCGCCGTCATGTCCGAACTCTATCGCCCGCTTTATCTGAACGAAACGCCGATTGTCTTCACCTCTCGACGCACCTCTGAACTCATCAAATACGCGGCGAATGCCTTCCTGGCGTTGAAGATTACCTTCATCAACGAAATGGCCGATCTCTGCGAAGCCGTCGGTGCCGACGTCCAGCAGGTGGCCCGGGGCATTGGCCTCGACAAACGGATCGGCGGCAAATTCCTGAATGCCGGGCCCGGCTACGGTGGATCCTGCTTTCCCAAGGACACCCTGGCCCTGGTGCGCACAGCCCGGGATGCCGGCAGCCCGACGCGGCTGATCGAAACCACGGTGGAGATCAATGACGCGCGCAAGAAGGCCATGGCGACCCGGGTCTCAAATGCTGCGGAAGGAGATCTGAAGGGCAAGGTGGTCGGGGTTCTGGGCCTGACCTTCAAGCCCAACACTGACGATATGCGCGATGCGCCGGCCCTGGACATTGTCCCGGCCCTGCAGGCGGCCGGCGCGAGGGTTCAGGCTTTTGATCCGGAAGGCATGGACGAGGCCCGTCACCTTCTGCCGGGGGTCATCTTCATGGACGATGCCTATGCAGCAGCCGAAGGGGCCGACGTGCTGGTCATCATTACGGAATGGGATCAGTTCAGGGCTCTAGACCTGGATCGGGTCAAGGGTCAGATGCGCGAAGCAAGCCTTGTCGACCTGAGAAATATCTACAATCCGGCCGAGGTTCGCGGCCGGGGCTTCAGATACGCGTCTATCGGCAGGGCCTAACCGGCAACGAAAAGATGCATCAGGATATTTCCGATCCAGAGTGCGCCTGCCCAGAAGGCCGTCGCCATCAAGCCCACAAAGGCCAGGCAGGCGATCGAGCTTGCGCCCTTGCGCTGTACGGCACGCGCATTTGCCAATTCATGAGTCATAACAACCTCCCGACTTTTATCGTTTCGGCCCGGTCGAGCGGGTCGATATGGTCAGGCTGACACGAATGTTACGGTTTGGAAAGATATCTCGTGCGCGAGGCGTCTCACGAGTTTGTGGGTAGGACCCGCGGCAGTGCCTTGGCCATCAGGATGTCCGGCAGGCCGGGACCATTGGCATCAGGCAGGAGGCCGACGGGCTCGAAGCCCAGCTTGAGATAGAAGAAATAGGCATGCCCCCTGCCTAGCGGCCTGACCTGCTGGAGCTTTTGCAGAACGGCGGGAAAAAGGGCGACGCCGCCCAGGCTTGTTCCTCCGACCCAATCGTCGGTGCCCAGGTGGAGGGTCAGAAACCCTTCTGCGACGGCGTGAGTCTCCAGAGCACTCACCAGAGCCCGGCCGATACCCAGTCTCTGATTGACCGGATCCACAACAAGCGGGTGAAGCTCCAGGGCATGCGAATAGCCGCGAACCGCGCCGATCCATCCCAGTATGCGGCCACCCTCAAGTGCAGCCAGGGCAAACCGTTCCTTACGCTGCAGGAAGGTGGAAACCTGTGCCTCCGCTTCACCCTCGCCCTTGTATGAGGGACCATCGAGGGCCGTGCGCAATATGATGGCGGCCCCAGCCAGTTGGCCTGCATCGAGACTTTCGAAGGTGACAATCTCCATGTCTGGCTAGGCTGCGGCCTTTTTTACGGCTCCCGAGATTTCCTTGACGACGGACGAGACCAGCTTTTCGTCGTCGGCCTCGACCATGACCCGGATCAGGGGTTCGGTGCCCGAGGCGCGAACGACTAGCCGGCCCGAGGTTCCCAGCTTTTCCTGGGCTGCAGCAATGGCGGCCTTTACCGGCGCCGTTTCAAGCGGCTTGCCGGCAGAGAACCGGATATTTTCCATCCTTTGCGGCACAGGCTCAAACTGGCGGGCAAGGGCGCTCATGGGCTTGTCGCCTTCCTTGAGCACGGTCAGAACCTGCAGGGCGGCCAGCAGGCCATCCCCTGTCGTCGAGAAATCCGACAGGATGATGTGGCCCGACTGCTCGCCACCGACATTGAAGCCGCCTTCGCGCATACGCTTCATGACCGAGCGGTCGCCGACCGCGGTGCGTTCCAGGGTCAGCCCCCGTGAGGTCATGAACCGCTCAAGGCCGAGATTTGAGTAGACCGTAGCGACGATGCCGCCGCCGTGCAGGCGGTCCCTTGTGGCCCAGTGGCCCGCGATCAGGGCCATGATCTGGTCGCCATCGACGACCTGGCCCCGCTCATCGCAGATCACCAGCCGGTCGGCATCACCGTCCAGGGCAATGCCGATGTCAGCCCGATACTCCCTGACCGCCCGGATCATGGCATCGGGATGGGTGGAGCCACATTCCTCGTTGATATTCATGCCATTGGGCGAAACCCCAACGGGTATGACCTCGGCACCCAGCTCATAGAGCACGACGGGAGCGACCTTGTAGGCCGCGCCATTGGCACAATCGATCACAACCCGAAGTCCCGACAGGCTCAGGCCGCGGGGAAAGGTCGCCTTGGCAATTTCCACATATCGGGCCTGGCTGTCTTCCACCCGGGAGACCCGCCCGAGATCGGTGGGCTTTGCGAGGCCTTCCTGCAGGCTCTGCCCCATCAGGGCCTCGATTTCCAGTTCCCGCTCATCGGACAGTTTGTAACCGCTGGGACCAAACAGCTTGATGCCGTTATCGGTATAGGTGTTGTGCGACGCCGAGATCATGACGCCCAGATCAGCACGAAGGGACCGGGTCATCATGGCCACACCAGGGGTCGGCATGGGCCCCAGCAGGCGCACATCCATTCCGACGCTGGCGAAACCGGCAACCAGGGCAGGCTCGACCATATAGCCGGACAGGCGGGTGTCCTTGCCGATGACGACCATGTGTCTGCGGTCATCCTGGGACATGAACAGCTTGCCGGCCGCCAGTCCCACCCGCAGGGCGACTTCAGCGGTCATGGGGTGGGTATTGGCCTGGCCGCGAATGCCGTCCGTGCCGAAATACGCGCGATTGCTCATGGGACCTTGGGTAACTCCGCCTTATTGCCGCCACGGGTCGAAACGATCCGAAACGCAGATTTAGTCGACGCGGCGTTTGCCAATGCTAAACGCGGCGCAGCTTCTAACCATACCCCTGCTTCGAGCTAGCGCAAAAGGACTGCGAAACATGTGCGGTATCATCGGCATTGTCGGGACGGCTCCTGTCCAGGACCGCCTGCTGGAAAGCCTGAAACGGCTGGAATACCGGGGGTATGACTCCGCTGGCATTGCAGGCGTGGTTGACGGCAGGGTCCAGCGCCGCCGAGCCAAGGGCAAGATCGCGGCCCTGCAGGCCGTGCTGACGGACTCACCCCTCACTGCGACGGTCGGAATCGGTCATACCCGCTGGGCCACCCATGGCGCGCCGAACGAGGTCAACGCCCACCCCCAGTCGGCCGGTCGGGTGACCCTGGTCCACAACGGCATCATCGAGAACTTCGCCGAACTCAAGCGCAAGCTGCAGACATCCGGCCGGGTCTTCGAAAGCGAAACCGACACCGAAGTCATCGCCCAGCTTCTGGACGCCGAACTGGCCGCCGGGTGCGCGCCCCTGGTCGCCCTCAAGGCCACCCTCGACCAACTGACCGGTGCCTTCGCCATTGCCGTGCTGATCGAAGGCCAGACCGATATGATCCTTGGGGCTCGCCGGGGCAGCCCCCTGGTGGTCGGCTATGGCCAGGGCGAGATGTTCCTGGGCTCGGACGCCCTGGCGGTCGGCCCCTTTACCAACCGGATCGCCTATCTGGACGAGGGCGATTACGTCGCCATCGACCACAGTTCGGCGCAGATTTTCGACAAGGACGGAAAACCCGTCGAACGCCCACTGAAAATCGTCTCGGCTTCGGCGGCCCTGGTGGAGAAGGGCAATTACCGGCACTTCATGGAGAAGGAAATCCATGACCAGCCCGACGCCTGCCAGCATACCCTGTCCGCCTATCTCGATCCCGTCAGTGGCAAGGCCACGGCACCTGGTGGCGTGGATTTCAGCAAGGTCACGCGAATCCAGATCATCGCCTGCGGCACGGCCTATTATGCCGGGCTGATCAGCCGCTACCTGTTTGAGTCCCTGGCCCGGCTGCCGGTAGACATCGATGTGGCCTCTGAATTCCGCTACCGGGAACCTCCGGTGATCCCGGGCACCCTGGCCATTGTCATTTCACAGTCTGGTGAAACGGCCGATACCCTGGCGGGCCTGCGCTGGTGCAAGGCCCAGGGCCTGACCACTGCGGCAGTCGTCAATGTCCATGAAAGCACCATGGCCCGGGAGGCTGACGTCATCTTCCCGACCCATGCCGGTCCTGAAATCGGTGTCGCTTCGACCAAGGCCTTCACCAGCCAGGTCGCCGCCCTTTCGGCCCTGGCGGTTGCCGCGGCTGCGGCCCGGGGCCATGTCGACGCCACCGAGGAAGCCCGTCTGACCGCCGTATTGCTGGAGGCCCCGCGCCTGATCGCCCAGTCCATCCAGGTGGAAGACGCCATCAAGGCCCTGGCTCCGGACCTGGCCAAGGCCCGGGACGTGCTCTATTTCGGTCGCGGTGCCATGTCAGCCCTGGCCCTTGAAGGTGCCCTAAAACTCAAGGAAATCAGCTATATCCACGCCGAGGGCTATGCCGCCGGCGAGCTGAAGCATGGCCCTATCGCCCTGATCGACGAGGCGACACCGGTCATCGTCATCGCCCCCTCAGACCACCTGTTCGAGAAGACCATGTCGAACATGAGCGAAGTTATGGCCCGGGGTGGCCCGATCATCCTGTTCACTGACGATCAGGGTGCCAAACACGCACCTCCCGGTATCAAGGTGATCATCGCCCCGACCAGTGATGACATTGTCGCGCCCCTGGTCTTTGCCGCGCCCATCCAGCTGCTGGCCTATTACGTGGCTGTGCAAAAGGGTGCCGATGTCGACCAGCCGCGGAACCTCGCCAAGTCGGTGACCGTTGAATAGGGCGCGCTGAAAACCGGTTTCCACTTTCCGGAACCTGCTCTAGTGGGAGCGCACATCTGGAGTGCTGGATATGACCAAACGCGTCCGTAAAGCTGTCGTGCCGGTAGCTGGCCTGGGAACCCGTGTTCTGCCCGGCAGCAAGACCACACCCAAGGAACTGCTGAACGTCGTTGACCGGCCCATCCTGTCCTATGTGGTGGAAGAGGCGCGGGCCGCCGGGATCGAACACTTCGTCTTCGTCACCGGCCGCGGCAAGGGTGCCATCGAGGACTATTTCGACCACCACATCGAGCTGGAGGCCCAGCTGGCAGCCAAGGGGAAGACCGACATTCTTGCAGATGTCGTCCGCGACCTGCCAAAGCCCGGCGAGATGAGCTTTGTGCGCCAGATGGCCCCCCTGGGCCTTGGCCACGCCGTCTGGTGCGCCCGGGACATCATTGGCGATGAGCCCTTTGCCGTCATCCTGCCCGATATGCTGATGATGGCGAAAACTTCGGCCATGGCCCAGGTGGTTCAGGCCCATGAAAAGGTTGGCGGCAACATCATCGCTGTGGAGCCGGCACCGGCCGGCGAGACCCACAAGTATGGTATTGTCGCCCTTGACGGTCGCGAGGGTCGTCTGAACCGCATGACCGGCATGGTTGAGAAGCCGCCCCTGGGCACCGAACCCTCGAACCTGCTGATCTCGGGCCGCTATGTCCTGCAGCCGGAAATCTTTGCCCTTCTGGCACGGCAGGGCAAGGGCGCGGGTGGCGAAATCCAGCTGACCGATTCCATGGTCGAGCTGATGAAGGCCCAGACCTTCCACGCCCTGGAATATGACGGCATCACCTATGACTGCGGCGACAAGATCGGTCTGTTGCGGGCCAATGTCGCCTTCGCCCTGGCCCGTCCTGATCTGGCTGACGCAGCCCGGGCAGCGATCAGGGACCTGCTCTAGGCGGACAGGGATGTCCGGAAACCTGTTCATTTTCGGCTACGGATTTTCAGCCCGGGCCCTGGCGCGGCGTCTTCAACCCCTGGGCTGGAGCATTGCTGCATCCTACCGAACGCGTGCCCAGGCCCTGCTGGATGATGGTGTCCGACCGATTTCGGCATCTGACCGGGGAGCACTGGACGCAGCCCTTTCCAAGGCGACGGCCATTCTGGTCACTGCGCCGCCGACCTCTGAAGGATGCCCGGCCCTGCAGGCCATTGTCCCTGGCCTCGCCCGGACCGGGGCCTTTCCCGATTGGATTGGCTATCTGTCAACGACAGGGGTCTACGGGGATCGTCAGGGTGGCTGGGTCTTCGAGGACAGTCGGCTTGCGGCCCAATCCATGGAGGGTGCCAGAAGGGTCGGTGCCGAGCGGGACTGGCTGGAAATCGGCCGCGGCATGGGCCTGACCGTAACGGTCCATCGGTTGCCAGGGATCTATGGCCCCGGGCGTTCTACCCTGGATCGGCTGAGGGAAGGCCGCGCACGACGCCTGATCGCACCTGGTCAGGTTTTCAGCCGTATCCATGTCGACGATCTGGCGTCCGGTCTGGCCGCTTCGATCACCCGACCCAGGGCGGGGGGTGTCTATAACCTCTGTGACGACCAACCCGCACCCAACAGCGAGGTTGTTGCATTTGCAGCCGAACTGCTCGGGCTTGAGCCGCCCCCTGCGGAAATCCTGGATCTTGCAACCCTCAGTCCCCAGGCGCGCCGATTCTATGGAGAATCCAAAAGGGTTTCCAATGCCCTTGCCAAGGCCGAGCTGGGCTGGAGGCCCGCCTTCCCGACGTTTCGTGAAGGCCTATCGGCGATCCTGGACAACGAAAATCAGAGCCGGGCGCTACGACCCGGCTAGGTGCCGGGATCAATTCTCAGGACAGCTCTTCCACGGCAGCAATCAGCCGCGCAATATCCTGTGGGCGGGACAGGCGGTGGTCGCCGTCGCGCACAAGGGTAAAGACCGAGTTCTCGCTGACAACGGCCTCGGACAGGCTGAGGGCATGCCACCAGGGGAC
>Ga0208249_1000768_pt1 | contig 10660 bp, 9 predicted proteins | sample CryBogmetaGMA1M_FD_184546 | JGI IMG/M metagenome (GOLD analysis project Ga0208249, IMG submission 184546) | Freshwater microbial communities from Crystal Bog, Wisconsin, USA - MA1M (SPAdes) | ecosystem: Environmental > Aquatic > Freshwater > Lake | place: Crystal Bog, Wisconsin, USA | collected...
GTCTTCATACTTAGTGAACCCACCCAGTGCTTTAGCAATATCGTTGGCCACCGACGGCTTTTCGGCAATGATGAGCGCCTTTGGGTTTTCCGTAGAAGAAGTTTTAGAGCTGCTTTTGGTAGATGCTTTAGCCACGCGTTTGCCTAAATTTGAGCCTGAAATGATGTTTTTATAGGGGAAAGGGGTGATTAATTTAAACCAAATCAGGGTTCGGTCAATTCCCCACCTCTTTTTTATTATTAACCGATAAATTGGGAAAAGTCCAAAAAGACCTGTTTTTAGGTTTTTGAAGTGAGACCATCACAGGCTAGTTTTTAGTATAAAACCCCATTTAAACCACTTTAAACGCAGTTTTTACTAAAAAATAAGCTCTTCCAGGATATCGTCAGGCTTGCGTACAAGCTTTGCTCCTTGCTGAATTAAAAGGTTGCAGCCACTCGAAAGTGTGCTTTGAATTGCCCCCGGCACTGCAAAAACCTCTCTGCCAAGGTCATTTGCGAGGCGGGCAGTAATAAGGGAGCCAGACCTTTCGGTTGCTTCAATGACCACAACCCCAAGGGCTAGGGCAGCAATAATGCGGTTTCTCCGAGGAAAGTGGCATGAGTTTGGTGGACTTCCTGGGGGATATTCAGAGATGAGAAGTCCCTTTTGACTGATGCTGTCTGCAAGCCCAAGATGTTCTTTGGGGTAAATCACGTCTAGCCCCGCTCCGCAGACGGCCACGGTGAAGTGATGGGGTCCTGAGTTGAGGGCTGCCTCATGCGCGGCACCATCAATGCCTCGTGCAAGCCCAGAGACCACAAGCAGGCCAACTTTAGAGAGATTGCGGGAGAAAACAGCTGCATTTTTTAAGCCTTCAGGACTTGCTAGCCGAGACCCCACTACTGCAATCATGGGGACCTTCAGCAAATCAATATTTCCATTGGTGTAGATGCAGTCAGGGGGATCATATAAATCATTTAGCCGAGTGGGGTAATTTTTGTCGTGGCGATTAATCAAGGCAAAGCTGTCTGGAGAAGAGATTTTAGGCATCGGAAGATTTTGAGCCTTAGGGGAATTAGGGCAATGGGGACAGATGGATTGCTCTGTTGGATAATTCCCACATGGCTTTATTAAATGTCCTTTGTTACCCAGACCCACGCTTACACAAGGTTGCCAAACCTGTGGCTCAGGTAGACGCACGCATCAAACAAATAGTGGCGGACATGGCGGATACCATGTACGAGGCACCAGGTGTTGGATTGGCCGCAACCCAGGTCGACATTCATGAGCGGATTGTGGTGATCGATGTGTCAGATGAGCAAAACAATTTGCAGGTATTTATTAACCCAGAAATTATTTGGGCAAGCCCTGAGAAAAAGTCTTGGCGTGAAGGTTGTCTTTCCGTTCCCGAGTTTTATGATGAAGTTGAAAGACCGGCGCAGGTGCGAGTAAAAGCTTTAGATCTAGATGGTAAAGAATTTGAGATTGATGCCGATGGTCTTTTGGCTGTTTGTTTGCAACATGAACTAGATCACCTGCAAGGCAAAGTATTTGTTGAGTATTTGTCGATACTCAAGCGCACTCGCATCTCCCAAAAACTAAAAAAGCGCGCCAAAGAGTTAGTGGGTGAGCGCTAAGCGCTGCTAATGAAAATTGTATTTGCTGGAACCCCCGAGTTTGCTGCACAAGCAATGCGCGCAATCGATGCTGCAGGCCATGAGATTGTTTTAGCGCTGACACAGCCCGATCGTCCAGCCGGTAGGGGTATGCACTTGCAAGTCAGCCCTGTTAAAGAGTTTTCCTTAACAAAAAATATTCCAGTATTGCAGCCTGAAACGTTGAAGCAAAACAGTGCCGACCCACAAAGGCAAGCACAGGCACAGGAAGCTTATCAACAGTTAATCAATACAAAGTTTGATGTCATGGTTGTTGTGGCGTATGGATTAATCTTGCCTCAAGAAATTTTAGATATTGCACAAGCCCCTGGAAGACATGGCAGCTTTAATATTCATGCATCTTTGTTACCGCGTTGGCGCGGTGCTGCACCAATACAGCGGGCAATTGAGTCGGGCGATACCAAAACTGGCATTTGCATTATGCAAATGAATACAGGTCTGGATACTGGTGACACAGTGCTGATCAATGAGATTGAAATGATGCCCGAAGAAACAAGCAATACCCTGCATCATCGCTTGGCGAAGTTGGGCGCGCAGTCAATTGTTGATGTGCTCAATCTTCTGCAGGTCGGCAAAGACCTAGTGCGCACCCCGCAAGAAACCAATGGCATCACTTACGCAGAAAAAATATTAAAGAGCGAGGCAGAAATTGATTGGAGCATGAGCGCCCAAGAAATTGATCGGCGTATTCGGGCTTTTAATCCCTTCCCCGGAGCAACTAGCCAGATTGGGGGGGTGGCAACTAAATTTTGGAGCTCTCGCATTCCTGATCAGGGCTCTTATAACGAGACGAATTGTCCTGGTGAGGTGCTGGGGTTTAGCGAAGATGGTGTTTATGTTCAGTGCGGCAAGGGTGCTGTAGAGATTTTAGAAATGCAAAAGCCCGGCGGGAAAAAAATGGCCGCCAAAATATATCTTCAGCGACTTCAATCTAATGACCAATCATTACGCTTTCATGCAAAGGAGTAGAAATGTTTAATTTCGCAAAAACTGCTGTTTTGATGGCAGCAATTACCGCTTTATTTATTGTGGTTGGCGGCATGTTGGGCGGAGAGCAGGGCATGCTCCTGGCTTTATTAATGGCTGTAGGCATGAACTTCTTTAGTTATTGGTTTTCTGACACGATGGTCTTAAAAATGACCAATGCTCAGCAGGTCGACGAGCGTTCGGCACCACAGTTTTATGCGCTTGTAAAAGAGCTTGCAGATAAAGCGAGCCTGCCAATGCCAAAAGTATTTTTAATTGAAGAAGATGCTCCAAATGCTTTTGCCACCGGGCGTAATCCTGAGAATGCTTCGGTAGCTGCTACTACTGGCATCCTGAAGATCCTCTCGAATCGTGAACTACGTGGTGTGATGGCTCATGAGTTAGCGCATGTGCGACATCGCGATATTTTGATTTCTACTGTAGCTGCAACGATGGCCGGAGCAATTTCTGCGCTAGCTAATTTCGCAATGTTTTTTGGTGGTCGTGATTCTGATGGTAGGCCAAGCAATCCAATCGCGAGCCTCTTGGTGGCAATCTTGGCGCCGATTGCGGCGAGCTTAATTCAGATGAGCATTTCTCGTGCAAGGGAGTATGAGGCGGATAGAGGGGGCGCCGAAATTAGCGCCGATCCCGAAGCTCTTGCTCATGCTCTAGAGAAAATCCACAATTACTCACAAGGCATTCCATTTCAAGCGGTTGAACAGCATCCAGAGACTGCACAGATGATGATTCTCAATCCCTTGGGCGCAGGCGGGCTTGCGCAATTATTTTCAACACATCCACCAACTGAAGAGCGGGTGGCACGCTTAATCGCCATGGCAAAAAACGGGGAATACCCCAGAGCAAAATAGTTTGACTGATAAAAAAATGCCGCACAGCCTTCCTCTTTCTGAGGCAATCACCATTTCTGCGCAGGCAATAGGTGAAGTCATGAGCGGTAGGTCGCTTACAGAAGTTTTAGATGAATTAGACGCCCATGAGCGCCCTATTGTGCAGAGCTTAAGTTTTGATGCTTTGCGTAAATGGGTTCGTTCCCATGAGTTGATTAAACAATTTGTTCCGAAAGCGCCGCCGCCCGAAGTAGATCATTTGCTCAGCGTTGCAATTGCACTCTTTTTACAAGATGGCGTTGATGGTAAGGGATATGCTACGCACACTATCGTTGACCAGGCTGTCAGGGCCTGCAGTGAATACGATAAGACAATGTATGCTAAGGGCTTGGTGAATGCTGTGCTCCGTAAAGTGAGCCTAGTTGCCCATCCACCAGAGGGCGAAAACCGTTTTCCTCCAGATCCTATTCCAATGTATGTGCCGTCTTGGTGGCGTGCGAACTTGAAGCGCAATTACTCAAAGATGTGGCAGACAATTTTGTTTGCTCAAGCAAGGCGGGCACCATTAATTTTGCGAGTGAATCAAAAGCAATATTCTCGCGAACAATACCAAGCTATGTTGAGCGAAGCAGGCATAGCATCCACTCCAATTAACGAGGTTGCTGGGATCAAGTTGCCATCCGCTTTGCTACTACCTAACCCTGTTCCCGTTATAGAGCTGCCAGGTTTTTATAGTGGTGCTGTATCGGTTCAAGACGCTGGGGCGCAACTGGCTGCCACTCTCTTAAATCCGCAACCAGGTGAGCGAATCTTGGATGCTTGCGCCGCGCCGGGCGGCAAGACTGCCCACCTGTTGGAGTTGGCCGACTGCGAGATGGTTGCTTTAGAGGTCGATGGTGAGCGCCTAGGAAAAATTAGTGGTAATTTAGACCGATTGCGCTTGGCTTCTGAAAAGGTAAATGTGCTCAGAGGTGATGCATCTAAAGCATCTTGGTGGGATGGCATTCTGTTTGACAAAATCTTGCTTGATGCTCCTTGCTCAGCATCTGGCATTGTTGCAAGGCACCCCGATATCCCGTTCTTAAGACGTGAGGCGGACATTCAGTCTTTGCAGCAAAAGCAACGCGGAATTCTGGAGCAGGCATGGGCTATGCTCAAATCAGAGGGTTTGCTGCTTTATGTTACTTGCTCGGTTTTCCCGGAGGAGGGAGAAGATCAGGCGGGCTGGTTTGCTGCAGAGCACAGCAATGCGGTACGATTAGGCGCTCCAGGGCAGATTCTGCCCAGTGAAGTAAGCGACGGTTTTTACTATGCTTTGTTTAAGAAAAATGGGCCATGAGCCAAAGAATTAAACAACTCATCTTTTTGTGTGTGATGGCGTTGAGTGTATTTTCAGCAAACGCAGGCGCAGAGGGAATCAAGATCAAGTCCTTTGAGTTGGAAAGGGTTGATAACGACTGGCTTTTAAATGCCTCCTTCCAGATAGAGCTTTCTCCAGGGTTGGAGGATGCTGTACAAAAAGGTGTAGTGCTGTATTTTCAAACTGAATTTGATTTAACCCGTTCTCGCTGGTATTGGTTCGATGAAAAACAAGCTCTTGCACAAAGACAAACTCGTTTGTCTTATCAACCACTGACTCAGCAGTATCGAATTGCATCTGAAGGATTTACGTTCTCTGCGAAAACAATTTCTGAGGCCTTGCAAGCAGTTGGCAGCATTGGAGGTTGGCGAGTAATTGAAAGTAGTCAGATTGATGCTAGCAAGTCTTATACGGCAAGCCTACGTATGAGTCTAGATCTGAGCAAGCTACCAAAACCTTTCCAAGTAAATGCCCTCAATAACCGCGACTGGAATGTTTCAAGCGATTGGTATCGTTTTTCATTTTCGCCCTCTGGACCCAATCTGATAAGGCGATGAGAGCATCAATTGCACCACTAATAGCCGACCTTTTTGCATCAAAGGTATGGAGAAAAAAAGTCATCCCGATTGCGATTGGGGGGATTGGAGTTCTTGCGTTATTACTTCTAGTCTTGCTATCGATTGCATCATCTAATACAGAGTTTTTTGATAACTACTTTATTTGGCTTTATGCCGCCAATGTCATCATTGGCGTTTGCTTAACGCTAGTCATATTGACTTTAATTATTGTCATTGGCGTTCGCTGGTATCGAGGGCACTTTGGCACGCGTTTAATTGCAAAGCTAGCAATGATTTTTGCTCTGGTCGGAATAGTTCCTGGCTTAATTCTATATGGCGTTTCTTTGCAGTTCGTATCTCGCAGTATTGAAACTTGGTTTGATGTGAAGGTAGAGTCGGCGCTTAATTCGGGCTTAGAACTTGGGCGCGTTACTTTACGCGTTGCGCAAGAAGAGATTCTGGCTGAGGGAAGTTATATTGCTGAGCAAATTGTTCAGGCTCCACCAGGCGCAAGTTCTGATCAAGTTGGCGCTATGGTGATGAAGATTCGTAGCCAATTTGGCATTCAAGAACTGAGTCTTTTTAATATGCAGCGCAATTTGATTTTCACTAGCGAGCTTAGGCCGAACAAATACCTGCCAGCACCAAGTACCGATGTCATTTCAGAGGCATTCAAAAAGAAAGGCATTACCTTTTTAGATCCTATAGAAATGGATGATGGCCAGCGGGGCTACCGAGTAAGAGCGATTGTGCCGATTGTGAGGAAAAAATCCCCTCAAAGTAAATCAGATGCAGACGATAAATATTTTTTACAGCTGGTGAGGGTTATTCCAGGCCCATTGGCCAAGAATATTTTTGCGGTTGAATCTGCTTATAGTGAGTATCAAGAGAAGTCGCTAGGACGCTCTGGCCTTAGAAAGATGTTCGTAGGCACCCTCACCCTCACTTTATTTTTTGCGGTATTTGTGGCTATCACCTTAGCCCTATTGTTGGGTCGTCAGCTGGCGCGTCCACTATTGATGCTACTCAAAGGAACGCAGGCCGTTGCTCAGGGTGACCTATCGCCTAAACCTGAACTTGATACTGGAGATGAGCTTGGCATGCTTACTCGTCAATTTAATGTGATGACGCGGCAGTTGGCTGATACACGTACATCTTTACAGGAGTCCAAGGCGTTTTTAGAAAGAGTGCTTGGAAGCTTGACGGCAGGAGTTTGCATTTTCGATAAAAACTATAACGTTGTATCTAGTAATGCGGGCGCGGATCGTATTTTTAAACAAGACCTTACTTATTTAGATGGCAAGCCCTTGAGTAGCAGTTCTGCCTTATTAGAGTTTGAAGAGGCAATTAAAGAGGGCTTTGCGACTATGAAGCTTACGGTAGTGGGGGCTGAAGATAGCTCTACCGCACAGATAAGTCACCAAAATACACCTGTTTGGCAAAAGCAAATACAGCTCCATACTACGAATGAATTTGAGAATGAGCCAGGGGTTACCTTATTTGTGAGGGGCACTGAGCTAACAGCAGATTTACGCATGGTAGTGTTTGATGACATCACAGATGTAGTAATCGCGCAAAGATCTATCGCTTGGAGCGAGGTCGCAAGACGCTTAGCCCATGAAATTAAAAACCCACTGACACCGATTCAGTTATCCGCCGAACGCTTACAACATAAATTGGCAGGGAAGCTTAGCCCAGAGCAAGAAGAGATGATTAACCGCAGCACTGAAACCATTATTGGCCAAGTGCAGGCAATGAAAGAAATGGTTAATGACTTTAGGGATTTTGCTAAGACACCTACGCCACAGTTAAAGCCGGTGTCTATTAATATGCTCACCACAGAAATTTTGGGTTTATATGAAGGCAGCCCATTGCGTACGCATCTTGACCCACGCTGCCCCGACATCATGGGAGACCCTACCCAATTACGTCAGGTTATTCATAACCTGCTTCAAAATGCGCAGGATGCGACCCTTGAAGGCGTACGTCCCAGTGAACCAGTTGAGGTAAAAACAGAATTGGTACCCTACGGAGAGCACAATGGTATTGAGCAAAAAGCGGTTAGATTAACAATAAGTGATTCTGGTATTGGATTTACAGCTAAGATATTGGCAAGAGCATTTGAGCCCTATGTAACAACTAAGAGCAAAGGTACGGGTTTGGGTCTGGCGGTGGTAAAGAAAATTATTGATGATCATTCTGCCAAAATTGAAATACGGAATCGTATGCAGGGAGAAGAAGTGATCGGTGCGCAAGTATCAATATTATTTATGAATCTAGCAAAAGAGGCGGCCTAAGTATGGCTAGTATTTTGGTTGTTGATGACGAGATGGGAATTCGTGAGCTTCTCAATGAGATTCTGACGGATGAGGGCCATACTGTTTACGCAGCAGAGAGCGCAGTACAGGCCCGTACAATTCGTGAGCAAATGCGCCCAGACCTTGTCTTACTAGATATCTGGATGCCAGAAACTGATGGCATTACTTTGCTTAAAGAGTGGTCAAAAACTGGTCAACTCACAATGCCGGTGGTCATGATGTCTGGTCACGCGACAATTGATACCGCTGTAGAAGCTACCCGTATTGGCGCCCTAAATTTTCTTGAAAAGCCAATCGCCCTTCAGAAGCTTTTGAAGACGGTTACTAAAGCATTAGAAAGCTCTCCAAAATACGTTGAGCCAGTAGAAGAAAAAGCACTGCAGTCAAATACCACAGCCGGCATTGCTCCTAAGCCAGCTGCCAATGAGTCCGTAGCTGCGCCGGCTGAGGGTGAGTTCATCAGCGGCATTGCAAAGACATACTTTGATCTTCCATTGAGGGAGGCAAGAGATTTATTTGAGAAAGCCTATTTTGAGCATCAAATGCAAATTATGGGCGGCAGCATGACCAAGATCTCCGAGTACACCGGTCTAGAAAGAACCCACCTGTATCGCAAGCTCAAGGCCTTGGGAATTGATACCTCTCGCAATAAGGGCGAGCAATAAAGCTTTAGACGACATTAGTTTTACGGCGGATAATGGCGCCAGATCATTGTCGGAATTATTCCCATGGAAATTAAAGTCAACTTTCTCGATAAGCTACGTCTTGAGGCTAAGTTCGACGACTTTACAGTAATTGCTGACCAACCTATTCGTTATAAGGGAGATGGCTCTGCGCCTGGACCCTTCGACTACTTCCTTGCCTCATCAGCCTTGTGCGCAGCTTATTTTGTGAAACTGTATTGCGAGACGCGAAATATATCCACTGAAAATATCCGCCTTTCACAAAATAATATTGTGGATCCTGAAAATCGATATCAACAAATTTTCAAAATCCAGGTTGAATTGCCAGAAAATATCTCTGCAAGTGATCGAAAAGGTATTTTGCGCTCCATCGAACGATGCACGGTTAAAAAGGTAGTACAAGCTGGACCAGAGTTTGTGATTGAAGAGGTAAAAAATCTGGATGCAGATGCACAGACTCTGTTGAAATTAGCGCCAGTCGGTGATGCCAGCACCCTTATTGCGGGCAAAGATCTGCCCCTTGAACAAACGATTACTAATATGACGGGGGTCTTAGCAAAGCTAGGAATTAAGATAGAAATCGCCTCATGGCGCAACATTATTGCTAATGTGTGGTCTTTACATATCCGTGACGCACATTCCCCGATGTGTTTTACCAATGGCAAGGGGTCTACAAAAGAAAGCGCGCTAGCTTCAGCCTTGGGTGAATATATCGAGCGACTTAGCAATAACCATTTTTATGCAGGCAGCTTCTGGGGTGAAGACATTGCTGGCGGAGCATTTGTGCATTATCCAAATGAGCGCTGGTTCAAGCCAGGCAAAGATGATGCGTTACCAACAGAAATTTTAGATGAGTACTGCCTAGAGATTTTTAATCCCGATGGTGATCTTCATGCCTCGCATTTAATTGATACTAATTCTGGTAATGCGCAAAGAGGCATTTGCTCTTTGCCATACGTACGTCAGTCTGATGGCAAGACCATTTACTTTCCAACGAACCTAATTGAAAATCTCTATGTCAGCAATGGGATGAGTGCCGGCAACACTCTGGCTGAAGCGCAGGTGCAATGCCTATCTGAGATTTTTGAGCGGGCAGTGAAGCGCAAAATTCTGGAGGATGAAATTGCATTGCCAGATGTGCCTAAAGAAGTGCTTGAGAAATACCCGAGCATTCTGGCAGGGATACGAGGGTTAGAAGAGCAGGGCTTTCCAGTATTGGTTAAGGATGCATCTCTCGGCGGCGTCTATCCAGTCATGTGCGTCACTTTAATGAATCCACGCACAGGCGGTGTATTTGCATCATTTGGAGCTCACCCAAGCCTAGAAGTAGCGCTGGAGCGGAGTTTGACAGAATTGCTTCAAGGCCGCAGCCTGGAGGGCCTCAACGATTTACCACCGCCCACATTTGCAAGTGAAGCTGTTACCGAACCAAATAATTTTGTTGAGCACTTTATAGATTCAAGTGGGATTGTGTCGTGGCGTTTTTTCAGCGCAAAGTCAGACTATGATTTTGTTGAGTGGGATTTCACAAGCCATGGAGAGGGCTCTAGCACTCAAGAGGCAGCTACTTTATTTGGCCTTCTTAAGGCAATGGGCAAAGAAGTTTACGTAGCGGAATATAGCCAACTAGGCGCAATTGCTTGTAGGATTCTAGTGCCAGGTTACTCAGAAGTGTATCCGGTAGAGGATTTGATTTGGGATAACACCAATAAAGCTTTGCTATTCCGTGCCGATGTTCTGAACCTACACTCTTTAGATAATCAGAAGTTAACAGAACTACTTGAGCGTCTAGAAAATAACGAGCTTGATGAGTATGGTGATATGGCAACCTTGATCGGCGTTGAGTTTGATGAGAACACCCCCTGGGGCCACTTAACAGTGCTGGAATTAAAATTGCTGATTAATCTTGCAATAAAGCAATTTGAAGAGGCGCACCAACTTGTGGGAGCATTTCTTCAATTTAACGACAACACAGTTGAGCGCAAATTGTTCTATCAGGCTCTAAACGCCGTCCTTGAAATTTTGCTAGATGATGATTTAGAGCTTGATGACTACATCACTAACCTACGCCGGATGTTTGGTGATGAGAGGATGGATGCTGTAATGGGTTCAGTAGATGGCAGCACTCGCTTCTACGGCCTAACCCCAACAAGCATAAAGTTGGAGGGCCTTGATAGGCACCACCGCAGTGCGGTGGTGCCTATCAAGGCCCTCCAACTTTATGCTTGTTGGGGTTAGGCCGTAGAAGCGAGTGCTGCCATCTACTG
>Ga0208249_1000774_pt1 | contig 10645 bp, 9 predicted proteins | sample CryBogmetaGMA1M_FD_184546 | JGI IMG/M metagenome (GOLD analysis project Ga0208249, IMG submission 184546) | Freshwater microbial communities from Crystal Bog, Wisconsin, USA - MA1M (SPAdes) | ecosystem: Environmental > Aquatic > Freshwater > Lake | place: Crystal Bog, Wisconsin, USA | collected...
GGGGGGCGGAGGCCGTCCGATGGACGACAGCCGGATCGCTCGGGGCCGGGGCACGGGTGCCGTGCGCCAGCGCGACCTCGCACCGGGCGAGTCGTGGGGCAACCTTCCGCCCCACGACCGCGAGCGGGCGCTCCAGCAGATCGGCCGCGAGTTTCCGCCGCACTACCGCGAGGCGATCGAGCAGTATTTCCGGCGCCTTGCGACCGGCGCGGAGGACCGTTGACGTGACGTGCGCTCGCCTCTCGCGGCCGTTGGGGCTGGTGCCGCGCTGTCGCGCGGTGCTTGCGGTGTCGTGCTGGGCCGTGATCGCGACCGCCGCGGTCAGGGGCAACGCCGAGGTGTCCGTGCGGGTGGAACGCGCTGCCGGAGTTGCCGTGGGTGTGCTGCGGTCGATCGATCGTGAGACGGTCGATCTGCTGGTGGACGGGGAGCCAGAGCGGATCCCCCTGACGGACGTGCGGACGCTGACGGCGGCGACCACGCCCGCCGCCGGCCCGGGGCCGCTCGCGGGCGTCGAGGTGGTGGGGGATCGGAGGCTCGTGATTCGCGGCGACGATCTCCGCTGGGAGAGTGGCCGCGCCACGATCCTCCGCGGGGCTGCGGCGATCGAGCTGCCGATCGAGCGGGTGCGGAGGGCTTCGTGGCCGCTGTCGGCGGCTGGCGACGCGGCTGAGGCCGCCGCGTGGCAGGCGTCGGTTCCCGCGGAGCCGGCAGCCGACCTGGTCGCAGTCCTGCGAGCGGAGGGGGTCGAACTCGTCGAGTGTGCGATCACCGCGATCGCGGCCCAGACGGTGACGGTGACGCTCGATGGCGAAACGATTCCCGTGAACCGCGGCAAGGTGCTCGGCCTCGTCTGGGTGCGGCCGCCCGCAGCCGAGACCGCCGCGTCGGGCATGACGCAGGTGGCGATCGCCGGCGGCACGCTCGGTGCCACGACGGTGGAGTGGCGGGATGGGGTGCTCGTGCTCGACGGCGAGATTCGCGTGCCGGGCGACCTGCTGCTGTCGATCGACTTTGCGGCTGGTCGGACGGTCGCGCTCGCCGCCGTGGAACCCGAGCGGTCGGCAAGCGAGCCTTTCTTCGGAGGCCTCGCCGCGATCGACGGCCTGGCGACCTTCTTCGCGCCGCGAATCGTGACGCCCGATGGTGGTCGGCCTGTGTGGCTGATGCGGCCGCGATCGACGGCCACGTGGCGGGTACCGGAGGGCAGTCGGCGGTTTCGCGCCCGCGTGGTGCGGATGGCCGCTGCGCCGGTTCCGGCGGTGGTGGTGACGGCCCGGGCCGACGACGGATCGGAGTGGCGGCAGCGTCTCGAGGGAGAGGGGCCGGTGTCGCTCGAGATGCCCGTGGCCGACGCGCGGCGGCTGACGCTCGGCGTCGATTTCGCCGAAGGGGGCGTGGGCGTTCCCGTGCGGTTCGACGACGCGGGGTTCGAGAAGTGAGCCCTGCCGCGGCACACGTCGGGTGGCGGCGCGGCCTCGGCGGACTGCTGGCAGTGATCGTGATCACCGCCACGGCGCCGGGCGGAGGCGTCGATGTGGAGGCCGACGTGCTGGCAGCCCAGCAGGCGCGGGTCGCGGCGATCGGCCGGGCCACGCCGGCGGCCGTCTCCATCTTCGCCGGGGAGTCGGGGGGCGGCTCGGGCGTGCTGCTCACCCGCGACGGCTACGCGGCCACCAACTTCCACGTCGTCCAGTCGGCGGGACCGGCGGTCACCTGCGGGCTCGCCGACGGCCGCCTCTACGACGCCGTGGTCGTGGGCGTCGATCCCACCGGTGACCTGGCGGTGATCCGCCTGCTCGGCCGCGACGACTTTCCGGTGGCCGAACCGGCCGACAGCGACCGCGTGCAGGTGGGAGACGAGTGCTTCACCATCGGCAATCCGTTCTTGCTGGGCACCGATCTCCGGCCGTCGGTCAGCGCGGGCATCGTCTCGGGGGTGCACCGCTACCAGTTTCCCGCCGGCACGATCCTCGAATACACCGACTGCCTCCAGGTCGATGCCGCGATCAATCCGGGCAACTCCGGCGGCGGGCTGTTCGACGCCGCCGGTCGCCTGATCGGCATCAACGGCCGCGCCTCGTTCGAGAAGCGGGGGCGGGTGAACGTGGGCGCGGGCTACGCGATCTCGGCCAACCAGGTGCGGAACTTTCTCGGCCCGCTCCGCGCCGGCCGCCTCTGCGACCACGCCACGCTCGGGGCGACGGTGGCGACGGCCGTGGACGGCCGCGTGGTCGTGTCGGACATCCTCGAGTCGTCCGACGCCTGGCGGCGCGGGCTGCGGTACGACGACGAACTGGTCTCGCTCGCGGGGCGGCCGGTGCGAACCGTCAACGCGTTCAAGAACGTGCTCGGCATTCTCCCCGCAGGCTGGCAGGTGCCGCTGGTGATTCGCCGCGACGGCCGGCGGCGGGATCTGCTCGTGCGGCTTCAGGGCGTGCACGCGCCGGCGAAACTGGCGGCGCTCGCGGGCGGAGCGGCCGAGGAGCCTCGGCCCGGCGGGAGCGAACCGGAGGTGCCGGCCGCGGTGCGGGCGGTTTACGAGCGGCGTGTCGGCTTCGTGAATCACCACTTCAACGTCCTCGAGCGGGATCGGGTGGCGGTCGGGCTCGCGGCCCTGCGCGACAGCCTCCCCGACGGCCCGTGGGTGCTGGCGGGACGGATCGCCGCGGGGGGCGAGTTTCGCATCGAACTCGCCGACGCCACGGCCTCGATCGACCTGCCCACGGGCACCTCCACGCTGGCGGACGACGAGGCCTTCGATCGACAGCCAGTGCCGCCGGGCAGCGGCGGCCTGCTTCCGGCCCTCGTGCTCTGGCGACGGCTCGTCGTCGCGGGGCCGGCTGCGGTGGGGCAGACGATGTACTGGGGCACCGCGCCGCGGGATCCGGCTACGTTCACAGCCGACGCGGCGGGCGACCTGGTCGATGTGCTCGAGTCGGCGGTGGCTGGCGTGGTGGCCCGGTTCGGCGTCGATCCCGCGGGCCGCGTGGTCTGGATCGATCTCTGGGCGTCGCCCGAGGGCGACCCCTGCGAGGTCAGGCTCCGATGGCCCGACGGCGACGCCGCGGGCGGAATGCCGGCCGCCATCGACGCCCGCTTCGGCGGCGAGCCCTTCGCCACGCTCGTCCTCGATGCGGCCGTCGTCGCGGAGGCACCGCGATGATCGGGCGTTGCTTCGTGATCGTCGCCGTCGTGCTCGCCGCGCGGGTGGCCGCCGCGGCCGACCCGACGCCGCAGCTCGTGGCGGCCCGCGCGGCCAAGAGCGTGGTGAAGGTCTACGGCGCGGGGGGGCTGCGCGGGCTCGAGGCCTACCAGTCGGGGATCATCCTCACGCCCGACGGCCGGATCGCCACGGCGATGAGCACGGTGCTCGACGCGGAGGGCATCGATTGCGTGCTCGACGACGGCCGCCGCTTCGAGGCCACGCTGGTCGGCTTCGATCCGCGGCGCGAACTGGCGGTGCTCTCGATCGACGCTGCCGACCTGCCGGCGGCGGTGCCGGCGGAAGGCCGCGCCGCGGCGGGCGCCCGTGTGCTCGCGGTCTCGAACCTGTTCGGCGTCGCCGTCGGCGATGAACGGGCCAGCGTGCAGCGGGGCGTGATCGCGACCGTCGTGCCGCTCGAGGCCCGTCGCGGGGCCGCCGATGCGCCGTATACCGGCACGGTCTACGTGCTCGACTTCACGACCAACAATCCCGGTTCCCCAGGCGGCGCCCTGGTCGATGCCCGCGGCCGCCTGCTCGGCATGATCGGCAAGGAGTTGCGGGCCTCGGCCTCCGGCATCTGGCTCAACTACGCCCTGCCCGTCGACGAGGTGCTCGCCGGCTGCGAGGCGATCGTGGAGGGCCGCGCCGGCATGACCACGGTCGCCGGCGCGACCCCCTTCGATCTGGCGATCCTCGGGATCGTGCTCGTGCCCGACCTGCTCGACCGCACGCCTCCGTTCGTCGAGGCACTCGTGCCCGAGTCGGCTGCCGTACGGGCCGGGCTCGCCGCCGACGACCTGCTGATCGCCGTAGGAGGCCGGGCGGTGGGGTCGCGGTCCGCTGCCGAGCGGGCGGTGGGGGCGATCGCGGCGGGCGATCCGGTGCGGGTGACGGTGATCCGCGCGGGCGCCGTCGTGGACGTCGATCTCGGGCCGCGGCCGAGGGTGGCGGACGCCATTCCGGCTCCGGAGGCCACGCCATGAACCGCCCACGCCGATTGCTGATCCTCGTGGTGGCGACGACGCTCGTGGCGGCGCGGGGCCGAGCCGCGGAGCCCACGCTCGCCGAGGAGCGGGCCTTTCGCGCGGCCGTCGCCCATGTGGCCGCCGCCATCGTGCGGATCGAACCGGTGGCCGGCGCCGCCGTGACGGGAGCCGCCGGCGCCGAGGCCGCAGTGGCGTCCGCCCCATCCACGGGGCTCGTCGTCGATCCGGCGGGACTCGTGTTCGCCACGTCGTTCGCCGTGCCCGAGACGGCCCGCGAGGCAGTCGTCGTGCTGCCGGATGGGCGGCGCGTGGCGGCCACGCCGCTCGGCCGCGACGTGCCCCGGGGCATCGTGCTCTTGAAGACCGAACCGCTGCCGATCGCGCCGGCGGTGGAGCCCGTGCCCCGGCGGAGCCTCGAGCCAGGGCAGTGGACGATCGCCGTCGGCCGCGGCTGGTCGGCTGCCGAGCCGAGCGTGTCGGTGGGGATCCTGTCCGCCGTGGATCGCGGCTGGGGCCTCGCCGTGCAGACCGATGCGGCGGTGTCGCCGATGAACTACGGCGGCCCGCTCCTCGACATCGCCGGCCGGGTGATCGGGATCGTCGCCCCACTTCCCGCCGAGCCCGCGCGGATGATGCGGGGCACGGAGCTCTACGATGCCGGCATCGGCTTCGCGGTGCCGCTCGAGGATCTGCTCGTCGAGGTGCCCCGGCTCGCGGCGGGTGAGTCGCTCGCCGCCGGTGTGCTCGGCATCACGTACCGGTCGCGGGACGCCATCAACGGTGATCCGGTGATCGCTTCGGTGCGGCAGGGTTCGCCCGCCGCCCGCGTCGGCCTGCGGCCCGGCGACCGGATCGTCGGTGTCGAGGGTCGCCCCGTGCGGCGGATCGCCGATGCGCGGCATGCGGTCGCAACGCGGCACGCCGGTGATGTGATCGCGTTGGACGTCGACCGCCGCGCGGGCGGGGCGACCAGCCGAGTCACCACGCGACCGACGCTCGTGGCCGAGCTGCCGCCGTGGCGGCGGGCCATCCTCGGGCTCGTCGTCGCGGATGCGGCCGACACCAGCGAGGATGAGCCGGCGCGGATCGAGTGGGTGCTCCCCGGCGGGCCGGCCGATCTGGCGGGCATCGCCGCGGGCGGCCGCGTGGCGTCGATCGTGCCGCGGAACGATGCGGCGAGCGCCACGGAGGTCGTCGAAACCCCGTCGGCGGCGACGCTCGCGGGCGTGCTCGCAGGCCTCGAACCCGGGCAGCAGGTGCGGCTCGGCGTGCTTCAGGGCACGGAGGTCACGACCGCCGATGTCACGCTTGCCGAGATGATTCGCGACGTGCCGGCCGAGGCTCCGGCCCCTCCGTCTGCCGCGTTGCCGGGTGGCGCCACCGACGGCGTGCGGGTGGTCCGGCTCGGCGGTGCCGACGTCGCCCAGCCGCCGCTCGCCGTCATCCCGGCTGGCCGTGGTCCCGTGCCGGTGCTCGTCTGGTTCGGTGTGCCGCACGGCGACGTCGAGGAGGCGGAGGCGACCGCGTGGCAGGGTGCGGCCGCGGCCACGGGGGTGGCCGTGATCCTGCCGTGTTCACGGGAACGCCGCGCATGGAGTGGCGACGATGTCGGCGGCGTCGTGCGGGCGCTGGAGTCGCTCCAGCCTTTGCGGCCGGTGGACACCGCGCGGGTGGCCGTCGCCGGCCGCGGCCCGGGAGGCGTGTTCGCCTGGCTCGTGGCAGAGCGACTGGGAGACGTCTGTCGCGGTGTCGCCGTCCTCGACGCGCCGCTACCCCCGCGCGTCGCGATCGACGCCGCGGAGCCGGGGACCGCGAAATGGATGCTGCTCGGCGGGGCGGGCGATGCCGCCGCCGCGCGGAGGCTCGCCGCTGACCGCGACCGCCTGACGCAGGCGGGCCATGCGGTGGGAACCCTCGCTGAGCCGGAAGGGGGCGGGCCACCGACGGCGGTGCTCTGCCGCTGGGCGGCGTTGCTCGGAGTGCGATGACATGGCCGCGGCGCTGCGGGTCGTGATGGCGGACGACGACCTCGTGGTGGTCGACAAGCCCGCGGGCATGCCGAGCGTGCCGGCGCGGACGCCGCTCGATCCGCCCGATGTCGCGACGGTGCTCGCGAAGACGCATGGTTCGCTGGAGGCCGTGCACCGGCTCGATCGTGACACCTCCGGGCTCCTCGTGCTGGCCCGCTCGCGGGAGGCCCGGGCGCGGCTCGGTCGGGCGTTCGAGGATGGGCTCGTCGAGAAGCGGTATCTCGCGATCGTGCACGGCGGGCTCCGCGACCAAGCCGGCGGCATCCATCTGCCCTTGGCCGACGACGTGGCCAATCCGCCGCGGAAGCGAGTCGATCCGATCATGGGCCGCCGGGCAGCGACCCGCTGGCGGACACTCGAGGCTGGCACGTGGGAGGGGGCCGCGGTCACGCTCCTCGAACTCGAGCCGCTCACCGGCCGGTCGCACCAGCTCCGCGTGCACCTCGCCTGGCTCGGCTGCCCGATCGTGGGGGATCGGCTCTATGGTCCATCAACGCGGCCGGCGACGTGCCTGGCTCTCCACGCTGCCGGCCTCACGCTGCCGCATCCCCGCGACGGCAGCCGGCGATCTTGGGCAAGCCCGACCCCCAGCATGCCACCGTGGCAGGTTTTCGCAACGTGCGCCGATCAGGCGTAAACTCTTGTGAGCGTTCCGGATGCTTCGGTTCGAGGATGTCCGGCGGGCCAGCCCTTCTCCACGCCCAACCTCGGGGCCGCCCTCGCCGCCGCCGGCCGCACGTTCATCGGCTACTCCGAATCGCTGCCGTCGGTCGGCTACCAGGGAGAATCGTTCACGGCGAATCCGCCGCTCAACGAATCCATGCGCAAGCACAACCCGTGGATGAACTGGGTCGCTGCCACGCCGACGGGGAGCCAACTGCCCGGGAGCGTGGCCCAGCCCTTCACGGCGTTTCCGGCCGACCCCACCACGCTCCCCTCGGTCGCCTTCGTGATCCCGAACGAGCAGCACAACATGCACGACGGCACGATTGCCGCCGCCGACGGCTGGCTGCAGGCGAACCTGTCGGGCTACGCGACCTGGGCTCGCGACCACAACAGCCTGCTCGTCGTGACCTGGGACGAGGACAGCAGCACGGAGCGAAACCGGATTCCCACCCTGCTCGTCGGTGCCGACGTCCGCCAGGGCGAGGTTCAGGGCACGTGGACGCTCCACAACCTGCTCCGGACGATCGAAGACGCGACCGGGGCTGGTCACTCGGGCAGCGCCGCGGCCGTGCAGCCGATCGTCGGTGCCTTCACGAGCGATCCCGTGACCAGCGTGGCCATATTCCAGCAGGGGGACGCGGCAGGGTATGCCTCGGCCACCGACACCTGGATCGAGGCGGCGGCACCGACGACGCCGCACGGCGCGGATGGGGTGGCCCTCGTCGACGGGGCGCCGCTCACGCAGGCCCTGGTGAAATTCGCCGACCTCTTCGGGGCCGGGGGCCGCATTCCGGACGGCGCCACGATTCAGTCTGCCAAGCTGAGCCTGCTCACGGACAGCAGCACGTCGATCGACACGGTGGCGGTCCATCGGATGCTGGCGAGCTGGAGCGGCAGCGCCACCTGGAGCAGCTTCGGTGCCGGCGTGGCCACCGACGGCGTGCAGGCGGCGGTCGAGAGCGAGTTTCAGCTCAGCCCCAGCGTTGCCAACGCCGAGGCGATCTTCGACGTCACCGAGTCGCTTCGCCTCTGGCAGGCCGACCCCTCGGGGAATCAGGGGTGGCTGCTGCAGACCACGGGCGGCGCCAGCGGCTGGGGATGGGCCACGTCGGAGGCGGCGGCGGTCGACATGCGGCCACAGCTGTCGGTGGTCTACGCGGTGCCCGAGCCGACGACCTGCACGCTGGCGGCGTCGGTGTGCATCGCCCTCATCGCCCGCCGCGGCCACCTCACGAGGCGGTCGGCCTGAGAGCCGAGGACGAGACCTGCTGCCAGGAGCGGGAGAACCGGCCCAGGTCGCGCACCCGGGAGCGGTCGCAGAATGGTGGCCAGGGGAGCACGGCCACGGGGCGTGCCGTGCGGAGCAGGTCGATGCTGCGGCGAGTCCGCGGGCAGGGGGTCTCGCCGACCGCGATTTCGACGCAGCCGAGTGCCGCCGCCCGATCCGCCACGACGGCCGTTGGATCCCCGACGAGCAACTCGATGCGCGGCACGTCGGCGAGGCATTCGCAGAGGAACACCAGCCGCTTGACCGCTGGCCGCTCATCGGCGAGCCAGGCGGGATCGAGCACGAACAGCCGGGGCGCCTCCGGAAAGGCGAGGGCGGCGGGACTCGTGGCGGAGGCCGAATCGAGCGTGAGCCAGACCAGCGGTCGCTGCGGGGCAGGGGAGGGGGGCGGCGGTGCAGCCGGCGCGATTCGCAGCGGCGGCCGTTCGTCGGCCCGTTCGAGGTCGGTGAACAGCCGAGCCGCGAGGTCGTCGTACCCGCCTTCCACGTCGCAGTGGCCGAACACCGGGCACCCGCGACAGTGGCTGCCGGAGGTGAAGGTCTCGAGATTCTCGCGGTTGAAGAGATACGGCTTGGCGGAGAACGTGCCTGCGACCCACTGCCAGGAGAGATGGTTGCTCGCCGGGTCGCCGTCGAGCAGGTGCTCGAGAAACCAATCGGCGCCGGCCCGCCAGTGCACGCCACGGACGTGCACCAGCCACGAGGCAAGCCACATCCGCTCGTGGTTGTGGAGCCATCCCGCGTCGTGCAGCCGGCGGACGAAGGCATCGATGCAGGCCATGCCCGTCCGCGCGTCGCGGACATCCTCGGGAACGGCATCGAGCAGCGGGCGTCGCCAGCGGGCCGCGGGGGGCTGCAGGCCGTGCCGGACGCCGTCGCCGATGGCCAGATGCACCTGCCGCCAGTAGTCGCGCCAGCCGAGTTCGGAGATGAGCTTCGACGCCTGCTCGGGATGCGCGACCCGCGCGAGCGCCGCGTCGCGGACTTCGGCGAGCGAGAGCACGCCGTGACGGATCCACGGAGAGAGCCGGGTGACGGCCCCCGCCACGTGATTGCGGGTTTGCCCGTAGGCGACGGGATCGATCTTGGCCAGCTCATGGAGCGCTGGACCACGCCCTCCCCGATGGATCCCGTCGCCGACGTGGCCGCGGCCTGGGCCCGCCGCCGCCTCGGGGAAGATCCGGGCGAGCTCGGCGGCGAGGTCGTGCCGCGACCGCCCGAGCAGGTGAGTGAGCGAGGTCATGGAAACGGCAGCCCGGGATGTGATGGTCGTCGGCAGCACGGTAGCCGCTGCCAAGGGGCTGGGCAGTCGGGTGCCGGAAAATCGCGCTCGTGGCTGCGAAGTCGCGCTGCGGCGGTGGGCGCGCCGCCGTCGAAACGCCAGGTTTCGCGGCTGAAAAACACAGGTCAGGGCCGGGGGCACGGGGCGGTGGCTGACGCGGCACGGGCTTTGCACTGCTCCCGCGGCATCGTTCATATGCCGGGCGGCCCGATCTCCAGCGGCCGCCATGAGGGCGGCTTCCGCCCTCCCGGCGTCGCGTCCGGAAGGATGCCCCAACACGGCTTGGGTGGGTACTCCGCCTACACTCACCCAGGCCGGGGCATGCGCCGGGACCGCACCGCGATCCCGTGCGAGGCGATCCTTGTAGGGTCGGTGCCCGCGGGAGTAGCCTCAGGAAATCCCAGATTCCTTGCCCGCCGCAGGCCCGCCGTGAAGCTGATCATCGCCATCATTCAGCCGGCCAAGCTCGAGGCGGTGAAGCAGGCGCTGTCCGAGGTCGAGGTTTTTCGGCTCACGGTGCTCGACGTGCAGGGCTTCGGTCGGCAGCGCGGCCATGCCGAGACCTATCGCGGCCACGAGATCTCCGTGAACCTGATCCGCAAGGTCCAGCTGCAGATCGCCGTCAACGACGATTTCGTCGAGCTGACGATCGCGGCGATCGTGAAGGGGGGCCGCTCGGGCGAGCACGGTGAGATCGGCGACGGCAAGATCTTCGTGCTCCCGATGGACGAGTGCGTCCGCATCCGGACCGGTGAGCGGGGGGGCGAGGCGATCTAGTTTCACGGCTGCCGGGCCCTCCATGGCCCCGGCAGCCTTGGCCCGGCGCTGGTGAAGCCAAGGTTCACCATGCCGGGCTGCTCGCCCTCCAGGCTCGCGTGAGGCGGCGTCGGTGAAGTCAGGGTTCACCAGCGCCGGGTTCCGCAGGTTGAAAACCTGCGGCCACTTTCAGACAAGCAGGTCGCGACCGGGGCCGGGGACGATGATCACTGGCCTTGCGTGCCCTCGTCCGAGGCCGCCTCGGCCGGCTCGTCGTCGATCGCTTCCGTCGTGTCGTCTTCCGCCACGGATGCCTCGGGCTCGGCCGTGCTCGATGCCGCATCGTCGGCCAGGTCGGCGGCGGCGCCTTCCGGCAGGGCGTGGCCGAACACGGACCAGACCACGCCGTCGCCCACCACTGACAACGAC
>Ga0208249_1000775_pt1 | contig 10644 bp, 14 predicted proteins | sample CryBogmetaGMA1M_FD_184546 | JGI IMG/M metagenome (GOLD analysis project Ga0208249, IMG submission 184546) | Freshwater microbial communities from Crystal Bog, Wisconsin, USA - MA1M (SPAdes) | ecosystem: Environmental > Aquatic > Freshwater > Lake | place: Crystal Bog, Wisconsin, USA | collected...
ACACCGTGACGGACCGAGGCCATGAGCACCTTGGTGGTGGCGAGGAACGGCAGGTAGCGATCGAGTTCGCGTTCGATGACCGCCGGATACGCACCGAAGTCGTCGAGCACGGTGAGGAACGTCTCGAACAGTCCGTCGATGGCCAGGAACGCATCGGGCAGAGCGACGCGACGCACGACCGAACACGACACATCGCCCTCGTTCCACTGATCGCCGGCCAGCGAGGCGACCATGGTGAGGTGCCCGCGCAGGATGGTGAGGAACCCGCCGATGCGCTCGCAGCTGCGGCTGTTCATCTTGTGGGGCATGGCCGAGGAGCCGACCTGTCCGGGCTGGAACCCTTCGGTGGCGAGCTCCTGCCCGGCCATGAGCCGGATGGTGAGCGCGAGATCAGCGGGCCCAGCAGCGGCCTGCACCAGCGCCGAGACCACATCGAGATCGAGCGAACGCGGGTACACCTGACCGACATTGGTGAGCACGGCACTGAAGCCGAGGCCGGTGGCGATGCGGGTCTCGAGCTCGGCGAGTTGCGAGTCGTCGCCGTCGAGCAGATCGAGCATGTCCTGCTGGGTGCCCACGGGGCCCTTGATGCCCCGCAGCGGATAGCGGGCCAGCAGATCATCGACGCGATGCAGGGCCTGCAGCAGTTCCTCACCGGCGTTCGCGAAGCGCTTGCCGAGCGTGGTGGCCTGCGCGGGCACGTTGTGCGATCGACCAGTCATGACCACCGTGGCGTTCTCGGCGGCGCGCTCGGCGAGTCGGGCGAGGGCGGCGAGCATGCGGCCGCGCACCAGCACGAGCGCAGCGCGCACCTGGAGCTGCTCGACGTTCTCGGTGAGATCGCGAGAGGTCATGCCCTTGTGGATCTGCTCATGGCCGGCGAGCGCACAGAACTCGTCGATGCGAGCCTTCACGTCGTGGCGGGTGACGCGCTCACGGGCGTCGATGGAGGCGAGGTCAACCCGATCGATCACCGAGCGATAGGCCTCGATGGCCTCGGCGGGCACGTCGATGCCGAGGTCGCGCTGGGCCTCGAGCACGGCAATCCACAGCTGGCGTTCCAGCACGACCTTGTGCTCCGGGGACCACACGCGTGCCATCTCGGGGCTCGCATAGCGGGCGGCCAGGACGTTGGGCACGGATGTGGGGGCCATCGACTCTCCTCATGCACCCGCAGCAGGCGCACCCATCAGGCTACGACACGCGTCGCTGCCAGCCTTGAACGATCCCAGCGTCGATCTCCGATGAGGAGGCATGATGACCACGTGCAATACCTGTGGTGGTGTCTCTCGGCGGTGATCTTCGGGCTCGTGGTCTGGAGTGTGGTCGATGCATCCCGTCGCCCAGCCTCAGCGTTCGAACCAACGGCGATGACCAAGCGGAACTGGATCATCTCGATCATCGGGTTTGCAGTCATCTGCGGCCCGATCGGCGGGCTGTACTCGCTGTACTACCTGCTGAGCGTCCGCCCATCCCTGGCTACGGCGAGCACTGAGGACTGAGCCAGTCGCTCAATCTCGCCGTTCGTCCAAAGGATCCGAAGGGCGAGCTGCGCGGCGGATCCGGTCGACCCTGCGGCTCGTGTCCGAGCGACGCACCGGATCCACGATCCGACCCAACCGCAGACTCGCCAGCAGATAGGCGAGGTCCTCGGCGCGGGCTTCGATCGCGATGACCTCCGATACCTCGAAGCGACCTTTTCCCAGATCGCGCACGACAATCCTGTGCTCCGGGTGTCCGCTGACCTCCACCACGATCTTCCCGCAATCGGTCAGGTCACCGGTCTTGGCATAGTCGTTCAGTCGAACCGGCGTCAGACGCCCGGCGTCGAGGAGCTTGAGCAGCCGAAGCACCTCAATCGCGACATCACGAGACCTCTGTGCGATCTCACGAAGGTCGTCGAGAGCTTCGTCAAGAAGCGTGACATTTCGATACGGCTGCGAACGGCGCTGATTCACAGTTCGTCGAGATCAATGCCCAGTTCGGCGGCCGCTTCAGCCAACGTGGTGCGGTTGCCGGAATCATGAGCGTCACGCTCGCGGATCCGCTCGGCGATCACGATGTCCTCAGCCACATCAAGCAGGAGTTCGAAGGTCTCGAACGGGAGGAGCACCGCCTCCGGCTGACGGTGATCACCGAACACGACCGGCTCGGCGCCGATGCCCTCTGCTCGGAACCGCGCCACATGGGAGGTCAGGTTGGCTCGTGCGTCGCTGATGGTCTCCGGCATACCAACTCCTTGTACAGGTTCCTGTACATCCTACCTGAAGGACTTGATTCCCAGGCGGTCAGAGAAATCGGCATCGGAACACCCATCGGTCAGAGTCGTTCGCCTCACGACCCTGGTTCACCTTGTTGGGCCCTTGGCTTAGGATGATCTCTGCCGTACCACAGGGTAGTGGTACATTTTGGTCCATGGACGACCATGCAGCCCTCGACGAACTCAACCGACTCCTCGACGCTGATGATGCGGAAACCGTGAACACCTCCATGAGGCTGTCGGTCTCATTGCGCGACGCAGCCGCGCTCGCAGTGGAGCACTTCAGCGCGGCTTCCTCGGCGACCACGATGGCGGCCGCTGCGCTGCGCCAGAGCCTCGAGACCCTCGCTATGGAGACGGCGCTACAGCTCCACTATCGCGAGCACCCCGACGCTCAGCCGAGCCTCGCGGAGATCGCGCACGCCCTCGCCGTCCAGGACGGCTCTCCGCTCGCAGAGCGTCCCGACCTGCTCACCGCCGCTGCATCAGCCGTGATCGAACGACACCCGGACGCCGACGCTGACGATGTGCTGTTGTGGGCGGAAGCGCAACTCGCGGTGTCCGCGTGAGAACCATCGTCCTCGACAACGAAGCCGTCCAAGCGCTCAGCGACTCGACCCATACGAAGCACCGCACCGTCGTCGCTCACCTCGCCGGCGCGGTGGCCCGACGCCGACGCGGAACCGTCGTGGACACCGTCGTGCCGACCACCGTGCGTGTCGAGGCCGGCTGGGACCGCAGTACGCCGAGCGCAGCCGCCATCAACCGCTTCCGCCTTCGCGACCACGCCCTCGACGCAACGGCCGCGAACCTGGCTGCGACCATCCAGAGTCGCTGCGGCCTCGGGCCCGCCGAAGCCCACATCGGCGCAACGGTTCAGTCCGTGTCATCGGGCGATGTCGTCGTGCTCACCACCGATCCCAGAGACATCGCCGTCGTCTGCACACCTTCGACGCCCCAGATCGTCCGGATCTGACGACAACCTCTCCGGAAAGCGCGGTACTGAGCGAACCCTTGATCGACACCTTGGCCACAGGGCCCAGCCCGGTTCATCCACTCGCTTCGGTGGGATCGATTCCGCCGGTCCCATCGCATCGACGTCGAGTTGAGTCGGCTCACCGGATCCCCAGTCGAGAAGTTCACCGGTCGCCCGGTCGATGACGAAGGTCAGTGTCGAAGCTCGAGGCGCGGTGCCACCGGGAGTCACGCTCATCGAATAGTCGATGAAGTCGCCGTGTGCGACGAAGACCCGCACGTCCTCGTTGCTGGTCACCCCGACATCGAAGGATTTCGCAACTGTCGACTGATCGGCGATACCGATCTGCTGGCCCGTCCAGCTTGATGAGAGAAACTGGCCTCTGTTCGGACGATCTCATCGGCCATTGCGCTGACCACCATGCGGATCATCTCCAGAACGAGGGTCTACCCGCGACCACTGGAGGGGTCGATGGACGCTGGCGGCCTTCCTTCCGGCGGAACGTCAGGAACGGTCGGCGCAGAAGGTGCGGTTGCAATGCCCGGTCGCATCGGAGCTCGCGTCCCGAGTCTCGCATCGGAGACCGTCTGAAGGTCCTCCGATGAGTAGCGCAGCGAGGTCTCAACTCCAGGAGCGAGCCAGACAAACTCTGAACTTGGAGCGGCCCCCTGAGAAGGGGAGAGAATTCCAAATCGATTCCCTGTGACGTAAAGGATTGGGATATCCCCCTCCTTCAAAATGCCACCCCAGTAGTCGGTCTTCAGAGTTGCCAAGACGACAAACGGATCCTTCGCCAGTTCGAAATTTGAACGCTTTGCTAGCTCAGCAGCGAACTCGGGGTCGTCCTTTTGGAGTCGCTCAGAGGCGCCATCCGTCTCCACGAAGATCAGGTCTCCCTCAGCCAGCAAAACTTCCTCCTCCGTGGAACCCAACACCTTCGAAACACGAGCGGAGTAGCGCGAATAGCCCCAAGGCTTCTTTCCAGATTCGTCTTCGAACGGAACGTACGTAGGAGAGCTCTCGAGAACCACCTCGATAGCGATAGTCGAACTGGCAGCGACGTCGCCAACCGACTCATATCTGACCCACACTGGGTCAACTGAGGCTCTGGGGTTTGTCCCAGTCTTGGACTCGTGGCTCCCCGCAGCACATGACACGGAGCTGAGGCAGACCAGGATTCCAACTACGAACGAAGCGGCAGCTCGCGATCTAATCGTCATCATGGGTGTATCGCTTTCCAACCCTGCACGTCGTCATAGACGGGATACTGCCACCAGCCGCACTCGTTGGTCTTGATCGGTGGCCAACTATTCATGATGCCGGCGTTCCACTGCTGGCTTCCGCAACCGGCACTATCTACGTGCCCCAGCCCGTACGCGTGCCCAAGTTCATGAACGGCGACACCAGTCTCATACTTATAGTCTTGGTATGGGCCGTTCGGAAAGAATTGGCTCATTGACTGGTTGAGATTCCACCTGAACTCTGGATCGTCATGGTAAACACCATTCAGGCATTCGCCCGTCGTATTTGCATACCAGCTATTCGAGGCCCACGAGTAGAGAACTTTTACATCCTGGGTGGGACTGTTGAATCCGACGATCGACCATTGAGACGAGACAGACTGATTCCAGCCCCACGCACCGTTTTCCGTGTTAGCGCGCCGATTCGGCTCTGCGTTCGTCGGGCTAAAGCCAATCCCCAGCCCGTCGTCATCCTGATTGCTGCCGAAGTGGCACCCGCTACTTCGGGCAGTCCACGCTCCCGCAATGTCGGGGAGGACTCCGACTGCTGCGCTCGCGATGACGGCGCCGCTCGCGCCCAGAACAACCATCTGCCAGACTTTGCTTCGGCCCACCAGTTTCTCCCGCCAAGGTGCGTGTTAAAGCCCTAAGGCTAGCAGAGTTTCCAAACCGGCGGGCGTGCACAATCGGCTGGGCTGCAGGTCGGCTATAGCCCAGCCGATTCCCTCTGCATCAGATGCTTGCGTTCGATCAGCCCCCCCCGCCGTGGATCAGCACCTGAACTTCGTCACCGGCCGAGCCCTCCGTCATGTTCTTGTCCGGCAGGCACTTGGCCCGCTCTTCGTCGACAGCGAGCAACAACGAGTTCTCCACGATCACCCCGGGTCCTACCCCGGGCGAGAGCTCACGGCTGGGGAATCCAGACTTGAGTAATCAGGGAAGCCATGGTGTCGACCAGAGTCTTGAGGTCTCGTTGGATTCCCTCGCCGCCACACCCCCGAAGCACCCGTATACGGAACGCCCGCTCCAACACGTCGCAAGGCGTTGCGGAGGTTGGTATGGCGAGAATTTGTTGACCACAGGTGGCGGCAATACGAGGAACAGCCCAAAAGGGTTTGACCCCGGCTCTGATGACATTTGCCTTGCCGATCCTCCTGTTCGTGTAGCGCTGAAGGCGATGTCGGACTCGACCGGAGTGAGCTTGCCGAGTCGACGCTGGCGACACCGGTTGCTGTAGGCGTGTTCGATCCGGATCGCGATGGCGGTGCGGAGTTCCTCGCGTCTCTCCCAGTCCCGAGTCTGTTCTAGGACGAACTCCTCTCCGAGACGATTCTCGGCTCGACGACGGTGTCCGAGCTAGCGGGTCACGCCCCAGACAACCGCCGTTTTACCCTTCAAACCTTCTATTACTACTGCAATTGATGTAGCTGCGGCGCCACCGCCAATCCGCGACAGTGCGTGAGACGCGTTGGCGCCTCGGTCACCTCACACTTCGCAATCCGCCAGGTCCCGTTATCGAACCGCCCGCCAGATGCGCCCGGCGTAGCGGTAGCCTCGGGTTGGGGAAGTGCCGAGGGCCGAATGCGCGGAGCCCCTACACTCAAGATCGGGCGAACGAGCGGGGATCGAGATGATTGAACCACCGGTGATAGGTCGACACGTTTTTCTCAGGCCTGTGAGTCAGGCCGACTATGACGTGATTCGAGCGGTCGAGTCGTCGGGTGAAAATCAGGTGCTCTATCGACAAAAGGGAACGACTCCGTCACCGGAGGAGTTCGTTGCACGCCTTTGGGCAGGTGTCCTTGCGCAGTTCATGGTGTGCGAGAAATCGTCCGGTCGACCAGTGGGAGTTGTTGCTGCATACGGCGCCGATTTTCGCAATGGACATGCATATCTGGCCTCGATTGTGTTCCCTGATGACTTGGGTCGAGGTTGGCCGCTCGAAGGTACGGAGCTGTTCATCGAGTATCTCTTCGAGACGTTCGGGCTCCGGAAGTTGTATGGAGAGACATCTTCGGCGGTGCTGCAGTCATTTCCGTCGGCGCTGGCCGACGTGGGTCGCGAGGAAGGCAGATTGGTCGGCCATGAGTTCATTCGCGGAGTATTGGTCGACAAGGTCATTCTCGCGATCTACCGAGATGAATGGTCGAATCGTCGCCAGCCGACGAGCGGTCCGTCGAAGTTGGGCGCTGCACTGCGGCACGAACTTGCGGATTCACAAGTCGGGAATCTCGCTTCAAAGATGACCACTCGCAGCGGCAGCGGTACGGAGGTCAAGGATGTCGATTGAGCCTGCAACGGGCCCAGAATTCGACTCGTTCTGCCTCGTATTCTCCGACTACTTCGAACTGCCTCGTTCGATCGTCACCTCCTCGGCGAGACTCGATCACGATCTCGGTCTCGACTCACTTGCAATCCTCGAGTGCATCGTCATGCTCGAAGAAGCTGCCGGCCACGATCTCGAACTGGACGCGATCACCACCGTGCGAACAGTCGGCGAACTCTTCAACTACTACTGGCAATTCGTCGCTTCGACGATCGACCCGGGCACGCCGTGATCATTCTCGCTCGGACGCGGATCTGACCCCGATCCGATGCGCGTCATCGACCTGATCATGGACCGGGCGGCTCGACTCGGAAAGGAGCCGGCGATCATCAACGACGCTACGACGATTACGTTTGACGACCTAGTCGAAACGATTGAGCGCATGAGAGTCACGATCGAACGGCTAGTTCCGCCGACCGGCGCGATCGTGGTGCCAGCCAATCCACTCGATCAGATCATCGGTCTCCTCGGAGCGATGGCGGCACGACGAGTCCTGTTTCTCGAACCTGGCCGTATCGGAGATGCGCAGGCCAATCTCGGGTGGTCACACCGATTGATTGATGGGGACTTGAAGCCAACTGGCGCCAAGTCCCACCGGTGGCTCAACGTGATCGAAGGATTTGCCCTCGTGGTTCAGACATCGGGAACAACTGGCGACCCGAAGTTCGTCGTCCACGACGATCGCAGTTTGGCGGCGAACCTGACCCTGACCACGTCTGTTGAGGACGAACTGCATGGACATGGTGGTCTCCATCCGTCCGATCCGACCGATTCGCTCCGGCGCCTCGGGGAGAGGGATCCTCACGGGCTAAAGTTCCTATCGGGTATGTCGCTCTCGTCCATAGCCGGGATCTCGATGCTTATGAGATCGATCGCTATGGGAGAACAATTCGTGGTTCCGTCGTCACTCGAGGCCCAGGACCTGTGGCGCACCGCCACAGTTCACGGTGTGACGAATGCCGGACTCCCTCCCATCTCCGCATCACGATTCGCCGGATTCAGACTCGATCAGACGGGACCGCGGCCTGATTTCCTCCATGTCGGAGTCGGTGGGGCGTTCGCCGGCCCGTCGCTCGTCGCCCGACTCGAGCACTCCCTCGGGTGTGCCGTCACCGTCGGTTACGGCTCCACGGAACTCGGCGGTGTGGCGATCATGTCGCGCCCATGGGACCCAGCCGACGAACGCTACGGAACCGTCGGCCGACCACTTCGTGGAGTCGAAATAGAGCTGCGCGACCTTGAGGGGGACGGCGGCACCGAACTTCTCGTCAAGTCCCCCTCGATCGCTCGAGGAATCGTGCAGAACGATGAACTTGTGGAACTCGCTGAATGGATCACTACCGGAGACCTCGCCGACCAGGCCGAATCAGGTGCCCTCGTCATCGCCGGGCGTGCCGACTTCATGATCCTGCGCAGTGGCCACCGGATCGATCCTGCGCGTATCGAGGCTGTGATCGAACGACACCCTCTCGTCGACCGTGCCGGAGTCACGAGCCGGCCGAGTCGTATCCCCGGAAATATGGACATCGTCGCCTACGTCTCTCTCCACCACACTGCGAGCAGCGCCGATATCGATGCCGAGATCCGAACGCGGTGCATCAGTGAGCTCCCCACGCACGAAGTTCCGCGGCGCTTTGTTACCGTGGCCGACATCCCACTCGCCAGCGATTTCTCCGTCAACAGGGCACACTTGCGGGATCTCGTCCGAAGGAATCCGCTAGCCGACGCGTGACAATGTGAACGCCGGCCTTGCTATGTACAGGTTGCGGGTGAGGTGACCCCCGTGTAGTGGTCCGGGGACTGTGGGAGTCCGTTGCCCCATGATGGGGCGAGGAGGACAACACCATGACCCGACGTCAGCACACGCCCGACCAGATCATCCGCAACCTCGCTGAGGGCAACAAGCTCCTTGCTGGCGGGACCGAGCTTGATGAGGTGTGCCGCCACCTCGAGGTCGCCGAGTCGAGCTGGCATCGCTGGGTCGCCCAGTACGGCGGCATGAAGGCCAGCGACGCGAAGCGGCTCAAGGAACTCGAGGCCGAGAACGCTCGAGTGAAGAAGCTCCTCGCGGAGGCCGAACTCGACAAGTCGATGCTTCGGGAGGTCGCGGAGGGAAACTTCTGACCCCGAACCGCAGGCGCGCCGCGGTGAACATGCTGCGCGACCGGTTCGGGGTGTCCCAACGGCGTGCGTGCGCGGTGGTCGGCCAGCACCGCTCGACCCAACGCCCCGACCCGCTGGCACCGGCCGGCGACGAGGCCGAGCTTCGGGCCTGGTTGCGGGCGTTCTCGACCGAACGACCCCGCTGGGGATGGCGGCGGGCTCACAAGCAGCTGCGCCGCGAGGGACGTCAGATCAACGCCAAGCGGGTGCAACGCCTCTGGCGTGAGGAAGCGCTGAAGGTGCCCTACAAGAAGCGGGTCGGCGGCGTCGGCACCGCAGTCGGGCGTATGTGCCCGATCCGCCCTGACGCCCTGTGGGCCATGGACTTCCAGTTCGACGCCACCGCCGATGGGCGCTCCCTGAAACTGCTGAACCTCGTCGACGAGTTCACCCGTGAAGCACTCGCCATCGACGTCGAGCGTTCGATCGACGCCGACCACGTCGTCGCTGTACTCGACCGACTGACGATCACCCGAGGCCGACCGGCAGCGTTCGTCCGCTTCGACAACGGACCCGAGTTCATCGCTCACGCCGTCGCCGACTGGTGCAGGTTCAACGGAGTCGGCACCTGCTTCATCGACCCCGGCTCACCCTGGCAGAACGCCTGGATCGAGTGGTTCAACAGCCGGCTCCGCGACGAACTGCTGAACCTCTGGATCTTCGACAGCCTCCTCGAAGCCAAGGTCCTGCTCGAGGACTGGCGCATCGACTACAACACCAACCGACCCCACAGCGCGTTCGGGCTGCTCACCCCGACCGAGTTCGCCAACCAGTGGGCCACCACCAACCAACCCCAACTCGCATAGCACCTGGACCACTCACAGGGGACCCCTCACCCCCACCACCACATGGGGGTCAGGTCAGTTCCTGACTCCCGTCAAGGGCCGGGCGAATCTGAGCTGACGCGAATGCGATGAAGAGAGCGACCGCCCAGCCGAGAATCGTCCAGCCGAGAATTACATTGACCAGCACCACGGTCGGCCACCGCTCTGCCCGTCGAAACGCAGCGACGATCACGGGGAACAGGTAGACGACTGGACCAATAGCGATCGCGATGAAGATGTCCGGGCCGAGAATTTCGGCGATCACACCCGTTGCACCGCTCACGGACAGCTGGTCTGGAATGTTGCGGTGTAACTCGAGTCTGCCTGGACGCTCAACTGCTGGTAGTGCTGTTGCTGCCATCCGTATGCGAGGAACCGCCACGACGCGTAGATCTTCGTCCAGCCCGTCCCGGAATTCACCCCTCCCTGGGATACGGCTGGGTAGGAATCGAGAGCCCATCCATATTGCTGATTCCACGCGAGACTTGGGTTCGAGACGTTCGTGACGGACTTGTAGTCGCCCGACATTCCAGTCCATGAGTTCAAGTAGTTCTCGACGGATCCGAGTCGGCTGCACTGTGAATGCATGTAGTACACACAGCCCCAGGAGCCGCTCCCTCCTGTCCCACAACCCGGCGACAGACTCCGAGCGAGCGAAGACGATTGCACGCTCGATGTGACGCTGACTCCGAAGCTGGCCTCCGTCGACAGATTCTCGAGGAACTCCCGCTGACCATCGGTTGTCGCCGGGTCAGCCAGAAGGCCAGCAACAACGGAGGCGTTCGAAAGCTGGACCGTCATGTCCGAGGATTCGAATCGACGGTCGATCAGCCCTTCGACGGGAGATGCGATCA
>Ga0208249_1000777_pt1 | contig 10642 bp, 12 predicted proteins | sample CryBogmetaGMA1M_FD_184546 | JGI IMG/M metagenome (GOLD analysis project Ga0208249, IMG submission 184546) | Freshwater microbial communities from Crystal Bog, Wisconsin, USA - MA1M (SPAdes) | ecosystem: Environmental > Aquatic > Freshwater > Lake | place: Crystal Bog, Wisconsin, USA | collected...
TAGATATCAGCGGGAAGTCCGTCTGCGATCCAGTTTCGTCTGTCTACTGAATGACAGGAGATTTACCGATCACGCTGGCGGGACGTATGATGAAACCATGGCAACAACACCCTCTCAGTCGCGAATCACCGTCGACCCCGGGAAATGCGGGGGACGACCGTGCATTCGCCACATGCGTATTCGCGTCAAAGACGTTCTTGAAATGCTCGCTTCTGGGGCGTCAGAGGATCAGATTCTTGCCGACTACCCTGATTTGGAGCGGGAGGACATCCGCGCGTGCCTAGAGTACGCCGCCCAGTATTTCGACCATCCTGTCTTCGTCGGATAGGCGGATGAAATGCGGTTCCTCGTCGATGCCCAGTTGCCGCCATCGCTGGCACGGTTCCTGACGACGGTCGGCGAAGAAGCGATAGCGTGTCGCGACGTTGGGCTGCGGGATGCCGACGACGGAGAGATTTGGCGGTTTGCGATTGCTGGCGGCTGGTGCATCGTGACGAAAGACGAAGACTTCGCGGTTCGCCACATGACAGAAAGCGGCGGACCTCAAGTCGTCTGGCTGCGAATCGGCAACAGCACTAACCCGGCACTTTTTCAGTGGCTGGAGCCCCTCTGGGCAGAAATCGTTCGAGAACTCCGGATGGGGCAAGGGCTGGTTGAAGTGGGCGAGCGGACGAAGCACTGACGCCAAAGCATTGCACGTGACGGCTCACCGGCCCCATCACCAGCCCCGCCGGTACACCCGGTTCAGAGGAGCCCGAACGGCTGGCCGCGGACCGTACGGCCGGAGCGACGCCGCCGTAAACGACTGGCCGCGCGACATGGATCAGCGCCTCGTCCCCGGTACTTTTCGTGGGCAGGGGAGAGCATCAGGGGGCGCTGGAATCGGGTTCGGCTTTCTGCGACGAGTAGAAAATGGCCATGATTGCTACGCGAATCTCGGGCGACAGCAGATGCCATTTCGCGGTCAGGATTTCGACGTCCGTGGCCGCTGAGGCCTGTGCCGCCGAGTTACCCCGACTAGCACCCCGACTTGCTGCACCTTCGTGCGTTTCGTCCGATGTTTCCGAGAGTTGCGTCCCGATTGCAAATCCGCCATCGTCGGTTCGACTCCGACCGGAGCCTCTCAACAGAAGACCCTCGCGATGTCCCGGAAATCCCGGGCTTCGCGGGGGTTTTTTTGTTTGCAGCCGCGCTCGGCTCGGAGCGGTCGGCTGGTGACCCCTTCCCCGTTTTTGCATCCGGTTCACCGGAGCGACCGCGATGCCAAAACAAAAAAAGGCCGGAGGGCGCCTTCACGACGCGCTCCGGCCCTGACAACGTGTCCCGCTTCCAGGCGATGTGGCTTAGTAGCGGCGTCCGCCGCCAAAACCACCACGGCCGCCGCCACCGCTCTCACGGGGCTTGGCCTCGTTGACGGTGAGGGGCCGACCGTCGAACTCCTTCTCGTGCATGCCGCTGATCGCCCGCTGCGCGGCGTCGTCGGCCTGCATTTCGACGAATCCGAAGCCCTTGCTACGGCCTGTCTCACGATCCTGAATCACCTGCGCACTCGTGACGGTGCCGAACTCGAGAAACATCTGCTCGAGCACCTGATCCGTGACGCTATAGGCCAGATTGCCGACGTACAGTTTCTTACCCATGAACAAAACACTCCTGCCAATGACCCAAATGTGCTTTCGGGGTCACGTCGAAAGGGCCAGAGAGTGGCAGCCCGCCAGAGGGTAAAGGCGAGCAAAAAGAAGCGGCAGATGCGGCCGTTCGGCCACCGCGGAACCTCAAGCGTCGTCCAGCACCAACCCCCCTATAGTAGAACGAAATAGCAGATAAAGCAACGCTTTTTCTCAGGCTCCAGAGTGTGGTCGAGACCCTCCCAGTCGTTTGTGTAACGTCTCTTCTGTAAATGACCGGTACGGGCCTGCTCCCCACTGTCTTTTTGCAAATGCTCTCGTTCACTCTGGGCTCGCCGGCGGAGGGGCCGCGGTGTACGGATTGAGCGATGAAAATGCCGGCAGGACCTCGTTTCCGACGGCGGTTGGCTGCACGGCCTACACTCTGGGCATGTCCGTTCCCCACGATCCGTTCGAAAGGCTCGAGCGGCTCCTCTTTCGACCCGTCTCCACGCGGCCCGACTGGCTGAAGGCCTGGCGGCATGAGGCTCAATACCTGCTGGTTCTCGCGCGGCGGGCGGCCGACGACGAAGACGACGAACTCCTGCAGGAACTCGAAGACCAGGTGCGGGAGATGGCCGACATGGTCGAGGCCCGGTTCACCGCCGAGGGGCTGTGAGGCGCTTTCGGGGCTTCGCGGCTCCCGCGGCCACCAGCTGCTCCTTGTCGATCCGCCGCAGTCTCTTGATCGCAGCCTCGCGGCGGAGCGCCCGCGATTTGTCGGGCTGCCGCTCCGAGTAGGCGAGCGTCACGGGAAGCCGGCTCCGCGTGTAGCGGGAGGCCTTGCCGGCTGCATGGGCCTTGAGCCGCTTGTCGAGGTCGTTTGTGATCCCCGTGTAGAGCGAGCCGTCGCCGCACCGCAGTAGGTAGACCAGCCAGCGCGGGGCAGGGGAGGGGGTGGTGCGAGGCATGGGAGGCATCGCCCTTCTGCTCAGAGAGCAAACGCCAGCCAGATCGCCGCCACGAGGCACACGACCGCCGTGACGATCACCCAGGGAGGCTTCGAGCCGCGGGCGAAGTCTTGCTCCGACAGGTAGTGCTCGCAGTAGGGGCAGCGGGGCGTGTCTTCGAGAATCTGCCGCTTGCAGAATGGGCAGGGCACGGTTTCGTCGTCGTCGGGATCGTCGTCTCCGCTGTCGAAATCGGCATCGCTGTCGAGGTCGGAATCGTCGTCCCAGTCGTCGTCATCTTCGTCATTGTCGTCGCGATAGGGCATGGTGTCACTCCGCGGAACGGTGTTCGGGATCGCGGCATGATACGTTGTTGGCCCGGAGGTGATCGATGCGGCAGATGCGGCTCTTTGTTGCGGTGGACGTTTCGGCGGAGGTGACCGCCCGGGCTGCCCGGATCATTGACCGGCTGCGCGAGGCGGGCATCGAGGCTGCGTGGGTGGCGCGGGAGCAGATGCATCTCACGCTGCACTTTCTGGGCGACGATGTAGACGACGCCGATCTGCACCGGATCTGCCTGGCAATCGACGAGGCGGCTGCGACGGTGCCGCCGTTTGGGCTCGACTGCCGAGGGGTCGGAGTGTTTCCCGACGCGCAGCGACCGCGGGTGGCGTGGCTCGGCGTTCAGGAAGGGGCCGCGGAACTCGGCCGACTGCACGCGGCCCTCGCCGAGCGACTCACGCCGCTCGGGTTTCCCCCGGAGGCGCGGGTGTATCGGCCGCACCTCACGCTCGGCCGGTTTCGCGGCGGCCGGGGCGGCGCGGGCGCTGGGAGCGATCGCCTGGTCGCGGCGCTCGACGCGTGCCGCGATGCCGACGGCGGCTCCACGAGCGTGCAGCGGGTGTGCCTCTACGAGAGTCGGCTTGCCCGCGAGGGAGCGGAGCACGACCGACTGCACGCGGCACCGCTCCGCGGGTGAACCGATTTGTGGGAATCAGGAAGCCCAATCGCGTAAGCGATGGGGACTTTCCGAGCATCACGTGTGAATCTTCGACGACGTGCGCCGCCGCGCCATCAGCCACATTCCCGCAGCTGCCGCAGCGACGACGAGATGCGTGGACGGTTCGGGCACGGCGGTAATGGTGGCACCGTGCAGGCCGTCATCGACATTGCTGCTCTCCTGGGCATTGTAGCCGGAGTAGCCGGTGATGAAGCCCGTCGAACTGTCTTTGGTTGCACTCTGATTGAGCGACCACTTCACCGTTGGCGTGCTCTCGCTGGCGACGCCGATCATGTAGACCGTGTTGGGCGATAGGGCCCAGTTGAGGTTGGTGAACTCGTAGAATGTGAACAGAGTGTCGCTCAGGATCGAGTTGCTGAAGGTGGCATCCGCAAGCGAACTGCCGGTCGCGAAGTAGTTATTCGGTGTGCCGGTCGCCTCGTGAAGGTTGAGGGTGAAATTTGCGATGGCGAGACCGTTGCGGTTCATCTCGAGAGACGCCGACGTCAGGAGCGTGTTCGTGCCGGAGTTGAACGACTGGCCGATGTAGACGTCGTTGTTCTTCGAGCCGGTCTGCGTGGCCCCTGTGGTGTTCACCTCGTAGACGTTGCCAGCGGAGGCGGTGGCGGCGACGAGGAGGAGGGCGACGGTCGCGAACAGTCTTTGAATGGCAAGGTGGGGCATGCTGGGGGGCTCCAAACGGCATGAGTCAGGGAGGGAACGCCGCATCCATTCACGGCAACGACAAAGTCCTCTGCACATCCCGTGCCAAACGGCTGTCACGTGGTGGTTTTGGGGGAGATTTGCATCTCGACCCTCAAAACAGCGTTTTTGCTTGCCGTCATTCGTGGGGCGGCCCTGAGGGGGGTGGGGCAAAATGCACCACCCCACGGGGCTGACTGGAGCGAATCGCACCAGGGGGGTGGAGCGAATCGCACCAGTCCCGGCGGCCTCGAAACGCGACCGAGCGATCGGAGTACCGTAGGTTGGTAACCTGCGGCTACGGCGCCAGCGGGCTCAGCGACGGACCTCGAGCACGCCTACGGCGAGCCGGCCGTCGGTGACCCAGGGATCGCCGCCGCCATTCACGCCCTGGCGCTCGGGGTGGAATTGGTCCACCCAGTAGTAGCCGTCGAGCGCACCCGACCGCGCCGTGTCGCCCACGAGTTTGTTGCGCTCGTGGTCTACCTCCGGCGAGATCTTGTGTGTCACGCCCCCGGTCGTGCGGCTGATCTCAACGCGCTCGTCAAACGTCGCGGCACCGAGCCAGAGCGGCTCGCCGTTGCCATCGACCTCCTGCGACCGCCAGAAGCGGACGTGATGCCGTTGCTTCGGGCTGTCGCCCAACGGCTGCTCGTAGGCGAGATCCTCCCGCCGTCCCCAGAGGAAGAGGTCACTCACGGGGGCATGGTCATAGGGCTTCTTCAGGACGACATCGGCTGCAATCCTGATCGATGATTCCAGCGTGATCGCGTCGGCCGCATACCAGCGGGCCGCGGCGAGCGCCCGGTGGAGTTCCTCCTCGGTGCCAACAAAGGCGATGTTCACGGGGTCGCCGCGTCGCCCTTGCTTCGTGACGGTGTGTCGCGGGGCCCGGGCAAGCGCAGGGTGACCCTCCACCGTGTTGGTGGGCTCTTCGCCGTGGGCCGGGAACCAAGCCGTCGCCGCAACCAGAGCGGCGAAGATCCGCAGACGCTTCGAGATCGATGCAGGCATGAGGGAGCCTCCTCTTGTAGGGCGGCGCACGGTAGCGGGCCAGGCGACGCGGCTCAAGGGGTTTCGGCCATTGAAACGTGGTGTCCGGTGGCAGGACGTGGCACCGTGAGCCGCCGGTGGTCGGCAGCCTGCATTGGTGCTTGCCTTGATGGCTGGGCCACCGAATGGTTTGGTGATTGATGGCGCCGGCGGGATCTGGCGCGTTCCCCGAGCAGGGAATGGCTATTGCAACCCGCCGGATACCTCCATGATCGTCACCGTCAAGAAGAAAAAGTCGCCGTCCGCCGTGGCAGCGGCTCCGAAGTTAGCCAGTTTCTCTTCGGAGCCACTCGACTGGCTCGTGCTCTCGGCCGACCGGTTCACCCGCGACCTCGTGCTCGGGGCGGTGCTGCGCAACGGCCACAACGGTCATGCCGAATCCGCCAGGTCGTCGCCGGCCATCGCGGTCGCGGCCTCCCGATACCGCTGCACGTTCATCGACCTCGTCCATCCCGGTGGTCGAATGGCGGATCTCAACCGCTGGACGGCGCTCTTGCGGCTGCACTCGTCGCGACTCGTGGTGCGCGGCGGCGACGACAACCTCACTGACGAACGGTGGGCCCGCAATGCGGGAGCCGCGATTTATCTTCCCGGAAAGCTCGCCAAGGGCTGCCTTGAAAGCCTTCTCGACGGGCTCTGCTGCTGACCCGCCCGGCACGATGGGTCGATCGCCCGGACGATGGACGAGCCCATGCCGCAGACGGTATCCTTCGTCCTCATGGACGCATTCATGCTGGCGGCGATTGAAGAGGCGGAGCAGGGGGTTGCCGAGGGTGGCATCCCGATCGGCTCCGTGGTGGTGCACGACGGGATGATCGTGGGCCGCGGCCACAACCGCCGCGTGCAGCAGGGCAGCACGATCCTCCACGGCGAGATGGATGCGCTCGAGCGGGCGGGCCGACAGTCGGCCAGCTTCTACCACGAGTGCACGCTCTACACCACGCTCTCGCCCTGCCCGATGTGCAGCGGCGCTATCCTGCTCTACGGCATACCCCGCGTGGTGATCGGTGAGAACCGCTCGTTCATGGGCGAGGAGAAGCTGCTCAGCGAGCGGGGCGTGAAGCTCACGGTGCTCCAGGATGAGCGGTGCCTCGCGCTGATGCAGGAGTTCATGCAAAAACACCCCCAGCTCTGGGCCGAGGACATCGGCGAGTGAAGCCCCCTCGCCGGCGGCTGCGGAGCGACTATTGTTCTGCCGCTATGGCGACCGTCACAGACCCCACCCCCACGCCGATTTGGATGCACCGCTGGCTCGTGGCAGCGGGCATCTACAACCTCGCCTGGGGCGCGGTCACCGTGCTCTATCCTCCGTGGCTCTTCGACCTCACCGGCCTTGAGCAGCCCAACTATCCATTCATCTGGCAGTGCGTGGGGATGATCGTGGGGGTCTACGGCATTGGCTACCTCGCCGCCGCCTCCGACCCAGTGAGGCACTGGCCGATCGTGCTCGTCGGTTTTCTTGGAAAAATCTTCGGCCCGCTCGGGTATGCGATGGGCGTGATGCGTGGCGAAGTGCCGCTGGCCTTCGGCTGGACGCTGCCGACCAACGACCTCGTGTGGTGGATTCCCTTTGGGATGATCCTCCTTCACGCCTGGCGCATGAACCGCGATCAGGCTGTCGCTCCCCATGACTGACGCTGCGATCGCCGGCGTGCCGCTCGCGGAGTTGATCCTCGTGTCGCAGGCCGTGGCCTCGGGGGCGATGTGCGGCCTGATTTGGTTCGTGCAGGTCGTGCACTACCCGCTGTTTGCCGCGATCACCGGCGCGGGGTCGCGGGAGCATGCGATCGAGAACCAGCGTCGCACCGGCCCCGTGGTGATTCCATTCATGGCGGTGGAACTCGCGACGGCGGCCGCGATCGCGGTCTGGCCACCGGCGGGCATCGGCCGCAGCGCGGCCTTCGTGGGTCTGGCGCTCATCGCGGTGATCTGGCTCTCCACGTTCTTCGTGCAGGTGCCGTTGCACGGCCGGCTTGCTCGCGACGGCCACTCGGCTGCCGTGGTGGATTCGCTCGTGCGGAGCAACTGGATCCGCACCATCGCCTGGACCGCCCGGGCGATTCTGGCCGCCTGGATGCTCCGCGCCGCCGTGACCTGTCCAAGCCCAACGCCGTGACCTGTTCAAGCCCAACGCCGTGAGGCGTGGGACGAGGCCAAGAGAGTCGCGGCCTGGCATAACCACGCCCGAGGCCTTACGGCCTGCGGCTTTCACGGGCCGGCAGCGGCGGCGGGCCGCAGGCCGCTCGTGCCGAAGATCCGGAAGCAGAGGCCGAGCAGCGCCGGCACGAGCACGAGCGTGACGAGCGTGGAGAAGAGCATGCCGCCGAGCAGCACCGCGCCGAGGCCGCGGTAGAGCTCGCTGCCCGCGCCCGGAAAGAGCACGAGCGGCAGCAGGCCGAGCACGGTGGTGAGCGTCGTCATGAAGATCGGCCGCACCCGGCTGCGGACCGCCTCCAGGATCGCCTCGGTCGGCTCCGTGTCGGTCTCGCGGACGAGCTGCAACGCTCGCTCCACGATCAGGATCGGGTTATTGACCACGGTGCCGATCAGGATCACGAAGCCGAGCATCGTGAGCACGTCGAGCGGCTGGAAGACACCGAACGACGCTCCCAGCCAGTTGAGCACCCAGAGGCCGAGCAGGCCGCCGACGCTGCCGAGCGGCACCGAGGCGATGATGACCGCCGGATAGAGCCACGACTCGAAGAGCGCCGCCATCAGGAGGTAGGTGATCACGCCGGCGATCACGAGGTTGAACCAGAGCGACTTCCAGGTGGCCACGAGCTTGTCGGTGGTGCCGCCGAGCGTGATCCGGTAGCCGCCGTCGAGCGCGCCAGACTCCTCGAGCGGCTTCACGATCATCGCCTCGATCCGCTCCTGGGCCTCCTCGAGCGGCATCTTCGCCGGCGGCGAGACCTGGACGGTGATCGCTCGCTCCCGCTCACGGTGGAGGATCTGCTCGGGGCCGCTGGAGAACTCGCGAACCTCCGCCAGCGCCTCGAGTGGCACGAGCTGGCCGCCCGGCGTGACCACCGGGAGTGTGCGGAGGTCTTGCGTCCGTTGCACGAACCGGTCGTCCCCCTTGATCACGAGGTCGATCCGGTCGTTGTCGAGGAAGTAGTCGGTGGCGTAGCCGCCATCGACGAGGCAGTCGACGATGTAGCCGAGCTGCCGGGCGTCGAGCCGCATGTCGGCCGCCTGCTCGAGCCGCGGCACGAGCTGGATCTCGGGGCTGGAGAGGTCGAGCGACGGCTTGGGCAGGTTTTGGCTGCCCGGCGTGGCCTCGGGGAGCTTTCCCATCACCTGCACGCCGAGCTTGACGAGCTTCGCCAGATCGGGGCCGGTGATCTCGATGTCGACGGTGCGGCCGGCGCCGAGGCCGTTTTCAAACAGGCTCGACTGCTTGGCCACGGCGAAGGTGCCGGGCAGGTCGGCCGCGATCCGGCGCACGAGTGGCACGAGCTTTGCGGCTTCGAGCGGGTCGAGGGACCGCAGGCCGATGAACACGCTCTTGCCGCGGGCCACGAAGAAGCAGTCGCCCACCACTGGGGCATCGAGGGCCTTCGCCTCGGGCGTGCCGGGATCGACGTCCCAGTAGGGGATCAGTCGCTCCTCGACGAGGTCGCCCATCCGCAGGAGTTCGTCGATGTTGTAGCCCGGCGGCGGTAGCAAGATGCCGAACACGAGATTGCGGTTGCCTTCGGGGAGGTATTCGACCTTCGGCATCAGCATCCAGGTGGCCACCGCCGCTGCCGCGATGATCGCCACCGAGGCGATCGCCGCCCGGGGCGCGCTCGCGAGCAGGAAGTTGTTGATCGCCGTGATCATGCCCATGAAGGCCGCGCCAAACCGCGTGAGCACATCGCCCCGCGAACCCGTGGTGCCGGGGGCATCACCGGCCCCCGTCACGACCGTGGCGGCGGCCCGGGCGTGGCGGCTCTGGAGCAGCAGGGCGGCGGCCGCCGGCACGACGAGCCCCGACACGGCGATCGAAAGCCCGACGGCGGCGGCGATCGCCAGGGCGATGTCGCCGAAGAGTTGGCCCACCTCTCCCTCCACGAAGAGCACGGGCAGGAACACGGCGACGTTGGTGAGCGTGCTGGCCAGGATCGCCCCCCACACCTCCTGGGTGCCCTTGACGGCCGCCTCCTTCGGCGACTCGCCGGCGCTCCAGTGGACGAAGATGTTTTCGAGCACGACCACCGAGTTGTCGATCAGCATCCCCACGGCAAACGCGATGCCGGCGAGGCTGATCACGTTGAGCGTGCGGTCGAAGGCGGCGAGGGCCAGGAAGGTGCCCATCACGCTCACCGGAATCGACATCGCCACGATCAGCGTGGAGCGGATGTTCCTCAGGAACAGGAGCAGGGTGCCGAGCGTGAGCAGGCCGCCCACGAGGATGTTGTCTTTCACGAGCCCGATGGCGGAGTCGATGTAGGTCGTTTCGTCGTAGACGAGCGCGAGCGAGAGCCCTTTGGGCTTGAGCTGCTCGTCGATTCGGAGCGTCATCTCGCGGAGTCGCCGCATCACGTCGAGCACGTTGGCCCCCGACTCGCGGGTGACCCGGATGGCGATGTTGCGGGCGCCAAACCGCCGGACGATCCCGTCGGGCTTCTTGTGGCCGAGGCGGGCCTTGGCCACGTCGCGGACGTAGACGGGCTTGCCGTCGCGGCGCGTGATGATCACGCCCTCGACCTGCTCCGGAGAGCGGAACTGGCCAAGCGTGCGGACGACATACCGCCGCTTGCCCTCCCAGAGGTCGCCGCCCGACGTGTCCTGATTCTGGTTGGCGAGGGCGAGCCGGAGGTCTTCGATCGTGAGGTTGCGAGCGGCGAGCAACTGCGGATCGACGATCACCTGGAGTTCGTCCTCGCGTCCACCCACGAGGTCGGCACTCGACACCCCGTCCACCCGCTCGAGCCGGCTTTCGATGTCGTCCTCGGCCATGCGCCGGACCGACTCGACATCGATGTCTCGCGGTACGAGCGAGGCGAGTTCGGGGTGCGCGGCGGCCAGTTTTCGCAGTCGAAACGTCGCCAGGTCGGGCGAGCGGGCGCCGAGCACGCGATCGAGATCGGCGGCGAGGGCCGGATGATCGGCCTTGGCCTTCTCGATGGCAGCCGTGTCGGGAGCGGCCTGGCCGAGGATGAACCAGGCGACGGGGCGGTCGTTGGCGCTCGACGTCTTGATCACGGGGCGGTCGGCGTTGATCGGCCAGTCGCGGACCTGCTGCACGCGCGTGTTCACCTTCACCAGCGCCTGCGACATGTCGATGCCGACGGCAAACTCGAGTTCCACCGTGCCGGCCGAGCTTGCCGAGTCGCTCGAGAGCT
>Ga0208249_1000778_pt1 | contig 10629 bp, 9 predicted proteins | sample CryBogmetaGMA1M_FD_184546 | JGI IMG/M metagenome (GOLD analysis project Ga0208249, IMG submission 184546) | Freshwater microbial communities from Crystal Bog, Wisconsin, USA - MA1M (SPAdes) | ecosystem: Environmental > Aquatic > Freshwater > Lake | place: Crystal Bog, Wisconsin, USA | collected...
CGGCGGCGGCCGTGGCCGTGGCCGTGGGGGCGGTGGTCGCCACGTGGGTGGCCGCCGACGCGTCGCGGGCGGGCTACCGGCGGCTCGCCGAGACGATCGAGGGCGTGCCCTCGATCGACGTCATCGCCCGTGGCGGCGGCCGCTTCGACGCGGGGCTCGTGCCGCGGCTCGTCGACATCCCCGGGGTGCGGGCCGTGGTGCCGCTGTTCTTCCGGCCCACGCTCCTGCGGGTGGGGGAGCAGCGGGTGCGCGAGATCGCCGTCGGCGTCGACGCCCGGGCGCTCGTCGACGCCGGGCTCCTCACGCTCTCCACCGGCCGGGCCTGCGAGGACCGCGACGAGATCGTCCTCGACGCGGCGCTCTCACAGGCGATCGGCAGGGGGGTCGGCGACGAGGTGGTGATGCTCGCGCGGCGTGGCATCCGCCGCATGACCGTGGTGGGCATCGCCGACGGGCAGTCGATGAAGTGGTTCGCGGAGGGGGGCGGCGTGGTCGTCGGGATCGAGCCGCTGGCCGACATGTCGAGCGCGCTTGGCCTCGTGGACCGGGTGCGGGTGGTGCTCGCCCCCGATGCGTCGCGGGCCGCGGTGCTCGCGGCGGCGGCGGCGCGGCTGCCCGCGGCGCTCTCGGCGGAGGTGCCCGCCGGCCGCGCGGGCATGGCCGAGGACGTGCTCCATTCGGCGAACCTCGGGCTCGATTTCGCCACCGGCCTGACGGTGGCCATGGCCTGGTTCATCGTCGGCAACGCGATGCTGATGAACGTCACGGAGCGGCGGCGGTCGTTCGCGCTGGTGCGGGTGCTCGGCGGCACGGCGCGGCAGGTCCGCCGGTTCGTCACGTTCGAGGCGATCCTGCTGGGCGTGGCCGGGGCGCTCGCGGGCGCGGCGGCGGGGCTCGCCGCCGCCGGGCCGATCTCGGCGGGCATCTCGCGGACGCTGCAGGCGCCCGAGGCGGCGCTCGTGATCCATCCGCTCGTGGTGCCCGCCGCGGTGCTCCTCGGCACGGTCGTGGCGGCGGCCGCGGCCTGGTGGCCGGCCCGCGCCGCCGGCGAGGTCGATCCGCTCGAGGGGCTCGCCCACGCGCCGCCGGCGCCGCGGGGCGTCTCCGGCCGGTTTCTCGCGATCGCGCTCCTGCTCTGGCTCGCGTCGGCCGCGGTGATGGCGCTCGTCGTCGTCGGGATCCTGCCGCCGCGGGGCGCCGTGCCCGCCGGCATCTTCATGATGCTCGCCTTCGTTGCCACCACGCCGGTGGTGCTGCCCACCGTGGCGGCCGCCTGTGCCCGGCTCATCCCCGACCGCTGGCGGCTCGAGCGGGCGCTGGCCGTGGAGCAGATCGTCCGCCAGCCGATCCGCACGGCGCTCACCACGGGCGTGCTCGTCGTGGCCGTGAGCAACGGCATCGGCCTCGGCCACGTGATCCGCGACAATGTCGAGGACGTGATGGCCTGGTACACGCGGCTCGTGCGGGCCGACTGGGTGCTGACGCGGGCGGGCGTGCTCTCCAGCGCCCTGCACGAGGGGGGGCCGCAGTCGCGGTCGGTCGAGGAGCGGGTTCGCGCGGTGCCCGGCGTCGCGCGGGTCGAGGGCATCGGGGTGGTGGCCGGCCGGGTGGCTGGGGGGCCGTGCGTGGTGGTGGCGCGGGACGTGCCCGACGACCAGCCGCTGCCGGTGGATCCGGTCGACGCCACGGTCGCCGACGTGCGGCGGGCGCTCGTGCGCGGGGAGGCGGCCGCGGGCACGGTGCTCGCGCGGCGGGCGGGGATCGCGCCGGGCGCCGAGGTCGACGTGGAGGTGTTCGGCCGCACGCGGCGGGTGCGGGTGGCGGCGCTCGTGGTCGACTACACGTCGGGAGGCGCCTCGCTCGTGCTGTCGCGGGAGGCGGCGCGGAGCCTGTTCGGCCTCGACGCCGCCGACATCGTGATGGCCACCGCGGCTCCGGGGCGGGCGGCGGCGATCGAGGACGACCTGCGGCGGATCGCCGCGGAGAACGGCCTGCTCTTGCGGTCGTTCGCCGACGTGCAGGCGACGGTCGACCGCATCGTCGGCGGGATCGTCAATTCGCTCTGGGCCATCCTCGGGCTGGGCTTCGCGGTGGGCAGCCTGGGCGTCGCCAACACCGTGACGATGAACGTGATCGAGAAGACGCGGACGCTCGGCCTCCTCCGGGCCGTCGGCATGACGGGCCGGCAGGTGACCCGCCTCGTCGTGCTCGAGAGCGTGCTGCTCGGGCTTTCCGGCGGGCTCATCGGGACGTTCGGCGGGATCGCCACGGCGCTCGTGATCCAGCTCTCGAGCCAGCCGCTGCTCGGGCATCCGATCCGCGTCTCCTTCCGGCCGGGGGTGATCGCCGTCAATCTCGCCGCCGCCGTGCTCGTCGCCGCGCTCGCCGCCTGGATCCCCGCCCGCCGGGCGGCGCGGCTCGATCTGCTCGAGGCGGTGGCCGCGGAGTAGCGGCCTCGCGGGCTGTGGACAAACAGCCTGGCCGATCGCACGGACGCGATCGCGGGACCGCAGCTCCCGTGAAAACCGGAGGTTTTCGAACCTGGAACAAGTCCCGGAGGACTTTTCCACGGGCGGCGTCGCGCGGCCTCGGAGCGGTGGGGCCGCTGCGGGTGGGGCGGACTGTGCGGCCCCGACGGTGACGGGCGTGCGGGTGGTGCCACCGGTTCCGATCGTGCCCACGGTGCGGATTCCTCCCTGACGATGGAATGCAGGGATCGGTGGGCCGTCCGGGAGAACGTGCGATGCGTGCGACAATGTGGCGGAATGTGCGGGTGGTGCTGGCGGGGGGCGTCGTGCTCGCCGCGGCGGCGGGGGTGTCGCGGCTCGCCGGTGCGGCGGAGGGCCTCATCGCCATCGACGCCGAGTTGACCGCGGAGGCCTGGCAGGAGGCCGGCCTGTGCGGCCTGGCATCGCCGGTGCGGGCGCGGCCGGCCGCCTTCCGTCCCTATCCGGTCGTCACGGTGGCGGGGGAGACCGCCGTGGACGGCGTCGGCGCGGCCGACGCTGCCGCCGGTGTGGTCGCCGACGGTGCGGTCAGCGACGTCGCCGATGCCGCGGTCGTGTCGCCGGTGACCGGCACGGGGGGTGAAGCCGATCCCGACTGCGGGGCCGGCGGCATGGCGGGGGGCGGGCTCGGCGCCGCGGGCTTCACCGGCGGCCGCTTCTACCTCGCGGGCATCATCGGCGCGTCGTTCGGCACGCTGCAAAGCGGCGGCGTCAACACGGCCGGCGGCTTCACGAACGCCGGCAGCGCCTCCGACAGCCTGCTCACGGCGGGCGCCGCCGTGGGCACGGCGTGGGAGCGGGCCGACGGCCGCGTGCGGCTCGAGCTGGAGGGCCGCGGACGCGACGCGCTCGTGGGCACGACCGGCGGCAGCCCGCCGCCGCCCACGGTGACGTCGGTCCGCGCGGTCGACGGCTGGTCGGTGCTGACGAACGTGTGGCGCGACTGGTCGTTGGGCGACCGGCTGGGCGTCTATGGCGGCGGCGGCATCGGCGGCGGCGGCTACCGGCTCACGGTCAACGACGGCGCGGTCGGCGGCTACGGCCACGTCGGCGGCTTCGCCTGGCAGGTGGGCATGGGCGCCGTCTACGACCTCACGGAACGCGCCACGATCGACCTCGGCTACCGGTTCTTCGACACGCAGTCGACGCCGCTCGCGCTCGCAGGCGCCGGCGGGCCGGCGGGAACCTACCGGTCCAATTTCTACGCGAGCGAGCTCTTGCTCACCGTGCGGATCTACGAGCCCTTCCGCGACCCGCCGCGTCGCTGGATTCCAGCCTACTGATCGCGGGCGGGCCGCGGCGGAGCCTCCGGCGGCCCGCGGCCGCGGAGTAGCCGCGGAGGAGCTCGCGGGTTGGCCGGCGTCCCCTCCCCTGCCCCGGGCGCCGGAGCCGAAAGCGTGAAGCCGGCGGCCCGGTCTGCTAGATTTTCGCTCGAGCCCGGAGCCGGGCTCCCCGCGGCAGGGCGCAGCAACGCCATCAAGGAGCCGCGGGAGTGCTTTGATGGGAGGCCGTGCACGGGATGACCTGCATCCTGGGCCACGAGCATCCATCACGCGGTGACCGCGCCCGACGCGTGCACCGCGATTCCAAGGAGGACGTGAAAGTGACACTGTCGCGCATCGCCTGCACCGTGGCTCTCGCCGCTCTCGCCTTCGGGCCGTTCGCTTCCGCCGGCATCGCCGAGGCCGGGGGCCTGTGGCTGCCCGTCGGCTATCCCCTGATGCCGGCGCCCGTGGTCGTGGCCGCCCCGGTCGTGGTGCCCGCGCCGGTGCTCGTGTCGCGGGCGGTCGTCGTCGCCCGTCCGGTGGTGCCGGCGCCGGTGGTGGTCGCCCCCACGCCCCACCAGTACAAGCACGCCTATCGCTCCGCCCGGCGGGCGTCGCGATGGGGCTGGTGATCCGTCGCGGCCGCGGCCGCACCGTCTCCAGGGGGCCGCGGGCGGGCGGCGGCCGGCGCAGGGCCGCCCGGTCGCGGGCCGCATCATGAGCTATCCGAAGATCGCGCAGTGCAAGGATGTGGATGCGTTCCGCGGCCGCCTCGCGGAGCTGGGGCTCGACCTGCCCGTCGATGATCGGATTCTCACCGCGGCCGAGGGCTCGCCGCTGGCGACGCCGATCACGATCGGCGGCGTGGCGGTCGGCAACCGGCTGTGCATCCATCCGATGGAGGGCTGGGACGCCAATCCCGACGGCTCCCCCTCCGCGCACACGCTCCGCCGCTGGCGGCACTTCGGCCTGTCCGGCGCGAAGCTCATCTGGGGGGGCGAGGCGGCGGCGGTGCAGCCGGACGGCCGGGCCAATCCCCGGCAGACGCTCGCCACGCCGGAGAACGAGCCGGGCCTGCGGGCGCTGCTCGACGAGCTCCTCGCCGCGCACCGCGACCACGTCGGCTCCACCGACGACCTGCTCGTGGGCCTGCAGCTCACCCACTCGGGACGTTTCTCGCGGCCGCACGGCCCCCGGCTCGAGCCGCGGATCGCCTACCACCATCCGCTGCTCGACGCGAAGTTCGGCATCGATCCGGCCGACGCCGCGGTCGTCTGGACCGACGACGACCTCGAGCGGCTCGTCGACCGCTACGTCGTGGCCGCGGGCGTGGCCCGCGCGGCGGGCTTCCGCTTCGTGGACGTGAAGGCCTGTCACGGCTACCTGCTGCACGAGTTCCTCGGCGCCCGCGTGCGGCCGGGCCGGTTCGGCGGCGACTACGAGGGGCGCACGCGGCTGCTGCGCACGATCATCGGCCGCGTCCGCGACGCCCATCCCGATCTCGCGGTGGTGGTGCGACTGAGCGCCTTCGACTGCGTGCCCTTCGTGACGGGCCGCGACGTCGGCCGGCCGATGGCCTTCGACGAATGGCTTCCCTACGACTACGGCTTCGGCGTCGACCGCGACCGCCCGCTGGAGATGGATCTCACGGAGACGCTCCGGCTGCTGGCCGACCTCGCGGCCTGGGGCGTGGCGGCGGCGAACATTTCGTGCGGCAGCCCCTACTACAATCCCCACATCCAGCGGCCGGCGATCTTTCCGCCGAGCGACGGCTACCTGCCGCCGGAGGATCCGCTCGTCGGGGTGGCCAGGCAGTGGCGGGCCACGCGGGAGTGTCGCCGGGCGGTGCCGGGCCTGCCGCTCGTCGGCTCGGGCTATTCCTACCTGCAGGACTTCCTGCCGCACGTCGCGCAGGCGGCGGTGCGGGGGGGCGACGTGGATCTCGTGGGCCTCGGGCGGATGGTGCTCTCCTATCCGGAGCTGCCCAAGGACTGCCTCGAGCGCGGGGCGCTTGTGCGTCGGAAGGTCTGCCGCACGTTCAGCGACTGCACGACCGCGCCTCGGCACGGCATCGTCTCGGGCTGCTACCCGCTCGACGACTACTACAAGGATCTGCCGGAGGCGGAGCGGGTGGCGGAGGCGAAGCGGGCGATGAGGTCGGTGGGCTGACCGGCCGGGGCCGCGCGATCCCGAAGGCGTCGCGCCCCGGTGCGGGCCCGGCCGTTCGCGGGCTCATGGCGTTGATGCGTCCTCCCGCCGGCTACGAACGGCCGGCCTCACCCGCCCGGCGGCGTGGCGTCGCCGCCATGAAGCGAATCACCAGGGAGAGCCCGAGCGCCCACGCCAGTGTGAGTGGCAGGTTGAACGTGTGCATGCGCGGGTTCGGATCCTGTATTTCGCGGACCAACGCAAGCGGATAGTCCATCGTCGGCAGCATGAGCACCAGCCCGAGAGCCAGATGCCAGAACCGCGACAGTTCGAGACGGCCGGTGTGAACCGTCGCCGCGACGGCCTGCGCCGCGATGCCAGCCAGCACGATGCCCACGAGCAGGACGAACGCGTTCATGGTGTTTCTTTCCGCTCCAGGGGCGACTGCATGCCGGGAAAGCTGATCGGCGGCGGATGATCGACCGCGGCTCTATGAAGCCGAGCCACCAGTCCCCTTCCCGTCCGAGCGGTGGATGGAGGCCGCGAGTTGAACGACAACGGCACCGGCGACCGACTCGACAGCGATCACCTTCGAGTCATGGAGTTCGATAGCCGCGTTCACCGCGCTTCCGCCACGCGCGTGAATTGGATGACAGTCAAAGGAGCATCTCCGCCGGTATCCAATCCCTGGATGTTGTACCAAGTATCTCCAAGACGCTTGGAAACGAATGAGCCCGGTTTTCCTCGCTGGCCCTTTCCTGGGCCATGCGTTCCCTCGGGTTCGTCGTAGTGCATGACGGTGATGCCTTCAGCCTGTCTTTCGTCGAGTGTGACAACATGCCGATGAACCAGCGTGTCTCCGTCGGATGTCTCAAACGTCTCCCGATTCTTTTCAATCGTCTTCAACACCCGCAAGACCCTGCCTTGTTCCTGGAATCGCGATTCCCACGTGCCTTGAAGTGATTCGATTTCATCTGCATGGCACGCCGAAGGGGACGTGGCGAGCAAACCGAAGGCGAGCACAATGATCGTTCTGTTCTTCATCTGTTCGGGTTCCCTCCTCGTCCGACTGGCCGAGCCAGGCAGCGGCGGGGCGCTTGAGCGTGGACATTCAAAAAGCCTACTCGCCCCCGCCGTCTGCGCCAGCGTCTGGTTCGGCGCTTGGGACGCTATCTGGCCGTGGAAAAAGTCCCGGAGGACTTTTTCCACGGCCAGGTGGCAGACACGCGAGCGTCGCCTCCCGCCGGCCATCACCTGCGTTGTCCGCTGCGAGTCGGCGAGCAACTTGGGCCACCCGGCAGGTACGTGCCGGCCGCGGAAGTCAGTCAGGCTGTCGCCAACCGAAGCCTCCGCTTTCGAACGACTCCGATCAGGGGCTCGCGACCTCGGGCGATCCAGTTCGCTGGATTCTCTCGCGAGTCCGCTGCGTCGGTTGGTTCCACCTTCCGGACCTATCGACCCATGATCAGGTCGATTCCGGAGAAGATGCCCTCCATGTGTCTCTTCGGCACTTTCCCCGTTCGCTCGATCAACTGCCGCTTATCGACGGTTACGAGTTGCGACACATTGGCCACAGAATCGCGATCGAGCCCCGTGTGCTTTGCGGTCAACCGCACGTTGCCCGGGGCTATCGACCACCGGAGGTTGCTCGTGAGGACAACACAAACAACCGTGGCGATCTGGCTGCGGTTGAGCGGATCTGACTGAAGGACGATCACCGGCCGTCGATAGCCCGGTGCTGAACCGATTGGGTCAGCAAGGTCGGCCCACCAAACTTCGCCTTGCGCGATCACCATTCGGCACGCTGCACGGATTGCTGTGCAGCTGCAGCGACAAACGCATCCCCCTGTCCGCCAGCCTCGCGGACCGCCTCATCCATGAGTGCGGTAACTCGGTCATCGTCGTGACGAGCCACGAACTCGGCGAGTGCGCGAGCGTACAGTTTGCTCCGCGACGTATGGAGCCGCGATGCGAGCCGCTCAGCGTCCTCGAACACATCGTCAGGGATCGAGACAGCGGTTTTCATACCGAAAGTATGACCGCGAAAAAGTGCCGCGTCAAGGCCGGTGGAACGTTGCCCATCAGGCGCGGGCGAAGCCCGTCGCCTGCAGGGGCGTGTGATCCGCCCACCGGTCTCAACTCCGACCATGCGAAGCACATCTCGTCCGCGGCGAAGTACGCGAAGGCGTTCCAATTGCTGAAGAAAAGGTACCAACCCGATGCCGATGCGGGGGTAGCTGCAGCGAGTTTCTTGGCCGTTTCGCTCCGCGCTTCTGATAGTGGACCATCCGCCGTCAGCCAGGGCGTAGCAGCGTTCGCCTCGGCCAGACTCGTGCCTGGAGGCTCAACAACCCGGAAGTGCAGGCCGATCAGCGATAGAGTTCCACGACGACATCGATTGCGACCCGAAGCGGTGGCTGCCTTCGGGTCGCCAATGCAGAGATCGAAGAGGAGATGGGCACGTCGGGACTCGCAGTCGATGGTGAGGCGGAGCAGCCTGGCATCGTGGAAGGTCGCGTGAGGCTCAAGCGTGCCGAGGAACGAATCCAGGGTCTCGAGCATGGGGGCACTCGGGCGGATAACGACGGCGTTCACCGGGTTGCGGCCGGTGGATGCTCGAAAAACAGAAAACCCGCCGGCGGCAACTCCGGTGCAACGGCTTGTTATGTCGTTTGTGGTATTCCGTCGACAGCACTCATGTGAAGACCCTGTAGTGGCTCACCGCAAGAGTAACATCGTGCTTCTGATGACTGTGGCGTCGCACTGAGATGGACGTGATCAGGTCTGGGTATGCTTGATTGACCACATCGCTCACACTGCAGACCGGCAGTGTGAATCATTCTGGTTACGGCCCGTTGATACCGATTGCCAAAGGAGAGCAGCATCAGCAAGCCCGTTGCGATCGTCAGTGGGACGAGGGTGTTCAGGTATGCAGTTGGCAGCGTATTCACGAGTGCCATGCAGGAAAGCAGCATGCCGAACACCACAGTCAGCATTTGAATACAGATGTTTCGGTGAATCGGGGATGATTCGAATTGCCGAATCGAAACGTCTCTATCCACGATCATTTGTGCAGATCCGGTGTCTGTGTTCTGCGGATAACGCTCCTGTTCAGCGGCGGGCCGCGCAGCGGACCGTCGGCTGCAACCGGTTGTCATGCGGTGGATAGTGCCTCCAACTTCCTGACGACGGCTTCGTGATGCGGCGTAACGAGGCCCACGGAAGGGTGACGACGGAACGCGGAGTCATCGCGACTCGCGGCCTCAAGGGCACGCTCCGCGTGGCTGCGGGCCGCCTCAGCCTCGCCCGTAGCGAATCCGATCAATGCGTGGGCTGCATGCCAGCGAAAGTGGTCAACGGGAAACAGCAAACGCGATTCATGGAGATGAAGCAGATCAAGTGCGCGCCTGTACTGCTCCCGAACGCCGCGGGCGGCAATAATGTATGGGAGATCGAGATACGCCAGGGTCTGTAGATTTGGGAACACGGCCTCCCGGGCGAAGGCTGCCTCGTAAGCTGCTAGCGCTTCGTCTATGCGGCCAAGGGTGAGGAGTGCCGTGGCTCGATCGACGTGGGCTTGGGCGTGATCGAAATCATCGTGGAGTTCGAAGTAGCGATTAAGGAGCCTCAAGGCGACCTCTGGATGCGAGCGGGCCAGCGTGCATGCCTGGATGCGGAGGTACTGTTCCTTCCGTCGTGCACGACGGAGCTTCTCATCGAACGCCTCTTCGATGACGGCGTCCCATGTCGTGTTGCGGAACCAGTCAGTGCTCATGATCTTGCCGCTTAACCATGGCGATCAGCGGCTCGCGACCTTGGGCGAACCACACCGCCGGATTTCATCGCGAGTCCGCTGAATCGCGTTGGTCGGCTTGCGTGCCAGAGCCAATTCTCGCCGTGACCTCGATCTCGATTCGCATCCGTGGATCAGCCAAACCAGCCGAGATCATCATGGCGGCGGGCCGAATCTCACCGAAATATCGCCGCAGAACCGGCCAGCATTCGTGAAACTCCTCGGCTTTGGGCAGGACGTAGGTGACCCGCACCACGTCGGCGAGCGTCGCACCCGCCTCTGACAGCGCTGAGTGGATGTTGCGCAGGCATTGCTCGGTCTGCTCGGACAGGCTCTCCGGGATGGTCATGGTGCGATAGTCGAAGCCGGTGGTTCCGGACACGAACACCCAGTTGCCATCCACCACCGCACGCGAATAGCCGATCTCGGCCTCGAACGTCGATCCGGAACTGATGAGCCGACGTGACATCAACTTCTTCTCCCGCGACGATGCCTGCGAGTCCACTGCATAGAGGGGCTCGTCCCGGCGGCTCTCGGGGGCTCTCGGGGGCTCATGCCGAGAGCCCAGAGAACGGCGGGCGTTGTGTCCACAGACCACTGCTGCTGATGTGCCAGAAGGATCGCGACGCGATTGGGCGAACGTGTATTTCTACGTCTCGCCACCAAGGCCGGCCAGCGCCCGTCCATCTCATCCGGCGTGAGCACCACCGGCAGCCGCTTGGGCCGCCGTGCTCGCACCCCCCCCTCGCCCCGGCCCAGAGGCCTCCCGAGCAACGAGCCGTAGAGGAAGCCCCCGGGGCCGCCGCCTGGTTCCCCCGCCGAATGAGGTTCCGCCTTCGCCCGGCCGCGATTCATAATGCCGGGCTCCGCCGGTCGCGGCGGGAGAAAACGCAGGAGGATTCGCATGGCAGTGCAG
>Ga0208249_1000780_pt1 | contig 10620 bp, 9 predicted proteins | sample CryBogmetaGMA1M_FD_184546 | JGI IMG/M metagenome (GOLD analysis project Ga0208249, IMG submission 184546) | Freshwater microbial communities from Crystal Bog, Wisconsin, USA - MA1M (SPAdes) | ecosystem: Environmental > Aquatic > Freshwater > Lake | place: Crystal Bog, Wisconsin, USA | collected...
GCGCTAGCGGGGCGGCTTGTTGGTGCGTGGGCTCGGGGTGGGTTGAGTCTCCGCGTGGTCTCTATCCGGCGCCGGGGGGAGGTGATAGCATCCGCGCCGCTAGGCTCTCCGGCACACAGATGGAGCGAGCCACATGACTGCGTCCGTCAAACAGTTTCCCGGAACCATCGAGCACTGCCGCCATGTTGAAGCGGCTGCGCGAAGTTCATCAGTCGGCCGCGATTTCGGAGATGTCAGGCCCACCGACAACGTGGTGGTACTGCTGCGAGGCTTTGCCCAGCCGGAAAGAGATTTGCATCGAGCGCGCGAAGAGGGATCCGTGCCCGATGAGTTCGTTGCCGACCTGATCTCCCGGTTTCTCAGGGAAGGTGAGCACCGTCTCGTTACGCTGGAAGACGCGATTCATCGCTCTGACCACCCCGCCGTTCAGCACCGCGATCGTCCTTGCTGGAGCCTCGAACACGGTGTCGTCTGGCCCATCTTTTCGGGTGAGACGGCAGTCGACGCCTACAAGTCGCTGGGTGTGCTGCGAGGGGGGTCGCTGCTGTATGGCTTTCATCGGCTCACGGATTGTTGGCGAGCACCTGCCGATGGATCCGCCCTGACTGCGACCGATCTCGCGGCTCTGAGAAAAAGCCTCGTTGGTGTGATGGTCGATGTGTATGACTGGGACGGCTATGTGTGGTGGACGCGAACGGATTGACGGCGCGGTACTAGCCCCCGCATCGCCAACCCTTCGCCCTGCCACTGCCTTCGGCGACCCCTTGGCGAACCAGCGGCGAACATCTGGGCAACCCATCGCGCCCCGGGTACGAGCCCTTACCGAACCCGTGAACGCGTCTGCCCCGTGCCCTTCTACACCGCCAGCCGCAACTCACTGGCCAAGACTCGAACAACAGGCGCTCGGGATGTGTGCCAGCATTCGGGCTTGTAGGCGTCCAGTTCGGCAACCACGGCGGCAAGGCAATCGGGAGCCAGACCGAGGGTGGCAGCGGCGTCATCCGGGCTCTCGCCATGGCCGCCAGACCCACCCACCAGTGCGCCGCCAACAGGTGCCGCCCGTGAGCCGCCAAGGAGTTCCCGGGCTCGCTGGGTGTGCCGGGCGACTCCAGTAGGTTTGCCCTCGCGGATCTTCACGGCGGCGGCAGCGAGGTGAATGAGCCCCTGAACGAATCGGGCTTCTGGAGTGGTCCGGCCAAGGGCGTTCCAGAAGCCCTCCCATGCTTCGTGTGCTTCCCAGTACCAGCCGCCGTTGAAGAGGTCGAGGGCGTAGAGCCACAACGGGTTGGCGGCGAGCGTGGCGGCAATGGTCTGGCGCCGGTAAGCGGGGTCGGGCGGGAGGTGAGCGGGGAGACTAGGTGTATTCGGGGCACCGCAGGTTTCAGCATGGACGGCACTGTACGAGTGGCCGCGGGGGTCGGTCACAGGATGCGGTAGGTCATGGCCCGGCACGTACGCGTAGGGCGGCAGCGGGTTGGCCGGGGCGTAGCGGGGTGGCATGGGGAGGAGTGTACGGGGCTCGGTCGCGGGTCCATGTCGGGCGCGGTTCTGGGGCGGCAGCCGAAGCCTTGCGCGCGGTGTGGGACGCGCTAGAATTCTCGGATGAAGAACACCTCCCGCGACCACTTCCCCGTCCTCTGCTGTCACCGGGCATCCTTCAGCCGCCCCATCTCGATCCCGGCCGCCGTAGGGTGCCCGGACACTGGCGCTAGTTTCCCCCAGCGCTCGACGTGGACCGAGTTCCGCGCGGTGTTGGCTGGCCTCCGGGACCAGTGCCCGACCGCCATGCCTGTGGTGGTCCGGACGGCATGGCTCCCCGACACGATCCTCGGGCAGTGCATCCGGCGTCGGCAGCGGTTCGTCGTCCGGCTCAACGAGGGTATGAGTGAGCCTCAGGCGGTCGATACCCTCTGCCACGAGTGGGCGCATGCGCTGGCGTGGAACTATTCGCTCGACCGGCTCGCCAAGACGCCCGGCCTCGACCCCGTGGAGTTCGAGCGGGCCTGTCACGACGAGGCCTGGGGCTGCGCCTACTCGCGGGTCTGGCGGGCGTACCTCACCTTGGCGTGAAGGTTTTCCTCCCGCCAACCCACGGTCGCCCCCACGGCCCGCAGGCGCGCCGTGGAGGGCAGTCAGGCGCCACCCCTACCGGACCCGCCCGGGACGGCAATCGGCCCTCAGGCGGCGCGCTGTTGCGTCAGCCGCGGGGCCTCACCCTGTCGACCCGTGGGTGACTACCTCAACGACCGGGCAACGCCCCCGACCGGCCTTCAACGGCCGGATCAACCCTGCCTCCGAAAGGTCCCGGACTCCTTCGCTCACGTGCCATCGCTCAAGATCGCACTCATCTCGCAGTTGGCGATCGATACGAACGACGAGTTGGACACCCCCTGGCTCTGTCAGGTCTGCGTGCTGGCCCGTTATGCCAAGCCGATACCAGAGGGCAACCGCCAATCGGGCGGCACTACGGGACAACGCCATCGCCTTGGTCAGCCATTTCAGCGGGACCGGCCCTCGAATAAACGGAACCGTGGTCCTGCGCTTTTGGCGGACGGGTCGTCGCCTACCCATATCAGCGGCATCAGGATCACCGCTCGGCGTCTGTGGTGTCTGCGCCGCCTCGGCGATCGCCTGCTCGAAAACATGGACGTGGCTCACCATCGAATACCCACCTACCGTGGAGGTCCCCACCGGTCGTTGAAGGAATAGAAGAAGAAGAAGAAATAAGAAATAAGAATGACCCGGTTCCATGAAATCGCTGCAACTTGAGCAGTGATTTACTGCATGTACTTGACCACCAACGGCGCCTTAGGCGGCAGTTGCTCCAGGGCGGCAGGGTGGTCGGGCGGTTCGCCGACGATCCCCATGATTCGATCGAAGAACTCCTTGCCGTCCTCATCGACGTACCGCTCACCATCGCCGGTGAACGTATGTTCGACATCCACCTCGAAGCCCCGGAGGACATCCCGCGATGCCTTCCGCATGAGGGCCTCCATCCGCGCCGACACCACGGGCATGGCCCCCACCGACGCCTCGATCAAGATGGCGTCGTGAATCGGGGCGACGATCGGAAGTCCTTCGTCGGCGGCATAGGTACACGCCAGCCGTAACATCTCGGCGCCGTGGGCCTGTGACGGAAAATTCCGGACAGACCTCCACTGCTTTTTCGTGGCCGCCTCGTCAACGCTGGCGATGCGATGGAGCCGCCAGTCGAAACACGTGCGGATCACACCACGGACGGACACATGGTCGACCGCGGCGTCAGACCACGCCCAGAAACGATGGTAGACACGCTTATGGGCCCGCAGGAGCCTCTCGGCCTCCGTCGTACTGATGCCGAGTTTGGCAGCCATACCGTAGGCCGACTGTCCGAACATGACGCCGAGGCAGACGACCTTCGCGGCAGCGCGAATATCTCGGTGTTTCTCCTTTGTTGCATCAGACGGCGCTAGACCCGCCCGTATTGCGAACGCCAGGTAGAAATCACTGCGTCGGTAGTCGTCCATCATCGCCTCGTCCCCGGCCAGCGCCGCGACGATGGCGATCTCCTGGCTCCGCCAGTCGAGATAGTCCAACTGCATCCCGGGAGCCGGCCGGATGAACGACCGCGTCCACTTCGACGGTCCGAAGGCGAACTCGGTCGTCGAGGGCGTGTTCCGTCCCGTACGTGCGCCAAACTGACCAAGCAGCACACGGTTTCGACCGTCAGGCCCAATGGCGAGTCGGCCGATGTTCTTCGTCCCCTCGAACGTCTGTCGGTACTGGTGCAGTTCCTGCAACTGCGGTGCGTACTTGACCACATCTGACCACGTCGCCTCGTCCATCAACGGCGTGTCGCCGTCAACGTCGAGTGGGAAAGCGATGTTCTCCTTGATGAGGTATCGCCGGAAGTTAGCCATGCTGAAACTGCCGTCAGCACGGAACACACCGTACTTCGCGTTTATCTCGTTTCGGACATCCGCACCAATCTCCGCCAACCGCCCCGTGACCCAGCTGTATAGCGGCATGTCGATCGGGACACCGCGGTGCTGCATGTCGGCAACCGCCGAGGCATATCGACCACGCAGGAGTGCCCGAAGGAGATCGTCGTGCGTCTTCAGGTAGGCACAGACCTTCGGTAAGAGGCCGACGCAGGCATCGACGTCCTGCATGCAGTAGTTCATCAGACCCTGCCACTCGTCGGCGGTCTCTGGGCCACGGATCGCCACGTCCCGCCAGTGCTCCTTCTCTTCGATCAACGGCTCGCCGAAGTAGTTCAGGCAGCCCTGTAGCCCAAAGCCAAGCGGCAACGTGTGACCGTTCAGCTGGTTACGAAACTCGACGAAGAGGTCCAGCATGTTTGCTGGGCGCGGCCACTCCAACTGCTGGAAACAACTCATCTCGGCCGACAAGAAATAACCCACCACGACCGTCTGCGGGCCGATGTCGAACGGCGGGGTCTTCATCCGCACCAGCTCGTCATACGCGAGGAGGTGACGCCGGCCGCTCCGATGTTCTCGCGCCGCCAGACACCGGACGGTAGGCCGATGTCCGGACGGCGACGAGAACTCGAAGTCGACGCTGACGAATTCCCGAACAGCATCGAGCGGTGACATGACTACAGTGCGCCCCTCAGCTCACGGATCGCCTCGTGCTCAAACGAGTCGATGACCCGTCCCTTGAACGCGAGGTCGAACCACTCCGAGCGGGTCAGCTCGGGCCAGGTGGGTTCACCGAGCGGATCCTCAGGCAGCTCGATGGCATACCCGTTACGACCGTCGGGCACGCAACGCACGTAGCCATCCGCAGCAGCCGACGCGATGTCGAGCGCCGTCCGACTCCACGCATTGTCCCGCTGGCCAATCGAGATGGGCCAGAGAAAGGGCGCATGCGTGTCGTGATAGACACACCTGACCAGTTTCACCATCTTCAACACACGCGCCAGCGACGGATCACTATGGAGAGACGGCGCGACGAAGTAGACCGTGGGCTTCAGATCACCCGGGACGGGTCGTTCGTAGACACGAGCAATGAAATCCGTCTCTTCGCGGATCGCCCTGAAGAACTGCTTCTTGTCGGGCGATCCCATCGGCAGCGCGAGAAGTTTGCGCTTCACCTTGACACCATCCGTCGTATAGTTCGCTCCCAGATTCAGCGCTGCCAAATCCGCGAACGGGTTCAACGACGCCGCAGGTTCGACGACAGGCGTCTCCTGCGGAAGAACGACGCCACCGGACGACGGCGTCTCCACAACTTGCCTGCCATCCTCGAGAGGTTGGCGGGCATCATCAGCACCGAGCGGGGCACCCCCCGCGACCGACTTGGCCATAATTAGGCCTCCGTTATTCGACGGCTGAAAAGACGCCGTCCGTCTTTGCGGCATTTGGGTACCGACAACTCCGTCGGGAGATCCCGCACGGACAACACCCTCGACGAGGAGTGATGCCCATGGCCGCAGACGAGAGAGAGCGCACCGAAAAGCGGTCTATTCGCTTTTCAGTCGTTTTTCAGTCGGGCCTCAGACGCCACGCCTACGATCGGCAGGCAAATGGGGGCCGTATTTCCGGATCGCAGCGGCGGTGAGCCGAAAAACGTGTGGGAGACACCGGTTCCTCTCGACTGGCAATCGAATAGCGATTCTGCGACGTATCGCCTCGTTGAGATGGCGATTCACCCACGATTCTGCGAATGGACCATGGTGCGGAAACAGTTCAACGAGCCGTTCCGCCAGCTCATCTTTTGTCACCTCTCCGAATGTTGCGTCACCGCCCCCTACCTCCTCACGAAACGCGGCAACAAGCAGGTCTAACCCGGACAACTGGCTGCCGTCTTTCGGACGGGATTGAACGATCACGTCCCATTCCGGCAAATCGCTTTCCACGGCGGCTTCTTCTGCAAGCCGATCGGCCGTTGCGCGGATTGACTCAAGTTCGGACACCCGTCGTAGCTCTGCCAACCCCGCCGCGATCCCACTGAGTTGCATGACTACTCTGTCCGCCGCGTCAATCCCTCGCTCACTGAGCGACAGCCGGTGGATCACGTGGTCGATCGCTATCTGAAAAAGGGAAACGGATACGTTCCGACGCGCCGTCGATCGAGTAAGCACCCGCTCCTTCTCACGCAAAAAACTCAACAAACTATTGTGACCTGCTCTTTCAGCGGCATCGCGATCCGCGTCACTGAATTTTCTCAGCGCGCCAGCAAACTCATCCGTCCCATCCCGCAACCGCTTATACTCCTCGCGAACACGCGATAGCCAACCTAGCGTCGTTTCGTTGGTGCTGCGTTCAATCAATGGCGGGTGGCTGTTAAGCACGTCACAGAACCGCTGCGCCGCCTGTTCCGACTCCAGAATCTTGCCCACCAACTCCTGTGGGAGAGTTGGCCTGCCCTCTAGGTTCACGACTGGATCATCACGTATCGCCTTAGCCTCCCTCGCGATAACGTCAGCAATGTCGAGGAGCGCCGTCAGGATTCGGACCAATGCAGCGGCGTCGAGCAGAAGCTCTTCTCGATCTTCGTGAGAAAGCGGCGTTGCGGCGCGAGTCGCAATCCCCACCATTTCTTCTTCGACAATGTCAAGTGTTCTAAGGAGGCCGCCGCTACCCAAAACAGTAATGAGCGGACGACAAGGATCGTCATGACGACAACGAGCATCAAGCGATTGGAACTCGGCCTTTCTATCACGGAACGCCTGCGCGAGTCGCTCCGCTCGCGTGCGGAATCTTGTCTCGGCATGAGCGGTAGAGGGCGCAGCTAACCGGAGGGAGACTTTGTCTTCTACAAATCGCATCGCCTCGCCAGCATTTGCGCGAAGGTCTTCGACGAACTGTAGAAAATCGGGAAAGACTTCAGACTGAGATGGGATCAAGTCGTGGCCAGACGGCTCGCCTGGTGGGGCACCCTCTCGCCCAACCCCTTGTCGCGGGGGCGAGGGAGCCCGCGGAGGCCGTGGTGGTATTGCCTCGGCCCCCTCGGGCTCGACCGCTCTCGCAGTTCTCTTTTTTCGTTTTGCCATGACACAGCTGGTTATTCACGGTTCTCCCACCACCAGTATGCGCATTTCGAGCACTATCAGGGCGGTCGAATACGGCCACTGAAAAACGACTGAAAAGCGGAAACGTGCCTCAAAATCCGCATCTAATCGCGTCGGGCTGGCGATCGGGCGGGTCGACGCCCGTAACGGCCGATTCCTCGTTATTTCACTGGCCCAATCTCAAACTCGTGGTCAACCCCCTTTTTTCATGCATAAGCACACCTCGTGCCCCGATGACGACCACAAGGCGCCACCCTATGCCGTGAGCGCTCCGCCGGAGTTGACCTACTTCAACCCGGCTCAGGTCGCCGAGATGTGGGGCATCTCGCACGACAAGGTCCTGGGGTTCATCAAGTCCGGTGAGCTGCGCGCCTTCAACGTGGCGTCCAAGAACTCACGGCGGCCCCAGTTCAAGATCCCGTCTGCCGCCCTGCGGGAGTTCGAGGAGCAGCGATCTGGCCGCGACCCCGCCCGCTCGGTGCCCCGCCCTTGCGGTCGCCGGCCTTCGCGGAAGTCTTCGGCTTCGCCGACCCGCGAGTATTTCTGACCGCGGTCGCGACGGGCTCGCCGTCGATGGCCGTGCCGAAGAGCCACGTGTGCACGTGGTCGGTCACCTGCCGCAGGGCACTCTCGGCGACGTGCTGCCGGTACACCGCCCCCATGTCCGACGTGGCGGGCACGTGACCCATAACGTGGTCGACCGCCACTTGGTTGCCGGTCTCCGCGCCGATGGTCTCGAACGAGCGGCGTAGGCCGTAGAAGCCGAGGCCCTTCAGGCACACGCCGGCCTTCTTCATAGCTTTCTGCATCGCGTCGGCAACCGCGTCGTGCAGAACGACGTGCGGCTTCCCGTTACGAGAAGCGTGGTACTCCTCTCTTGTGAACGGGAGCCCCATCCGCGTCGCGAACAGCAGCGCCTTCGCTGAAGCTGTCCGCTGCCGGCGGTGCCTTGTCATGTCGGCCATAGCGGCTCGTATGGCTTCCACGGTCTCCGGCCACAACGGGCACCGCCGCTGTACGCCCGTCTTGACACGAGCGTAGTCGAGCCAGCCCCTCTCCAAGTCAATGCAGTTGGCCGGGAGGTTGCCGATATCCGTGTTGCCCAATCCGCTGTTGATCCCGAGCAACACCATGGCACGGAGTACCGGCGGAGCCACTTCGATCAAGCTACGAATCTCGTTTGCATGGAAATACGTTCTACCCGCTTCGGCTTTGGCTCGCCGCAGCAACCGTTTCTCTGGGCGCTTGAACTCCTCCCCGAATCGCACCGGCCGCTCAATCAACTCCTGGTCGTAGGCGAACTTCAGGATGCTGCGGGCACTGCCAATGCGGTTGTTGAGTGTCGTCGCGTTGACGCCCTTCCCCAAGAAGTGCCGAAACTCGGCCAAGTCGCGTCGCGTGATCGAGCTCACCTCGCGGTCACGACCGAAATGCTGCACCATCAGTTCGCAGTCGCGGTGGTACTCGACGAAGGTTGCGGCTTCGATGTCGCCGTTGGCCCTCTTCCGATCCTTTGCCGCAAGAAACTGATTGGCCAGTTCTGCCAACGTCACCTCACCGGTTCGGTCCACCTGGCTGATCACGCCCGAGTGGAGACCGTTGGCGTGCTCGTAATACCGCCGCAGCGCCGCGTCGGGATCGTCGATCTTCCCGAAATAGTGAATCTTGCCGCGGATTTTCTTGCAGAACTGACCAGACTTGTGGGGCGTCAATGGAAACGACTTGTACGGTTTCCCGTCGGACTTGCGGCCCCGCCCTTTCCCGGGAGCCGCGCTTCCCCGCCGCTCCAACCGAGGTGATACTGCGGATAAGTCCGCCGCCGGGGCCTGAACACCCGCGGACGAAAAAAACTGCGTCGTCGCTCTCGGTTCATGCCCGTGTCTGGCGATCATCAAAAACCTCCTAGGGCAGTCCGACACACGCGGCGGTTGTAGTTTCGGTTGTAGTCGAGAAATCGCCCCTAGGCAACACAGCCACAAAACCCTATAAAAAAAAGAGTTCGCGCCCGTAGCTCAGGTGGATAGAGCATGGGATTTCTAATCCCAGGGTCGCTGGTTCGAGTCCAGCCGGGCGTATTTTTTTCGAAGACATACGGATCACACCCGATCCTCGTTCGTCGTTGCGGCACCGCAGCCGGCCGGAAACATGCTCGGCGCTGGCGGGACTTGTGAGTTCTCTTCTCAAACGCTCCGGAGCGACCGCCACGAGGCACAAGTCGCACCGGCTTCTGCGCGTGCCTCCGGCCAGCTGCTTCGCCTTCCGGATTCAGATGCGAATCGTGAAAGACACACAGGTTGAAAACCTGTGCTACGGAGGGAGCCTCGGGATCACGTGTGGCACTTCCGTCATGGTGATTCGTCGGATGAAGGCACGCTCTTTCGCAAGGCCTCCTCGCCGTCGCGCGCAACCTGCTCAAGGAGCCATACCAGCTCCTGCCTGCTTGGATGACCGACGGCCACGGGTGAGGTGAGTGCGTCTCGACGCGATTCATCTTCAGCGTAATACCTGCGACTCAGTTCGATGCTCGTTGTGGCTTTCAGCCTCGCGATCGCCTTGGGGCTCGCCTCCTTCAGCCCGCGAAGCGAGAGCACCGCTCCACCATGCGTGGCGAGAATGGCTGCCACCCGATCCGAGACCCCGGCGAGTCGGTCGAGGCTGAGCATCGGGTGCTTCACAAGCTCCCGCGCCACGTCTTCAGTCAGGTCGGTGAGATCATTGAGTGCCAAGCCGCCCGCCGTGTGGGTCGCGAGAATCGACGAGACCGCCGGCGAGAGGCGTGTCACGCCGTCGATGAACAGACACGACAGCCCGTGGATGCTCCGCGGACCGGGCTGGGCGGCGAGCACCCTGGCCCGCCGCTCGTCGAGCCTCGCCAGACCCGAGATCTCCAGCGGCCCTTGATGCCGGACGAGAGCCTCGAGCCGGTGCAGCGGTAGGTCGGCCGGCACGTGGATCAGCAGGGACCCCTGGTGGCGACCCAGGCATTCCGCCACCGCATCGTCGACTCGCACGGCGGGAATCTGCAGCTCGCCCCGGTGCCCCACGAGTGCCTCCGCCTGCAACGGCGTCAGGCGGGATAGCCGCTGGAGGCAGAGGTGCCCGGCGCGTTGCCCAAAAGCCGCAGCCGCATCGTTCGAGAGAACGGAGATTCCGTGGAGATGCAGTTGGCCCGCATGGCAGGCAAGGTGTCGCGCGGCGCGACCCGCCAACACGGCGATGCCGTTGAGGTGGAGATTTCCGCGATGGCCGGCGAGTGCCGCCGCCGCCTTCGGCCCCAACAACACGATGCCATCGAGATGGAGGTCATGGGCGTGGTGGGCCAGACTCCGTGCTGCGGCCTCGCCGAGGTGCGTCACCGCATTCAGTGAGAGTTCACCGGCATGCCTGCCGAGCGCGCGGGCAGCCGACTCCGAGATCGTCCGCAGGCCGTCGAGCGAGAGTGCTCCCCCCACGTGGCCGGCGAGCGTCGCCGCCACGGAATCGGTGATCGAGGGCAGCCTGTCGAGATAGATGTGCCCACGGTGCTCCAAAAGTTCCCGAGCCACCGACAGCGGCAGCCGGAGCAACCCGTGCAGGTGCAGGTGGGTTTTTGCATACGCGACCAC
>Ga0208249_1000781_pt1 | contig 10605 bp, 8 predicted proteins | sample CryBogmetaGMA1M_FD_184546 | JGI IMG/M metagenome (GOLD analysis project Ga0208249, IMG submission 184546) | Freshwater microbial communities from Crystal Bog, Wisconsin, USA - MA1M (SPAdes) | ecosystem: Environmental > Aquatic > Freshwater > Lake | place: Crystal Bog, Wisconsin, USA | collected...
TCGAGGAGCATGTGGTCGATCGCGGGCAGGCCCGCCGGCGAGAGCGTGCGGTCGAGACGCTCGACGAGCACCCGCTCGGCGGCGGCGCGGCTGGGGGCGGCCGGCGCGTCGTCGGGGGCGCGGCGGGCCGCGGCCCGCCGCGCGAGCACGTCGAGCGCCGCCCGCCGCGCCGCCGGTGGCACGTCGGCCACGAGCGCGGGGGCGAGAAGGAACGTCTCGATGTCGCGGGCGCCGCTGGCGTCGAGCGCCTCGATCACGCCGGGCCACCGATCCACGTCCTCCGAGGCGAGCCAGTCGAGCAGCGGCTGCCGCGCGTCCTCGCCGAGGAGCGCCACGAGCTCCCGCGCGAGCCGCCGCGGCCGCTCGTCGGCGGCGGCGGTGGACTGCAGGAGCGGCACGAGCACCGGCAGCGCGTCCTCGCGCGCCCGGGCGAGCTCCGCGGCCGCCGCCTCCCGGATCGCGGCGGTCGGACCCCGCAGCCCCTCGACGGCCCGCGCCAGGTTCCGCGGGTCCCGGCGCCGCAGCCGCGAGGCCTCGCGGATCGCCGTCACGACCTTCCCCACGGCCGGCTCCCGCGGGCGCAGGAGCCGGTCGAGCCTGCCGAGCGACGCGGGGTCCACCGTGTCGCCGAGATCGGCGAGGATGTCGATCTTCGCGCCGCCGGCGTCTTCGAGCGCGTCGACGAGCCGGCCGAACCACTCGAGCGCCGCGGCCGTGGCCTCGACGTCGGCCGCGCGAATGGCGGCGTCGAGCAGGGCGGCGGGCGTCGTCCGGGGCGTCGCCGCGAGCGACGAGACGACCGCCTGCTGCATCGAGTCGAGCGGCGGCTCGACGGGCGACTGGGCGGCGCACGTCGCCGCGCAGGCGAGCACGGCGAGCGCCAGCCGCGCTGCCGCGGCGCGGCGATGTCGGGTCCGCGGGCTTCCTGCCATGGCGAGTGGGCGCGGGGGCTACGGCGTGGCCGCGGCTCCCAGCCGCCGTCGCCAGCCGGCAATCTGTTCGGCAACCGCCGCAGGTGCGGTCGAGCCGAAACTCACCATCCGCTCAACTGCCCGGGACGCTCCCAAGGCCCCGCGCAGGGAGCCGTTCCAACCGGCATATTCCCGACAGAACTCGTCGTCGGAAAGCTCCGCCAGCGACACCCCGCGGGTCATCGCCCGGCGGACGAGGTGGCCGACCGTCTCGTGCGCGGTCCGCTGCGGCACGCCCTGGGCGATCAGCGCCTCCATGAGGCTCGTGGCGTCGAGGTGGCCCCGTTCGAGGGTGGCCGCGATCCGCGGCCGGTCGAACGACGTGCCGGCGACGAGCGGCGCGGCGACACCGAGCACGGCCTCGAGCGTGTCGATCGAGTCGAAGATCGCCTCCTTGTCCTCCTGGAGGTCGCGGTTGTACGCCGTGGGCAGCCCCTTCACGAGCACGAGGAGCGCCTGCGCGTTGCCGATCGTGCGAGCCGACTTCCCACGCACGAGTTCGAGCACGTCGGGGTTGATCTTCTGCGGCATGATCGAGCTGCCGGTGCAGAAGCCTTCGGGGAGGTGGAGAAAACCGAACTCCTGCGTGCTGTAGAGGATCCACTCCTCGGCCCACTGGGAGAGGTGCACGGTGGCCAACGCGATCACGAACGCCAGCTCACAGGCGAAGTCGCGGTCGCTCGCGGCGTCGAGGCTGTTGGCGGCGACGGCGTCGAAGTGGAGCGCCTCGCGGACGTGCTCGCGGTCGATCGGCAGGCTCGTGCCGGCCAGCGCCCCCGACCCGAGCGGCAGGACGTTGGTGCGCCGGCGGCAGTCGGCGAGGCGGTCGCGGTCGCGGGCGAACTTCTCGCACCACGAGAGCAGCTGGTGCGCCGCCAGCACCGGCTGCGCCCGCCGCATGTGGGTGTAGCCGGGAATGACGAGCCCCTCCTCCCGCTCGGCGAGCCCGAGAAACGCCCGCTGCAACCCGGCGAGGCCGTGGTCGAGGCGGTCGATCGCCCGGCGGCAATAGAGCCGCAGGTCGGTGGCGACCTGGTCGTTGCGGCTGCGGGCGGTGTGGAGCTTGCGGCCCACGTCGCCGAGCCGCGCCGTGAGGGCCGCCTCGATGTGGAGGTGGATGTCCTCGCGGGCGGCCGTGAACTCGAACCGGCCCGCGTGGATCTCGCCGCGGATCTCCTCGAGCGTGTGCGCGATCGCGTCGGCCTCCTGCACCGTCATGAGCCCGCTCGAGGCGAGCATGCGGGCGTGGGCGATCGAGCCGTCGATATCGTCGTCGGCGAGCCGCCGGTCGAACGAGACGCTCTCGGAGAACGCCTCGACCCGCGTGTCGGTCGGCACGCGGAACACGCCCGCCCAGGCTTTTCCCGGCTGGTTGGACGAGGCGTTGGGCTGACCGTTGGGCGTGGGCACGGAAGCGCTCCTTGCGGATGGCGGGCGAACACGAAACCTTACCCTCCGGGCCGGGGCGGGGGGAACCGACGTGCGTCGTCTCGCGGGCCGGTGCGCCGGGGCGTCGTCCCGTGCCCCGCTACACTCACTGCATGACGACTTCCGAGGAGTTCCTGGCGCCCGGCGGGCGGCTCGCCGTGCGGCTGGCCGGCTGGGAGTCGCGGCCCCAGCAGGTCGAGATGGCGAACCTCGTCGCCGAGGCCATCGCCACGCGGCGGCACGCGATCGTCGAGGCCGGCACGGGCGTCGGCAAGAGCCTCGCCTACCTCGTGCCCGCGGTCCTCGCCGCGACCGCCGACCAGGCCGCGGACGACTCGGCGGTGCTCGACCCCGACCGAGACGAGGAGGTCGACGAGCGGGCGGCGGCGCCCGCGGGCCGCCCGCGGCGGGTCGTGATCTCGACCCACACGATCGCGCTGCAGGAGCAGCTCATCACGAAGGACATCCCCCTCGTCGCGGCCGTGATGCCGCGGGAGTTCTCGGCGGTGCTCGTGAAGGGCCGGAGCAACTACGTGAGCCTCCGCCGGCTGGCGCTGGCGGTGGAGCGGTCGGGCAGCCTGTTCTCGACCGAGACGGAGCGGGCGGAGGTGCTCGAGCTGGCGACCTGGGCGCGGCACACGGCCGACGGCTCGCTCGCCGACCTGCCCGCGCTGCCCGCCGACGCCGTCTGGGAGGAGGTGGCGAGCGACTCGGGCAACTGCATGGGCCGCGCCTGCCCGACGTACCAGCAGTGCCACTACTACGCCGCCCGCCGCCGGATGGCGCACGCGCAGGTGCTCGTCGTGAACCACGCGCTCTACTTCGCCGACCTCGCGGTGCGCCGCGCGGGGGCGAGCCTGCTGCCCGCCCACGACATCGTGATCTTCGACGAGGCCCACACCGTCGAGGCCGTGGCCAGCGAGCACCTCGGCATCGGCGTGTCGAGCGGCGGCGTCGAACGCGTGCTCTCGAAGCTCGCGAGCGAGCGGACCGGCCGGGGGCTGCTCGCGCACTATTCGCTGGACGAGCTCGAGGCCGATGTCCGCCGCTGCCGCCGCGCCGCCGAGGGCTTCTTCGCCGCGGTCCGCGCGGCGGCCGGTGGGCGGGGCGAGTCGCCATGGCGGGTCTCCCGACCGGGGCTCGTGCCCGACTCGCTCGGCGAGCCGCTCGCGGGCCTCGCGCGGAAGCTCCGCGCCGCGGCCGATGGTATCGGCAACCCCGCCGAGCGTCACGACTTCACGGCGCTCGCCGACCGGCTCGACGCGCACGCCGCGGCGGTCGACACCTGGCTGGGGCAGAAGGCGCCGGGCAGCGTGTGGTGGGTGGAGAGCCATCGCTCGCGCCGCGGCCGCGAGCGGCTCACGCTCTCGAGCGCGCCGATCGACGTGGGCGAGACGCTCCGCCGCGAGCTCTTCGGCCGCGTCGGCACCGTCGTGCTCGCGAGCGCCACGCTCGCCGTCGAGGCGCCCGCCGCGCGGCACGTGCCCGACGACATGGACGACGGCGCCCCGCGGGCGGACGACGGCTTCGCGTTCCTCAGGCGCCGGCTCGGCGTGGGCGACAAGAACCTCGCGCGGCGGCTCGGCAGCCCCTTCGACTACGCCCGGCAGGCGACGCTCGTGCTCGTCGACCGGCTGCCAGACCCGGCCGATCGCGCGGCGTACGACCCGGCCGTGGCGCGGATGGTGCGCCGGTACGTGGCGCGGAGCGCAGGCCGGGCGATGGTGCTCTTCACGAGCCACGCGGCGCTCGCCCGCGCCACCGACGACCTCGCCGGATGGTGCGTGCGCCGCAACTACCGGCTCGTGAGCCAGGCCGACGGGCTGCCGCGGTCGCGGATGCTCGAGGAGTTTCGCGAGGGGCCGGCGAGCGTGCTCCTCGGCACCGACGGCTTCTGGCAGGGGATCGACCTGCCGGGCGATCAGCTCGTGACGGTGATCATCACGAAGCTGCCCTTCGCCGTGCCCGACCGGCCGCTCGTCGCGGCGCGGATCGAACGGATCACGGCCGCCGGCGGCAACGCGTTCGCCGAATACCAACTGCCGGAGGCGGTCCTCAAGCTCAAGCAGGGCTTCGGCCGCCTCATCCGCACGCACACGGATCGCGGCACCGTGGTGATCCTCGACCCGCGGATGCTCACCAAGCCGTACGGCCGCGTGTTTCTCGACAGCCTGCCGCCGGCGCGCGTGGAGATCGAGCCGTTTCAGGACGACTGAACGAGTTCCAACTCGATCCACGTCGTGGGGTCGGAGTCCCAGGGCAACTCCGGCGGCGCGAAGCACGGCACCCTGCCGAGCCGGCGATCGACGAGGGCGGCGAAGAAGCCGAGCCGCGGGCTCTCCGCCGGATCCCAGCCGGGCAGCGCGGCGGACGTGACGAAGGCGTCGACCCGCCAGCCGTCGGCCGTGGGCGCGGACTCGAGCGCGACGGAGCCGGCGGGCAGGTCGGCCGGCACCTCGCTCGTCCGCGGGATCGCCGCCGCGACCGCGGCGGGCTTGTCGGCCAGCCGGCCGCCGCCCGTGGGCAGGAGCGCCAGCCGCCGGCAGTGACGCCCCGCGCGATGGCTCGCGCCGGTCGGCCGCGTCGCGATCCAGAGATGGAGGCCGTCGCTGTCCTCGGGCCGCGTCGTGTGGCACCACCGCGTGCCGCCGACTCCGCGGGCCACGCCCCGCACCGCGAGCCCGTCGGCGTTCCACGCCAGCCAGAGATCGAGCACGTCGGGAACGCCCGCCGCCGCGGCGAACGACGGCAGCCGGCAGGCCTCGTCGAGGCCCCATGACCGCGGTGGCCAGAGCGTTTCACGGTGACGGCACGGGAGCCGGAGCCGGAACAGGGCGGCGGGATTGACGAGGGGGCTCATGGCGGAATCGGCGGAAGGAGCGGCGGTAGCGGTCGCGGGGACTGCGCAAAACGTGACCTATAGTAGCACTGGACGGCCGTCGACCGACTCGGCCGCGACTCCCGGAACCCGATCGATGCGCGTGCTCGAGATCGCGAGCGAAGCCGTCCCCTTCGCCAAGACCGGCGGCCTGGCGGACGTGGCCGGGGCCCTGCCGGAGGCGCTCGCCGGCCTCGGTTGCGACGTGTCGCTCGTCGTTCCCGCCTACCGCGAGGCGTTCACCAGGGGCCTGCCGATCGAGCCCGTGGGGATCGAGTTCGAGGTGCCGGTGGGCCCGCGGCGGCCGGTCGCCCGGATCCTCCGCTGCCGCCGGCCGGGCACCCGGGCCGACGTGTACCTCGTCGCCAACGACGACCTCTACGACCGCCCCACGCTCTATGGCGGCGGCTCCGACTACCCCGACAACGCCGAGCGGTTCATCTTCTTCTCGCGCGCGGCGCTCGAACTCGCCTGCCGCCTCGGCCGGAAGTGGGACGTCCTCCACTGCCACGACTGGCAGACCGGCCTGATCCCGGCGTACCAGAAGCTCCTCTACGGCGCGGCTCCCGCCGTGGCGTCGGCGCGGACGGTGATGACGATCCACAACATCGCCTACCAAGGGCTCTTCGGGCACTTGGACATGCCGCTCACCGGGCTCGACTGGCGCTACTTCAACTGGCGGCAGATGGAGTTCTACAGCCAGATGAACCTGCTCAAGACCGGCATCGTGTTCGCCGATGCGATCACCACCGTGAGCCCCACGTACGCCCGCGAGATCCAGACGGCGCCGGGAGGCTGCGGGCTCGAGGGGCTGCTCGCGTCCCGTCGCGACGCGCTCACGGGGATCGTCAACGGCATCGACACCGTCGCCTGGGATCCCGCCGCCGATCCGCACCTCCCGCGGCCCTTCGGCGTCGACGACGCCGACGAGGGCAAGTACGCGGCCCGCGCGGCGCTCGCCGCCCGCCTCGGCCGCGCGGCGCCCGACGCCCGGCCGCTCGTGGCGTTCGTCGGCCGGCTCGTCGCCCAGAAGGGCGTGGAACTCGTGGTCGAGGTCATCGCCCGCATGGCCGGCGCGGGACGGGCCCACTTCGTCGTGCTGGGCACGGGAACCGACGAGTACCAGCGCCGGCTCGAGCAGGTGGCCGCGGCGTTTCCGGGAACCGTCGACGTCGTCATCGGGTTCGACGAGGGGCTCGCCCACCTCGTGCAGGCCGCCGCCGACATCACGCTCGTGCCGAGCCTCTTCGAGCCGTGCGGCCTGACGCAGCTCTATGCCCAGCGCTACGGCTCGATCCCGGTCGTCCGCGCGACGGGCGGACTCGTCGACACGGTCGTCGACACGAACCCCGACACCAACCGCGACGGCACCGCCACCGGCTTCGTGTTCCGGGACTTCGACGCCGGCGGCCTCGACGACGCCCTCTCCCGCGCGATCGGGGCGCACGCCGACAAGCCGTTCTGGGGCGGCCTCGTGCGGCGGGTCATGCGGCAGGACTGGTCGTGGGCCTCGAGCGGACGGGAATACCTGCGGCTCTTCGAGCGCACGTGCGCGGCGCCGCCGACGCCGGTCGAGTGACCCGCGTCGTCTCCGCCGGTCCCGGGCGGGAGCACGGGAAAATGGGAAGGCTGTGGGCGACCGTGCCGGCAGCCTGACGCCGGCGCGGTCCGCGTGCGTTCCGCGACCGATACACGTGGCATGACACGCACCTGCGGATGCTTCGCGATCCTGGTGGCGGCCGCGCTCGCGTCCGCGGCCCGCGGCGGCGAACCGTGCCGTTCCTGTGGCGACGGGCGGAAGACCGCCGCCGGGGCCGAGACGCCCTACGGCGACACGGGCTGCGGCCCGCGGTACTGGGGGGCCGTGCACGACGAGCCCTGGTGCCCCGATCCGTGCGACCTCTGCGGCCGGTGGCGGGGCTGTCACGGCACGCCGCCGAAGCTCGAGAAGTTCGCCCCGTGGCAGCTCCCTCCGGGCCGCGGCTTCATGAGCGGCGCCGACGTCGGCTACGCGGCGCCGAACTGCGGCGAGTGTCAGACCTGCGGGCCGCGGATTCCCGGCTTCTGGTTCTGGTGACATTCGGCCACGAGCGTCGCGGCGAACGTGATCTCGTCGCCGCGGTCGCGGCAGGCGCGGCGAAGCAGGTCCCATTCGCCCGACGCGGCCGCGAGGTCGATGACCGAGGGGATCGCGCCGGCGGCCTGGAGCGGACTGGGCATGCCCGCCTCGTCGCGCGAGCGGCCGAGCGCCGCGTGCAGGGCCTCGGCCGGCCGGCCGATCCGCGCGAGCAGGAGGACGAGCGTGTCGCAGGGGAGCGTGCCGGCCGTCGGCTCGGCGGTGGCGGCCGCGGTACGGAAGTAGCGCACCGCCTCGGCGACGTCGACGCCGCGTTCGGCGTCGGCGACCTGACTGCCGTAGAAGAGCCGCGACGCCTCGCCGACGTTCTCGAACGGCGGCTCTCCGGGGTAGACGACGTCGGCCGGCAGCCGGCTCGCATACGAGGCGAGTTCCCACGCGCGGCGGATCGTCGGCGGGTCGTCGCAGATCCGCGCGATGCGCAGCACCGACTGCAGGTGCGACACGTCGACGTGCAGTCCGAGGTCGGCGCCGGCCCGCTCGAGCAGTTCGGCGAAGGGTGCGGCCGCGGGAACGACGTGGCCCTGGCGTTCGCTGTCCTGCGCCAGGCCGGCGGCCACCGCCGCGTGCAGGTGCGAGACGAGCACGCCCGCCGCCGGCCGCTGCCGCGGCGCCGGCAGTCGCGAGACCGCCTGCTCGAACGAGGTGATCGCGTTGCACGTGCCCTGCGTGCGGATCACGAGCCTGATGCCGAGGGCGGGGTCGACACCCTCCCAGAGCGCCACACCGACGATCTCCTCGAGCGTCCGCGTCGTCTCCTCGTCGTCGCCGTCGTTCGTCGCGACGAGCCGCGCGGCGAGCGCCTCGAGCCGCGCCGACAGCTCCGCGGGATCGGCCGCCGCGCGGAGATACATCCACGCCGCGGCCACGTGCCCCTCGTCGAACAGGGGCCAGCCCGCGTCGCGGCAGGCGGCGAGGGACCGCTCGTCGAAGCGGTCGCGGAGGTCGGCCGGAACGTCGGGCGGGCCGCCGGCCGGCGGCAGGCCCACGGCCAGCCGCGCCTGCATGATCCGCGCGTCGAAGAGGGCGTGCCAGCGGCGGCGCGCGGCGAGCGATGCGGCCAGGGCGTCGAGCATCGCTTCGGGACCGGCGTTGTCGCACGTGCGGCTGAGCCGGTCGAACTCGTCGCCTGACGCGGCGTGGGGATCGTTCATGGGCGGGAGTCCCGTTGTCGCACGGCCTCGTACGCGAGCACCGCCGCGGTGGCGGAGAGATTGAGGCTGTCGGCGCTGCCGTGCATCGGCAGCCGCACGGTCTCGATCGTGAGGCCGGCGGCGGCCGCGGCCGACCAGGCCGGCGAGATGCCGTGGGCCTCGCTGCCGAGGAGGATGGCGACGCCGCCGCGCAGGTCGGCCTCGTGCCAGGCACGGCCGCCCTCGGGCGTCGCGGCCACCACGCGCCGCCCGTGCGTGCGGCACCAGTCGATCGCCGCCGCGGTGGTCGCGGTGGCCAGCGGCATCGCGAACACGGTGCCGAGGCTCGCGCGGATCACCGCAGGGTTGGCCACGTCGGTCCGCGCGTCGCACACGAGCACGCCGCCGAGCCCCGCGGCGTCGGCCGTGCGCACGATGGCGCCGAGATTGCCGGGCTTCTCGACCCCCTCGATCACGAACAGCGGGCGGTCGGCCGCGAACGACGTGGCGGCGAGCGGTCGGGGGCCGAAGCGGACGATGCCGACCACACCCTCGTCGCGACTCCCGAACGCGACCCGATCGAAGGCCCGCTCCGAGAGGGCCGCCACGCGCGTGCCCCGCGCCGCGAGCCGGGAGAGCCAGGAGGCGAGCGCCGCCGCGCCGGCATCCCCGGCCGCCGTCGCCGCGGCCGCCACGAAGACGTCGCGGATCTCGATGCCGGCTGCCTCCGCGCGGGCGAGTTCGCGGCGGCCGTCCACGAGCGTGAGCCCGGCGGCCCGCCGCGCGTCGGCGTCGCGCAGGGCCGCCGCCTCCTTGACCCGCGGGTTGGCGGGGCTGGTGATCGACTCGATCCCGCTCATGGTGATGCCGCCGTGCGGGCGAAGGTGCCGAGGTCGAGCGTGCGGCCGGAGTCGTCGGTGCACGAGAGCGCGCCGCTCTCGAACCGACCGGGCCGTGGTGCCTCCGCCGCGGCGAACGCGTCGGAGAGTGTGTCCACCAGCCGCCGGGGATGCCAGCCGGGCGAATGACAGGTGACGAGGACGGGGCCAGGCACCGCCGGATCGAGCAGCCGGGCCACATCGGCGAGCAGCCCGGGCAGGTCGCGGTCGATCGCGAAGGCCTGGCCCTTCGGCCCGTGGCCCCACGACGGGGGGTCGAGGACGACGCCGGAGAAGCGGCGGCCCCGGCGGAGGCAGCGGGAGACGAACGTGGCGGCGTCCTCGCAGATCCACGACACGGGCAGATGGCCGAGGCCTGACGCCGCGGCATTGCGGCGGGCCAACGCGCACGCCTGCCGGGAGGCGTCGACGTGCACGACCTCGGCCCCGGCCGCCGCTGCCGCGAGTGCTGCGGCCCCGGAGTGGCCGAAGAGCGAGAGGAGGACGCCGCCCCGCGGCGCCGCGCGGGCGAGCCACCGCCACTGCGGGATCTGTTCGATGAACACGCCGACCTGCCCCGAGGGCGCGGGTCGCACCTCGAGCGCGAGCGTCGCCGGCCCGATGGGCACCTCGACCAGCCACGGCTCCGGCAGCGTGCCGACGATCTCCCATGCGCCCGTCGCCGGCCGGCCGGCGGAGCCGGCGGCGGGCGCATGGTAGATCACGCGGGCGTTGGTCCAGGAAGCGGTCGGCCGCCGCGGTGTGGTCGCCTGCGGGAGCGGCCGATCGACGAGCACCCCTCCGAGCCGTTCGAGCCGGCGGCCCTGTCCGGCCGCGTCACTGCCGAAATCGACGAGTGCCGGGTCGCGAAACTTTTCTGGTGGTGACGCGTTCATGGAGTGACTACAAGAATATCGGCCGCCGCCCCCCGGTCGCAGGCGCCCGTACCCGGCACCTTTTTCATCCCGACACCCCTGCTCAGAGGACTCCCTTCCATGCCCCACGCCCTCCGGTCGTCCCTCCTCGTGGCCGTTCTCGTCGCCGTGGCGCTCGCTGGCTCCATGCGGAGGGGGGTGGCCGCTGAGGCGACGACGCCGTTTCAGCGATCGCTTCAGACGTGGATGGGCGTGGTCGCCTTCCTTGCCGATGATTCGGACGACGACGACGAGGAGGATGAAGA
>Ga0208249_1000782_pt1 | contig 10605 bp, 16 predicted proteins | sample CryBogmetaGMA1M_FD_184546 | JGI IMG/M metagenome (GOLD analysis project Ga0208249, IMG submission 184546) | Freshwater microbial communities from Crystal Bog, Wisconsin, USA - MA1M (SPAdes) | ecosystem: Environmental > Aquatic > Freshwater > Lake | place: Crystal Bog, Wisconsin, USA | collected...
ATTAAGGGTCCGCACCGGCACTGGAAACGGCGCGTCGAGCAGCAGCTGATCCAGCGCGGTTGCAGGGATTTTGATTCCGAGGCGGAGTACCGCCAGCTCGTCGCCCAGGTCACGGCCACCTTGAACAACAGGCCGAGCGTGCAGGAGAAGTTGGCGATTGAGCATTTGCATCTGCGGCCGCTGCCGGTGGTGCGCTTTGGCGACTACGAACCACTGGTGGTGCGGGTGCGCAGCACTAGCACGATTGAGGTGCGCTCCATTACCTACAGCGTCCCCTCACGCCTGATCGGCCAGCAGCTCACCGTCCATCTGCGCCATGACCGGCTGGAGCTGTTCTTGCGCAGCCAGTTCACCCTGACAATCCCGCGCCTGTATGCCCGTCAAGGTCAGAAGGGGCCACTGAGGCGGATCGATTTCCGTCACGTGATCGAGAGCCTCCAGCGTAAACCCAGAGCATTGCTGCGGGCGCAACTGCAGAGCGACCTTCTGCCCAGTGAGGTGTGGCACCAGCTCTGGCGCCAACTCCTGAGCGCTCTGCCACCGGATGAGGCGGCCAAGGTGATGTGACGTGGCCCCTGGGAATCGGTCCACGGTGAATGAGAGTCCTCATCCGGCCAGACTGGGCCGGGGACTCCACCATGAAGCGCATTCGCCACACCCCCGAGCAGATCATCCGCAAGCTCAAAACCGCTGAGCAGCTGATCGCCGAAGGCAAGACCGTCGCTGACGTATGTCGAGCTCTGGAGGTCTCTCAGCCCACCTACCACCGATGGCGTCAGCTGTACGGCGGGATGCAGGCCGAGGAAGCCAAACGCCTCACTCAGCTGGAGAAGGAGAACGGCCGACTCAAGAAGCTTCTGGCAGAAGCTGAGCTGGAGAAGGCCATGCTCAAGGAGCTGGCCGAGGGAAACTTCTGAGCCCGGAGCGGCGTCGCAGGGCTGTTGAAGCCCTGCGCACCCGGTTCCGGGCATCAGAGCGGTTCGTCTGCCGGGTGGTGGGCCAGCACCGCAGCACCCAGCGCCATGGCGGCAAGGTCACAGGCATCGAGGAGGCCAAGCTCCGGCGTCGCCTCCGCGAGATCGCCGCTGAGCACATCCGCTGGGGCCGTCGCATGGCTTATCGCCTGCTGCGGCGCGAGGGCTGGACGGTGAACCACAAGCGGGTGCACCGCCTCTGGCGGGAGGAGGGCCTGCAGAGGCCCACTCCCAGGAAGCAGAAGCGGGCCCGGCCCGCTGATGGATCGGTGCGTCGTCACCAGGCCGAACACCCCCACCAGGTCTGGGCGATGGATTTCCAGTTCGACGCCACCGCAGACGGGCGGCGGCTCAAGTTCCTGAACGTGATCGACGAGCACAGCCGGCTCTGCCTGGCTATCCGGGTGGGCAGACGCTGCAAGGCCAAGAACGTAGTGGCCGTGCTGGAGGAGCTGACCTGCCTCTATCCCGCACCGGCGTTCATCCGCAGCGACAACGGGCCCGAGTTCATTTCCTATGCCCTCAGGCGTTGGAGCAAGGCCAGCGGCACCACCACGGCGAATATCGAGCCAGGGTCACCATGGCAGAACGGCTTTGCAGAGTCGTTCAACGGCAGGTTCAGGGACGAGTTCCTCAACACCGAGCTGTTCGCCACGGTGGCAGAGGCCCAGGCCTTGGCTGATCGCTGGCGCTGGGAGTACAACACCCTCAGCCCGCATTCGGCCCTCCAGGGGCGTACGCCCCTGGAGGCAGTTCTAACAGCTGCTGCATAACCACCCACTCTCATTACACCTGGACCAACGAAGGGGGTCACGTCAGATGGTCGATGCCCTCCATGTCGCCGCCAAGGAGAACGATTTAGCCGGTGTGGAGCGTTACCTCCGCCGGGCACTGCGCCGTGGCGACATCAGCCTTAGCGACCTGCGTGATCACTACGGCCTACGGCCCCCACGGGGCCTGGCGGCCCTTCCCCAACTCGAGATCCCCGAACATTCGCTGAGTAGTTATGACGAACTCTTGGGTGGAACCTCCCAGCCGGCCGGCACTGGAAAGTGCCTTGCCCTCACTCTTAAAACAATTGAAACTGGCCCAGTTCCGCAGCCAGTGGCAGGCAGCGGAACAGCAGGCGACAGCCGAGGGCTGGTCCCCAGCCAGCTACCTCTATGTGCTGGCTGAACAAGAGCACCAACAGCGCCACCAGGCACGGCTGCGCCGTTTGTTACATGAGGCCCAGCTGCCCTTACCCAAGACCCTGGCTGATTACGACTGGGCAGCGATCCCCGATCTGGATCGCCACCAGATCGAGCAGCTCGCCCACGACACCAGCTGGGTGGACCGCTGCGAGAACCTGCTGCTGTTTGGCCCCAGTGGTGTCGGTAAGACCCATCTGGCCTCAGGCATCAGCCGCAGCCTGATCTGCCTGGATCGCTCCGCCCGGTTCTTCTCCGGGACAACGCTGGTGCAGCAGCTGCAGCGTGCCAAAGCCGACTACTCCCTGGCCAAAGCACTGACCAAGCTGGATCGCTACGCCCTGCTTGTCATTGATGACATTGGCTACGTATGCAAGGACGAGGCAGAGACCTCAGTGCTGTTTGAACTGGTGATGCACCGCTATGAACGGAAATCGTTGCTGGTCACGAGCAATCAGCCGTTCAGTGAGTGGGAGAACGTCTTCTCCACCAGCGCCATGACCGTGGCGGCAGTGGACCGGCTGGTGGACCACAGCACGATCATCCAGATCAATGGCGAGAGCTAGCGCCGCAAGCGGGCACGCCGTATGGGGCTATCCCAGAACAGTGGCTGAGGTGATCATTTGGCGTCGAGGCCAGGCGTCAATTACCCGCCAACAGGTACTGAACCAAGCACGGGCCAACCTCCTGCTATTGCAGAAGGTTGGGGGACTACCCGCCTACGTAATTGACGCCACCCGCCTACCTAGTTGACATCAGGCAACCTGGAAGATCCCAGCAGTGGTAGCCGGAGGATTGTTCACTATTTGGCCAGAGAAGGTATTCCGATCAGCCGAGACCGAGTGCGTAATCTCATGCGCCGCATGGGTTTACGGGCGATCTACCAGAAACCAAGGACGACCATTCCAGGCAGCCCTTCTGAGCGCTTTCCCTGTTTGGTGGAGCTCGACAACATCACATCCATTGATCAGGTTTGGGCCACGGATATCACCTACATCCCGATGCGCAAAGGCTTCCTGTATCTGGTTGCGATCATGGACCTGTTCTCCAGGAATGTTCTCAGCTGGAAGTTGTCCAACAGCCTGGACACGCAGTTCTGCATGGACGCGCTGGAGATGGCCTTGGAGAGTGGCCGCAGGCCAGAGATCTTTCATTCCGACCAGGGTTGTCAATTCACCTCTGCCGACTACGTGGCCAAGCTGCAGGCAGAAGACATCAAGATCAGCTGGTCTGGTAGAAGGCGCTGCTACGACAACATCCTGGTCGAAAGACTCTGGCGTACGCTCAAGTATGAGGAGGTTTATCTCCGTGCCTACAGTGATGGTTGGGAGGCAGAAATCAGCCTGGCTCGATTCCTATGGAGGTATGGCCATGTAAGACCCCACAGTTCCCTGGGGGGCAAAACGCCCCATGAGGTCTACAGGGCACCTCGAAAAATTTCAAAACCGCTTGATAGCGACCAGATTTGAATTATACTAAGTCTTCAAGATTACGTGCTTTCCATGGGCCAGCGAGGTTTCTGGGACGAACAACAAAGAGTTGCAAAGCTCCAAGAGAAGAAGCCTGTTCTGACGCGTCTTACTGAATCGATCCCTTGGGAATCATTCCGCCCCTTGCTTGATAAGGGCTACAGCCTGGAGCGGAAAAGTAATGCTGGCCGCAAACGAATAGATCCACTGATTCTTTTCTAAATGCTGGTGCTCCAGCAGCTATTCAATTTAAGCGATGAAGAGGTCGAATTCCAAGTAAATGACCGTCGTTCCTTCGAGGAGTTTGTTGGCCTTGGAGTGATGAATGACATACCAGATGCAACTACAGTGGCTTTCTTCAGAGAGCGCTTGCGCAAGGCTAGTGTAATCGAAGAGCTCTTTGAGATGTTTGAGGGATACCTGAGAGATCAGGGCCTCGAAGCCCGTGGGGGTCAAATCATTGATGCCACTCTTGTTCCTGTCCCAAAACAACCTAATACACGAGAAGAATACAAGGATATCAAAGCTGATCGCCTACCGGATGGATGGGGAGAAAACCCAAATCGGTTGCAGCAGAAGCATTTAGAAGCCCGCTGCGTGAAAAAGAACGGGATCAATCACTACGGCTATAAGAACAGCATCTGCATTGATGCCGAGCATGGTTTTATCAGGCGCTTTGTCGTGACACCAGCCAATATTCATGACAGTCAGATGCTTCCAATGCTCCTGGATCCGGAAAATCAAGATGACTATGTCTGGGCTGACTCCGCCTACTCAGGCTAGTGCTTTGAGGATCTGCTGAGCCTAGGTGGGTTTGAAAGTCGCATCCATGAAAAGGGCTCGCGCAATCACCCTCTTAGCGAAGCAGCCAAAGAGCGTAATTCCGTTAGGTCGCCAATTCGTGCTTGCGTGGAACATGTTTTTGGCTCCATGACAACCTCAATGGGCGGCAAGTTCACACGAAAGATTGGACTTGAAAGGAATGAGACCTGGTGGGCCCTAAAAAATCTAACATTTAATTTCCTGCGCTATCTCCAACGATCAACTAACGCCCTGACAAATGCCTAAGTAGCATCGCATACGAATTAATCCGGTGACAAACTTTCATTGATGTTGTACTTCTATTCTGCTGTCATGATGCTGAAAGGCATTTTTTATAGTGACTTAAGTCTGGCAGAATCTTCAATTTTCGGGGTGCCCCATGTACACACAGCGATGGCTTCCCTGCCAAGCCGGGTCTTTATGAATGGTCACAGCCAAGCTGTGAGGATCCCGGCGGAATTCCGCTTGGCCACCGATCGGGTCCAGATTTCGCGCACGCCTGAGGGCGACCTGCTGATCCATCCGTCCCCCAGGCAACGGGGAGGCGCGCTGCTTGCAGCCTTGGAGGGATTCGACAGCACGTTCGCGGAGGCCCTCGAGCAGAACCGTGCTTCGGCCTTGTCAATACAGGATCGCGAAGGTCTGTGATCTATCTGCTTGACACCAACATCTTGATCAACCTGATCAAGAAGAAGCCTCCTCAAGTGGCGGATCGCATTGATGTGCTGCCATAAGCGGGTCGCCCTGGAGCAACAGCTTGAGCGACTGGCCCTGCAAGTGCCGGTGCTGTTTCCCCAAGGCCCAGAGATCTGCCAGCACTATGCCGAGCAGGCCACGGCCCTGAAAAGGGCGGGCACACCCATCGGCGCCAACGACCTATGGATCGCCTGCCATGCCCTGGCAGAGGGAGCCACTGTGGTGACCAACAACCAGAAAGAGTTCCAGCGCATCGCAGGCCTGCCCTTGGCGAACTGGGTTGAGCCTTAGCCGCTCCAGCGGCACCAAGGGAGCCCCAGCAACCAGCGCAGCCCAATCAACCCATCCATGGCAGCCAGCACAAATCGCGCTGCAGCTCCTGGGCCATGCGGCTGCCGCTGGTGAGCAGTTCCTCCAGCTCCATGGGGGTGAGCACCAGGGCATCACAGCTCAAGGGGAGTTGCTCGAGCGGCCATCGCAGCAAGCGCTGGTGCTGGGGGCCTTCGGCGGAAGCATCCACCAACAGCAGATCCAGATCACTACCAACCCCTGCAGTGCCTCGGCCGTAGCTGCCAAACAGGCCAACCCGTTGCAGCGTGGAGCAATGGGCTTGCTGGGCAGCTGCCCAAGCAGCTACTTCTGAGAGCACCTGCTCAGGGCTGGGCCAACGCAGCAGCGATTGCGTCAACGAGCGCACGGGCATGGCTGAAAGCGTCTGCGCTTTGCAAACGGCCGAAGTGATCTGTTGGGGCCCCATCGGGGAGGCTATCGGGATAGCGGGTGGGGATGTAGAGGGCATCCAGGATGCGCAGCCGATCTTCGAGATCAGGCACCTCCGCGGCAAGTGCAGCAGAAGCTTCGGGAGGTAGATCCCGCAACGAGCGCCCCAAGCCATGGCCCCACACCTGCTGGCCGAGATGCAGGTGCAGGGCCTTGAGAGCTTTTTCAGCAGCCTGGTGGCAGGCAAAGCAGGCCCATTCATGGTGGCCCCCATCGGCACTGAGCTGGGCCTGGGCCAGATCGGCCTGGGCTTGATGCAGCCAGTCAAGCGAGCGGTTCATCCACCCATGATGCCGTTCGCCACTGGTTTCACCACAGGGTTTGGCAGGGGAAGGGGGCCAAGGCGGGATCCAGGGTGATCAAGATCAGCTGCTCGAGCTCAGCCTGGGCAGCGAGCAAGCGGTCAAAGGGATCGCGATGCGGCATGGGGTAACTGCCGGCCCGCAGGCCATGGGTCCAGCTCACCGGCAACGGCTGAAAACCCTGCCTCTCCATCAGCGCCCAACCGTCTTGCAACAGCACCTCAGCCGTGGACAAGCGACCAAGGCGGTGCTTGGTGGCGATTTCCCAGGCTGAGGCAGCACTGATGAACACGGGCTGGTCCGGATCAGCCAGCGTCGCGTGGACAACTGGAGAGAGGCGCTCCGGCTCGGCCAACCACCAGAGCAGGGCGTGGGTGTCGAGCAGAAAGGCCATCAGAACAGCGAAGAACCCTGCTCGATGGCATCGAGCTCCTCAAGCGGCAGGGGGGCCAGCAGCTCGTCTGGCGCGGGGAGCATCAACCGGCCCCTGAGGAGGCCCGGCTGGCGCCTGGGTTCGCCTTGCTCGAGGGGAACCAATCGGGCCCAGGGCTTGCCGTCTTTAGCCACCACAATGGTTTCGCCGGCATGGGCCGCATCAATCAACCGGGAAAACTGGGTTTTGGCCTGGTGGACATTGACGGATCGCAAGGCCGGGCCACGCGAGATCCATCCATGTTAGTCCGCAACTGGACTAACCCCAATTGATAGGGACTTTGCGCGATCCTGATCAACCAACAGGCCGATCCAGTTGCTCCAGAAAGCTGATCACGGACCCGCCGTTGTGATTGCCTGGGTGGCGTCGATCGGATAGCGGCTGCTGATCGTCATGGGGAGGCTCCTGGCCGAGCTCCAGCAGGGTGGACAAGTGGATGGAAGGGTATGACTTGGGCTGGCCATCGCCTCAGGCTAGGCGCCCCAGCAAGGCCAGCTGGCCGGGCAGGGGGTTGGTGCCGGGGTGCACCTGCATCAAGTAATCCAGGGCCCGCTCAGGGGTTTGCCCGTGGCGACTCACCAACCAGGCCAAACACACCAACGGTGAGCGCTCCATCGCCGCCACGCAATGCACATACACCGGCCCCTGATCACGCAGGGCGGCGAGGGCGGCGAGGGCCGCCTCCAGCTCAGAGAGCTCCGGCAGCCGGCCAGCTCGGTGATCCGGCAGCACGCAGCGCTGATGGACAAACTGCTCCCCCAGCCCCTCAGGCAGGGCCGCCTCTGCCGGGCTGCAAAGGCTGAGCAGGGCCCTGATACCTGCCTCTTGCAGCCGATCCAAGTGGCGCTGGGCCCGGGGGGCTGGCCCAATCGCCAGCTCGTCCACCAGCACCCAATCCAGGCGAAAGCGCCGCGCCGGCTCGCCAGCGCCGCCGATCACTGCACCAATTTGGTGAGGGCCCAGATGTTCACCAGGTTGGTGAGGGGGCCTCCCACCGCAGCGAGGGCATCACTGGCCACCGACAAGCCATTGCGGTTCACAATCACCGCGTCACCCTCGCGCAGGGGCGGATTCTTGGAGTTGGACGCCCCCTGGCTGAAATCAAGCTTGAAGCTTTCCTTGGTGGCCGTGCCATTGCGGTTGATCCGCACCAGCTCCACGTTGCTCCTGCTCGCCCGATTCAGCTTCGGCCCCCCCGCCGCCAGCACCGCCTGCACCAACGGGATATTGGCGCTCACCTCCGTGGCCCCGGGCCTTTCCACTTCACCCACCACATACACAGTGATTCGCTTGGCCGTGAGGGTGGTGGAAGCCAGGGCCACGCTTTCGGGCACCGGTTGGTCGGCCCTTCCCACCCGGATCGTGTCGCCATCGAACAGCAGGGGGTTTTGCTGCTGATCCCCCTCAAACACCAAATCCAGCAGGTTGAGGCTGGCCCGCTTGTAGCTGGGCGCCTCACCGGGCAAGCGCCGTTGCAGGGTCACGTCCCGCAGGTTGGCATTCAGGGTGATGCCACCTGCCTTCTGCAGGGCATCCACCAGGGTGGGCAGGCCGCTAATCGAGATGGTGGGGCCCCCTTCGGTTTGGGTGGTCTCACTGGTAGTGAGGGAATAAATCCCCGGGCGCTCCACCTCCCCCACCAGGGCCACCCGGATCGGCCGGGGCCTCACCACCTTCAGCTGCAAATCCGGCCGCTGCAATTGCTTGCGAAACAGGGTGGTAAACCACTGCTGGGCCTGGGAAAGGGTGAGCCCCTGCACCCGCACACTGCCAATCAACGGCAGCGACACCGTGCCGTCGTTGAGCACATCCAATCCCCCGGAAAGTTCAGGAGCGTCGAATAATTTCAGGTCGAGACTGTCGCCAGCCCCGAGGATGTAGGCGTCGTCCTGCATGGCAAAGCCAGGCTTGGGCTTGGCGGAACCCATGGGCAAAGGGGTTCGGGCCTTGGGGCCTGGCAGGGGCGCAGCACCCAACGGCAAAGGGCGGGCCACCAAGCCAGAGAGGAGCGCCAACGCCCCAAGGGCCCCGAAGCCTCGGCCATAGAGCCGGTGCATGCAACCTGAATTCATTTAAAAATCACTTTAACGAAAGGCCGGAGCTGGATCTAACGAACGGCCTAAGCTGTACCCATCAAGGGTCTACAGATCCCAGATTCCAGTCGATACCCCTTTGTCCAACCTGATTGCCCAACCAAGCACCAGCCCCCTGCCACCAGGAGCCGCCCCCGACCAGTGGGTGCGGGTGAGCGATTTGGGCAACGCAGCCCCCGAAGCCAGCAACGACGAAATCGACCTCCGGGAGCTCTGGCGCGTGTTGCGACGCCGCAAACGGCTGGTTTTGGTCACAGCCGTCAGCGTCGTTGGACTCACCGCCCTGATCACCATTCACCAGAGGCTGTTTAAGCCCACCTACCAGGGCAGCTTCACCCTGCTGATCAGCGATCCGATCAACTCCGACGACCAAAAAAGCGCAGGCGGCGGCGCTGCCGCTGGTGACTCGGGGAGTGTGATTGAACAGCTGGCCCGCAACTCCACCAGCTCAGACATCCCCACCCTGATTGAGTTGCTCAAAAGCCCCCTGCTGCTGGGGCCCATCGCCCGGCGCCATGGCACCAAAAGTGCAGCTCTGGCCGATCGAATCCAGATCAAGATCGGGGGCTCCAAGCAAAAGGAAGCCGAGGGCGTTCTCAATATTTCGCTCACGGGCCGCGATCCCAAGGAAACCCAAGGCCTGCTCAATGACCTGGCCAAAACCTATCTGCAAACGGCCCTCGCCCAACGCCAACAGCGCCTCGCCGATGGCATCAAATTTTTGGATCTGCAAGCCCCTGCCCTGCAGAAAAAAACGGCCGATCTCCAGCAGCAGTTAGCCCTGTTTCGCCAGCGCAACACCGTGCTCCAGCCCACCGAAGAGGGGGGGGCCCTAAAGGCCAAAATGCTGCAGCAGAGCGACTCGATCCTGGCCCTCCAGGCGGAGCGGGCCCAGCTCCGCAACGTGCGCCTAGCGATCAGCAATGGCAGCCTCACCGCCCGCGGCTACCAAGAGGCCATTGGTGGTCTGGGCAAAACCTCAAGCGCGGGCAACAACCAGGGCCTTTCCGTGGCCGATTCCAACCAAAGCCTGCTCGAGCAACTCACCAAGCTCGACGAGCAGCTTGCCGAAGCCCGAGCCAAGTACACCCCCAACTCGTCGATGGTGAAGGGCCTCGAGGCCCGCCGCCAGCGGCTGATGCCCATGCTGCGCGAAAACCAACTTGAGGCTGTGGATGGCGCCCTCCAGGCCAATGGGGCCTCCTTGGTGGTGGCCCAGCGCCAGCAATCCCAGCTCAAGGGCACCTTCCAGGGCCAGCCCCAGCTGATCAAGCAATACGAGGCCCTGCAACAAAAACTGTCGATCGCCAACGACAACCTCGCCTCCTTCCTCAAAGCCAAAGAAGACTTTCAGCTCGAGATTGCCCAGCGCACCCTGCCCTGGAAGGTGATTGCCCCGCCGGAAATCGATCCCACGCCGATCAAACCCTCCGTGCCCCGCAACCTGGCCCTGGGCGTGGTGCTGGGTTTGGTGGCCGGCGCGGGGGCGGGCCTGCTGCGCGATCGGCTCGACCATGTGTTCCACAGCCCCGCTGAGGTGAATGCCGATCTCAAACAAACCCTGCTGGGCCACATTCCCCACGTGGAATTTTTCCAAGGGGTGCGCGAAGACAGCCGTTTTCTGATCGAAGAGCTAGACACCACCCCATCCAGCTCCGATCCAGACAAGGCCCTCGAAACTGAACCCCAAATCCCTGGGACAGCCCCCAAATCCCTCTCGGGCTACCAGCGTTTTTTCTATCAGGAGGCCTTCCGCAACCTCTTCACCAGCCTGCGCTTCCTCGATTCCGACCGGCCCCTGCGGGCCATTGCCCTCACCAGCGCCGTTCCCAACGAAGGCAAATCC
>Ga0208249_1000786_pt1 | contig 10578 bp, 8 predicted proteins | sample CryBogmetaGMA1M_FD_184546 | JGI IMG/M metagenome (GOLD analysis project Ga0208249, IMG submission 184546) | Freshwater microbial communities from Crystal Bog, Wisconsin, USA - MA1M (SPAdes) | ecosystem: Environmental > Aquatic > Freshwater > Lake | place: Crystal Bog, Wisconsin, USA | collected...
GAGTTCTGAGACTCGAGCACCTGACGCATACAAAACTTCAAGAATTGCACAGTCTCTTTTGGAAAGTGGCGTCTCTTCTTCAGCCACACGAGTGGCAAGTGAATCCATTGCAATCGAAGCATCTTCAGCAGTTAATACTTCAGGAAGTGTTCGATGACCTTTAGGGGTAGCAAGGGTTGCCCCCACATCTTTTGTAAGAAAGCCTTTTTTGGTCGCCCACTTCGTAAAGAGGCGAATAGAGACAGCCCTACGAGAAAGCGTTGTACGCGCTCCCCCTTTTACCTGCTGATTTGCTAACCATGACCGAATGTTGGCGATGGTCATTGCCGAAATATCATCAACCTTCTGCAGCTCTAAGTGGCTCAGGAAACTTTCAAGATCTCCTAAGTAAGCGCGAATGGTGTGTTCAGATAGATTCCGTTCCTTTTCCAGATATCGGGTGTATTCCCGTTCAATCTCTTCAGAGGATGACATGCATAAAGAATATCTCCATATAGAGTCAATATCGCTGAGCCAGTTTGATGCGGATACGCATCAAAGGGGATACGGTGCAGGCATGCGCATTCGAGTCTCAGAATCCGTCGCGATTCCATCGCTCAATCGCGAACTCGATGGGTCGGTAGTGCTCACCATTAACACCCAACTTTCCTTTGAAGATATCGAAGGATTTATTGGGAATCAGTTTCAATCTGGCGAGAGAGATATCGCATATTCCCTCTGGGCAGACGATCAAACAAAACGTGTATTTACACCAATAGAAGGCAGTGCGGATTTCTATATAGATCTGCGATAGAACTATTTTTTATCGATTGCTCCAAGAGCAATGAGTAGCGTTTCGGGCGAAACTTCTAGAACATCGCACATCGGTGCAATGACATCGATAGATGGTCGTCGCTCTTGTCTGAAATATCTTGAGATAGTGCCGCGATCGATACCCACCATTGCAGCAAATTCTTCATAGGTGGCGATATTCAGCTTGGCCATTCTTTGCGCAAGCCACTCAGCAGATTCGGCTTGGGTAAATCGTTTACCCACAGACTTCGTGCGCATGAGAAAAAATATATCTCAGGGCAGAAGAGAAAGGGAAGGACTTATTCGGGTGTGCGACCCTGTCTTAAAAGTCCGAATGTGAGAGCGTCTTCAAGCGCCATCGCAGATGCGGCAATAACGTTTTCGTGAACTCCGACGGTATTCCATTCGCCCTTCCCGTCTGAAGTTTCGACGAGTACGCGAGTTACGGCGCCAGTACCAAGGCGTCCTTCAAGAATACGTACCTTGTAATCTGTCAGTTCGAGTGAGGCAAGTTCAGGATAGAGCTGATTCAAACCATCACGCAGCGCATTATCAAATGCATTGACCGGACCATTTCCGGCACCAGAACATGTGATCTCTTTACCTTGGGCAGTGACTGTTACTTCAGCCTTGGTAATGATTGCGTTCTTTTCATCGCGCTCGGTTGTAGTAAGCCAATGATCAATAGTGAAGAACGAAGGACGTTTGCCAGTTGCTTCTTCTCGGAGAAGAAGTTCAAAAGATGCATCGGCTGCTTCAAAGGTAAAGCCACGAGATTCCATATCTTTCACGCGATCGACAACGCGTCCAATGAGTTCGCGGTCTCCCCCAAGATCGATGCCGAGTTCGACTGATTTAAGTTCGATAGATGCACGACCTGCCATATCTGAAACAAGCATGCGCATATCGTTTCCAACTGATTCAGGATCTTCATGCTGATACAAAGCTGGATCAACCTTGATAGCTGATGCGTGCAGTCCAGCTTTATGCGCAAATGCAGATACGCCTGTATATGGCTGGCGAGGAGATGGAGAAATATTGGTGACTTCAGCAACTGCATGTGAGATACGGAATGCTTCGCGAAGCGCGTTCTGTGGAAGCACTTCCTTCTTCTTCTTCAATTCCAAATTAGCGATGATGGTAACGAGATCTGCATTTCCTGTTCGTTCGCCATATCCATTGAGCGTTCCTTGCACATGTGTAACGCCTGCGGCGACTGCTGCCATTGAATTTGCCACTGCGCAGCCAGTGTCATTGTGACAGTGGATTCCAAGGCGGGCTGAGGTCGCGCCTAAAACATCATTAACTACATCTGCAATTTCATCAGGCAACATTCCACCGTTGGTATCGCATAAAGCGGCAACATCTGCGCCAGCTTCCATCGCAACGCGAATTACTTCAAGTGCATATGCGCGGTTTGCACGGTATCCATCGAAGAAGTGTTCAGCATCGAGAAATACTCGCTGTCCTTCTTGACGCAAATGAGTTATGGAATCGCGAATCATTGCCAAGTTTTCATCAAGAGTTGTTTTCAGAGCTAGATCTACGTGGCGGTCATATGACTTGGCAACGAGAGTGACGGCAGGTGCACCTGAATCACGAAGGGCACCAAGAAGTACATCATCAGCTGCCTTTACATTGGGACGACGAGTTGCGCCAAAAGCTACAAAGGTTGCGTTCTTAAGTTTTAGTTCCTTCTTGGCGAGTGCAAAGAATTCAGTGTCCTTAGGGTTTGCACCAGGCCATCCGCCTTCGATAAAGCCAACACCTAGATCATCGAGATGACGAGCGATTGTCAGCTTGTCATGAACAGAGAGATTGAGTCCTTCTTGCTGCGCACCATCACGAAGGGTGGTGTCGTAGATGTGAAGTGACTCCTTGTCGAACATTAGAGTGCGACCTTCTGAACCCAGCCGTGCTTATCTTCTGTTGTGCCATGTTGAATTGCTAGAAGATGATTTCGAATCTGCATAGTGATTGGACCAGGTTGTCCATCGCCAGTAACCCACGTACCCATTGCAGATTTAGCCTGTCCGACAGGAGAAACAACGGCGGCAGTTCCGCACGCGAAGATTTCTGTGATTTCACCTGATGTCACGCCTTCGCGCCAATCATCAATCGAGAGCATCACTTCATCAGTCTTGTACCCAAGATCTTTTGCAACAGACAAGATTGAATCGCGGGTAATTCCGGGAAGAAGGGTGCCCGTGAGCTTGGGAGTAATGACAGTTGCATCCGCACCTTTACCTTTAACGAAGTAAAGGTTCATGCCACCCATCTCTTCAATCCATTTGCGTTCTTTTGCATCAATCCACACAACTTGATCGCAACCTTCTTTGGCAGCTGCTTTCTGCGCAACAAGTGAAGCTGCGTAGTTTCCACCGCACTTTGCTTCGCCAGTACCGCCTTGCGCTGCACGAACATATTCAGTTGAAATCCATACTGACACTGCCTTCGATGGATCAAAGTAAGCACCAGCGGGAGTCGCAATGAGTAAGTAGGTCGCCTTATTTGTTGGACGAACTCCCAGTCCCACTTCAGTCGCGATCATAAATGGGCGAATGTAGAGAGCTTCTCCAACTTTTCCTGGAGTCCAACCCGCATCTTGGCGAACAAGTGCATGAACAGTTTCAAGGAATAACTCTTCTGGCATTTCAGGAAGTGCGAGGCGCGCTGCAGATCGCGCGAAGCGACGCGCATTAGCTTCAGGTCTGAATAATGAAATTCCACCATCGGGTTGGCGATATGCCTTCATGCCTTCGAAGATTTCTTGGCCGTAATGAAAAACAGCAGTTGCGGGATCAAGAGAAATTGGGCCGTATGGCTTTAACTCTGGCTCTTCCCAACCAAAGCCTTCAGTCCACTCGCAAACGACCATATGGTCGGTGTAATACTTTCCGAAACCGCAGTTGGCTACTTTTTCATCGCGCTCTGCGGCTGGAACTGCATGTGGATTGAGAGTGATTTTCATTTACTTCACCAATTCTGCTAACGCTGAACCGATTTCGGTTGTGCCACGCTTCGCATCACCTCGTGATGCTAAATCAGCAGCTACCGCCTTTTCAACATCACGAGCTGCATCTGCAAGGCCAAGGTGATCCAACATCATTGCAACAGACATCACTGTGGCAGTTGGGTCAGCCAAATTCTTGCCGGCGATATCTGGAGCAGAACCGTGTACTGGTTCAAACATCGATGGGAATGCACCAGTTGGGTTGATATTGCCTGATGCAGCCAATCCGATACCGCCACAAATTGCAGCAGCAATATCAGTCAAGATATCTCCGAAGAGGTTATCTGTAACAACGACATCAAAGCGTTCTGGGTTTGTCACAAAGAACATTGATGCTGCATCCACATGAAGGTAATCAGTTGTTACGTTTGGAAATTCTTTCGCAACATGATTGAAGGTACGAGTCCACAAACCGCCTGCACGTGTAAGAACATTGTTCTTATGTACTAGCGTGAGCTTCTTTCGATCACGAGCCGCAGCGCGAACAAATGCATCGCGAATAACGCGCTCTGCGCCACGACGAGTGTTGAGTGATTCTTCGGTTGCGATTTCCGCATCAGTTCCTTCAGCAAGAACTCCACCAGCTCCTACATATGGACCTTCGGTTCCTTCGCGAACAACGACGAAATCGATGGGCGCCTTGGTAGCAAGCGGACCAGTGACACCTGGCATCAACTTCGCTGGGCGAAGGTTGATGTAGTGATCAAAGGCAAAACGGAGCTTGAGTAATAAACCGCGCTCGAGAACTCCGCTAGGAACGGTTGGGTCCCCCACTGCTCCGAGCAGAATGACATCAGACTTCGCGAGTTCAGCAAGAACTGAATCTGGAAGAACTTCGCCGGTACGGTGCCAGTATCCGGCGCCTAAGTCATAGTGAGTCTTATTAAATGTCACACCGTATTTAGCGGCTACAACATCAAGAACTTTAAGACCTTCACCAACAACTTCGGTGCCGATACCGTCGCCGGGAATAACTGCAAGATTGATAGTTCGTGACATTAGTTCACCAAAGTCACTGAACGAACGAGATCTGCACCAGTCTCTTTCTTTACTGCATCCGCAACTGCTTCAGAGACAGTTGAATCCACAGTCAGAGCCATCAGTGCATTTCCACCTGCTGATTCGCGAGCAACCTGCATTCCTGCAATGTTGATCTTGGCAGCACCAAGAGCATTTCCGACCGCACCGACTACACCCGGCTTATCTGAGTAACGCAAGAAGAGAAGGTTCTCGGTTGGTGGAAGATCAAGATCAAATCCATCGACTGCAATAATCTTTTCAACTTTGCGAATCCCCATAAGGGTTCCGTCAACTTTGATTGACTTTCCATTTGCAAGTGCTGCATGAAGTGAAATCATGCTGCGGTATTCAGGGCTATCCGGCGTTGTTGTCACCGCTGAAGTGACTCCACGTTCTGTAGCAAGGCCTGGAGCGTTGACATAGGTAACGTCTTCGCAACCTGAAGCTGTGAGAGCACCCTTGAGTGCGCTTATTGCAAGGACTGATGAATCGTGACCAGAGATATCTCCCTTAACGGTGATCTCCATTGATACTGGAGTCTCTCCGGCAATTGCAGTAGCAATCTGTGCCATCTTCTCAACGAGTGGAAGTGAAGGACGAATCTCATCGTGGATTGCTCCACCCTTTACGTTGACTGCATCCGGAACTAATTCGCCAGCAAGTGCCTTGCGGACTGAGACCGCAACTGCGATACCTGCACGCTCCTGTGCTTCATCCGTTGATGCACCAAGGTGAGGTGTTGCAACTACCTGATCAAGCTGGAACAAAGGTGAATCTGTGCATGGTTCAGTGACATAAACATCGAGACCTGCACCTGCAACGCGACCTTCAACAATCGCGTCGTATAAGGCAGCTTCATCAAGAACTCCGCCACGCGCAGCGTTGATAATGCGAACTTCTTTCTTTACCTTCTTAAGCGCGTCAACGCCAATGAGGTTTGCAGTCTCTTTTGTCTTTGGAAGGTGAATTGTGATGAAGTCAGAACGCTTCAAGAGTTCATCTAAATCAACGAGTTCGACACCTAGCTGCGCTGCCTTTGCAGGCTGTAGGTATGGATCGTAAGCAATCACATTCATGCCAAATGCCTGCATGCGATGTGCGACTAATTGACCGATGCGACCAAAGCCAACAACACCAAGTGTCTTCTCGAAGAGTTCAGCTCCTGTGTACTTTGAGCGAGCCCATTTTCCGGCCTTCAGCGCAGCGTGAGCTGGTGAGATAAAACGAGCTGATGCAAGCAACAATGAGATTGCAAGTTCTGCTGCAGAAACGATATTTGAAGTTGGCGCATTCACAACCATGACACCTGCTGCAGTTGCTGCAGGAATATCAACGTTATCAAGACCAACACCTGCACGTGCAATCACCTTAAGGCCCTTTGCCGCTGCAATCGCTTCGGCATCCATCTTGGTTGCAGAACGAATGAGAACAGCATCTACGCCTGCACCAAGTGCCGCTAGAAGTTCTGGACGGTTTGCGCCATCGCAATTACGAACTTCAAAGTCAGGACCGAGTGCATCAAGGGTTGCAGCGCTGAGTTCTTCAGCAATCAAAACAACGGGTTTAGCCACGCGCTGCACTTCCTTCTTTGTAATCATCCTTATTTGTGTTCTTCATCCAGCTAAACATTTTGCGAAGTTCGCGACCAACGGTCTCGATTGGGTGAGATTCACCCTTTGCGCGAAGTGCTGAGAATTCCTTTGCACCGCTCTCGAGATCATCGACGAAACGCTTTGCAAATGCACCTGATTGAATATCAGCAAGAACTGCCTTCATATTCTCTTTCACGTGTGGGTCGATAACGCGCGGGCCTGAAACGTAGTCACCGAATTCAGCAGTGTCAGATACTGACCAGCGCTGCTTTGCGATTCCACCTTCGTACATAAGGTCAACAATCAACTTAAGTTCGTGCAAGCACTCGAAGTAAGCAACTTCTGGCTGGTAACCAGCTTCGACCAAAGTTTCGAAGCCGTACATAACTAATTGAGATGCTCCACCGCAGAGAACAGATTGTTCACCGAACAAATCTGTTTCGGTCTCTTCGGTAAATGTTGTAAGAATTCCACCAGCGCGAAGTCCGCCGATTGCCTTTGCATATGAAAGTGTGAGCGCCCATGCGTTACCAGTTGCATCTTGTTCGACGGCAACGATTACTGGAACTCCGCGGCCTGCCGCGTATTCACGACGAACCAAGTGTCCTGGACCCTTCGGTGCGACCATACATACATCGACATCTGCAGATGGCTTGATGTAACCGAAACGGATATTGAAACCGTGGCCGAAGAAAAGTGCATCGCCCTTTTCAAGGTTTGGCAAGATTGATTCTGCGTAGATATGGCGCTGCAAGTGATCAGGAGCCAAGATCATGATGACGTTAGCTTCTTTGACTGCTTCAGCAACTGAAGTGACGCGAAGTCCTTCTGCTTCTGCCTTTGCACGTGAAGGAGAACCTTCCTTAAGTCCAACGCGAACATCAACACCTGAGTCGCGAAGGTTGAGTGCATGTGCATGGCCTTGTGAGCCGTAACCGATGATCGCGACTTTGCGACCCTGGATGATTGATAGATCTGCATCCTCTTCGTGATACATCGTTGCCACGGTATTTCTCCTTTTTCTTTGGTCTTGCTAGTTCTTATTGGTTAGTTTTGATAGTCGGGCTGTGTGTCGTGAACTACTTTTGCTTGAGCGGTCACATCTTTGATGGATATGACGCTGACAAGCTTGTCGAGCTGAGCAATTACTTGCTCGAGTGAGTGGCCTTCTACAGCTACTCCAATAATCATCTTTGAAATGGATGAATCTTCTGTGGGTCCAACATTGAGAGTTTCAATATTGAAAGCGCGGCGCGAAAAGAGGCCAGCAACGCGAGCGAGAACACCTGGTTCATTTTCGACGAGAACTTCAAGAGTATGTTGACGGCGATTAGTAGTCATTAGAGCTCCTGTGAATCCCAGTCAGGCGCAGTAGCGCGAGCGATCATGATTTCGTCATTCGAAGTTCCAGCAGCAACCATTGGCCACACCATGGCATCGCGATGAACGCGGAAATCAACAACAACTGGTTGATCATTAATTGACATAGCCTTTTCGATTGTCTTATCAAGATCTTCAGGTCGTTCGCAAGAAAGTCCTACACAGCCCATGGATTCTGCCAACATTGGGAAATTTGGCACGCGCTTTGATTCGAGCGATGTATTTGAATAGCGGCTGTCATAGAACAAGGTCTGCCATTGACGAACCATGCCAAGGGACTCGTTATTGATAATTGCTACCTTGATCGGAATATTGTTGAGCGCACATGTAACGAGTTCCTGATTTGTCATCTGGAAACATCCGTCGCCATCGATTGCCCAGACCGTTGTATCTGGTGCGCCAACTTTTGCGCCCATTGCAGCTGGAACTCCGTAGCCCATCGTGCCTGCACCACCTGAGTTAAGCCAGGTGCGTGGATGTTCGTAAGAAATAAATTGAGATGCCCACATCTGATGCTGGCCAACACCTGAAGTAAAGATGGTGTCTGTTCCTGAAATCTTGCCAATGCGCTCGATAACAAGTTGTGGCGAAAGCGAACCGTCTTCAGGCAAGTCATAACCCAATGGGTATGTAGCTTTCAGTGAATTCATCTGGCGCAACCACGTTGAAAGATCAGGCTGGCTCTTTGCTAGAGCTGCTTTGAGCGCTGGAATAAGTGCAGAAATTGTTTCGCGTACATCTCCGACAACTGCTACATCTGCATGGCGATTCTTACCTATTTCAGCAGGGTCGATATCAGCATGAATAATCTTTGCGCTCGGTGCGAATGTTGAAAGCTTTCCGGTAACGCGGTCGTCGAAGCGAGCGCCTAACGTGATGAGCAAATCGGCCTTTTGTAGCGCTGTTACTGCAGCAACAGTTCCGTGCATTCCTGGCATGCCCATATGCAATGGATGCGAATCCGGGAAAGCACCACGTGCCATCAACGTTGTGACGACAGGAGCTCCAAGAAGTTCAACGAGCTGACGAAGTTCTGCTGATGCATTTGCCTTAATTACGCCGCCACCCACATAGAAGACGGGCTTCGAAGATTGTGCAATAAGTGCAGCTGCATCGGTAATTGCCTGATTGTCAGGAGTTGTCTTTGGGTTGTAACCAGCAAGCTTGATAGAAGTCGGCCAATTAAATGTAGTCATCTTCTGCAGCGCATCTTTGGCAACGTCGACAAGAACAGGACCCGGACGACCAGTGGTTGCAATATGGAAAGCTTCGGCGATAACGCCAGGAATTTCAGCTGGATCGGTGACCAAATAGTTGTGCTTGGTAAATGGCATCGTGATTCCGCGGATATCTGCTTCCTGGAATGCATCGGTACCGATTGCAGCAGATGGAACCTGCCCTGTGATTGCGACAAGCGGAACTGAATCCATCGCTGCATCCATCAAAGGCGTTACAAGATTTGTGGCACCTGGACCAGAAGTTGCAATACAGACACCGGCGCGACCTGTGACTTGTGCGTATCCAGTTGCGGCATGACCTGCGCCTTGTTCGTGGCGAACCAATATGTGGCGAATTGTTGAGTCATAGATCGGATCGTAAGCAGGAAGAATTGCGCCACCTGGAAGTCCAAACATCACATCAACGCCAGCTGCTTCAAGGCTCTTCACCAATGAAGTAGCTCCTGACATTTCTGTGCCGTTCGGTGTTGGAACGTGTTTTGCCATCTTCTTGCTCCTTTCTCTCTCGATCTCGACTAACGTGGAAAACTTTCTTCAATAAAAAAACCCTCAGATATCTGAGGGCGCGCGTGACGTGAAGGCACGCGCTATCGAATCACCACCACTGAAACTACTGAAGCGCGTGTTGAAGTCATGCCCGTATTCTCCATCGGGGCAGGGCTATGCGTCAAGAGATGAGATGAACGTCTCAATAAGTGAAACTTTTAGTCGCAGACCGCGCCCTTGGATGCAGAGCCCACGAGCTTTGAATACTTATGGAGAACTCCGCGAGAGTACTTATGTGGCAGCGGCTTCCAGCCAACTTTGCGGGCTTCGAGTTCAGCTGGATCAACGAGCAAATCAAGTGTGCGATTTGGGATATCAATACGAACGCGATCTCCATCTTTGATAAATGCAATCGGTCCCCCGTCGACAGCTTCTGGCGCAACGTGACCAACACAGAGACCTGTAGAACCACCTGAGAATCGACCATCGGTAAGGAGAAGAGTTGTCTTACCAAGACCTGCACCCTTAATCGCACCGGTAATCATCAACATCTCGCGCATACCCGGGCCGCCCTTTGGACCTTCGTAACGAATGACCACAACATCGCCGGCTTGAATGGTTCCGTTTTCAAGTGCTTCCATCGCAGCTTGTTCGCGTTCGAATACACGCGCTGGACCTTCAAAAGTTTCGATTCCGATTCCAGCTGTCTTACATACTGCGCCATCGGAGGCGAGTGATCCACCAAGAATGGTGATTCCGACATCCGTGGAAAGTGGCTTATCAATTGCATGAAGAACATTTCCATCGGCAAGCGGCGGATTAATGTCAGCCAAGTTTTCAGCCATCGTCTTTCCGGTCACTGTCATGCAATCGCCGTGTAAGTAACCAGCATCAAGCAGGATGCGAAGTACGACTGGGATTCCACCGACCTTGTCGACATCTGACATGACGAATTTTCCAAATGGCTTGAGGTCACCTAATAGCGGAACCTTTGAACCAATGCGATGAAAATCTTCGAGAGTGAGATCAACTTCTGCTTCGTGTGCAATTGCTAGCA